>Ga0214471_10002129_pt1 | contig 15548 bp, 9 predicted proteins | sample RVTome_5_FD_207665 | JGI IMG/M metagenome (GOLD analysis project Ga0214471, IMG submission 207665) | Soil microbial communities from uranium-contaminated site in the Upper Colorado River Basin, Wyoming, United States - RVT142D155 | ecosystem: Environmental > Terrestrial > Soil > Contaminated >... | reverse complement strand
GCCGAAACGGGCGCACTGAGCCTTGAACTTCTCCATGAGTTCCGGTCCCATCACGCCGTCCGGAAAGCCCGGGTAGTTCTCGACGTCAGTGGTGATCGTGAGCTGGCCGCCCGGCTGCATGCCCTCGAAGAGCAGCGGTTCCAGGCCGGAGCGCGCGGCGTAGAGCGCGGCGGTGTAGCCGGCGGCGCCGGCGCCGATGATGACGACGTTGCGAATCATGACGGGGATCGGGTCCTGCGAGTTTCCCGGGTGCCGGGTGACGGGCGCCGCGCGGGGCCCGATAGCATAGGCCGCGAGCGCGTGCTTTCCAGGGCGGGCGTGGATGCCGATGGACGAACGCTTCTCGACGGACCGCGAGAGCCTCGAGAAAGAGGTGCGGATGCAATTCGTCCGTGCCGGCGGACCCGGCGGCCAGCATCGGAACACGACCGAGAGCGGGGTGCGGCTGTTCCACCCGCCGAGCGGAATCACCGTCATGGCGACCGAGCGGCGCAGCCAGCACCAGAACCGCGAACTCGCCTTCCTGCGGCTCATCGCGCGGCTCACGGAGCGCAACAAGCGCCGCAAGCCGCGCGTGCGGACGCGCAAGCCGCGGCGCGCCGTGCGCGAGCGGCTCGACGAGAAGAAACGCCAGGGGCAGCGCAAGCGCGAGCGGCGGCCGCCGGACGACTAGCGGAAGGTGTATTCCGCGGGGCGGGTGCAAAAAGCCCGCAACTCCCGGGCTTTCCGGCGGGTCTTCCCTTCGGCGGGTTGGCCCGTTGCGGGGTAGAATTCGTCCGGATTCGGGCGTCCGTGGGCCGGCCCGCTCTCCCCTCATGCGATCTCGAGCCATCCTGCCGGTCCTCGTCCTCCTCCTGGGCCCTCTGCTGCCCGCCCTGGCGCTGTTCCACGTCCCGCACGACGGCGTCTTCAGCGTGGCCGTCGCGGCGCTGCCGGGCGGCGTCACGGAGATCCTGGTGGCGAGCAACGATCCCACGCACGTCATGCGCTCGCGCGACGACGGCCTCACCTGGGAATCGTTGTCCGGCCAGGGCCTCGAACGCGTGCTCGCCACCAAGGTCGCCTGGTGGCCGGCCGGCGGCAGCGCGGGCCAAGGCCTGTTCCTGATCGGCACGGAAGGCGGGATCTGGGCCTACGATCCGCACAGCGGCGCGGTCGTCAAGGCCTCCAACGGCATTCCGGACAACCAGGGCAAGATCTTCGCGCTCGCCACGCCTCTGGCCGGTTCGGACGGACCGGCGGTGGCCATCAACCGCCAGGGGCGGGTCTTCCGCCTCGATCCCGGCGCCAACGCGTGGGTCGCGGTGTACGACTTCGGCCACAGCGTGCTGCTCGGCGCCGCGCAAGTCGCCATCGCCCCCCACTTCGACTCGACCGCGCCGGCCGGACCGGACCGCGCCATCACCGCGGCGATCAACGGCGTTCTCCACCGTTCCGACGACGGCGGCGCGACCTGGACCGTCCACCCGCAATTCAACCTGGCGGCCCAATCGGCGCAGGACTGGCTCGTGACTTCGCTCGCGTTCGCCGAAGACTACGCAATCAGCGGCCAGCTGCTCGTCGGGCGCGGCCGCGAGAACCCCTTGAAGCCCGGCGAGGACGAAGGCGAACTCTGGCGCTCGGCGGACTTCGGCGGCAGTTTCGTGCGCGTTCTTGCCCTCAAGTCGGCGGTCGCCGCGATCGGCGCCACACCGCCTGGGCCGAGCGGGCAGCGGCACTTCTTCCTCGGCTCCTTCACCTACCCGGACACGGCGCACTTCCGCAACGTCGGCGTATTGCGCAGCGCCGATGGCGGCCTGTCGTGGGACGATTTCGGCAACGAGCAGGATTTCTCGTGGATCGCGCGGGGCGTGAACCGATTCACCGGCCTCGGCATCGCCTCGCGCGTGCACCAGGCCTTCGCGGCCAGCCCCGACTACGGCAGCGACGGCGCGCTCTTGTACGCGCGCCCCGAGGGCCTGTTCCAGAGCCGCGACGAAGGCGTGCACTGGCTCACCAAGCGCACCCGCGAGGAGCAGGAAGTCCGCTGCCTCGACAGCACGATCGACGGCGGCGGCAACCTGCTCGCCTTCACTGGCACGTACGGCGGCTCGGTGCAGCTGTACGACTTCACGAACGGTTTCGTGCAGCCGCTGCGCCGCAACGCGCCCATGGCCTACTTGCGGCGGCTGGCGACGAGCCCCGCCTTTGCGGACGACGGCAACGTGATCTTCGCCGGCTCGACGTCGGTGGACGCCTGGTACGACCCGCAGCTCAGGCCGCCGGCCAATCCGTTCGGCGAGTTCGAGTGGGTCGATCTGCCGTTGATCGACACACAGGGCGGTCCGAGCTTCGACGGCATTCCGCGCGCCTTCGCCTTGTCGCCGCACTACGACGGCCGCGGCGGCGCCGGCGCCGATCTCGCCATCTACTGGGATTCTTTCGAAGACGTCCCCATGCGCTCGCGCGACGGCGGTGTGTCGATGGAAAGGATCGGCCTCGACGTGAACGGACAGCCGGTCGAGCAGTTCGTGTCGATGGCCATCGCGCCGACCTACGACGACACCAGCGCGGCCGGCCGCACCGACGTCTATGCCGGAAGCGCCACCGGCCTTTACCGGCTCGAAGACGACCGCTGGCGGCTGATCCACAATTTCGGCACGACGGTGTCGTCGATCGAGATCGACCCCACGTGGTCGCGGCCGGGCAATCCGCGGCTGTTCGTGGCGCTGCTGGACGGCCCGCACGTGGCCGCGCTCGTCGACGACCCCGCCGGCGCCACCGTAAGCGCGCTCGGCGCGGGCATCTCCGACCTGCGCTTGCGCGACATCGCGGTGCCGCCCGACTTCGCGGTCCGGCCCTACCTGTACGTCCTGTCCTGGGGACTCGGGCCCTACTCCCTCGACCTCGCCACGCCGGGCGCGGTCTGGCAGCCGGTCGGCGGCCCGTGGCCGCGCACGCGCACCGAGGAAATGGATTTTTCGCCCGACTTCGCCAACGACCGGCGCGTCTTCGTGGGCACCGGCAACGGCCTCGCGGTCGGGCGCGACCAGGTCGGCGCGAACTGGGAGATCTACGCTTCGGAATCGTTCCGCGACGATCGCGACGAAGGCTTTGTGCCGTTCCAGCCCAACGATCCGGCCAACCCGCAGCCCGACCGGCCTTGGAAGTGGCTGCAAGGCAACACGGTCAACTTCGACCCCGCGCTCGACATCACCGACCGCACGGTCCGGATCACCACGAGCAACGGTGCGTACCTGCTGACTTCGGGCATCGCAAAGACCGTCAAGGTGCACACTTTCAAGCACCCGCGCGCCGGCTCAGTCCGCATCTCGGCTTTCGAGTACGGCACCGGCAACTTGCTCGGCGCCATCCTCGTCGACTTGCAGAGCGGCGGCCAGATCGCCGCGCGCACCGTCACCTTGCAGCTCTCCGCGACCGCCAGGATCGACGTCAAGGTCGAAGCCGTGCTCGGATCGCGCCAGGCTTTCGCTTTCGACGGCCTGTCCCTGGAACGTCCCTGAAATGCGCCGCACCGCCTTCGCCGCCCTCCTGCTCGCCGCGCCGCTCGCGGCCGGTTCCTTCCTGCACTTGCCGCACGACGGCGTGTTCTCGGTCGCGACCGGCCCGCTGCCCGGCGGCGGTTTCGAGATCATCGCGGTCACCAACAAGCCGAGCCTGGTCCAGCGCTCCACGGACGACGGCCTCACCTGGCAGGTCATCGCCGGCGCCGGACTCGAACAAGGCGAACCGCGCAAGGTCGTGCGCTTCGAGAACGGCGGCGCACCCGTGTACCTGATCGCTTCCGACCTCGGCCTCTGGGCCTACGACAGCGGCACCGGCGAAGTGCGCACCCTGACCGCCGGCCTGGCCGGCGATACCGACGTCCTCGATCTCGCGACTCCCTTGGCCGGATCGGACGGTCCCGCGCTGGCGGTCACGCGCGGCGGCGCGGCCTACCGGCTCGACGCCGGCACCACCACCTGGACCCGGGTCTTCGATTTCGGCCAGGGTTCGTCCCCCAACGTCACCAAGTGCGCGATCGCGCCGCACTTCGACCCGCTGGCCGCGGCCGGCCCTGCGCGCGCCATGCTCCTGGCCTTCCGCGGCGTGGTCTACTCCAGCATGGACGGCGGCGGCACCTGGTCGCTCCACCCGCAATTCACCGTCGCGGCGAACAGCGCGACCGACTGGTACGTCACTACGCTCGCGTTCAGCGAGGACTGGCAGTCCTCGGGAATCGCGTACCTCGGCCGCGGCCGCCAGGATCCCGTGCTGGCCTCGGTCGAACCGGGCGAGATCTGGCGCTCGGGCGATTTCGGCGCGACTTTTGCGAAGGTCCACGACAACCCGACCATGGTCGGGAGCATCCTCGCCGCACCCATCGGCCCGAACGGCCTGCGTTCGGTCTACATGATCGGCAACCGCTTCCCCGACATCTCCGCGGCGCCCGCCATGCCCGGCGTGCTGCGCAGCGACGACGGCGGCCTGACCTGGAACGACTTCGGCAACGCGCAAGATTTCATCCAGGAGCGCGGCACCGACAACTCGACCCGTCTGCCGCTCACCAAGCGCCTGGCGCGCGACCTCGCCATTTCGCCGAGCTACGCGACCGACGGCAAGGTCATCCTGGCGCGGGCCGAAGGCATGTGGATGTCGCGGGACCAGGGGCTGCAGTGGCAGCCGCGACGGATCCGCCGGTCCGAAGAGGTGCGCGCCCTTGCCGCGGCGCTCGATCCCTTCGGTTCCCTGCTCGTGTTCGCCGGCAGCTACGGCGCCGCGGGCACGGTGCACAACCTGTCGAACGACACCCAGTTCCCGCTCACCAACGGCGCCCCGGTGGCGTACACGCGCCTGGCCGCGGCCTCGCCGAACTTCGCCGGGGACGGGACCATGATCTTCGGCGGTTTCGACGATCTGGCGGCGTTCTACGACCCCACCCAGCCGCCCAACAATCCGTCCGGCAAGCTCGGCTGGGTCACGCCGCGGATGCTCGACACCGCGACCGGCCAGCGGGTGGTCGGCGACCCGCAGTCCTTGGCGATCTCGCCGCACTACGACGGCCGCGGCCTCGCGGGCAGCGACCTGAGCATCTACTTCGGCGCTTGGGGCGGCGCGATCTGGCGGTCGCTGGACGGATTGGAGACCGCCGAACCGATCGAGCGCGACACCACCGGCGCGGCGATGCCCTTCCTCGCCGACATCGCCATCGCGCCGACCTACGACGCAGCGACTCCCGCCGGGCGCACCGACGTCTACGGTGGCGGCCGCAAGGACCTGTACCGCCTCGAAGACACCGTTTGGCGGCGGATCTGGCGAGCGCCCAACCCCGTCAATTCGATCGCGGTCGATCCGAGCTACTCGCGGCCCGGCAACCCGCGGATCTTCCTCTCGCTCAACGGTCCGCCCCACCTCGTCGAGTTGATCGACGCTCCTGCCGGAGTGACCGTAACCCCCATCGCCGACGGCCTCGAGGCTGTCTGGGTCACCGGCGTGGCCGTACCGCCCGACTTCGCCACGCGGCCGTTCCTGTACGCCGTCACCTGGGGCCAGGGCGTCTTCCGTAGGGACATGGGTACTGCGGGCTCGAACTGGGAGCCGGTCGGCACCGACTGGCCGCAAGTGCGCAGCGGCTCGGGCAAGGTGCTGTTCCTGTCGCCCACTTTCGACCAGGACCGGGTGATCCTGGTCGGCACCGACCTCGGCCTCGCCGTGGGCAAGGACGAGCCCGGTTTCCGCTGGATCTTGCGTAGTCCGGAAGAAGACTTCCGCGACGACATCGACCCGGGCTACGTCACCTACGCGCCCAACGATCCGCGCAATGCCGATCCGGCCCGTCCTTATCCGTGGCGGGACGAATTCGCCGGCCGCTGGCGCAAGCGGTTCAGCATCGTCGACCAATCGCTGCGGGTCGCGCTCACCGATGGTAGCGAACTCCGCACCTGGGGCTGGGCGCGCGCGGTCGAAGTCCGCAGCTTCCAGTCCAGGTTCAGCGGGACCATGCGGTTGAGCGCGTACGACTACGACACCGGCGTCCTCATCGGCACGGTCACGGCGGACCTCAACAAGTCCTACGCCAAGAGCAAATCGGTGAAACTCGAGCTCGGCACGCGGCGCAAGGTCGAAATCCGCATGGAGGCGCTCCTCGATCCCAACGAGATGCTGGCTTTCGACGGCATCGGGCTGATCCAGTAGGGTGCGGGATCACGCCGCCGCGTCGCTCTCGGCGGCTTCCGCCACGCGGCGGATCAGCCCCGAGAAGATCAGGGCGTGCAAGGGGTAGATGAGCGCCCAGTACATCTGACCGGCGAGCCCCTTGGGCGCGAAGAACGCGGTCTGTTCCATCTGCGCGCCGCCGGCCGGGTCGGTCTTCACTTCGAATTGCAGCCAGGCGCGACCGGGCACTCTCATCTCGGCTCGCAGCCGGAGCAGGCGGCCGGGCTGCACTTCTTCGACCCGCCAGAAATCGAGCGCGTCGCCGGGCCGCAGTTCGGTCGGGTGGCGGCGGCCGCGCCGGAAACCGACGCCGCCGAGCAGCCGGTCGAGACCGCCGCGCAGGCGCCAGAGGAAGTCGGCGAACAGCCAGCCACGCCGTCCGCCGAGCGCGGTGAAGGCGCGGAAGACCGCTTCCGGGGCTGCGGCGACGCGCCGGCGGCGGACCTCGACGAGCATCCCTTCCTGTGCACCGAGGAACTTCGCCGCCTCGCGCTCGCCCATGCTGGCGGTCAGCGCATCGCTCCAGGTGGTCTCCACCTGGCTCGCCTCGAGGCGCGCGAGGGCGCGTAGCAAGGCCGCTTCGTAGCCCATCGGGCGGATTCCGTCGAACAGCGCCGCACCTTCGGGATCGCGTACCACCGTCTCGTTGCGCAGACCGAGGATCAACGGCCGGGCGATCCGCGACGGCACCGGGGTCACCAGGTGGACCCACAGGCTGGACAGGCGCGGCGTGAGCAGCGGCACCGCAAGGAGCACGCGCCGCAGACCGCGCACCCGCGCGTATTCGAGCATCATGCGGCCGTAGGTCAGCACGTCGGCGCCGCCGATCTCGATCACGCGCCCGGTGGATTCTGCGTTCGTGGGGGCCGCAGCGAGGTACTCGACCACGTCGGCGATCGCGATCGGCTGCACCCGCGTGTAGACCCAGCGCGGGCAGATCATCACGGGCAGGCGCTCGGCGAGGTAGCGGATCATCTCGAAGGAGATGCTGCCGCTCCCCACCACGATCGAGGCGCGGAACTCGGTGACGGGAACGCCCGCGGCGCCGAGGGCGGCGCCAGTCTGCTGCCGGGACCGCAAGTGGTGGGACAGGTCGCTCGCGGGATCGCCCAGGCCGCCGAGGTAGATGATCCGCGAGGTGCCGGCCGCCGCGGCTGCGGAACCGAAGTTGCGCGCGGCGGCTTCGTCGCGCGCGGCGAAGGCGGCCACGTCGGCCATGCTGTGGATCAGGTACCACGCGCACGCGACGCCGGCGAGCGCCGGTCCGAGCGTCTCGGGCCGCATCACGTCGCCCTGCACGACCTCGACCCGCCCCCGCCACGGCCGACCTTCGAGGCGCGAAGCGTCGCGCGCCAGGACCCGCACCCGGTAGCCGAGCTCGAGCAGGCGCGGCACCAGCCGGCCACCGACGTAGCCGGTGGCGCCGGTGACCAAGGATCAGGTCGTCGTGGAGCATGGGCAGGGTGGAACCGGTACGGCGCTCGCAATGCCCGCTTCCGCGTGGCAAGCTTATTCCGCTCTGGTGCCGGCTCGAAATCCGGCGTCCCCCGGCGATGGTTTCCGCGCACCCCAAGCACCTGGTCGTGACCGGCGCCTCGAGCGGCATCGGCAGGGCCTGCGCGCTGCGCGCTGCGCGAGCGGGCTGGCGCGTGTTCGGCACCGTGCGCAGGGACGAAGACGCGCGCGCGCTGGAGCGTGAAGGCGGCGACGCCGTCCGCGCGCTGCGCATGGACGTCACCGACGCCGACTCGATCGAGGCGGCCGCCGCGGCGGTGCAGGCCGAATGCGGGGGACGCGGGCTGGACGGGCTGGTGAACAACGCCGGAATCGTGATCGCCGGACCGCTCGAGTACCTGCCGGTCGAGGACTTCCGCCACCAGATCGAAGTCAACCTCGTCGGTCCGTTGCGGACCTCCCAGGCGCTGCTGCCGCAGCTCCGCGCCGCGCGCGGCCGGATCGTGATGATCACTTCGATCAGCGGCAAGGTGAGCTACCCCATGGAGGGCCCGTACTGCGCCAGCAAGCACGCGCTCGAATCGATCGCGCAGTGCCTCAGGATGGAGCTCGCGCCCTCCGGCGTAGGGGTCAGCGTGGTGGCGCCGGGTCCGGTCCGAACGCCGATCTGGGAGCGCAGCCGCGCGCGCGCGGCCGCGGTCGCCCGCAAGCTCCCGCCGCAGGCCTGGCAGCACTACGGCAGCCACTACGAGTCGCTCGAGGCCATCGCCGAAGACCTGGCGCGAAAGGGCATCCCCGCCGACCGCGTCGCGCGCTGCGTCCAGCACGCGCTCGAGGCGCGGCGGCCGCGCAGCCGCTACAGCGTCACCTTCTCCAACTGGACCGGGGAGCGGGCGTTGCGGCTGCTGCCCGATTCCCGGCGTGAGCGGCTCATCCTGCGCGTGATGGGTCTCGCCGGCCTGCGGGATCGAGAACCGCAATAGCGGCCGCCGGCGGCGCTTGCTCCGGCCGCGCCGGTCATCTATCTTCGCGGCCCCATGTCGAGCACCCGCAGCAAGAAAGTCCGCGGTCAGCCGCCGAAATTCACCGCCCGGACCGCGGACAAGCACGAACTGTACGAGCTTTCCGTGCAGCAGGCCGACGTCGACGTCAAGTTCGTCGACCGGATCTTCAAGAAGCGGCACGACCGCGTGCCGCTGCTGCTGCGCGAGGATTTCTGCGGCACCGCGTGGATGTGCGCCGAGTGGGTCTTGAGCCACAAGGAACGGCGCGCCGTGGGTCTCGATCTCGATCAGGACACCATGGACTGGGGCTGGCAGAAGCACATGGTGCCGCTCGGCGAGGACGCACGGCGCGTGAAACTCGTCCGGCGCAACGTGCTCAAGGGCTGGAAAGAGGCCGCCGACGTGGTCGTGGCGTTCAACTTCTCCTATTGCACCTTCCACACCCGCGCGGAATTGCTCGGGTACTTCCGCGCCGTGCACGAGAGCCTTGCCGACGACGGCTTGTTCCTGCTCGACATCTACGGCGGACCCGACGCCCAGTGCGAGCTGGACGAAGAACGCGACAAGGAGGACTTCACCTACGTGTGGGACCAGAGGACCCTTGACGCCGTCAACAACCGGGCCATCCGGCACATCCACTTCGTGTTCAAGGACGGCTCGCGGCTCAAGAAGGCCTTCACCTACGACTGGAGGATCTGGAGCCTTCCGGAAATGCGCGACGTCCTCATCGACGCCGGCTTCGCGGCAGTCGACGTCTACTGGGAAGGCTCGGACGCCGAAGGCGAAGGCAACGGCGTATTCCGCAAAGTCGAGAAGGCCGACAACGAGGAGGCCTGGATCTCCTACGTCGCCGCCTGGAAGTAGCCGGCGGCTCCGGCCGGCCGCCTATTCCTCGGCGGCGCAGAGCCTGGTGAAGCTCGCGACCTTCTTGTAGCTGCCGATCCGCCGCGCGGCGCTCCAGATGCGCTCGCGGCGCTCCTCGCTCACGCCTTCGGCGAGCGCATCGAATTTCGAGCGGATCTCCTGATCGCTGAGCGGGTCGCGCGGATCGCCCTTCGGCCAGTCGACCTGCTTGTCAAACTTGCGGCCGTCGGTGGTGGTGACGCGCACGCGGCAGCGCTGCACCTTGGGGAACGCGGCTTCGTATTCCGGCTCGGCGACCACCTTGATCTTATGGATCAGCTTCTGGACGCGCGGATCGGCGATGACGGCGTCTTCGAAGAGCTCCGGAGTCACGCGGCCGTGCAGGATTCCCGCAGTGATGCAGTACGGCAGCGAGTGGTCGGCGGTCTCGCGGGTCTTGGGGTGGTACTTGCTCGGATCCGAAAGGATGTCGGCCGCCTTGGTGAGCGTGCGCACGTGCACTTCGGCGATGTCGTCGGCGCCGAGGCCGTGGTCCTTGCAGATCGAGATGCAGCAGGAGATCGGCGCGTGGGTCAGCGCCTCGGTCGGGAAGGCCTTCATCCCGCACTCGAGTATCCGCCAGTCGGCGCCGAGGTCGTCGAAGACTTCCCACTTCCATTCCGAAGCCATGACGTGGGCGAGGCTCTCCTTGCCGACGAACACGTTCGCCGGACCTTGGTAGCCCTTGGCGGCCAGCAGCGCCGCCTCGAGGCCGGCGCGGGTCGCCATGGGGTCGACCGTGTTCTTCATCATGGTCAGGTGGCCCGTGGTCACGGCGCCGAGGGTGCAGTTCTGGCAGCCGGCGATGCCGGCGGCGTGCTGCAGCTGGCCGGCGTCGAGGCCGAGCGTCTTGCCGGCGGCGTACGCGGCCGCGAACGCGGTCAACGTGGCGTGGTGCCAGCCGAGTTCGCGAATCCCGGGAAAGCTCGCTTCGCACAGCCGCTGCTCGATCTCATAGCCGACGACCATGCCGAGCACGAAGTCCTTGCCCGAACCGCCGGTCATTTCGGCGGCCGCAAGCGGTCCGGACAGGATGTCGCTGGGGTGGCTGGGGTCCTGCTTCCAGTAGATGTCGTTGTAGTCGAGCGCGCGGATCGCCAGCGCGTTCAAGAACGCCGCTTGCAGCGGAGCGACCTTGGCGCCCTCGCCGAGCAGGCGGCAGGCCTTGCGCCCGCCCTCTTCGGCGATCACCGAACGCACGATTCCCCAATCGCGGGTGCGCCAGCCGCCGAACGCGCATCCGATGCTGTCGAGCAGGAATCGCTGCGTTTCGCGCAGCACCTTGCGCGGCAGGTCTTCGTAGCGCAAGCCTTCGACCCAGCGCCCGATGACGTGCGAGAGGTGTTCCTCGGTATCCGGAGTCCCCGCTTGTCCCATGCCGGTTCAGACCGCCACGTGGCCGCAGGCCTCGGCGACCGCGGCACCCATTTCGAGGGTGCTGTCGGTTCCCTTCATGTCGTAGGTGCGCACCTTGCCTTCGGCGATCACGGAAGTTACGGCGGCGTCGATGCGCACGGCCATGTCTTCTTCGCCGAGGTAGTCGAGCATCATCTTGGCGGCGAGGATGCACGCGATCGGATTGACCTTGTTCTGGCCGGCGTACTTGGGGGCGCTGCCGTGGGTCGGTTCGAAGACGGCGACCTTCTCGCCGATGTTGCCGGCGGCCGCGAAACCGAGCCCCCCCACCAGCTGGGCGCAGAGGTCGCTGACCACGTCGCCGAACAAGTTGCTGGTAGCGATCACGCCGTAGTTCTGCGGGTTCTTGACCAGCCACATCACCATCGCATCGATGTTGGTGTCCCACATCTCGATGCCCGGAAACTCGCGCGCGACTTCGCGGGCGGTGCGCAGGAACAAGCCCGAAGTCTCGCGCAGCACGTTGGGCTTCTCGACGATCGTCACGGTCGGATAACCGTGCTTCTTCGCGTACTCGAAAGCCGCACGCACGATGCGCTCGGCGCCGGAACGCGTGATGATGCGCGTGGTGATCGCCATTTCGTCGGGCGGCACGTCGGCGAAACGCGCGAAGTTCGGATGCTGGTTCAAGGCGTCGCGGATCACGCCCTCCACCGGGTGGTACTCGACGCCTGCGTACAAGCCCTCGGTGTTCTCGCGGAACACGACCATGTCGATGCCGTCCTGGAAGTTGAGCGGGTTGCCCGCGTAGGCCTTGCACGGCCGCAGGTTGGTGTAGAGGTCGAAGACCTGCCGCATGCGCACGATCGGGCTGCGGTAGGTCAAGCCCTTGCGCCGCAGTTCGGGGGCGAGCGCGGCCTGGCACTCTTCCTTGGGCATGCTGGTGATCGCGCCGAACAACGCGGCGTCGACCTGCTGGAGGCCGTCGACGGTGCGCTGCGGCAGCGCGTCGCCTTCCGTGCGCCAGTATTCCCAGCCGATGTCGAGCGGAACGTACTCGGCGTCGAATCCGACGGCGTCGAGCACGAGCTTCGCCGCTTCCATGACTTCGATGCCGACGCCGTCGCCGGGCATCCAACCGATCTTGTGCTTGGCCATTTTTTCTTGCTGGGCCGTGCGAGGGTCGGGCGCGGCAATCGAGCCGCATAGGATATCCGAGCCCCTCCCAGGCCTCGACTGGCCGGTTTCGGGGCGTGCGCGCGCGAGGAGCCTAGACCGTGACGCCGTAGACCGCTTCGGTCGTGCGCGTGATGTAGCCGAGGAAGGCCTCGGTCCCCAGCGGCTTGCCGCTGGCACGCTCCACGAGTTCGGGCGCCGGGTAACGCGAACCGTGCCGGTGGACGTTCTCCCGCAACCACTCGCGCAACGGCCCCAGCTCCCCGCGGGCCATCCGCGCGTCGAGGTCGCCGAGATCGCTGCCCATGCGCTCGAAGAGCTGGGAGTTGATCAGATTGCCCAGCGTGTACGTGGGGAAGTAGCCGTAGAGCCCCATGCTCCAGTGGATGTCCTGGAGCACGCCCTCGGCGACGTCCCGCGGGCGGATCCCGAGCAGCTCCTCGTAGGTGTCGTCCCAGGCCTGCGGCAGATCGGCGGCTTCGAGGTCGCCGGCGAACAGGCGCCGCTCCAGCTCGAAACGCGCGGCAACGTGCAGGTTGTAGGTGGCTTCGTCGGCTTCGACCCGGATGTAGCTCGGCTTGCAGGTGTGCAGCGCCGGCCAGATCGCATCGACCGTCACGCCGCGCTTGTCGGGGAAATGGCGCTGGTAGATCGGCAGAGCCCACTCCCAGAACGCGCGGCTGCGGCCGACCAGATTCTCCCACAGACGGCTCTGCGACTCGTGGACGCCGAGCGAGACCGCCGGGCCGGCCGGAGTGCGCTCCCACTCGGGGGCCAGGCCCTGTTCATAGAGCCCGTGTCCGGCCTCGTGCATGATTCCGAACAAGGCGGGCCGGATGTCGTCTTCCTGGTGGCGCCAGGTGATGCGCACGTCGCTGGGCGCGAACCCGCTGCAGAACGGGTGGGCGGCCAGGTCGAGCCGGCCGGCCTGGAAATCGAAGCCCATCTGCGCCGCGATTTCGCGGCCGAAGGCCTCTTGTGCGGCTGCGGGGAACCGGCCCCGGACCGGGGACTCGTCGACCACCAGGTCCGCGCCGGCGACGGCCTTGACCAACGGCGACAAGCGCTCGCGCAACTGCGCGAACAAGGGCACCAGCGCGGCCTCGGTCGAACCGGGCTCGTAGTCGTCGAGCATGGCGTCGTACAAGTTCCCCGAGCCGGCGAGCGCACGGGCCTCTTCGCGCTTGAGCCGCAGCATCTCGGCCAGATCGGCCCGGAACAGGCCGAAGTCCTTCTGCTTGCGCGCGGCCTGCCAGCTCGCCAGCGACTTGCTGGTGTGCTCGGCCATGGCCTTGGCAAGCGCGGCCGGGACCTTGGCGGCGCGGTCGATGCGGCGCCGCGCGAGGCGCGCTTGCGCTGCGGCGACGCTACCCGGCTCGGCGCACTGCTCGAGCGCGGCTACGGCGTCCGCGAGCGCGGGCTCGGTGGCCTTGGCGTGCGCGAGACCGGCCAGCGTGGCGAGGACCTTGCCGCGAGCAGCCTGCCCCTTGGCGGGCATGCAGGTCTCCTGGTCCCAGCCGAGGGCTTCAGTGGCGGCATCCAGATCGCGCAGCTCGCCCCACAGAGCGAACACGCGGGACTCGGCTTTGGCGACGTCCACGCCCTCAGTCCGCGGCCAAGGCCTTCTCGATGTCGGCGAGCAGCCCCGGATCGTCGGGGGCGATCTTGCTCGGATAGAAACCGAGCACGGTGCCGTCCTTGCCGATCAAGTACTTGCAGAAGTTCCAATTGGGCACGTCGCCGCCGCGGGTCAGGAATTCGTACACGGGCGACTGGCCCGCGCCCGGCTTGACCTCGACCTTGGCGAACAGCGGAAAACCGATGCCGTACTTGGAGTCGCAGAATTCGCGGATCTGCGCGGCGTCGCCGGGCTCCTGGCCGCCGAACTCATTGCTCGGGAATCCGAGCACGGCGAAACCGCGGCCTGAGAGCTTCTCGTGCAGCTGCTGAAGGCCTGCGTACTGCGGCGTATAGCCGCACTCGCTGGCGACGTTGACCACCAGGACCGCCTGGCCGGCGAAATCCTGCAACGAGACGCTGCCGCCTTCCAACGCGGGGGCGGAAAGGGAATGCAAGGATTCGGGGGCTTTCAAGGAAGTCGTTGCCGGTTCAAGGGCGAGGTAGTCGAGGCCGACCATGAAGGTGGGCGCCGCGGCGTCGTTGGCGCCGAGGATGTGCACGTTGAACATGTGCGCGCCCGCGCTGAGGTCGTGCACTCCGAGGTCGAGCGGTGCGTCGGCGACCACGTCATCCGCGTAGAGATCGTAGGAGGCGCGGACCTGCGCGCCGTCGAGGTAGAGCGCCACGCGTGCAGAACCGGGCGTCTTGGTGAAGCGTGCCAACAAGCGTTGCTCGCCGGCGTTGGCGACCCGGAACGGCAGAGTGAGCGTGGCTCCCGGAGTCCCGCCGGTCCACCACAACTGCTGCTCGCCACTCCAATCCTTGCCGAAGCCGCCCATGTCCTGGTTCCGGATCCGGCCGAGCCCGGCCTGCAGCATGGGACGCAGGCGTTCGGCCTCGATCACGCCTGGGACGCGGAAGACGGCGAGCGCGGGCGCGGGCGCAGGCTCACGGTCCGCGTGCGAAGGCAGCGCCGGCATGCCGTCGCCGGCGGCGGCCGGCGCGTACCACCAGGCGGTGGAGCGGAATTCCACCTGCACGTCTTCGGGGTGCCAGACTTCGAAATCGAAGCGGAAGTCCTTCTGGAACGGCACGTGGTCGGCGAGCTGGAAGCGGTTGACCGTCGTGTAGCCGTGGTTGCCGGGGCCGTCGCAGCGCACTTGGCTGTGGAACGGGTGCGAGAAGATCTCGTTCGAGCCGGCCGCGTAGCCGAAGTAGTCCCCGGTGCCGGTACCGAAGGTGCTGGGGAAGGCCTCGTCGTCGACGTAGACCTTCTCGTCGCCTTCGCCCCACCACGTCCTGGTGGGATTGAGGACCGTGAGCGCGCAGCCGACGAAGCGGCCCGGTCCTTCGGCTTGCAGCACGCGGTAGTCGCTGCGCGGCTGCGTTGCCAGCGGGCCCGACTGGTGGTAGGCGGCGTGCAGGCGAAGCGGCCCCGAAACGGTGACGTCCACCGCCATTTCCGCGCGCACGACCAGGGGCTCGCCGCCGTCGCTCACCAGCTTGATCAACATGCCGTCCGTGAACGGCATGGGCAGGCGGCAGTAGAACGCGCCGGCCGACCGCACGCCGAAGGCGTAGCCCGCGTACGGGATTGCACTGGGGCCGGCCCCGAAGAACTCGCTCAACGGCACGTCGATCTGCGGCTCCGCCGCGCCGTCGAGAGTCACTTGGATGCGCACGGCGCGCAACGCGGCGTCGGGGTCCTGCAGTTGGCTCCAGTTCTTGATCCAGAGATCGAAGGCTCGCAAGGTGCCGAAAGACCGGAATTCCATTTTCATCGGCCGCCTGGCCGTGATCGTTCCGGCGGTCATCGACGCGCGGTCGACGGGCGGCGAA
>Ga0214471_10002128_pt1 | contig 15551 bp, 13 predicted proteins | sample RVTome_5_FD_207665 | JGI IMG/M metagenome (GOLD analysis project Ga0214471, IMG submission 207665) | Soil microbial communities from uranium-contaminated site in the Upper Colorado River Basin, Wyoming, United States - RVT142D155 | ecosystem: Environmental > Terrestrial > Soil > Contaminated >... | reverse complement strand
ACGAAGGCATCTCGAACCGGCACAACCCCGAGTTCACCATGCTGGAGTTCTACGCGGCCTTCACCGATTACCGCGGGATGGCCGACCTCACCGAGGACTTGATCGCCGGCGCCGCGCGCGCGGCCGGTCTCGAGGCCGACGGCCAGCTCGTCGCGCGCTTCCGCGGCCGCGAATACGACCTGTCGCCGCCGTACCCGCGCGAGCGCTACGCCGACTTGTTCCAGAAGGCGCTCGGCTTCGCCCCCGGAGACAGTGACGCCGTGACCGCGGCGCTGGCCGCCCGCGGCATGGAGCGCCCCGCCGGCGCCGCGCGCTACGCGCACTGGAAAGCGGTCAACGACCTGTTCGAAGCCGCGGTCGAACCGGAACTCGACGGGCCGGTGTTCGTGATGGACTATCCGCAAGCGATCAGCCCGCTCGCCAAGCCGTGTCCCGGCGATCCCGAGTGGACCGAGCGCTTCGAGTTCTTCCTGGGCGGCATGGAGCTCGCCAACGCCTTCTCCGAACTCAACGACCCGCAGCTGCAGCTCGAGAACTTCCGCCGCCAGCTCGACACCAAGGACCCCGAAGCGCCCAACGAGATCGACTGGGACTACGTGCGCGCGCTGGCCTACGGGATGCCGCCGGCCGGCGGCTGCGGCATCGGCATCGACCGGGTGGCGATGGTGCTGCTGGGCGTCGACACGATCCGCGAAGTCTTGTTGTTCCCGCTGCTGCGGCCGGAAAGCGAGCTCCCCGATTTCGGCGACGCCGCCGTGGCCGAGACCCCCGCCGGAGCGCAGGGCTGATCCGCCGTGACGCGGCTCGTCCTCGCCTGGTTGTTCCTGCGTCCGGTCCAGATCCTCGCCATGGGCGGCGTGGCCGTCGGCCTGCTGGCGCTGCTGGTGGTGATGTCGGTCATGAACGGCCTGATCGACGACGACCGCAACAGCGTGCGCGGCCCCTTGTCGGACCTGCTGCTGATCCCCGCGGCGAGCGAAGAGCCGGCGTCGTGGCAGGCCTACCGCACCGCGCTGCTGGCCGATCCCGCGATCGTCGCAGTGTCGCCGCACCTGGTCGCCTACGCCGTGCTCGGCCTGGAGGGCGGCGCGAGTCTCCTCTCGCGCACCACGTCCTCGGACGTCAACGGCGTGCAGGTGGTCGGCATCGATGTCGCCGACGAAGTCCGCACCACGCGCTTCCTGGACGCGCTCGAACAGGCCCGGCTCTCGCCGGTGCCCGACGCCGCGGACCCGTTCGCCAGCGATCCGGCCGCCGCCTTCCCCCGCCCGGGGATCCTGGTGAGCGACAACCTGGCGCGCGCGCTGCGGCTGCGGCGCGGCGAGCGCGTGCAGCTCGGCGCGCTGCCGCCGCGGCTGCCGGCCGAGGGCGAGCTGCAGCCGCACAACGGCTACTTCGACGTCACCGGGACCTATGCGAGCTCCGACTACGGGCTCGACATGGACCGTGTCTACATGCGGCGCACCAGCGCGGACTTCAGCGAAGGCAGCCTCGCCTGGGACCTGCTCGGCGCCGACGCCGGCGAGTTCACCGAGGTCATGATCAAGCTCGCGCCCGGCGTGGACCTCGAGACCGGCCGCGCCGCCGCGCTCGCGGCCTTGACCGCCGCCGGCCTGCCGGCGCCCGGCAGCGAAGGCGGCGGCGCGCTCGAGACCTGGGAAGAGCGCCGCGCGGTCTACCTGTCTGCCATCGAGAACGAGCGCCGCGTCACGTCCTTGGTGATGTTCTTCATCGTCATCGTCGCCGCCTTCGGGCTGTTCGCCACCTTGAGCGCGCTGGTGCGCGAGAAGGTCCGCGAACTCGGCATCCTCGCAGCTCTCGGCTGGACGCCGCTGCGGCGCGGCGTGCTGCTGCTCGGCGTGGGTGCCACGGCGTCGGCGGTGGGCACCGCGCTCGGCGTCGCCGGAGCGCGCTGGCTCGTCGACCACCGCGTGGGCGCCGAAGCCTTCTTGCGCGACCGGCTCGGCATCGTGATCTTTCCGGAGAACCTCTACGTGGTGAACGGACTGCCCGCGGTGTGGCTGCCGGACCAGGCACGCGAATTGGCGCTGCTTGGTTTCGGCGTCGGCGTGCTGTTCACCTTGATCCCCGCAGTGCGCGCCGCGGCGCTGTCGCCGGTCGAGGCCTTGCGCTATGAGTGAAGCCACGCCCATGCTCGCCGCCGCCGAATTGCACAAGTCCTACCGCATGGGGGCCGGCAAGCTCGACGTGCTGCGCGGCATCGACATCGAGCTGCGCTCCGGCGAGGTCTGCGCGCTCATGGGGTCGTCGGGCAGCGGCAAGTCGACCTTGCTGCACCTTCTAGGCCTGCTCGACCGCCCCGACCGCGGCGAGGTGCGGGTCGGCGGCCAGCCGACCTCGCGCCTGAGCGCGGCGGCGCGCGCGCGCCTGCGCGCCGACCGCATCGGTTTCGTGTTCCAGCAGTTCCACTTGCTGCCCGAACTCGGCGCGCTCGAAAACGTGCTGATGCCGCGGCGCATCGCGCACGGATTCTCGTGGTGGGGCCAGCGCCGCGCCGAACGCGAGCGCGCGCGCGCCGCGCTCGAAAGCGTCGGCATGCAGCACCGGCTCGGCAACCGCCCCGCCCAGCTCTCGGGCGGCGAGCAGCAGCGCGTGGCGATCGCCCGCGCGCTGGTCGGCAGCCCCGCGCTGCTGCTCGCCGACGAGCCGACCGGAAACCTCGACTCGCAGACCGGCGACGAAGTCCTCGCACTGCTGCTCGACCTGGCGCGCGAGCACGGCACCGCGGTCCTGCTCGCGACCCACGATCCGCTGGTCGCCGCGCACTGCGACCGGATCCTGCAGCTGGCCGACGGCCGCTTCGTGGCGCCCGCCGACGCCCCGGAGACGCCGCCCGTTCCCCAGCCGGCGCCGTGAGCCTGCTCGCCCTCGCCGTCAGCTGGTTCCGGCGCCGCCTGCTGCTGTCGATGTCGGCGCTGGCCATCGCGCTCGGCGTGGCGGTGATGTTCGCCGTCCTGGCGGTGATGAACGGATTCCTTTACGAATTCGAGCGCACCATCCGCGAATTCGCCGGCGACGTGGTGGTGCGCCCGTTGCGCACGGGCGACCGCACCGCCCGGCCGCTCGAGGACTACCTGGCCGCGCTCGAGGGCATCGAAGGCGTCGTTTCGGTCGAGCCGCGCCTCAACTGGTTCGGACTGGTCGGCCGCCGCGGCGCGCGTGCCCTCGACGACCCCCGGTCGGCCGATCTGAGCGGTCTGCTGCTGGTTGGCGTCGACGACCCGCCCGCGGCTCCCCAGGGCTTTGGCGACGACCCGCCGTTGTGGCCGGGCCGCGCCGTCGCCGACCGCCTGCAGCTCGCTCCGGGCGAACGCCTCGAAGTGATCTCCTACGCCGCCGGCGACGACGGCCAGCCGTTTCCGGTGCGCGGCACCTTCACGGTCGGCGCCGCCTTCGCGACCGGGCAGTTCGACCAGGACCTCGACCGCGCACTGGTGCCGCGCGCCGCGCTGGCGAGGTTCGCGCGGTCGCACACCGGGTTCAGCGACGTGATGCTGCGCGCCGGACCCGGCGCGGACGTGCCGGAACTCGCCGCCCGCGTACGCGAGCGCTTGGAGCGCAACGGGCTGATGCTGCCCGGCGAAACCGCCGTCCTCACCTGGCGGGACCAGGGCGGCAACTTCCTCGCCGCGGTCGAGAACCAGCGCGGCATCTTGAGCATGGTTTTCTTCTTCATCGTGCTGGTCGCCGCCTACCAGCTCGTCGCCACGCTGCTGCTGACCGTCGCCGAGAAACGCCACGACCTGGGAGTGCTCGGGGCGCTCGGCGCCGCGCCGGCGCGCATCGCCGGCTTCTTCGTCGCGCTGGGACTGTTCATCGCCGGCGCCGGCACCGCCGCGGGCCTGCTGCTCGGCTGGTGGCTCAGCCACAACCTCGACGTGGTCGAAGGCTGGATCGGCGGCGACGAGCCGATTTTCCGCGCCGACATCTACAAGTTCGAGACGATCCCGATCGCGATCGACCCGGCGTCGCTCGGGGTCCTGGTGGGCGCGACGCTGGCCGCGGCCGCGTTGTTCTCGTTCCTGCCGGCCTGGCGCGGCGCGCGCACCCCGCTGATCCGCGCGCTGCAGTCGCGTTGAGCTTCACCAGTCGCGGCGGCGGAACAGCCACACCGCGCCGCCGAGCATCAACAAGGTGAACGCCCCGGTGGTGGAAAGGATGAACAGCCAGTCCAGGTCGGCCGGCTCGGCGATCACGCGCGCGGCGGCTTCGTCCGCAAGCGGAGTCCGGGCGAGGAAGCGCTCGTTGAGACCGGTCAGATCGCTGAGCTTGGGGAGCAGCGTGTGGAGGCCTTCGAGCCCGGCTCGCAGCCAAGCGGGGAGCACGTCGTCGCTGGCGCGCAGCTGGCTCACCGTGGACTCGAGCCCCCAGACGCCGAGAGCGCCGAGAGTCGCCATGTTCCCCGACCGCGTCAGCACACCCAGAGGCACGGCGACGGCGTAGAGGATCGCGAACACCGCGACCAGGGTCAGCGCGCAGGCCAGGAACCAAGGGTTGAAGAATCCCGTGCTCACGGCCAGGCCGAGGCTGCAGCCGGAGAACAGCAGGACCGCGAGCACGGCGACGAAGGACACGCTGCCGGCGTACTTGTAGAGCAGCAAGCGCGTGCGACTCACCGGCCGCGCCAGCATCAAGTCGAGAGCGCCTTTCTGCAGCATGGCCGGGATGAAGCTCGCGCTCGTCGACAGCACGATCAGCAGGCCGACGAAGCCGGCGATGGCTTCGGCCAGGACCTTCTGGATCGTGAACACGACTTCCTGCACGCTCGTGCCCTCGAGACCGACGGCGAGCGTCCCAAAGCCGATGCTCAGGCGGTGCGCACCGGCGACCCGGTAGGACTCGGCGCCGGCGACGAAGACGCGGTAGGCGCGGGCGTCCTCGGCCGCCTTGGCACGGAGCACGCCCTCGACGACGCCGACGTCCGCATAGCCGAATCCTTCGAAGCGCTCGCGCAGGTAGCCGCGCCGGGCAGCTTCGCCGACGGGCGCGTCGTAGCGGCTCAAGTCATCGGGGTAGCCCTCCAGGAACGCAGCCCAGGAGTGCACCATGGCGTTGAGTTCGTGTTCGTGCGCGAACTCCAGTTCGACGAGCAGCTCCGCCGCGGCGTGGCCGGGCGGCGCGGGCGCGTCGGCGGAGACCGGGGCCACGCGCACGACGTCGAATTCCAAGGGCATGGAGCCGTCGAAGTGCACCAGCGAGTTGCCGTGACGGATGGTGTCCAGGCGCCTGGCCTGGCGGCGGAGCACCAGTTCCGGCGCTTCTTTCTCGAACGCGATGCTGAAACAGAACAGTGTGGCCAGGCAGGACACCGCGAGAAGCACGAACAAGGCCCGGCGGTCGATCGACTCACGGAACGAATCGCGGAGCATGGCGAGGAACGGCCTCATGCCGGCTCCTCGACGGCGCGCAGGAAGACCTGCTCCAAGGTCAGCCGCCGGCTCTGCAGGCCGCGCAGGCGGTGGCCGCGCGCGCGCAGGAAGTCGAGCGCCGCGTCGAGATCGGCGTCGTCTTCGGCCGCCAGCTCCAGCGTCTGGTCGTGCAATTCGGCGCGCGTGACCAAGGCGCGCAGTTGGGGAAGCAGGGCCGCGTCGACCGCCGGCTCGGTGCGCAGGTCCCATGCCCGGTCGGCGCGGGTCAGCGAATCGATGCCGCCTTCGCGCACCATGCGGCCCGCTTCGAGGATGCCGACCCGGTCGCAGATCTGCTCGACTTCGCCGAGCAGGTGCGAGTTGAGGAAGATCGTGCAGCCCTTGTCGCGCAGGTCTTCGAGCAGCGCGCGGATCTCCGCGCGCCCCACCGGGTCGACGCCGTCGGTCGGCTCGTCGAGGAACAGCACCGAGGGGTCGTGCACCAGCGCCTGCGCAAGACCGAGGCGCTGCTTCATCCCCTTGGAGTAGCCGCGGATCTTCTTGCGCGCGGCTCCCGCCAGGCCGACCTGCTCGAGCAGTTCCCCGGCGCGCCGGCGCGACTCGCGCGCGCTCAGCCCCGACAAGCCGCCGTAGAGGTCCAGCGCGCCGAGCCCGGTGCGGTACTCGGGAAAGCGGTGGTCTTCGGGCAGGTAGCCCACCGGGGACCGCGCCCTCGCCGACTTCGAGCTGCGGCCCAGGATGGCGGCGGAACCGGCGTCCGCGCGGACAATGTCGAGCAGGACCTTGACCAGCGTGGTCTTGCCCGCCCCGTTGCGGCCCAGCAGCCCGTAGATCTCGCCGGGGGCCACCTCGAGATCGATCCCGTCCAGGGCCTGCACGGCCCGGCCGCCGCGCCCGAAGCGCTTGCGCAGTCCTTGCACTTCGATGGCCGGCATGGGCGCATCCTAGGCCGCCGGAAGGCCGATACAAACGGGGGCCCGGACGCCCGAAGACGCCGGAAACGGCCTTGGGGCCCGGTCTTCCAACAGGAGAGAACCGGATTTTCCCCGCTCAAGGCGCCCTTTTTCGGGACAGCCGGCCCGCAGATCCGTCCGATGGACTCCTGAGGCCGCCGTCCCAAGCGGCCCTCCCCGACCGTCGAGATGACCATTCGCCGCAAACTTCTCCACCTGGTGGCAGCCGCCATCCTGTTGAGCGTGCTTGCGGTGGGAGTCGCGGTGTTCGTGCCGTCGTACAACCACTTCCGCGTGCGCGAGGTGGAGACCAGCGAGGGCGCCCTCGAGAACGCGGTGAACGCCGCGGCCCGGGCGGTCGACGCGGGCATGCCCTTGAGCAAGGTGCCCAAGTTCCTCGCCGAAGAGCGGCTCACCGGCCTGCGCCTCCTCAAGCCCGACGGCAGCATCCTCGCCAACGCGGGCGACATGCCCGGCGCGCAGCGCGAAGAAGGCTTCCAGGACGACGCGATCCTGCGCACGTTCGAGTTCGGCAAGAACGGCCACCAACTGGTGGTCTACAAGCGCAAGCTCGGCATCGTGGCGGCGCTGGACGACTTCACCTGGCGGATCTTCCGACTGGTGATGCTGCTCGCCGGCACCATCACCACGATCATCCTGCTGGGTTTCGACCGCTCCGTGCTGCAGCCCCTCGAGTCCCTGACCAGCAAGGTCAAGGCGGGCAACATCAGCCAGGAGGACTTGAGCGAGTTCGCCGGCCGCGGCGACGAGATGGGAGTGCTGGCGGGCACCTTCCTCGATTTCGCGACGCGCGAGCGCGTCCGAATGCAGACCGAGGCCGAGCGCGACGCGGCGATCGAAGCCTCGTGCATCAAGTCGGAGTTCCTGGCCAACATGAGCCACGAAATCCGCACGCCGATCCACGGCGTGATGGGCATGACCAGCCTGCTGCTCGACACCGAGCTCGAGTCGGAACAGCGCGAATTCGGCGAAACGATCTACAACTCCGCCGAATGGCTGTTGTCGATCATCAACGACATCCTCGACTTTTCCAAGATCGAAGCCGGCAAGATGGAACTCGAGGAGATCGACTTCGACCTCCGCAAGGTGGTCGAAGAAGTCGCGGTCCTGCTCGCCGAGAAGGCCCACGCCAAGGGCCTCGAGCTGGTGCCCTTCGTCGACGAGAAGATTCCCACCGTGCTCCGCGGCGACCCCACCCGCCTGCGCCAGGTCCTCACCAACCTGGTCGGCAACGCGGTCAAGTTCACCGACGAGGGCGAAGTCGTCGTCCAGGCGCGCCTGGTCGGCGAGAAAGACGGCGAGCTTGCCTTGCGCCTCGAAGTGCGCGACACCGGCATCGGCATCCCCTCGCACCGCGCACGGGCGCTGTTCGATCCGTTCTCCCAGGTCGACGGCTCCACCACCCGCAAGTACGGCGGCACCGGCCTCGGTCTGGCGATCTCCCGCAAGCTCGCCGAACTCATGGGCGGCAAGATCGGCGTCGACAGCGAACTCGGCTCGGGCAGCACGTTCTGGTTCACCGCCAAGATGCACAGTTCGCCGAAGGGCCAGCTCCCCGAAGCGATCCGCCGCCCCGACCTGCAGGGTCTCGAAGTCCTGGTGGTCGACGACAACGCCACCAACCGCAGGATCCTGCTCTACCAAGGCGCCGCCTGGGGCATGAAGTGCGTCGCCGCCGACAGCGCCCCGGCCGCGCTCCAGCTGCTCGCCGAACGGCGCACGAACGGCGGCAAGCCCTTCGATCTCGCCATCCTCGACATGCAGATGCCCGAGATAGACGGTCTGGAGCTCGCCAAGCACATGGAAGCCGACGCCGACTTCCGCAAAGTGAAGAAGGTCGTGCTGACTTCGCTCGGTCTGCCGCTTCCCGCGCAGACCGCGCATGCTGCGGGCATCTCGCGGCAGCTCAACAAGCCGGTGCGGCAGGCGCAGCTCTACAGCATGCTCACCGAAGTCACCGGCCGCGTGATCGAATCCAGTGAAGACCACAAGGCCCAGGACCAGGCCCGCGACGGCCGCACCACCGCCGCCGAAATGGCGGAATTGACCGGCATGACCGGCCGCATCCTGCTGGCCGAGGACAACGCGGTCAACCAGAAGGTCGCCGTGCGGCTGCTGCGGAAACTCGGCTACGACGTCGACGTCGCCAACAACGGCCGTGAAGCACTGGAACTCATCTCGAGGCACGAATACGCGGTGATCCTGATGGACTGCCAGATGCCCGAACTGGACGGTTTCGAGGCCACGCGCGAAATCCGCCGCCGCGAGTCCGTGGACAAGGACAGCGATCGGCACTTGTCGATCATTGCGATGACCGCCAACGCCATGCACGGCGACCGCGAGCGCTGCCTCGAAGCGGGCATGGACGACTACTTGTCCAAGCCGGTCAAGCCCGAGCGGCTGATCGAGGCGATCACCGAATGGTGGCCGCGCACCGAAGGCGCCGGCGGCACCGCAGTAGCTACGAGTCCTGCTCCGGAAGCGGCTCCGGATGCGAATCCGGAGACGGCTCCGGAAGCGCAAAAGGGTCCGGACCCCGAGGGTCCGCCCGAGTTTCCCGCGGCCTAGAGCCCGCCAGCCCGGCCGACGCCCCGCTGCGCACTGCGCGGCCCCCGTGACGGTCGCGGATGCGGTCCAGCGCATCGACCAGCCACCGTTCGCGCGCGCGCTCTCCCGCCCACAAGGAGGCCTGCCAGAAACCGCGCGACAAGCCGGAGAAACGCACGCCGAGCAGGCGGGCTGGCAACATCGACGGGGCCAGTCCCTCGAGCAGCGCGAGCGCGGGCTCGAGGAGTTCGCCGTCGTGATCCGTCGCCGCCGGCAGCGTGGCGTCGCGCGTGGCGTCGACGAAGTCGGCACGGCGCAGCTTGACCGAGACCTTGCGCGCCAGCAGCCCGTGCTCGCGCAGCTGCCGCGCGGCCTCGCCGAGCAGTTCCTGTAGCTTGGCGCGCAAGAAACCGAGATCGCCCGCGTCGTCCGCAAAGGTCTCCTCGCGGCCCAGGCTCTTGGCGTCTCCCCGCAGTTCCGGCGGCCGCACCGGCGTGTCGTCGCCGCCCGCCGCGCGCGCACGGACCGTGTCGGCGCCGGAGCCGAAGATGCGCCGCCGCAGCGGCTCGCTGGCCGCCGCGAGCTGGCCGAGGCGCCGCACTCCCGCTTTGTGGAGCTGCTCCTCGGTGACCGGCCCCACTCCGGGCAGGGCGCCGACCGGCAAGGGGGCGAAGAAGCGCGCTTCCTGGCCGGCCAGGACCTCGAACTGGCCGCACGGCTTGGCGAACGCCGAAGCGACCTTGCTGACCAGGCGGTTGCCCGACAGTCCGATCGTGACGTCCAGCTGCAAGCGCTCGCGCACCGCGCGCCGCAGGCGCTCCGCCGCGGCCCAGGCGCTGCCGTGCAGGCCTTTGGTGCCGCTCATGTCGAGATAGGCCTCGTCGACCGACACCTTCTCCACCACCGGCGTCAGCTCGGTGAACAGTGCGAACACGGCGCGGGAAGCCTTCTGGTACAGATCGAGCTTGCCGGACACGCGCACCAGGTCCGGACACAGGCGCTGCGCCCGCGCCATCGACATGGCCGACCGGACGCCGAACGCGCGCGCTTCGTACGAGGCCGCCGCCACCACCCCGCGGCCTTCCGCGGAACCGCCGACCACGACCGGCCTGCCGCGCAGGCTCGGATCGTAGACGCGCTCGACGGCGACGAAGAACGCGTCGAGATCGACGTGCAGGATCCGGCGGCGCGGCGCGCTCACTCGGGCGCGAGGCGGCGCAAGCGCCCCACCACGACGCCACGCAGGGTCGCAGCCGGCGGCGGCGGCGGAAAGCCGGCCAGCGGTTCGAGCACCAGGTCCGGCCCCACACGGGCCAGCGCCTGGCTCTGGACGGTGCCCGCCCACCAGACGACCAGGTCGCCCGGCTCGGCGTCGGTTTCCGCAGCGACGGCGAGCAGGTCGCCGTCGCAGAGTTCTTCGTCTTCGGCGGCCGCGGGCGCCTCGCTGCGGCGCAGCGCGAGGAAGAAGGTTCCGGCTCCCGGATCGAGCGATGCCGCCACGAATTGCGCCGCCTTACCCGACGGCTGCACGGCTTCGAGTCGCGGCGGGATCAGGACCACAGGCGCAGCACTCCCACCACGCGTCCGGCCAGCGCGAATTCAGTTCCGCGATCGACCACGATGTCGGCGTACGCAGGGTTCGCCGCGTGCAGCACGATCCGCTTGCCGCCGGGCCGGTATTCCTTGACCGTGGCTTCGCAGCTCTCCCCGGCGCCGAGCAAGGCGACCACGATCTCGCCGCGGGCGGCGCTCGGCGTGGACTCGACGAGCACCAGGTCGCCCGCGAGGATGCCGGCGTCGATCATCGAGTCCCCGTGCACGCGCAGCGCGAAGTCGGCGCGCGTGCCGTCGGGAACCGGCACGCTCTCGGCGTGCTCCCCGAGGGCAGGCTGCGGATCGCCAGCGGCGACGCGCCCCATCACCGGGATCCGGCGCGCGGGCGCCGCGGACGCGACGGGCCGTTCCGACGCGCCGGACGGCACGATCTCGAGACCGCGCGCCCGCCCACCGCGCGCGCGGCGCAGCCAGCCCTTGCGCTCGAGCGCCCGCAAGTGGAAGTCCGCCGTTTGCGCGCTCACGGCCAGCGCCACGCCGAGTTCGGCGCGGGTCGGCGGGTAGCCGTGCCGCTGCAGGTGCGCCCGCACCGCGGCGAGCGCCGCTTGTTGGCGTGGCGTCAGCGCACGGTGGGTGGGCGAGGCAACCATCCCCAGACCCTATGATCTTTGTCATAGGCGTCAAGCGCCGCTTGCCCGGCGCCGGTCGAATAGGCTCTGGAGCGATGTCTTTCCTCCCCCTCCGGACGTTCTTCGCTTGGGCGCTCCTCGTGTTCCTGCTCCTGGCGGCGGCCGCGCCGGCCTCGGCGCAGGCGGACGACTGGAAAGGCTGCCGACGCTGCGACCACCGCGGCGTCGAAGACTGCAGCGCGCACTCTCCGGAACTGCTGGCGCTGGAAGCCGGCGTGCTCGGCTGCTCGACCGCCGCGCGCTGCCCCGAATGCGGCGGGGCGCTGCTGGTCGACTGCGAGAAATGCGAAGGCGGCCCCGAGTCGGCCTTGATCGAGACTCGCAAAGCCGCGGCCGCGGCCTTCCTGGCCGAGGAGGATCCCATCGAAGCCTTCCTCGGCCGCGAGCTGCTGCGCATCGGCCTGTCCCGCTTCGCGTTGCTGGCCGACGTGGCGGAGCTCGGCGAAGGCCGCAAGAAGACCGTCGACGGCCACTTGTGGCTGCACCGGCTCGCCGCGGACCTCGACTTGACCGACCGCGACGTCCTGGCGCACTACGGCGCCACCGAGAAGGACTACCGCGCACCCATGCGCTTGTGGTTCTGGGACCGCCTCGAGGACCACGCCGCGGTGATGACCCAGTTCTTGTTCAGCACCAAGGCGGGAGACTTCAAGATGCTCGGCCGCGACCCGATCTTCAGCGTGTGGGTCCACGACCAGGCCTTCGGCGGCGACGCCGCCGGCCTGCACGCGCTCGGCGTGCACAACGCCGCGCACATGCTGCTCTCGAATCTGTTCCTGGAGCGCTGGATCGGCGACATCGACGGAGGCTGGTTCGACGCCGGCGCGGGACACTGGTACGAGACCGCGCGCCTTGGGCGCACGCGCTACTACTGCCAGGACGAGGCCGCCTATGCGATGAATTACGAGAACGGTTACTGGCAGGCGGCGGTGCGCCGCGAGCTCGGACGGCACGAGGCACGCGTGCTGCCCTCGCTGGTGCGTCTGCAGACCGGCGCCATGAAGGAACTCGAGCACGCGTTCGCGTGGTCGTTCTACGACTGGCTGGTCGCCGAGCGGCCGCAGGCGCTGGCCGGCCTCTTGCGCGGGCTCAAGCGCAAACAGCCGGCGCGCGAACTGTTCCCGGCAGCCTTGGAGATAGACCTGTTCGCCGCCGAGGACGCCTGGCGCGCCTGGGTCGTCGAGACCTATCCCGCCAAGGAACCCAAGCGCAAGCGCTGACGCCCGTTCAGACGGCGCCGGTCCGCCCTCGGATGCAGCGGACTTCTTCGACGAGCCGGGGCACCGAGCGCCCCCACTCCTCAGTGAAGCTGCGGGCGAGCCGCTCGCCGGCCGATTCACCTTGTTCCAGCAACGTCGTGAGCGGGTAGAGGAAACAGCGCGAAGCCGGCGCCGGATCCACGATCGCGAGCAGGTCGCGCGCGTGCTCGAGCAAGGGACGGCCGTCGGGAGCGATCGCGGCAAGGCCGGCGCGGTGGCCGTCGCGCCAGGTCTGCACGCGTTCTGCATGGCTCCAGCCGCCCCAGCGTTCCCAGGCTTCGGCCATCGCTTGCGGACGGTAGAAGAGGCCTTCGGCGAGCGCGCAGAGCGCGAGCGAGCGCGGCGGGCACTGCGTGTCGAAGCTCCGCAGCTCGAGCTGCGGACGGAACCGGGCCTCGGGAAACAGCGTGCTCAAGTGCAGCTCCCAGTCGCCGTAGCAGGCGCGCAAGTCGCCGGCGCCCGCTTCCAGGAACTGCCGGAAATTGCGCCCGCGCATGTCCCGGAAGCGGCCATCCCGCTGCACGAACAGCATGGGGGCCGCCAGCGCCCAGTCGACGTAGTCCTCGAAACTGCTGTCTGGCCTGGCGAGCGCTTCGACCAGCCCGCAGCGCGCCGGATCGGTGCGGCTCCACACGTGGCCGCGCCAGCTGGCGAAGCCGCTGGCTTCGCGCGCGCGCACCGGCGAATTGGCGAACAGCGCGGTGAGCAGCGGCGAGAGCGCAAAGACGAGCCGCAGCTTGGCCATGGCGTCGGCTTCGTCGGCGTGGTCGAGATTGACCTGGATGCCGGCGGTGGCCTTCATCATCCACACGCCCAGGTCGCCGGATCCGGCCAGGTACGGCTCCATGATCCTGTAGCGCTCCTTGGGGATGCGCTCGATCTCGTCGGGGGCCGCTCCTGGATGCGCGCCGAGCGCGAGGAACGCGACGTCGAACTCCTCGCCGAGCCGGGCGAGGACTTCGAAGTACTCGCCGACTTGCGCGGCGATGGCGGGCACGTCGTCGCAGAGTCCGGTGGCGAACTCGATCTGCGCGCCGGGTTCGAGCGTGATGGTGCGGCCGTCCGGGGCCGCCAGCGAGAGCACCCGCCCGGCCGCCGGTGCGCCAGCCGGTCAGTTCGGCGATGCGCACGAGCATGGCCTCCACGCCGCGCGCGCCGTCGAAGGGCACCGGACTGCCGTCCGCGTGGGTGACGAACTGCTCGTACTCGAAACCGAGCTTCCAGCCCGCCCGGGGCCGGTGGCCACGGCGGAGCGCCGCGAGGAGCTGTTCGCGATCCTCGAGGAGCTCGCCGTCGGGAAGTCTTTGGACGCGCGCTTCGCTCATCCGCCCGCGTGCGCCGAGTCTGGAGCGGTCCACGGCCGCAGGCCGCGCGGGGCGTCGAGCACCTCGCGCAGTAGGATCGCCCGGCGCCAGACGCCGCGGTCGAGCACGAGCGAACGCGAACGGATGGCGACCGAAGGCGGGGTCGCCGAGGCGTCATCGCGCAGCTCGTGCCCCGAACCGCCGCTCCCCGAGTGCCAGTCCGACGCCTCCGCCGTGGTTTCGATGCCGCGGATCGCCGCAAAGGCCTCGCCGCCTTCGAAGGCGACGATGCCCTTGCGCGAGATCCCCGTTCCGGCCGCGGACGGCAGCTTGTTCCGGCTCCCCGCCGCGGCGCGTGCCCGCGCGGTCTCGCGCGCCTGCTCGGCCATTTTCGCGGCCTGCTGCCGCGCGAAGGCCTCTTGCAGTTCGCGTTCGATCTCCGCGTCCGTAACCGGCTCGAGTTCGGCGCGCGGCGCCTCCGGCAGCTGGCCTCCGGCCGCCTCGCGCTGTTCCCGTTTCTTCTTCTGGGAGAGGACCGACACCAAGGCGCCGCCCAGTGCCATCAGCAGCACCACGACGGTGTCGAGGTTTTCGAAAGCTTTGTCGAGCCAGCCCATTTCCTGTTGGGATCAAGTGCCCTTGGGCTTGCCGCCGTCGCCCGTACGGGTGTCGGTGTCACTGGCGATGCCGCCGCGCATCTTGGTGTCGGCTTCGATGTTGCGCAGGCGCATCAAATCCATCACGCCGAGGTTGCCGGTGCGCAACGCGTCGGCCATGGCGCGGGGCACTTCGGCCTCGGCGAGCACGACCAGCGCGCGGTTCTCCATGACCCGGGCGCTCTGCTCCTGCTCGACCGCCACCGCCATCGCGCGCCGTTCCTCGGCCTTGGCCTGCGCAACGCGCTTATCGGCCTCGGCCTGGTCGGCCTGCAGACGCGCGCCGATGTTGTGCCCGATGTCCACGTCGGCGATGTCGATCGAGACGATCTCGAAAGCCGTGCCGGCGTCGAGGCCCTTGGCGAGCACCGTCTTGGAGATCGAATCGGGGTTCTCGAGCACCGCCTTGTGCGTGGCGGCCGATCCGATCGACGTCACGATGCCCTCGCCGACGCGCGCGATGATGGTTTCTTCGGTGGCTCCGCCGACCAGGCGCGCCAGGTTGGTCCGCACGGTGATCCGCGCCTTGGCGAGCACCTGGATGCCGTCCTTGGCCACTGCGGCGACTTCGGTCTTGCCGCTGGCCGGGTTGGGGCAGTCGATCACGCGCGGGTTCACGCAGGTCTTGACGGCGTCGAGCACGTCGCGCCCCGCCAGGTCGATGCCGGTCGCGGTCTTGAAGTTGAGCGGCAGGCCGGCGCGGTCCGAAGCGATCAAGGCGCGCACGACGTTCATCACGTTGCCGCCGGCGAGGTAGTGCGCCTCGAGTCCCCGCGGGTCGACGCCCTCGAGGCCTGCTTGGATCGCCATGATCCGCGCGCGGACGATCACCGCCGGATTCACCTTGCGGAAGTTCATCGCCACCATGTCCAGCAGCCCGATGCCCGCCTTGGTGAGCAGCGACTGGATGTAGAGGTTCAGATACTTGAGGAAGACGACCAGCAGGACGAACAGGACCAGCAGGACGACGCCCAGCACGATCCATTTGACCGGCGAGCCGCCGGATTCCGTGCCTTGGAAGTAGGGCTGCAGCATTGCGAGAGTGGGAGTCATCGGGAGTCCGAGTCGAAGGAGCGGGGCGTCAAGAGGAGGACGGGGATTGCGGTCGGGCCGGTGCGGAAACCGGCTCGACCACCAGGCGGTTGCCGACGAAGCGCAGCGCGCGCACCGGCGTGCCG
>Ga0214471_10002127_pt1 | contig 15552 bp, 12 predicted proteins | sample RVTome_5_FD_207665 | JGI IMG/M metagenome (GOLD analysis project Ga0214471, IMG submission 207665) | Soil microbial communities from uranium-contaminated site in the Upper Colorado River Basin, Wyoming, United States - RVT142D155 | ecosystem: Environmental > Terrestrial > Soil > Contaminated >... | reverse complement strand
CGACGACCTGGAGCACCGGCAGCGTCAGCAACTCGACCAGGCTCAGGGCCTCCTTCTTGAACCACTCATGCTCCGCCTTGAGCGCGTTGATCGGGCCGCGCCAGAACTCCAATTCCGCCGCGCTCCTCGGAGCGCCGCCGGCGCCCTGTCCCGCCATCGCCTGTCGTCCGAGGATCGCAAGGAGCGCGGGCGTGCCGAACCGGCCGAACAAGAACCACGTCATCCCGCGCACGCCCACCCACCCCAGGAAGGCGAGCAGCAAGGTGCCGATCACGCCCAACTCGACACCCTGTTGCGCGAGCCACGGCGTAATGGCGTCGATCAGCTCGCGGTACAGGAACAGCACTTCGAACAGCGCAACGGTCAGCTCGACGCCCACCATCGAGACGATCTGCCCGATCGCCCGGGTCTTGATCGCATCGTTCAGCACCTGGATACACGCGAAACTGCCGCCGATGAGGATGAAGAGAAAGATCCACAGGATGAACACGAGGACGATGGGGTTCACCTCGTTCCCCGTGAGATCGGCCAGCAGCTCGCTCATCGTGGGCCGCAACGTGAACGTGAAGATCGTGGCTTCGATCGCGGACCAGCCCAAGAGCAGGACGAAGGCGATCCACGGCACACCGGGCTGGCGCGAGGTGGAATCGAGCATGGCGAACGGCGCCATGACCACGCTCTTCAAGGTCTGCTTGAGGAGTCGGAAGAAGAGCGCGAGCAGACCCCACATCCACCCGACGAACACGAAGAGGAACCGCCCCAGGCCGAGCCAGTAGAGCCACGACATGCGAACCCAGTCCCACCATCCCCACCCGAGCGCCAACAAGAACTTCCCGCGCCCGGACCGGAAGGGCAGCGTATAGAAGGAAACCAGGACGCCCCAGAGGCCGATCATCGCTGCCGCAGCGGGCAGCAGAAGCAGGCCCCACTTCAGCAGGCCCACCCACCAGATGTCGGCGAAGAGGACGAACTCGAATACGCGTGCCTGAAGATCGGCGAGCAACAACACCCAGCTCCAGATCCAGCTCACCACGGCTTGCAGAATTGCGGTCCACTGCCCGGTCTGCACGGCACCTAGAGAGTCTTGCATGAAAACATGCCCTCCCGGGGGCGGGAAAGTGCGGCTGGCGGTCGGAGGGACACGATAGGAGACGGGCCGGGCAAGTCAAGTCACAAAGCGTGATCCACGTCACCGGCCGTTGGCGCCTTGCGCAGGCACGGGAATTGTAGATTATGAGACCGTATGCCGGACGAACTCCCCAAGCGCCTCATCGTTGTCGGCGATCGTGTGCTGGTGACCCCCGAGGCGGGGGAAGAGCGCACCAACGTGGGCTTGTACCTGCCCCCGACGGCTGTGGAGAGCCGCCAGGTCCAGGGGGGCAGGATCGTCGCCACGGGACCGGGCACCCCGGTGAGCGAGCCCGCCAGCATGGACGACGAGCCGTGGAAGATTCGCGCGCCTGAAGTGCGCTATCAGCCCATGCAGGCGAGCGTCGGTGACTACGCACTGTTCTTCCGCAAAGCCGCGGTCGAAATTACGTTCGACAACAAGACCTATCTGGTCGTGCCGCAGGCGGCGATCCTGGTCTTGGTGCGGGGAGAGTCCGAGCCACGACTGACAGGAGGAGAGCCTGATGGCTAGCGTACAGTGGGCGAGAAGTCGCGGAGAGCGGGCGGAGAACGAGGGCCTGCGCCGCGGAGCGTGGTATCGCGTGGTGGAGGACGGTGGCAAGAGCTGGGTCGTGCTCGACGTGCATCAGGTCGAGATCCGCGTCGAGCGGGACGACCTGGAGATGCGGGGAGACCGCCCCAAGAACTGGAGCGTAGTGCACCATCCCTACCTCGTCTGCCCGGGATGCCACACTCGTCGCTACGTGGCGAGCCAGCCGACGGACTACCGCTGTCCGGAGTGCGGCAACACCTATCCGATCGATTGGCAGGACTCCGCGTAATCCAAGCCTCTGCGGAAGAGTCGGGGCCTCGGCGACGCGCCGGGGTCCCATTTTGTTTCACGCATGGCGCCGTTCCCCGGCGGGCTGACCCGCGCACGTCAGGTTCTCAGTGAGGTTTGGGGATACGGAGCCTTCCGTCCCGCCCAGGTGCGGGTGCTCGGACCCCTCCTCGCCGGCCACAGTGTGCTCGCGGTCCTGCCCACCGGCGCGGGCAAGTCCCTCTGTTTCCAAGTGCCCGCGCTCCTCGGGATGGGGCTGACGCTCGTCCTGTCGCCGCTGATCTCCCTGATGCAGGACCAGGTAGGTGCGCTGAGGCGCCGCGGCGTGGCGGCGCTGTATCTCAACAGCACCCTGGCACGAGAGCAGCAGGCCGTGGTGCTGGAATCCCTGCGCCAGCGGGCCGTGCGAATCCTGTACTGCGCCCCGGAGCGCCTGCCGAGTCTCGTCCGGCGGCTGCGACGCTGGTCCGTCCCGATTTCCGTACTCGCGGTCGACGAGGCCCACTGCATCGTCGAGTGGGGAAACGAGTTTCGGCCCATCTATCGCCGGCTGGGAATCTATCGCCTCCTCCTCGGGCGCCCGCTGACGCTGGCGCTCACCGGAAGTGCCACGCCCGCCACTCGCCGCGAAATCCTCGAGGTGCTGCGTCTGGACGATGCCCACGTCGTGGTCACGAGCTTCGACCGGCCCAACCTGGCGTTCATGGTCGAGCGCGCCACGGACGACCGCGACCGGTTCGCTCGAATCCGCTCGCTTATTCGCGCCACGGATGGCGCGGCCATCGTTTACACACCAACGCGGCGTCTGGCGGAGCTCGTCACGCGCGCGCTGCTGCGGCGCAGCGTTCGCGCTGCTCCATACCACGCCGGACTGACCGCGGGCGTCCGCCGCCAGGTGCTGTTCGCGTTTCTCCGTGACCGGGTGCGGGCGGTGGTCGCCACGACGGCTTTCGGCATGGGGATCGACAAACCCGACGTGCGGCGCGTCCTGCATTGGGGACCGAGTCGCACGTTGGAGAGCTACTACCAGGAAGCGGGCCGCGCCGGGCGGGATGGCGCTCCCGCCGAGTGCCGCCTGCTGTGGCGCCCCGCGGACTTTGATCATGGGGACGTGGCCCCCGCGATGCGCCGCTACGTCGAGTCCCGTACGTGCCGGCGACGCGTGCTGCTCGAGTACTTCGCGGAGCGGCTCGATCGGTGTGCGGGGTGTGACGTGTGCGGCATGCACCACTGACCCCGGGCGCAAGCCCGGGGTTAGTTACCTTTCTGCCATGCGCGACTCGCTCTACTTCACCGAGCACCACCTCCAGGTCCGCGAGATGGTGCGCGACTTCGCGCGCACCGTCGTCAAGCCCAGCGCCCGCGCGTTCGACCTCGAGAGCCGCTTCCCCTGGGACAACGTGAAGCAGATGGCCGACCTCGGCCTGCTCGGCATCCCGTGGCCCGAGGCCCTGGGCGGCGCGGGCATGGACTACATCTCGTACATCATCGCGATCAACGAGATGGCCAAAGTCGACGCCAGCCACGCCATCACCATCAGCGCTCATACCACGCTCGGCACCTCGCCCATCGTGGACTTCGGGACCGACGCGCAGAAGCAGCGCTTCGTGCCGCTCCTCGCTGCCGGCAAAGTCCTGGGCGGGTTCGGGCTCACGGAGCCCGGCGCAGGGTCCGACGCCGGCGGAACGCAGACCACCGCTGTGGCGCGCGGCGACCACTACGTCCTCAACGGCTCGAAGATCTTCATCACTCACGCGGGCGTCGGAGAAGTGTTCGTCGTTACGGCCCGCACGGACCCCGCCGCGCGCAAAACCGACGGCATCACGTCGTTCATCGTCACCAAGGACACGGTAGACCTCGACGAGGCGCGCCGCGTCGGTGTGGGGCACGCGCCGGAGCTCCCCAAGATCGCCGGCGTTCGCGCCGCCAAGAAGGAAGACAAGCTCGGTTGGCGGGCCTCGGACACCCGCGAGCTGCTGTTCCAGGATGCAGTGGTCCCGAAGGAGAATGTGCTGGGACCGCCCGGCCACGGCTTTCGCCAGTTCCTCCACACGCTGGACAGTGGGCGCATCGGCATCGCCGCTCTGTCCCTCGGCCTTGCGGAAGGAGCGCTCGAGGAGTCGCTCGCCTACACGTCGCAGCGCAAGCAGTTCGGTCGCGCCGTCGCGAGCTTCCAGGGCGTCCATTTCGCTCTGGCCGACATGGCGACGGAGATCGAGGCCGCGCGTCACCTCGTCTACCACGCCGCCTGGCTGAAGCAGCACGGCCACGCCTACAAGCAGGAAGCGGCCATGGCCAAGCTGTACGCCTCGGAGTTGTGCATGCGGGCTACGACCAAGGCCGTGCAGCTGCACGGTGGGTACGGCTACACGACGGAGTATCCGGTGGAGCGGATGATGCGCGACGCCAAGGTGTGCGAGATCGGCGAGGGCACGAGCGAGATCCAGCGGATCGTGATCGCGAGACAGCTGCTCGGAGATTTGATCGACTAGGACGTCGGCTTCATCCCCAGCACTCGCACCAGGAACGCCCACCGATCCGCCTGCTCCTCGATGATCTTGGCCGTCGGTTTCCCCGCGCCGTGCCCCGCTTTCGTTTCGATCCGAATGAGCACCGGCGCGGGGCCCGCCTGCGCCGCCTGGAGCGCGGCCGCGAACTTGAACGAGTGGCCGGGGACCACACGGTCGTCGTGGTCGGCCGTGGTCACGAACGTCGCCGGGTAGCGCGTCCCCGGCTTGACGTTGTGATACGGTGAGTACCGGTACAGGAAGGGGAAATGCTGCACGCTGTCGGCCGAGCCGTACTCGGTCACCCAGGCCCAGCCGATCGTGAACTTGTGGAAGCGCAACATGTCGAGTACGCCGACCGTGGGCAGCGCGGCGCCGAAGAGCTCCGGCCGCTGGGTCATCACGGCACCCACCAGCAGTCCGCCGTTCGAGTCGCCGCCGATCGCGAGCCGGGGCGTCGTGGTGTACCGCTCCTGAATCAGGTACTCCGCCGCCGCGATGAAATCGTCGAACACGTTCTGCTTCCGCTCGAGCATGCCGGCTTGATGCCAATCCTCACCGTACTCTCCTCCACCGCGCAGAACCGGCACGGCCAGCACACCGCCCATTTCGAGCCACACCGCATTCCCAACCGAGAAGAACGGTGTGAGGTTCACATTGAATCCGCCGTACCCGTACAGGTAGGTGGGGTGTGACGCGTCCAGCGCGAGCCCCTTCTTGTGGGTGATGAACATCGGCACCCTCGTGCCGTCCTTGCTGCGGTAGAACACCTGCCGCGTCTCGTAGCCCGCGGGATCGAAACGAATCTCCGGCGCGCGGAACACCTCGGGACGACTCGTGGCGAAGTCGTAGCGGAACACCGTCGTCGGATACAGAAACGACGTGAACGCAAAGAACATCTCCGAGTCCTCGGCCTGGCCGCTGATCCCGGCCAGCGATCCGAGCGTCGGAAGCTCGACCTCGCTCACCAACGCCCCCGCCATCGAGTAGATCCGGAGCCGACTGGCGGCGTCCTTCAAGTAGGTCGCCACGAGCTGGCGATGGACGAGCTGCACGCTTTCGAGAATCTCCTCGCCCTGCGGGATGATCTCGCGCCATGCGCTTCGCGCCGGGTGCCGGGCGTCGATCGCGATCACCCGCTTGCGCGGCGCCTCCAGATCGGTGAGGAAGTAGAGAACTGGGCCTTGGTTCCCCACGAAGAAGTACGATGCGTCGAACGCCTCGAGCAAACGAACGACGGATCCCCCGAGCCGGGGCCGGCGCGGGTCACCCAGGTCGACGTAGGAGACCTTGTTCCGGCGGTCGGTACCGAGCCACACGGTGAGGACGAGATACCGACCGTCGGGCGAGACCTCGGACCAGATCCCCCAGTCGGGCTGATCCGGAAGCTCGAGGATCAGTCGGTCCTGCTCCTGCGGCGTGCCGACTCTGTGATAGAAGAGCTTCATGTCGCGATTCACGGCCAGGAGCGGGTCCCCGCCCGCAGGCTCGGGATACCGACTGTAGAAGAAGCCCGCACCGTCGTGCGTCCACGTGGCGCTCGAGAACTTGATCCACCGCAGCACGTCGGCTCGATCCTGCCCCGTTTCCACGTCCCGCACCCTGAACTCTTGCCAGTCCGATCCGCTGGCTGACGTGCCGTAGGCGAGCAGCCGTCCGTCCTCGGACCACGCTGTGGTGGAGAGCGCAACGGTACCATCGGCGGACAAGAGATTCGGATCGAGCACCACCCGCGGTTCGCCCCCGCGCGCGGCCTGCCAGTAGAGCACGGCCTGGTTCTGGAGACCGTCGTTCTTGGCGTAGAAGTAGCGGCCGCCTTTCTTCACGGGCACGCCGAAGCGCGGATAGTCCCACAGCTCGGTGAGTCGCCGTCGAATCGGCTCGCGCTCGGGGATCGCTTCGAGCAAGGCGAACGTCACCCGGTTTTGCGCCTCGATCCACGCGCGGGTGTCTGACGCGTCGACGTCCTCGAGCCAGCGGTAAGGGTCCCGCACGCCGGTCCCGTGGTAGTCGTCGCTGACGTCGACCGTCTTGCTCGGCGGATAGGGCCGGGGCGGGTCTTGCGCCGCGGCCGCGCCGAAGATGCTGAGCATCAAGCACATGGCAGGGAACGAAGCCTGGGGTTGCATGGTTGACCTAACTTACACCGACCATTAACTTTACGGTATGCATTGGACTTCGGCGCTCCCCGAACTGACAGCCCTCCTCAGAGGGCAGGGCGCACGTGCGCCGACCAATCGGGCCACCCGGCGGTCGCAGCCTCCGGGCACAGGCTATTGCTGGAACAATCACGTGACACCGAGCCGCGGCTGTTGGCCGACGGGCATCGAGGGTTCTTGCTTTGAAGCGCGAGATTCTCATCAGCGGGAGCCCGCGGGAAACCCGCGTGGCAATCCTGGAGGACGACCGCCTTGTTGAGCTGTTGGTGGATCGTCCCGACGCCCGCCGCATGGTGGGCGACATCTACCTCGGCAAGGTCGAAGCCGTCTTGCCGGGGATCCAAGCCGCCTTCGTCGACATTGGCACTGAAAAGAGCGCGTTCCTCCACGCCTCGGACCTGATCGAAGCGGACGAGGACGACGAAGCAGCCGAAGACGACGGGGACAACGGCGGGGGTGGGGGGGGGGGGGGCCGTGGACAGCGCCGCCGGGTGCCCAACGTCGGCGACGAGCTGACGCGCGGCGAAGCCAAACTCGTCCAGGTCATCAAGGAGCCTATCGGGACCAAGGGGCCTCGCGTCACGGCGCAGGTCTCGCTCGCCGGCCGGTTTCTGGTCTACATGCCGTTCGCCTCCAAGGTCGGCGTCTCTCGCAAGATCGAGCAGCGCGAGCAGCGCGCCAAGCTGCGCGAAATGGTCTCCGGCCTCGTTCCCAAAGATTCCGGCGGGTGGATCATCCGCACCGTCGCGGAAGATCTCAACGAGAAGAGCTGCAAGCGCGAAATCGAGCACCTCCACGGCCTGTGGCAGAAGATCACGCGCAAAGCGAAGTCCGTGCACGCACCAGCCCTGCTGCAGCGTGAAACCAGCCTCACCCGCGGCATCATCCGCGACCTTTTCAGCGACAAGGTCGATTCGCTGCTGGTGGACTCCAAAGCCCTCCACAACGAAGTGGTGCAGTACCTGAAGCAGGTCGATCCTGACCTGATCGAGCGCGTCAAGCTCTACAACGGCGGCGCGGCGCTGTTCGACGAGTACGACGTCGAGACGGAGATCCGGGGTCTGTACCAGCCGCGCGTCGAGCTCCCCACGGGCGGCTCCCTGGTCATTCAGCCCACTGAAGCGCTCACGTCGATCGACGTGAACACGGGCCGATACACCGGCAAGAAGGATCCCGAGAGCACCATTCTGAAGACCAACGTCGAAGCGGCGCGCGAGGTGGCGCGACAGCTCCGGTTGCGCGACATCGGCGGGATCATCGTGGTCGACTTCATCGATATGGAGTCGCGCGCCAACCGGGAACGCGTGCTGCATGAGCTGCGCACCCATCTCGGACGGGACCGCGCCCGCACCAAGGCGTTCGCCGTCTCGGAGCTGGGTCTGATCGAGATGACACGCCAGCGCGTACGGCCGTCGCTGTGGCAGTCGATGACCACGGACTGCCCCACGTGCACCGGACTCGGACGCGTCTTCCGCCCTGAGGTCGTGGTGCGCAGCATCGAGCGGTCGCTCCGACGTGCGGGTGCCGATCGGAAGGAGCGGCAGCTCGCCCTGCGGCTCCACCCCGAGGTGGCCCTGTATCTGGTCGAGCAGGAGCCGGACTTCCTGCGCCAGATCGAGAAGCAGACGGGGCTCGACCTCGAGGTGCGCGACGACCCGATGATGCGGCTCGACGAGTTCAGAATGGTGGCCCGCCCCGCGGGGCGGGACGTGACCGCGCAATATGCGGTGGCTTGACCGAACCTATTGTCCCCGTTAACGTTCCCGCCCTCTATGAGCTACGCGATTTTCTCGAGCGGCGGCCATCAGTTCAAGGCCGAGCCGGGCAAGACTCTGCGGATTCCCAAGCTGGCCGCCGAGCCGGGGAGCAAGGTCACGTTCGACCGCGTGCTGCTCACGAGTGACGGCAACGATGTGCAGGCGGGCACGCCCGTCATCAAGGGCGCCAAGGTGACTGCCGAGATAGTGCGGCACGGCAAAGATCGGAAGATCCGCATTTTTCGGTTCGCGCGCCGCTCGGGCTTCCGGCGGCATGCGGGGCATCGGCAGGAGTTCACCGAGATCAAGATCGCCGACGTGAAGGTCGGCTGAGGGAGCGATGGCACACAAGAAGGGTGTGGGCTCGTCCCGCAACGGCCGCGACTCCGGCCCTAAGTATCTCGGCGTCAAACGCTTCGGCGGCGAGTTCGTCCGCGCCGGCAATATTATCGTCCGCCAGCGGGGCACCAAGTTCCACCCCGGCGTCAACGTGCGCCGTGCCACGGACGATACGCTCTTCACTGTGGTTGATGGTTACGTGAAGTTCGAACACAAGAACAAGAAGCGGTATCAGATAAGTGTCTATCCGAAGACGAACTAGGCCGGGTGCCGCCTAGTATTTCGGTGGCAGGGTGCGGTACCGCTCGAACAATTCCGTCTGCCTGCTTTTCAACACGATCTCCTTCCCCCGAATAAAAACCCGTTCCACCGCCGTCGTGAACTCGAACGGGTCCCCAGACCAGACCACGACGTTCGCCACTTTGCCGGCTTCCAGCGTGCCGTACCGGTCCGCGATCCCCCACAGCTCGGCGGGCGTCAGCGTGACCGCCCGGAGCGCCTGCTCCCACGGCAGCCCGTAACTCACGGCATTCCCCGACTCCTGTTTGATATTGCGCGAGTTGTGCGAGTCGCCCGACATGATCGCCACCCGCACGCCGGCGCGGGCGAGCTGGGCGGCGTTCTCGTATCGCGCACCGAGCTGCGAGTAGCTCGGAATGTTGGTCAGCGGGATCAAGACGACAGGGACGCGGGCGGCACCCAGGCGATCGGCGACGGTCCAGGCCTCGGCGCCCCCCGCGATAATCAGACGGACGCGGTAGTCCTGCGCCAGACGCAGGGCATTCTCGATGTCGCTCTTGCGATCGGCCTGAACGACGAGGGGAAGGCGTCCGCGGAGCACGGGCAGCAGCGCCTCGAGGTCCGCGGCCGGAGCGGAAAGATCCTGGATCTGGTTCCGGCGATAGTCTGCCCGGCGCCGATCGTACTCGAGCGCATCGTCGAACAGCCGTCGCAGTCGCGCCACCACGCCGGCACGCGAGCCGCCCGCCGCGTCTTTGGCGGCGATGTTGGCCACCATCGCCGCCGGCGACTGGACGAGCATCTCCGGCACGCTCTCACCTGCGAGATCGATCACCACGGCCTGGCCGCTGATGAGCCCGCCCTGCGGCGCGGTGAGGACGGTGGTGACGCCTTCCACGCGGGCCACGGGCACCAACTGAGACGCGGGGTTGATGCCGGCGGCGACGTTGAAGGCCGGCGCGATGCCCGTCCCGCGGTAGGTCCCCTCGTTCGTTTCCTGCACGGCACCGATCTCCGTCAGCCCGATCTGCGTTCCGGAATCGATGAATCCCGGGGTCACCCACTTGCCTCGGGCATCGATGCGGGTCGCGTCGGCGGGGATCGCCGCGCTCGCGCCGACCGCGACGATGCGCCCGTCGCGGATGAGCACGGTGGCGTTCTCGATTGGAGGACCGGAGACGGGATACACCTTGCCGCCCGTGATCGCGATGGTCTGCGCCAGAAGGATCGCGATCATCGCGGCACCTGACCGACTTCGAAGTCCGTGCGCGGCCGGCGCGCTGGGTCGTTGCGGTCGTACACCAGCCATCCCTCGTTGTAGACCTGAAGGGCCTTGGCGTACACGGAGAACGGATCGGCGGACCAGACGACGACGTCGGCCGCCCTGCCTACTTCGAGCGTCCCGAGGAGCGAATCGAGTCCCAGCACCCAGGCGGCGTTGGCCGTGATCCACCGCAGCGCCTGATCGCGCGTGACCTCGATGCCGTTGCGGCGCGCGTAGTACATCGCCTTCGCGGCTTCCTGGTTCAGGCGTTGGATCCCGCTCGGGCTGTCCGAGTGAATGACGGTGCGCGCGCCGGCCTGTTGGAGCAGGGCCGCGTTCTCGTGAATGCCGTCCATCGCTTCTTCCTTGAAGCCCCACCAGTCGGCCCAGACGGAGGAGGCGGTGCTGTCGCGGGCCAGGAGGTCCGCGATCTTGTACGCCTCGACCGCGTGATGGAAGGAGCGGATCTTGAATCCGAACTCCCGCGCCAGGTCGAGCATGAACGCCATCTCGTCCGCGCGATAGCAGTGGTTCTGGACGTAGATGTTGCCGCGCAGCACCTCGGCCAGCGTTTCGCTGCGGAGGTTGCGCTGCGGCGGATCTCCCTGATGGTCCTTGTTCCACTTGTCCCAGCGGCGTCGGTAGATCTCCGCGTCGATGAACGCGGCGCGATACGCCGCCATGTTGCCCATGCGGGTGGACGGCCCGCGGCTCCCGTACACACGCTTGGGATTCTCACCGCAGGCCATCTTGAGCCCGTACCTCGCGCCGGGAAACTTCATCTCCTGGACGGTGCGCCCCGGCACGAGTCGCAGGACCGCGCTCCGGCCGCCGATGAGGTTCGCCGACCCGGGCAGCGCCTGGATGACGGTGATCCCACCGGCGATCGCCAGAGGAATCTGCGGATCCTGCGGCCAGAACGAGTGCTCGGCCCAAACTTCCGCCGTCACGGGGTTGGTGGCTTCGTTCCCGTCGCCTTCGGCCCACGTCCCGGGCGAGGCATACACGCCCAGATGCGAGTGCGTATCGATCAGCCCGGGCGTGACGTACTTCCCGCTGCCGTCGACCACTACGGCGTCCGCCGGAGCCTCGACGGACGCGCCGAGCGCGGCGATGCGTCCGTCGCGCAGCAGGATCGAGCCTCCCGCGATCTCCTGGCCCGTCGCCGTCATGATCGTCGCGTTCCGGATGACCACGGGCGGGTTGGCGCGCCGCTGGTACATGGACGCGTACTGCGGACGATCCACGCTCGTGGTCTCGGCGGCAGCCTTCGTGCCCGAGGCCGGCGCGGGTGCCTGCGTCGGGCGCGCGGCCGCGCTCGCGCAGGCAGCGAGCGATATCGTGGTGACGACGGCGAGGAAAGACCTCACACGCTAGTTCACCAGCTCGAACACCAGCGGTGCGCCTACGGGAGCGATCTTGATCACCCGGCGCGGCGTGTCGGTGGACACGAACATCTGGATCGGGGCCTGCCCTCCGGTAATGTCGATGCGATAGGCCTGGAACGTGCCCGCGGGCACCGTGACGCTCTCAGGCGCACCTACCTTGAGCGTGTAGACCTTGACGCCTCCCGTGCCAGACGAGAACGCGCTCACCGACAAGGTACTCCCGGCGGCGAGCGGCAGGGCCGGCACGAGCACACCGAGCGCGTTGTCGTCGATCGTCCCCGGCGCGAGGACGGTATCCACGGTGAACGCCTTGGGCGGGCCGGTGCGTTGTGGGACCGTCGCATTCCCTTTGACGCGGCCAGCGGCGTACTGCAAGTGCACCTCCCCGCGTTGCGCGCCGAAGGCGGACGTCTGGTCCACCTGTCGCATGCTCAGGTCGGCAGGATCGAGCACCACCGTCGTCTGCTGCTGCCCCGCCGGTCCCATGGACATCGTTTCGCTGTACACCATGGAATCCGCCGTCCGACGCAGCGTTCCGACCTGGACGCCCATGGGGTTGCCCTGGAACAGCACGCGGAAGCTGTCGGTCCGCGCCACGAGCTGTGTGGGGTCCAGCGCCAGGGGTCCCTCCTTGGGCACCAGGTCCGCTGCCGTCAGGGGCTTGCCGTCCAGATCGGCCAGCCGCACCGGCGCGATCACTTGCAACCGATCGTGCAGCGTGGCCGCGTCACCCACGACGACGATGGTGAGCGCGTTACGGCGATAGAAGCGGCGCGCGGCCGCCTGTGCGGAAGCCGGTGTCACGGCGCTCAGTCGCTCGCGGTACAGTTGTAGGTAATCATTCCCCAGCCCGAGGAGGCGAGCGTTGCTCACCTGGCTCGCAATCTGGTCCGGGGTCTCGATGCTGAGCGGGAACGAGCCGACCAGGAACCCCTTGGCGTTCGCCAGCTCGGAATCGGGAACGGCCTCCGTGCGCACGCGGTCCACCTGCCGTAACAGCTCGGCGAGCGCGCTGTCCGCCACCTCCGTGCGTGTTTCCGCACTGGCCTCCCAATAGCCGAGCCCGCGAAATCGCCGGTGCTGTGCGCCCGCGCCGTAGGTCCACCCTTTTTGCTCCCTGAGGATCAGGAACAGCCGGCTATCGGTCCCCCCGCCCAACAGGTGCGTCACGAGACGAAGGGAGTAGAACGCCGAGTCCCCGGGTGACATCGTCGTGTTGCCGGCCACGATGTTGGCCTGGGCCGACCCTGGCCGGTGCACGAGGAGGATGTCGGTCGCCGGCCGCGCGGACACGGTGGGGCGGGGCCCGGCCGGTGGCGCCGTTCCGCGCCATGCGCCCAGGTGCCGCTGCACCAGACCCTGGACTTGGGCGGGCGTGACGTCGCCGGCCACGACCAAGAGACCGCCGCCCGGGCGCAAGCGCTCCGAGGCGACGCGGGACACCTCATCACGCGTAAGACCCTTCAAGCTCGCTGGCGACGGCCGGCGCCCGTAGGGATGAGCACCGTAGAGCTCGCGCGCGAAAATGCGGTCGGCCACGGCCTCGGGTTGCGAGAGCTCCAGCTCGAGCTGGGAAAGGGATCGGGTCCGGGCCAGTTCGAGCTCGGACTCGGGATATGTGGCGTTGAGCAGCACGTCGCCCAGCAGCGAAAACGCCAAGTCCGCGTGTTCCGACAACACGCCCGTCGAGACCGTGAAGAAATCCGTGCCCGCCGTCGCCGTGAGTTGCCCGCCTACCCCCTCGATGGCGGCCGCGATCTGCTCGGCCGAGCGTGTCCGCGTGCCCTTGGTGAGCAGCTCGGCCACGATGCTCGCCAATCCTTCTTTGCCCGCCGGATCGTATGCGCTCCCGGCCGGGAGTGTCAGCGTGGCGGTCACAACGGGCTGCTCGTGGTGCTCGACCACCACCACGTTGAGTCCGCTGGCGAGGCGCCGTTCGAAGAACATCGGGAACTGCACCGGCCGCAGTGGGCTGGCCGCCGGCGCTCCTTGGGCCGCAAGGCGGTAGGCCGGTACGGCCGAGAGTAGCATCGCCAGCGCCCCGACCGCCTTCATTGCCCACCTCCCGCCTGCACGATGACCACGAGCGCGTTGGCCTGGTCGAAGTACGTCGCCGCCGCTCGCCGCAGGTCGTCCGCCGTCACGGCGAGCACGCGCTCTAGCTCCGTGTTGATGTCCCCGAGCGAATCGTGGAACATGGCGTAGTGGTGCAGCGCCTCGGCCTTGTCCAGCGTCGTCTGGCGCTCCCCGATGAATTCGGCGCGGAACGTGTTCTTGGCCTTCGACAGCTCCTCGGCGGTCACGCCGTTGATGCGAATGGTCTCGACCTCCGCGGCGATCAGGCTGTCGAGGCGATCCGTGGACACGCCCTGGTTGGCGATCCCCAGCACGACGAGCCCGCCGGGCCCGCGGCGGCTGCCGAGGAGCACCACCTGCGTGCCGAGTGCCGCCTTCTCGCGCCGCACGACGGCCACGTTGAGACGCGAGCTTTCACCTTGTCCGAGAATCACGTTCAAGAGCTCGATCGCCGCGATGTCCGGATGCTTGTGCTCCGGCACGCGATACAACCGGACGACGGCCGGCAGGTTGGCCAGGCGGTCCGAGGTGGTTCGCCGCTCGCTCCCAGGTGACAAACGGTAATCGCAGCCGACCGAAGGCGGCTCCGGTTTCCTGGGGATGTCCCCGAAGGACTGCCCCACGAGGCGCTTCAGCTCAGCTGGATCGAAGTCGCCGACCACGACGAGCGTCGCGTTATTCGGGGCATAGTAGGTGTCAAAGAACGCCTGGACGTCGGCGAGCTGGGCCGCGTTCAGGTCGTCCATCGAGCCGATCACCGCGTGGGCGTAGGCGTAGCACCGGGTCGTGTCGTACAGCGCGTCGATCCCGTCAAGGAACGCCGGAAAGTAGGGCTGGTTCTCGATCCGGAGGCGGCGCTCTTCCTTCACCGTCTCCCGCTGGTTCTCGAAGTTTTCCTGTGTGATGGCGAGCGACCGCATGCGATCGGCCTCGAGCCAGAGAGCCAGGTTGAGACGGTTCGAGGGCAAGGTTTCGTAATAGTTGGTGCGGTCTTCGGTGGTGCTGCCGTTCATCGAGCCACCCGCCCGCTCGATCAGCTGGAAGTGCTCGGCCTTCTTCACGTGCGCCGAGCCCTGGAACATCATATGCTCGAACAGGTGCGCGAACCCCGAGCGGCCGGGGCGCTCGTCGCGGGATCCCACGTCGTACCACAGGTCGACCGAAACGATGGGCGTCGAGCGATCCTCCGAGTACACGACGCGGAGACCGTTGGCCAGGCTGAACGTGTCGTACGTGATTCGCCCGGCCTGGCCCGCGAGCGGCGGTGGGAGCGAGGCGAACACGAGCGAGCTACCGAGGAGGAAACAGAGCGAGCGCATTGTCCTCGAGTACCGCCTTCTGGAGCTGGGGCGACAGGGGCAGCGTGAGAAACTGGTCGATGTTTCTGCGAAGGTCGCGCACGCCGGGGCTGGGCCAGTCCGTGCCCCACAGCACCTTGGGCGCGATCTCCGCGAGCCGGGGAAAGTACTCCAGAAGCTTCGAGGGCGGAATGCCGGACACGTCGAGCCAGACGTTCTTGTGACGTCGCAGGATGAAAAACGCCTCCTCCATCATGAAGGGCCGCCCGCCGTGCGCCAGCACGATGCGCAGGTCCGGGAAATCGATCGCCACATCGTCGATCTCCATCGGGTTGCCGTACTTCGAGCGGGCACCGGGGAAGATGCTGGTTCCCGTGTGGATCATCACCGGCAGGCCCCGCTCCTCGCAGCGCCGGTAGATCTGCGCCAGCGCTTGGAGTCCTTCCGTGTAGGCGTTGGCGGGGAACAATTGGTGCGGCGGATGGATCTTGAGCAGCCGGGTGCCCAATTCGACCAACCGATCGACGTCGCCCCCGGGGTTCTTGGTGTGCCGTGGATGCACACCGCCATACG
>Ga0214471_10002126_pt1 | contig 15555 bp, 2 predicted proteins | sample RVTome_5_FD_207665 | JGI IMG/M metagenome (GOLD analysis project Ga0214471, IMG submission 207665) | Soil microbial communities from uranium-contaminated site in the Upper Colorado River Basin, Wyoming, United States - RVT142D155 | ecosystem: Environmental > Terrestrial > Soil > Contaminated >... | reverse complement strand
CTGGTCTATGGTGGCATGATCAGCTTGACGGATTGCCGCGCGGTGCGTATGGTACTCGCCGATAGGGCGAGGGATGAGGGGTTCGCCGGACCTTCGACGGTTCGGGCACCGGAGGAGAGCCAAGATGCTGATTCTCACGCTGGGCAGTCCCGTGGGGCGCCTTGGGAGGGCATACCGTGACGCGACGACGGATCAACGCATCCTCCGGGACGTGCCGGACGCCATGTCCTGGATCACCGGCCGGCGTGCTCGGCCGCGGACGGTGTGGGGCACCGTCCTCTTCGTCGCCGGCGCCCTGACGGCGCTGCCGGCGGCGGCGGCTGATCTGGGCTCGGCCCGGCTGCAGATCGCCGGCAGCCGTCTCCTGATCTCGCCCGCGAGCCAGAGCGTACCGTTCGACACGCCGGCGATCGTGGAGACGGCGCTCGAGGGCTACGACGTGGCTCTCGGTCAACTGCCGGCGGAGCTGCGGGTGCTGGGGGACTTCACGGGTCCCGAGGTCGACGGCACGCTGGTGCTCGAGACGGTGCCTGGCGAGCCGTTTCGCATTCCCCGGCTGCGTCTGGAGGGCGAGTACGTGCTCGCCGACGTGCGCCTGGTGCAGGGCGAGGAGGTGCTGGCCTATGCCGAGCCGCGCTCGGCGAGGGTGCGGGTGAGCCAGATCGTCCTGACCCGCGTCAGCTCGCGGGCCTTGACGCTGGACGAGATCCGCGCCTACGGGCTGGCGATCGACGATGAGAGCTTCCAGGCGATGAACCTCACGTTCGCCTTCGGCACGGTGGCGGGGACGATCGAGTACACGATGCCGGTGGTCTACGACCTCTACGGCCCCGAGGTGGACTTCACCTCCGGGGAGCCGAAGATCCGGTTTCCCGTGTACGAGGACCGCCAGCGCAACACGTTGCGGACGCGGTTCGTGCCGCCGCGGGCGGTGCCGTTCTCGGTCCGCGGGAGCCTGGGGTGCACCGGCCCGACGGCCAAGTGGGATCCGTCGCTGAACAAGTACGTCTGCGAGGTCGCGGCGGGGGGTTGCGACCTGCGCAGCGTGTGCCGTCCCTCGCTCGAGGTGGAGCGTCCGGCGGTGGGAGTGCTCCTCTTCCCGACCGACGTGAGCCTGCTGCACCAGTTCTTCTCGGTCGCCCTGGTGCTCGGGAACGGCGCCGAGGAGGGGGATGCGCTGGTGCTGCGCGACCTCTTCGCGCGGATCCTGCTGCCGCGCGGTCTGCGCCGCGGCGAGACCGAACCGCCGACCCTGCTCGGGCAGCCGGTGCCGGTGCGCGCCGCCGGTGCCGACGGCGAGGTGGGCACCGCCGACGACCTGACGATGATCGTGGCCCAGGCGCAGGGCAACGCCGAGTGGCTCATCGAAGGTCTGCAGGAAGGCACCCACGTGGTGACGGTCAACGTCGACGGGGTGCTCGACGGTCTGCCGGGCGCGGGCCCGCAGCCGGTGGGCGCCGAGGCCCAGGGTGCGGTGGTGGTGCGCGATCCGCGCCTGGCGGTCCACGTCGCCCATCCGCGGGTGGTGCGCGCGGGCATCGAGTACTCGCTCTACTACACGGTGACCAACGTCGGCACGGCGCCGGTCAACCTCATCTCGCTCAAGCTGCCGGCGCACGCGCTCTCGGGCGTGGTGATGATCGGTCCGGGCACGCGGGCGATCGAGGCGCTGGCTCCGGGCGACTCGGAGACGGTGGAGTTCCGCGTCGAATCGCAGCGCACGGGGCGCATGATTTCGAGCTCGGTCAAGACCGGCAGCTACATCTCGCCGAGCTTCGAGTGGGCGGTCCGGGTGGGCGGCGGCGAGCTCTCTCCCGACGTCTTGAACCTGCCCGACGCCGCCGAGCACCTGCCGCCGGACCTGCTGGAGCCGGCGCTCGGGCTGGTCGGGCTGGGCTACTCCCTGGCCACCGCGCCGCCGTCGCTGGGCAGCGGGCTGCCGCGCGTGGGCAGGGCCACGGTGGACGACCGCGTCTACCAGCTCTCTCAGGCCGGCCGCCACGTCGACCTCGGCGAGGAGGCGTTCGAGGTGGCGGCGATCCTGGCCACGGATTTCCTGGGCCGCGACTGGGAATGGGATGAGCTTCGGCGCGGCAGCCGCAAGGGCGGACAACTCTCGGCCGCCGTGGCCGCCCGGCTGAGCGCGGAGGCGGCGAGCCCGGTCGAGGTCTTCGAGCGCTTCGCCGCCGCCACCCACTACCTCGGGGCGCAGATGGCCCTGGCCACCGGCGCCGGCGTGACGCTGGAGGTGGCGAGCCGCACCAGCGGCAAGAGCGTGGCCGGCGGCGGCGTCGACGGCGACCGGGTCCGCGAGCTGCCCTTCGCCGAGCTCTACGAGCTCGCCGGCGGCGAGATGGTGGTGGTCTCGGCGCCCGAGGACGGCGGCTACGCGGCGCGCCTGCGCCACGCCGCCGGCGGCGCCGCGGGTCTGCGCCTGCTGGTGCCCGATGCCGGCGGCGAGCCGCGCGCCGTGCGCTGGAGCGGCGTGAGCCTGACCGGCGCGGGCGCCGCCGAAGTGCGCTTCCGGGCCTCCGACGAGGACTTCGTGCTCGAGATCGACGAGGACGGCGACGGCGCCGCCGACCGCCAGGAGGCCGGCGTGGTCGAGACGGTGACGCCGCGCGCCTTCGCCGCGCTGGCGGCGGTGCAGGTCTCGGGCGTGGACCCCTCGGCCCACGTGGTCGACGTGCTCTTCAGCGAGCCGGTGGACCTGGCCTCGCTGGTGCCGCGCGAGGCGCGGCACTTCGAGCTGCCGGGCAACGTCTCGAACGGCGGCCTGATCCAGGTCGAGGCCGACATCACGCTGGGAATCCTCGAAGGTTACGGCACGATCGAGAACCCGCTGGCGGGCCTCAGCAATCCCCGGGTCGTGCAGGTGGTCTTCGACAACCCGGTGAGCCCGCTGGTGCCCAACACGCTGACGGTGCGCGATCTGGTCGGCGAGAGCGGCCGCGTGCTGAGCGCGCAGCAGGTGCCGGTGAGGGCCACCGCCTCGACCAACGCCGTCCAGGTCGCCGGCACCGTCTACGACCCTTTCGGCCAGCCGGTGCCGGGGGCCACCGTCGCCCTCTACGAGTCCGACCTCAGCGGCGTCGGCGGCAACGCCAGGTGCCTGCGGCACGCGACCACGGCGAGGACCACCGACGCCGGCGGGCAGTTCCAGTTCGACTACGTGCGCCAGACCGAGTGCGGGAGCGTGTTCGAGGTCAGGGCTCAGGACCCGGCGACCGGCTTCCACGGCGTCGCGACGGGCAAGGTCCGTCTCCTGGGGGAGACGTTGCGCCTGGACGTGACGATGCCGGGCCGCGGCAGCGTCCGCGGGCAGGTGCGCTACAACGACGGCACCGTGCCGCGTAACGTCCGGGTGATCGCGTCCAGCCGCGAGCGGAGGAACGACCGCGGGCGCCTGGCCCACGTCGACGCGGCGAGCGGCCGCTACGACCTCGACCACGTCGTCACCGGCGTCGTCACGCTGGCGGCGGACGACCTGGAGGGCAACTTCGTCTACAAGACGATCGAGCTGCCGCAGCCCGGCGCGGTGGTCGAGCAGGACCTGGTGATCCTGCGCCGCAGCGAGCTGGTCTCCACGCCCCCCGGCCAGCTCCGCGGCCGGGTCCGGGACGCCGTCGACGGCTCGCCGGTCTTCGACGCTTTGGTGGCGATCAGCTACAACGAGGACTCCTACGCCGCGGTCCAGCGCACGGAGGGCGACGGCAGCTTCGACTTCGGGCCGCTGCCGACGGGCGTGGTCAAGATCGAGGTCTTCAACGAGAAGTCGACGGTCTCCGGCGACAGCGCCGCCCAGGTGTGGGCCGAGATCTCGCCCGACCGGGTCACCGACGTCGACGTGCTCCTGCGCAACGTGGCCGGCACGGTCGAGGGCCACGTCTACCTCAAGAAATGGAACGGCCTGGTGACGCCGCTGGCCGACACCGTGGTCTGGGCCGAAGGCACGCCCTACCACGCGATGACCGACGCCGCCGGCTACTACCGGCTCGAAGGCGTGTACGAGGGGACCTGGCGAATCCGCTCCGCCTTGTTCGAGCTCGAAGGGTGGGGCGAGGAGTCGGTGGTCGCCCAGGAGGAGGTGACGATCACCTCCGCCGGCGGCGTAGTGAGCCGCGACCTCTACTTCCTCGAGCCGTTGCCGCAGGGCGGGATCATCGGCCAGGTGCTGGACTACGACGCGGTGCCGGTGGCGGGCGCCCTCGTCCATCTCGCGGGCGGCTACGGCTCGATCCGCTGGCACCACGAGGCGGTCTCCGACGCGGGCGGCTATTTCAGGATCGACGAGCTGGGCGCCGGGACCTACGGCGTACACGCCATGAAGGGCGATGACGGCGGCATCGGCTGGGCCGAGATCCGCTATCCGGGGGACACCGCCTGGGTCTCCGTGCGCTTCCGCCAGGGGACGATCCGCGGCCGCACCATGGCCCGCACCGGCGCCGACGGCACGCCCGTGGGCGTGCTCTCGCAGATCGCCTACCGCGCCACCCACGTCCACAGCACGTGGCAGATCGTGGTCATCGACGAGAACTACACCTACGTCGAGACCGACCCCAACGGCTACTTCGAGATCCCGGCCCTGGTGGGTCCCTACGAGATCAACGTCTACAACGCGTTCCACGGCACCAGGAGAGCGTCGGGGGCGCTCGACTACGACGGACAGGTGGTGGAGCACGAGCTCATCTTCGAACCGAACGGCACGGTCAGGGGAGTGGTGGTCGACTACGACGGCGAAACGCCGGTGGCCGGCGCCCGGGTGAGCATCAAGGGCGGCAACGTCGCCGCCTATGACGTCCACACCGACGCCGACGGGCGATTCGAATTCCCGCTGCTGCCGCCGGCGCCCAACGGCTACCGCGTCGAGGCCTTCCACGACGACGGCGCGATCTTCCGCCGCGGCACGACCTTGGCCCACCTCCACAAGTTCGGCGAGGAGGTCGAGGTGGAGGTGACGCTCTCCGAGCAGGGCTCGGTCGTCGGCTGGGTCGAGGACGCCGGCGGCAACCCGGTGCCCGGCGCCGTGGTCACCCTGGTCGAATACGACTATCCGCAGCGGCGCCTGGTGCACAACGCCGACGCCGAGGGCAACTTCGCGTTCGACAACGTGTTCGTGGGCAAGGCGATCGTCACCGCCCAGGCGCCGGCGCTCGGCGGCCTGGGCGGCCGCAGCGTCGTGCCGCTGACCGCGGAAGCCGAGGAAGTGGTGGCGGTGGTGAGGCTCGAGGCCGTCGGCGAGGTGGTGGGCCGGGTGACCACGCCGGTCGACGGCTCCGCGGTGCCCCGGGCCGAGGTGCGCGTGGTGGGGGGCGCCGACTTCGCGACCGCGGACGATGCCGGCGACTACCGCTTCCGCCTGCTGCCCCTCGGCTGGTATCGGATCAAGGCCTACGACCAGGCCACCGGCCGGCGCGGCAGCAGCGAGTGGGTCGAGATCGCCGCCAACGACCAGGTGGCGGTGGCCGACCTCGTCCTCGAGAGCCGCGGCGTCGTGGACGGGCATCTCTACGACGGCAACAGCGGATTGACGATCCCGGGAGCCATCGTGACGCTTCGGATCCTGGACCGGTTGAAGGCCTTCGCGGTGACCGACGTCGACGGTTACTACGAATTCGAAGGCATTCCGGAAGGCCAGCTCTCTCTCGAGGCCACGGATTCCACGCACCGCCGCCTGGTCCGGGAACAGGGGATCCTGGCAGAAGAGGACGAGCGGGTCACGATCGACCTCCACCTGGCGCCGACGAGCCAGGTGACGGGCCAGATCCTGAACCCCGTGGGGCTCGCGGCCGGTCCCTTCGCCGGCAGCGTGAACGTGCGTCTGCTCCAGAGGGGGGCCACCACCTCCCGGACTGAGGTGATCGACGCCACCTTCGACAACCCGTACGCCCTTCAAGGCCTGGTGGCGGGGCTGAATTTCGTGGTCGAGGCGGTGGAGAACGGCGGCCTGCGCCGCGGCGCGGCCAGGGGCCGGCTCGACCTCGCCGGCGGCGAGCTCGTGATGGACATCCGGCTGCAGGCGATCGGCTCGGTGACGATCGCGGTCGTGGACAGCTTCGGCAATCCGGTGTCCGGGGCGAGCGTGGTCCTGATCAATCGCCACGACTACGGTCAGGAGTCCTTCTCGGCGAGCACGGGCGGCGGCCATGCGGTGGCCTTCGCCGACGTGCGCGAGGGCAGCCTGGTGGCGCGCGTCACCGACCCGGTGAGCGGACTGCGGGGAACGTTGAGCGGCGAGCTCACGAGCGAGGGCGAGCAGGTGACGCTCGAGGTGCAGCTCCAGGACACCGGCACGGTCCGCGGCCGGGTGGTGCTCGCCGACGGCGTGACGCCGGTCGCCTTCGCCCCCGCGGCGCTTCGCCGCGGCAACACCTGGTACTTTGACGAGACCGACGAGGACGGCAACTTCAGCTTCACCGCGGTGCCCCTCGGGAGCTTCGAGCTCTCGCTCCAGGAGCCCGACGGTCTGGGTCTGCGCGACGTCTTCGGGGCGCTGACTGCCAACGGCGAGATCATCGAGCTGGGCACCTTGGCGCTCGACGACCGCGACCCCTGGATCGTGTCGTTCGAGCCGCCGAGCGGCGCTCGCGACGTGCCGCTGGCGGCCACGGTGACGGTGACCTTCAGCGAGCCCATGGACGCCTCGCGGCAGGTCACGAGCACCTTCGTGCTGCGCCGCCGCGACGGCATCGCCATCGCCCGCGGCTACGCCTGGTCCACCGATCAGAGGGCCCTGATGATCATCCCGACCAATCCGCTGGCGAGCGGCACGACCTACGACGTCTACGTGGCGGAGGAGACCTACGACCTCGCCGGCCGCTCGCTCGACTGGCGCCAGCGCTCGAGCTTCACCACCGCCGACGTGATCCCGCCGGCGGTGATCGACACCCTGCCGCGGGGCGGCGACGTCCAGGTGCCGCTCGACACCTTCATCCTGGTGACCTTCTCCGAGCCCGTCGAGCCGGCGTCGCTCTCGGGCGGCGCGCTGCAACTGACCGACCTCACCGCCGGCCAGGGGCTGACCACCACCTTCCAATTGCGGCCGAGCGAGCGCGAGGTGATCCTCACGCCGGTGGATCCGCTGGTTGCCGACCGGGACTACCGGCTCACCGTCCAGGCCGTCCGCGACCTGGCGGGCAACGTCATGGCGGCCCCGGCGGTCGTGAGCTTCTGGACGGTCGACGAGACCCTGCCCGAGCTCACCTGGCAATCGCCCGCCGAAGGCGCCACTTTCACCTCCGGCGAGACCGTTCCGATCGTGGTCGACGCCGGCGACAACCGCGGCCTCGACCGCATCACCTTCGCGATCGGCGCCTGGTCGACCACGCTCCAGGGAGCTCAACAGCCGTCCGCCACCTTCAGTTGGGAGGTCCCGGCGCCGATCGTCGCCACGTCCGGCGCCGTGACCATCACGGCGGTGCTGCGGGACCGCTTCGGCAACGAGCGGACCTCTACCCGCGACGTCGTCGTCGAGCCGCTGGCGAACGCCGGCGTGCCGGCCGTGGTCTCCGACTGCCCGCGCGACGGCGACCTGGTGGTCCCCGGCCTCGAGATCCCGATCCCGTATGCGATCGCCGACGACCAGTCGATCGAGAGCTTCTGGTTCGAGGTCGACGGCGTGCGCGTCGAAGCGGTCACGCTCTACAACCAGGCGACGGCGGCGGGCACCTACCTGTGGGCGCCGCCGGCCGGCGCGCTGCCGGGACGGAGCTTCGACGTCCGCCTCGGGGCCCGCGACTTCGCCGGCAACGTGGGCGAGCACGCGGCGAGGGTGGCGGTGCCCGCCGGGATGCTGCTGACCGGCGAGGAGGCGATCGACGCCGGCCATGCCGGCCAGTCGCTGGCCCTGGCGGCGGGCACCTTCACGTGGAGCGAGGAGGTGCCGCTCGTCGAGCTGTCGGTGCTCCACGGCGGCGAGCTGCTCGCAGTGTCGCCGGTGATGAGCCTCGACCTGACCGGCCGTCTGCACGTCCAGTGCGGCGGCCGGATCGCCGCCAACGACGTGGGCTACCCGGGCGGCGACGCCGGGGACACCACCGGCCGGGCGCCGGCCGGTCTCGTCGGCTCGGCACCCGAAAGCGCCGGCAGCCACGGGGGTCATGGCCAACAGCGCGGCGCGGGCGCGCCGGGCGAGGTGTACGACAGCGTCTACCTGCCGGCGCTGCCGGGCGGCGGCGGCTCCAAGACGGGCACCCCCGGCCCCGGCGGCGGAGTGCTGACGGTTACGGCTGCCGAGGTCGTCGTCGACGGCGCGATCGAGGCGCGGGGCAAGCGCGGGCTGGCGAGCGGCGGCGGCGGCACGATCCGCGTCCATGCCGGCGCGCTGCGCGGCACCGGCACCCTCGACGCCGGCGGCGGCGAACGCGGGAGCGTCCTGATCAGCGGCGGCTACCAGTTCCGTGCCGCCGGCGGCGGCGGCCGTATCGCCCTGTGGGTGGACGACGTGAGCGGCTTCGACCTCGCCAGGGCGACGGCCCGCGGCGGCTGGGACGGCGCGGCGCCCGGCACGGTCTTCGTCCATACCGCGGGCTCGACCTACGGCTCGCTACGGGTGGACGGCGGTGACGCCACGGCGGCTTTGCCGGTCACCGAGCTGCCCGCCCTCGGCGAGGTCACCTTCACCGCCACCGAGACCGTCGGCTCCGACCTCCTGGTCACCGGCGCGTTCCCCTTCCGCGAGCGTTGGCCGGGCACCTGGATCGAGCTGCGCGACGGCGGCGGCGCCGGCCTGGGCTCCTTCAGGGTCGCCGAGCGCGACGCCGGCGGCCGCCTGCTGGTGGCCGGGGCCGGCGGGCTGGCCGGCGCGGCGAGCGGCCGCGGCGAGTACCGCTTCGACAGCATGGCATTCGGGCCGGGCGCCAGCTTCACGGCGAGCGATCCGGTCGCCGGCGGCGCCCTGGTCCTCGCCGGCGAGGCGGTGGTCGACAACGAGATCGTCGCCACCGACGTCCTCGTCAAGAGCGGCGCCTACGTCCGCCCGGCGGGCGGCGGCGGCCTGCGGTTCGTCCTCAGCGGCGGAATGACCGTCGAGGCCGGCGCGGTCATCGAGGTCGACGGCCTCGGCTATCCCGGAGGCGACGCGTCCCATCCCGAGGGCCACGCTCCGGCGGGGCTGGCGGGCCCGTGGCCGAGCGCCGGCGGCAGTCACGGCGGCGTCGGCCACGTGATCGGCGCCGGGCCGGCGGGCGAGGTCTTCGGCAGCGTCTACCGGCCGCGCGACGGCGGCGGCGGCGGCTCCTCGGTGCGCACGAGCCCCGGCTCCGCCGGCGGCGGCGTGCTGACCATCGAGGCCGGCGGCGCCGTCGTGCTCGACGGCGAGCTGCGCTCGCGCGGCGAGAAGAAGCTCAGTCGCGCCAGCGGCGCCGGCGGCACCGTCTTCATCCGGGCGGCGTCGCTGGCCGGCAGCGGCACCATCGACGTCAGGGGCGCCGACATGGCCTCGGACCTCGTCACCGGCAGCCAGAGCTACTACGGCGCCGGCGGCGGCGGCCGCGTCGCCCTGTGGGTCGACGACCTCGCCGGCTTCGACGCCCTCTCCCAGGTCCACGCCGAGGGCACCCACGTCGAGGCCGGCGTCGGCACGCTGTACTACTTCACGGCGGAGTCCACCTACGGCACGCTGGTCGTCGACGGCGGCAGCGTCGACCCGGTGCCCCACACGCCGTTGCCCGCTCTCGGCAGCGGCGGCGTCGCCGCGGTCGAGACCGCGCTCGCCGATCTCTGGGTGAGCGGCGAGAGCGCGTTCCGGGTCCGCTGGCTGGGTGCGTGGGCCGCCCTCGCGGGCGCCGCGGGCGAGGACCTCGGCAGCTACCGCGTGCTCGAGATCGACGCCGCCGGCCGCCTGCGCCTCGCCGGCGCCGCCGCCGCGATCGGTGCCGCCGGCTATGCCGGGGAGTACCGGTTCGACGAGGTGCGGCTCGGAGAAGGGGTCGTCCTGGACGTCCAGGACCCGCTTCGCGGCGCCGACTGGATCTTCGAGCAGGACGTCGACGTGCTCGGCCCGATCGAGGCCCGCAACGTGACGGTCAGGAGCGGCGTCACGGTGAGCGCGTTGGGCGGCGCCTTGCGCCTGCACGCGACCGGGACCGTGACCGTCGAGGCCGGCGCGGTCCTGGACGTCAGCGGTCTGGGCTACGACGGTGGGACTTCGAGCGAGCTGTCCGGCGCGCCCGAAGGGGTCCTCGGTTCCCCGTATTTTACCGGCGGCAGCCACGGCGGCAACGGCCGAGCCGAGAGCGGCCGCGTCGCGGGCGAGACCTACGGCTCGGTCTCCTATCCGCGCCACGCCGGAGCCGGCGGGGGCGGGGGCTCGCAAAGGGGCGGCGCGGGCGGCGGCACCATCGAGATCGACGCCGGCGCCGTGGTCCTCGACGGCGAGCTGCGCGCTCGCGGCAGCGCCGACAAGAACGGCAGCGGCGCCGGCGGCAGCGTGCTGATCCTCGCCGGCAGCCTGAGCGGCAGCGGCGCGATCGACGCCCGCGGCGAGGGCCCGCACTGCGTCAAGGCGGGCGGCGGCGGGCGCGTCGCCGTGTGGGCCGGCGACCTGACGGGCTTCGACGTCACCGCGCGGGTTGACGTCACCGGCGGCCCCGCGAGCTGCACCGTCTTCGGCGGCGTCGGCACCATCTTCGTCCACGGCCCGTCGTCGACCTGGGGCGACCTGCGGCTGGTCCACACCCGCGGCGGCCTCGTGGATCCCACCTGGCTGCCGTCCATCGAGAGGGGCACGGTGGGCACGGCCGCGGCCGATGCGGACGACCCGGCGAACCTGTGGATCACGCCGGCCGAGCCGGAGGCCCTCTTCAGCGTCGGCGTCGTCGGCATGTGGGTGCGCGTCCAGGGCGTCGACTATCCGGTGGTGGCCGAGGGCGGCGACAGACGCAGCCTGCTGCTGGGAGGCGCCGCCGGCGTCGTGGCAGTGGGCGACGCCTACCTCGGCCTCTACAAGTTCGACACGGTGACCGTCGCGGGCGGCGCCCGCCTCGTGCTGCGCGACCACAACGAGGTCGCGACCTGGGACGTCGACGGCGCTTCCCAGGTCACGCTCCTCGACGTCTCGCCGCCGGTGTTCGGCAGCGTCACCCCGGCTTCCGGGTCCTCGTTCACGTCGGGCGAGACCGTGACCGTGACGGCCGACGTGACCGATCAGGAGACCTCGGTCACGGGGGTGGTCTTCGAGTGGGCCGGCCAGACCTACGTCGACGGCGAGGAGCCCTGGAGCTGGACGACGCGGGCGCCCGCGGTCGCGGCCGGCACCGACACGGTGCTGACGATCGAAGCGCGCGACACCGAGGACAACCTGGCCACGGCGACCCGGACCATCCGCGTCGAGCCGCTGCCGCCGGCCGGACCGCCGGCGGTGGCGATCACCTGTCCCGGTCCCGGCGCGCTCCTACCCACCGGCGCCGGCCTCGACGTGGACGTCGCGGCCAGCCACGAGAATGACGTCGAGAAAGTCGAGGTCTTCCTCGGCGCCGACCCGGCGCCGGTGGCGACGCTGCGCACCGCGCCCTTCCTCTACCGTCTCGAGGCGGCGCCAACGGCGGCCGACGGCGACGTCCTGCAACTGCGGGCGGTGGCGCGGAGCTACGCCGCGACCAGCGCCGAGGCGGCGGTGTCCGTCACGGTGGTCACCGGCAGCGTGCTGACGGCGAATACGTTCCTGGCCGCGGGCGACCTCAGCCTGGACGGCGGGACGGTCGTCGTCAGCGGCGGGACGCTGACGGTCGAGGGACCGCACAGCTTCCGCGACCTGGTGGTGCTCGCGGGCGCCACGGTGACCCACCCGGCGACTTCGGCGAGCGCCGTCCACGCCCTCGACCTGACTCTCGAGCGGCACCTCTACGTCGCCTGCGGCGCCGCGGTGGACGCCCTCGGCCGCGGATACCTCCCGGGCTACGGCTACCCGAACGAGCTCGTCGAGGGCGCGGCCGCCGGCATCGGCGCCAGCCACGGCGGCCGCGGCGGCAGGTTCGACTCCGGCAGCGCGGCGGCCGGCCGCACCTACGGCAGCCTCTTCGATCCCCGTGATCCGGGGGCCGGCGGCGGCGCAACGGGCAGCGCCGGCGGCGGCGTGATCCGCATCATCGCCGGCGGCGAGGTGACCGTCGACGGGGCGATCAGCGTCCGCGGCGCCGGCGAGGGCATGTTCCGGGAGCACGGCGCCGGCGGCTCGATCCGTCTCGACGGCGCGGTGCTGCGCGGTCTCGGCACGATCGACGCTTCCGGAGCCGGCTCGTCGGGCTCCCGCGCGGGCGGCGGCGGCGGCCGCGTGGCCCTCTACGGCGCCACCATCGACGACGACCTCCTGGCGCGGGTCTTGGTCACCGGCGGCAACAGCGGCATCGTCGTGGCGCGGGGCGCCGCCGGCACCCTCTTCGTCAAGCGCGACGCGCAGGCCTTCGGCGAGCTCTTCATCGACAACGGCGCCATCGCGTCGCCGCAGCTCACCGAGCTGCCCTCGGTCGGCCGCGGCTTCGTCACCGCGATCGACGCCACGGGCTTCGCGGACGACGCGGCCGACTTCGTGCACAGCCTCTTCGGCGTCGAGGTGGCGTTCGGCGGCAACCTCGCCGAGCTCTGGCCGGTCACCGCCCACGACCATCACGGCCGGCGTCTCGAGCTCGACACCGCGTCGGCGGCGCTGACCGCCCAGGTGGGAGACGCCTACGAGGGCGTCTACCGTTTCGACCGCGTCGTGGTCCGCGGGGGGGCCCGGGTACTGGCGCGGGACCAGCTCGTCCTGGGCCAGGCCGCGGACGTGGAGCCGGGCTCCGAGCTCATCGCGGGCTATTTGCCCGGCGTCGTCATCACCGAGCCCGCCGACGGCGCGACCTTCACCGCCGGTGACGCCATCAGCGTCGCCGCCACGGTCGACGACCTCTACGGCGTGACCGAGGTGCGCCTGACCTTCGACGGCCAGACCCAGGCGGGCACCGCGCCCTACGCCTGGACGATCACGGCGCCGGAGGTGGCGCAGGCCACGGACATGCCGGTCACGATCGAGGTCGACGACCTCTCGGGCCACCGCCTGAGCGCGACGCACACCGTCACGGTCCAGCCGAACCTCAACGTCACGCCGCCGGCGGTGGCGATGGCCGCCTGCCCGGCGGACCAGGACCTGGTGACGCCGGCGGCCACGGTCGACTTCGCCTTCACCGCCACCGACGACGACGGCGTCGCGAGCTACGGCCTGCTCATCGATGGCGTCGAGGTGGACGGCTGGAGCGGTCTCAGCCAGACGGCGGTGAGCGGCGTCCTGAGCTGGACCGTGCCGGCCGGCGCTTCGCCCGGCACCGTGTACCAGGTGCGCGTCGAGGCGCGCGACTTCGCCGGCTCGGTGGGCTTCGAGACGCGCCAGGTACGCGTGCCCACGGGCACGCTGCTCACCGGCGACCAGAGCCTCGACGGCGCCTACGACGCAGCGAGCCTGACGCTCGGCGACGGCGTCTTCACCGTCACCGAGCCGCTGTCTCTCGCCGGTCTGCACTTGGCCCACGGCGCCACCCTCCGCGGCGAGGCCGAAGAGGTGTTGGATCTGACCGTCAGCGGCGCCGTCACCTTGCAGTGCGACACGTCGATGGACGTGACGGGCCTGGGCTTCGCGCGCCACGAGACCTACCCGGGCGCGACGGTGCCGGGCGATGCTTCGGGCGGCAGCCATCTCGGCGTCGGCGGGCAGTTCAGCACTTCCGCGGTCGGCTCCACGTACGGCAGCGTCTACCGGCCGCAGGAGCCGGGCGGAGGCAGCGAAAGCACGAGCGTCAACTACGGCAGACCCGGCGGCGGCGTGGTGCGCATCCGCGCCGCCGGCGTGACGCTGGCCGCGGGCAGCGCCATCCGCGCCAACGGCGTCGGATACGTGAGTGGCGACTACGGTACTGTTCGTGGCGGCGCTGGCGGGTCGGTGTGGATCACGGCCACTGGCGCGATCGCCGGCGACGGCACGATCGAAGCCCTCGGCGGCGCCTCGGGTAACAACAACAGGGGCAGCGGCGGCGGCGGCGCCATCGCCGTGGAGTACGGTTCGAGCTCCGGCACGGTCCTCGAGAACCTCCGCGCCTGGGGCGGTCAGCACACGGTGGTGGGAGGCGCCGGCACCATCTGTCTCGCGGGCCCGGCGGCGGACCATGGCGATCTGATCGTCGACAACGGTGGCCTCAGCGGTCAGGGGACCAAGCTGCCCGCCCTGGGCGGGGGCGCCGCGCAGGCCGGCAGCACCGGCTCGCTCCTGGTCACCGACCGGGCCGTCGCCATCCCGCCCTACTTCGTCGGACATTGGGTCCAGGTGTCCGCCGCCGACGCGACGCCCAAGGGCACCTACCGTATCGCCTCGGTCAACGGCACTTCAGCGACCCTCGACGCCGACGCCGGAGAGACGATCGCTCTCGAGCCCGGAGATCTCTGGCAAGGCGTCTATCGGTTCGACCTGGTCACGGTCGTGGGCGGCGCCGCGCTGACGTCCGACGATCCGGTCTTCGAGAGCGGCCTGCCGCTCGAGCTGGCAGTGAGCTCCGGCCCCCTCACCCCCCAACCCCCTCTCCCGGAGGGAGAAGGGGGCCCGATCCCCGACGTCCTCCCCTCTCCCTCTGGGAGAGGGGCCGGGGGTGAGGGTTCGCGAGCGAAGCTCGCCAAGTTCCCTGAGGAATGAATGCCGAGGAAGGAACAGCCATGCGATTGTCAACGTCCCTCCTGATCCTCTGCTCGCTGGCGCCGGCGCCGCCAGCCCGCGCCCAGTCCGCCGAGCTCCCGGGCGGCAAGCCCATCGACGACCTCGAGCTGACCCGCGAGCTCGCGTTGGAGATCGACGGCGAGGACTTCGACGACGCCGAGATCTACCACTCGCGCTACGAGGTCGCCTACCTCGTCGTGTCGCCGGAGCTGCCCTCGCCGCTCCTCTTCAGCCCGCGCGGGCACTCGGTGCAGAGCGTCGAGGGCGAGAAGCTCGGCAAGACCGCCGGGCTCGCGGCCAAGCTCGGCGCGAGCGCCGTGGCGCGCTACCTCGGCCAGTACGAGGAGAGCGGGGGCGTGATGAGCTTCGAGCTCGACGACGGGCGCACCGTGGTCCTCGAGCCGCGGCCGCCGCTGCTCGGCCGCCAGGCGGCCGAGATCCTGGAAGAGCGTCATCCGCGCTACGGCGAGAAGGCGCGCGCCTACGGCCTCGAGAAGGCCGCGGTGAGCGCCATGGCGGTCCCCGACGGCGAGGTGCGCGCGCGCGTCTACTTCGCCTCCTGGTCGCCGATCTGCGAGCGCCTGGTGCCGAAGATCATGCGTCTCGAGCAGGAGCTGCACGGCCGCGTACGCTTCGAATACTACGGCCTGCCGAGGCCCCTCAATGACGATCCGATGGTGGCGCGCGAGCGCATCCACTCCGTGCCCACCGTCGTGGTCTACGTCGACGAGGCGGAGATCGGCCGCCTGAGCGGACGCGCCCTCGACGAGCCCGAGGCCGCCTTCTCGCGCCTCTTCAAAGACGCCCGGTAGCGATTTCATCGCAGCGACTCAAAAAGTGTAAGGCCATGCGAATCCCATCTTCTTGCTCGCGGCTGCTGATCT
>Ga0214471_10002125_pt1 | contig 15558 bp, 14 predicted proteins | sample RVTome_5_FD_207665 | JGI IMG/M metagenome (GOLD analysis project Ga0214471, IMG submission 207665) | Soil microbial communities from uranium-contaminated site in the Upper Colorado River Basin, Wyoming, United States - RVT142D155 | ecosystem: Environmental > Terrestrial > Soil > Contaminated >... | reverse complement strand
GCCTTGGCCACCGAGGCCATGTAGCCGGTCACCGGTGACGGCGAGCCCTGGTACACGTCGGGCGTCCACAGGTGGAAGGGGGCCGCCGCCACCTTGAACCCCAGCCCCACCAGAAGCAGCGCCATGCCGGCCATGAGGAGCCCGTTGCTGGCCAGGGTGTTGGCGGACAGGAACTCGGCGATCTCGAACAGGTTGGTGGTGCCGGTGGCGCCGTACGTGAGGGCGATGCCATAGAGCAGGAACGCCGAGGAGAAGGCACCGAGCACGAAGTACTTGATGGCCGCCTCCTGGGACTCCTCGCGACGGAGGTGGAAGCCCGCCATCACGTAGAGGGCGATGGAGAGGACCTCGAGGCCGAGGAACAACACGATGAGGTCGTTGGCGCTGGCCATGATCACGCCACCGGCGCCGGCCAGCAGCAGCAGCGCGTTCAGCTCGGCGGGCGGCAGGTCCTCCCGCCGCAGGTAGTCGTCGGCGAACAGCGACGTCAGGATGATCGACCCGCAGATGAGCACCGTGAAGAAGACGGCGAAGCCGTCGATGCTGAGCGCGTCGGCCAGGACGAGCCGGGCTCCGTCGTCACGGATGTCGTTCCACAGCTTGAGGCTGTCGGTGAGCGCGGCACCGGCGACCACGACGGTGAACAGGGTGATCATGCCCGGCCGGGACCGGGTGGGGCTCAGCGCCGCGGTGACCAGCAGCAGCAGCGCCCCGCCCACCAGGATGAGGATTGGAGCGATCGAGGCCCAGTCGATCGTCGGCCCGACGAACGGCGTGACGGGAGGTCCGACCTCGGTGGGATCGATGGGGAGGTCGGATTGAGCCAGGAGCAAGGCGAGGGAACCCATCAGCGGTTCCCTCCCTCGGCGGCGGCGCCGTCGCTGTCATCGGCGGTTGATGGCGAAGCCACCGGAGCCTCGTCGAGCTCGTCGAGCGTGCCGGCGTGACCCCGAACGTGGGTGACCAGCTGGTCGACCGAGGGCTCCATCCGGTCGAGTACGGGCTTGGGGTACACGCCCATGAACACGATGAGTCCGAGCAGCGGTGCCAGCACCGCGATCTCGCGCCAGTTGAGATCGGCCATCTCGGCGTTGTCGCCTCCGGGTGTGCCGTGGAACGAGCGTTGGTAGGCCCACAGCAGGTAGACGGCAGCCAGGATCACACCGGACGCCGCCATCACCGTCCACCAGCGGAACGCCTCGAAAGACCCGACGAGTACGAGGAACTCGCCGACGAAGCCGTTCAGGCCAGGCAGGCCGATGCTCGACAGCATCACCACCGTGAAGATGGCCGCCATGACCGGGGCCGCCTTCTGGAGGCCGCCGAGCTCGGAGATCAGGCGGGTGTGGCGACGTTGGTAGATCATGCCGACGAGGAGGAACAAGGCACCGGTCGAAACGCCGTGGTTCACCATCTGCAACAGGCCACCCTCGACGCCCTGGGTGGTGACGGCGAAGGTCCCCAGGATGATGAACCCCATGTGGGCTACCGACGAGTACGCCACCAGCCGCTTGAGGTCCTTCTGCATGGCGGCGACGATGGCGCCGTAGGTGATGCCGATGACGGCCAGCGTTGCCATGAGGGGACCGAAGTGATCGGCCGCCTCGGGGAAGAGGTAGAGCCCGAAGCGGATGAACCCGTAGGTGCCGAGCTTGAGCAGCACTCCGGCCAGGATCACCGAGCCGGCGGTAGGCGCCTCGGTGTGGGCGTCGGGCAACCAGGTGTGGAGCGGGAACAACGGCACCTTCACCGCGAAGCTGAGACCGAAGGCCAGGAACAGCCAGCGGGCCGTCTCGGTAGCGAGCGACTGGGCGGCGGCGATCTCGGTCACGTCGAATGTGAGCACGCCGGTGGCCTCGCGGTGGAGGAACACCAGGGCCAGCATGCCCACGAGCATCAACGCCGAACCGGACATCGTGTAGAGGAAGAACTTGGTGGCGGCGAAGATGCGCTGCCCGTGGCCCCACAGACCGATGAGGAAGTACATCGGGACCAGCACCACCTCGAAGAACACGAAGAACAGGAAGAGATCGAGGCTGAGGAACACCCCCAGCACGGCCGCCTCGAGCAGGAGGATCCACGCGGTGAACGTACCCACGTCTTCTCGTTCGGATGCGCCGAGAAGTGACAGCGGGAACAGGAAGGCCGTCAACACGACCAGCCACAGGGAGATGCCGTCGACGCCGACGTGCCAGGAGATGCCGAGATCGGAGATCCACGGCTGCTTGGAGACGAGCTGGAATCCGGCCTCGCCTGTCTCGAACTCGGCGAGCATGCGCAGCGACAGCCCGAAGGTGGCGATGGTGCCGAACAGGCCCAGGGCCTTTGCCACATCGGTGCGCCCCGAGGGGGTGAGAGCGACCAGCACGGCCACCAGCAGTGGCAGCGCGATGAGCGCGGTTAGCAACGGGAAGCCCGCGTCGGCGCCGGCTGATGTCTCGGCGGCGAGCAGCATGGTCGGCATCAGAACCCGGTCCTCGAGATGAAGTAGCCCAGCAGCAGCACCGCACCTCCGGCGATGCCCAGGGCGTAGTGACGGACGTAGCCCGACGTGGAGACGCGCAGCGCGGTTCCCGCGCGCCGGACGAGCTCGCCAACCCCGTTCACCGCTCCGTCGACACCTCGGGCATCGACCTGCTCGGCCAACAACGTGGCTCCGGCGCGTCCGGGTCCGTCGACGAGGGACGCGATGGCTTCGTCGTAGTACCAGCCGTGTTCGAGCAGCTCGGGTTCGACCGTTGATCGCCCAACGCGTCCCATCACGAAGATCCACCAGGCCACGGCCGCGCCGCACACGGCGAGCCCCAGAACCACGAAGGGCAGGCCCCATTGGAGCGATGTACCGACGTCGAGGTGGGCCAGACGGCCCTCGAACACCGGCTCGAGAAAGCGCTCGAGGTGAAATGCGCCCTTGAACGGAAGGTTGAGGAGGCCCCCCACAAAGGACAGTCCGGCGAGCGCCACCAGCGGAACGGTCATGGTGGCGGGTGACTCGCGTGGCTCGTGGTCCGGCGTCAGGCCATGGCCGTCATGGGCAACGGTCTGGGACTCCCGCCAGCGCTCAGGACCGAAGAACACGAGGAACACCTGCCGGCTCATGTAGTACGCGGTCAGCACCGCGGTGACGGTCCCCACTACCCACAGCAGCGGGCTGGAGCTCCAGGCGTGGATGAGGATCTCGTCCTTCGACCAGAACCCGGCGAAGGGTGGTACGCCGGCGATGGCCAACCAGCCGACGATGAAGGTGACGCTGGTGACCGGCAAGTACTTGCGCAGGTTGCCCATGCGTCCCATGTCCTGCTCGTGGGCCATGGCGTGGATCACCGAGCCCGATCCCAGGAACAGCAGCGCCTTGAAGAACGCGTGCGTGACCATGTGGAACACGGCCGCCACGTAGGCGCCAGTGCCGATGGCCAGGAACATGTAGCCGAGCTGGCTGATGGTGGAGTAGGCCAGCACCTTCTTGATGTCGTTCTGGGCCACGGCGATGGTCGCTGCGAACAGCGCGGTGAACGCCCCGACCCAGGCCACGATGTCGAGGGCGTCGGGGGCGAACCCCAAGATGGGGTTCACCCGAGCCATCAGGTACACGCCGGATGTGACCATCGTGGCGGCATGGATGAGCGCCGACACCGGGGTAGGGCCGGCCATGGCGTCGGGCAGCCACAGGTAGAGCGGGAACTGAGCGCTCTTGCCGACGGCGCCCACGAAGAGCAGCAGGGCGATGCCCATGGCCGTCGTCTCGGCCAGGCCGAACTCCTCGAGGTGGGCGAACACCTCGGTGTACTGCAATGAGCCCACCGAGGTGAACAGGAGGAACATGGCCAGCATGAAGCCCCAGTCACCGACCCGGTTGGTGATGAAGGCCTTCTTGCCGGCCACCGCATTGGCGTCCTTTTCGAACCAGAACGAGATGAGCAAGTAGGAGCAGACGCCGACGCCCTCCCACCCGAGGAAGGTGAGGACGAAGTTGTCGCCCAGCACCAGCATCGTCATCGAGAAGACGAAGGCGTTGAGGTAGACGAAGAAGCGGGCGTAGCCGTCGTCACCGGCCATGTACCCGATGGAGTAGAGGTGGATGAGTGCCGAGATGCCGGTGACGAACAGAGCCATCGTGATCGACAGCGGGTCGACCAGGAAGCCCACGTCGACCGACAGGCTCCCAGCCGGCACCCATTCGAACAGCGTCTGCACGAAGGTGCGGTGATGCTCGTCCTCGGCCATGAGCCCGGCGAAGACCACCAGGGTGACGAGGAACGACCCTCCCACCATGGCGGTGCCGATCCAGCCCGCCCACGGTTCACCCAGCCGCTTCCCGGCAAAGGTGAGCAGCAGGAACCCGGCCAGTGGAAGAGCGGGGATGAGCCAGACGGCGTCGAGCATGATGACGAGGTCCTCTTATCCCTTGAGCAGCGTGATGTCGTCGGCGTTGGCTCCGGGGCGCCGCCGCATGATGGCCAGGATGATGCCGAGGCCCACGACCACCTCGGCTGCGGCCACCACGAGCACGAAGAGCACGATGACCTGCCCACCGATGTCGTCGAAGTGGCGAGCGAAGGTGACGAACGTGAGGTTGACGGCGTTGAGCATGAGCTCGACGCACATGAACATCACCAGGGCGTTGCGACGTACGAGCAGCCCGACGGCGCCGATGGTGAACAGGACGGCGCCGACCATCAGGTAGGCAGAGGGCTCGACGGTCATCTCGCCCCCCCCACGTCCCGATGGCGACGGGCCAGCACCACTGCTCCCACCACCGCGATCACCAGCAGCACCGAGGTGACCTCGAAGGCGAAGACGTAGCGGCTGAACAGCGATTCGGCGATGCCTGAGATGTTGTCGTCCGCCGACGCCGAACCCGACACGGCAGAGGCCCCGGTGATGGAGAGCGAGTCGACCACCTGGTACCCGACGACGGCCAGCAGGCCGAGCGCGGCCAGCACCGCGGCCGCGATCCGTTGACCAGGCAGTGACTCGGGGGCGAGATCCTCCTCGCGGTCGACCCCGAGCAGCATGATCACGAACAGGAACAGCACCACGATGGCCCCGGCGTAGACGATCACCTGGACGGCGGCGAGGAAGTGCGCCTCCTGGGCGATGAAGAGCACGGCGATGCCGAACAGGGTGCCCACCAGCGACAGGGCCGAGTGGACTGGGTTACGAGCCATCACCACACCGAAGCCGCCGGCCAGCGTGGCGGCGGCGGCAAGGATGAAGGTGACGACATCGACGGTGGTGGAATCACCGAACATCAGTGGTGCCCGCCATCGTCGTCTTCGCCGTGCTCGTCGTCATCCGACGCCCCGCCCACGCCGTCGGCGACCTCCCCAGCCGCGGAAGCATCGGCGATCTCCTGGGGCGGCTCGGCGTCGCGAACGCCGTAACCGAGCTCACCGGCCCAGGCGATCTCGCCGACGTGCACCGCCGACCCCGACGGGGAGGTGGCCCGCATCCATGCCGACGTGTGCTCGTCCTCACCCTCGCTCCAGTCCTCCCACGGCTGGGGGCGGGGTCGACCGTCGTCGTCGACCACGAGCTCGGTCCGGGTGTAGATGGCGTCCTCGCGGTCGGTGAAGGAGAAGGCGAACTGCTTGGTCTCGGTGATGGCTTCGGTGGGGCATGCCTCAACGCAGAGATCGCAGTGGATGCACCGCAGGTAGTTGATCTCGTAGACGTAGCCGTAGCGTTCGCCCGGGCTGACCGGCGCGTCCGGCGGGTTGTCCTTGCCCCGGACATAGATGCAGCGGGCCGGGCACACGCCGGCGCACAGCTCGCACCCGATGCACTTCTCCATCCCGTCCTCGTAGCGGTTGAGGACGTGACGGCCGTGGAGGCGCTCAGGCTTTGGGCGCTTCTCCTCGGGATACTGGGTGGTGATCACCTTGCCGATCTGGTTGAAGGTGATGACGAAACCGTCGAGATAGCCCATCAGGCGCTCACCTCCTCAGCGGCCTCGGCCCCTCGACGGATGGCGACGCCGATCAGTCCGAACGCGGCGCCGAGTCCCACCATCCCGAGAACGAAGACGGTGGCGATGGTGCTGATGTCGTTGTTCTGGTTCCGGAAGATCTGGATGGCGGCGATGAGCAGCAGCCACGCAAGCGACAGCGGGATCATCCGCTTCCAACCGAGGTCCATGAGTTGGTCGTAGCGGAACCGGGGAAGCGTCGAACGCATCCACACGAACACGAACAGCAGGACGTAGACCTTCAGCGCGAACCACACGATGGGCCAGACGAAGTCGGGACCGCCGAGCAGTGGCCCCGCCGGGCCGCCGAGGAACAGCGTGACGATGATCGCCGACATGGTGATGACGTTCATGAACTCGGCCAGGAAGAACATGGCGAACCGCAGGCTGGAGTACTCGGTGTGGTAGCCGCCCACGATCTCCTGCTCGGCCTCCACGAGGTCGAAGGGGGGGCGGTTGAGCTCGGCGGTGCCGGCGATGAGGAACACGACGAACGGGACGAAGCCGGCCCGGATCACGTGCCAGTTGGGGATGAACCCCGAGAACCCCTCGCCGGCCTGGGCGGCGACGATGTCGTGCGTGGAGAGCGAACCGGTGAGGAACACCACGGTGATGACGCTCAGGCCGAGCGCCGCCTCATAGGAGATCATCTGCGCCGATGCTCGTACCGACCCGAGCAGCGGGTACTTCGATCCCGACGACCAACCGGCCAACATGACGCCGTAGACGGCGATCGAGGACATGGCGAGGATGAACAGCACGCCGACGGGCGGATCAGCGACCTGGAAGTAGGTGTCGTTTCCGAACAGCGAGACGGTGCCGTCGCGCTCACCGTCGAACACCCCGCCCACCGGAACCACGGCGAAGGTGAGGAAGGCGGGGATGAGGGCGAGGTAGGGAGCGAGCCGGAACACGCGACGATCGGCCTGGGTGGGGAGCAGGTCCTCCTTGAAGAACAGCTTGATGCCATCGGCCAAGGTCTGGAGCAGACCGTAGGGACCAGCCCGGTTGGGGCCGAAGCGGTTCTGCATGTCACCCACGAGCTTGCGCTCGAACCAGATCATCAACATCACGGCGACCATCAGCAGGGCGAACACCAAGACGACCTTGAACAGGACGACGAACACGATGCCGCCGTCCACCCCACCCACGAAGAGCGGATCGGCGCCCATCAGAGGGTCTCCACGGTGACGTCGGTGACGATGCCGTCGATGAAGCTGGCGGCAACGCCGTCAGGTTGACCGAACGCGATGGCGATGGAGCCGCGGGCGACGAGGCCGGAGACCTCCACGTCGAGCTCATGGGCGGCGCGGGCATTGCGAACCCGGACCCGGTCGCCATCGACCACGCCGAGACGATCGGCGTCGTAGCGGCTGAGGCGGGCGGTGCTTCCCGGTGCCAGCACCGCCAGCGAGGGCGAGTTGGTCACCGCGGTGCCGCCGTCGTAGAGGCGGCGGCCGGCAACGAGGCGCAGGTCGTAACCATTGCGAACCGGCAGCTCTGGTGTACCCGCCGACGGTGAGTAGGTGATGGGTGAGGGACGCTCGGAGAGGGGCGCTGACCCGACGTCGGCTGCCCGGGATCCCCCGTCTCCCTCGCCGGCCGCCTCGTCCGACGCCGCGGCGACGGCCCCCGACGGCAGCTCGCCCACCCCAGCGATCGTGACCCCGGCCGCGGGGATGGGAGCGGGCACGCCGTCGCGCCAGGCGGGATCGGAGAGCACGTCGAGCGTGATCCCGGTGTGGCACGCCGAAACCGATTCGAGCTCAGTCCAGATCTCGGTCTCGTCGATCCAGGGGAGATCCTCCCCGAGACGACGAGCGAGCTCAGAGGCGACGGCCCAATCGGGTCGAGCGGTGCCGAGGGGGGTGACCTTGTGACCGAGGGTGGAGACGCGGCCTTCGAGGTTGGTGGTGGTGCCGTCCTTCTCGTGGATGGTCGCCACCGGGAGCACCACGTCGGCCTCCTGAGCTGACGCGGTGTGGAAGGCGTCAACAGCCACGACGTAGCGGGCAGCGGTGAGCGCCTGGCGGGCCAGCTCGGGGTCGGGGGCGTCAGCGAGAGGATCGGCGCCCAGCAGCACCAGAGCACCGATGCGTCCGTCGGCGGCGGCGGAGAGGATGCCCGCGGTGTCGAGACCGACCTCGGGGGGAACCGATCCCCACCGCTGGGTGAACGTCTGCCGCCCCGAATCGAGCGACGTGCGGCCGGGCAGCAGCCCCGGGGCCAGACCCGCGTCCAGCGCGCCCATCACATTGGCGCGCCGCAAAGCGGGAAGAACCTTGAACGACCCCACCGCCGGGGCGAGGTGAGCGACCGCCGCCTCCACCGACGTTGCCGGCTCGGCCACCGATGGCCGGCCGAGGACGCAGACCACGTCCGCGGGTGTACCGCCCGATGCCAGGCCCAGCAGATCGCGGGCGGTGGCGATGTCGGCCGCTGCAACTCCGGCCACGTCATCAGACGAGCCCGATGCCAGCGCCTGGCCGATCGCTCCTGCTTCGCCGGGAGCGTGGATGAGCGACACCATGGCATAGGGGGAGAGACCGCTTCCCGCTGGGCTGATCTCGACCAAGTGGACGCCGCCTTCGATCGCCGCTTGCCGCAGGCGGAGGAACAGGACGGGCAGCTCTTCTTTGAGATCGGGTCCCAGCAGCACCACGACAGACGCCGAGCAGGCGTCGTCAATGGTGGCGCGCGGCAGCCCCTGGACCAGCCCGGCGGGCAGCCCGTCGTCGAGCTGGGCATCGACGTGGTCGGTACCGATGACCCCCTTGGCCAGGCGGGCCCACGCATAGGCGTCCTCGTTGGTCAGGCGCGCTCCACCGATGACCGCAACCGAGCTGGCACCCGTCGTGTCGATGGCCGAGCGGATCCCGTCGGCCGCCGCGGTCAGGGCCGCGGCCCAGCTCGAGGGGGCCAGCGAACCACCGGCGCGCACCATCGGATCCACGACCCGAGCAGAGCCGCTGACCGCCTCGTATCCGAATCGGCCCTTGTCGCACAGCCATCCGTGGTTGACCGGATCGGCGTCGATGCCCACCAGGCGGACGAGCTCGTTCTGGGTGGACTGCACCTCAACCCGACATCCGACCGAGCAGGAGGTGCAGGTCGACTCGACCGCCTCCAGGTCCCACGGGCGTGCCTTGAAGCGATAGGGCCGTGCGGTGAGCGCACCGACCGGGCAGAGCTGCACGACGTTGCCACTGAAGTACGAGGAGAACGGCTCGTCGGGGAAGTTGAGGACCTGGGTCTCGTTGCCTCGCTCCACGAAGGAGATGAGCGGGTCGCCGGCCACGTCCTTGGCGAAGCGGGTGCAGCGGTCGCACAGGATGCATCGCTCGCGGTCGAGATCGACAAGGCTGCTGATGGGGATGGGCTTCTCGAAGTGCCGCTTCTCCTCGACGAAGCGTGACTCACCGGGGCCGAAGGCCACCGTCTGGTCCTGGAGCGGGCACTCGCCGCCCTTGTCGCACACTGGGCAGTCGAGAGGGTGGTTGATGAGCAGGAACTCCAACACCCCGTCCTGCGCCTTCTTCACACCCGCCTCGACGGTGTCCACCATCATGCCCTCGGCGACAGGGATGACGCAGGCCGGTTGGAGCGTGGCGCCCCGGCCGGTGTCGATGTTGACGATGCACATGCGACACATGCCCACCGGCTCGAGGCGCGGGTGATAGCAGAAGCGCGGGATGTAGAGGCCGGCGCGCTCGGCGGCGGAGATGACCATCTCACCGGGCTTCGCGTGGACCGACCTCCCGTCGATGGTGACGATCACCGTCTCGCTGGCCTGCTGCGTGTCAGCCATGCGGGCAGGCCCCTTCCTTGATGTGCGTGAGGTACTCGTCGCGGAACTTGTTGATCGACGGGTAGATGGGCGACGGCGCCGAGGGGCCGAGGGGGCAGATGGTGGTCATCTTGGGCGGCCAGTCGAGACCCGGTGAGATGTTGTCGCACACGTCGAGCAGCAAGTCGAGGTCATCGGGACGGCCGGCGCCGTTCTCGATGCGCCAGAGGATCCGTTCGAGCCAGGTGGTCCCCTCGCGACACGGAGTGCACTTGCCGCACGACTCGTGGGCGAAGAACCGGACGATGCGCCAGGCGGCGCGCACCGCGCAGGTGGTGTGGTCCATCACCACCACCGCGCCCGAGCCCAGCATCGTCTTGTTGGCGGTGGCCTCGTCGGCGTCGAGGGGCATGTCGAGGTGCTCTTCGAACAGCCATGGCGCCGACACGCCACCCGGCACCATCATCTTGAACTCATTGCCGTCGCGGATCCCGTCGCCGTAGGCGTGGTCGTAGATGAGGTCGCGCATGGTGGTCACGTGCTGCTCGACCTCGTAGTTGCCGGGCTGGGCAACGTGGCCCGAGAGCGAGAACAGTCGTGTGCCCGTGGCTCGTCCGCCACCGAGGCCGGCGAAGGCCTGACCACCGTGGCGCACGATCCACGGCACGTTCGACAGCGTCTCGACGTTGTTCACGATGGTGGGCTGGAAGTAGAGGCCTTTGGCGGCGGGGAAGTACGGGGGCTTGATGCGCGGCATGCCCCGCTTGCCCTCCAGGCTCTCGATGAGGGCCGTCTCCTCCCCCACGATGTAGGCGCCGGCGCCCCAGTGCAGGACGACGTCAACGGAGAAGTCGGAACCGAAGATCCGCTCGCCCACGGCACCGTGCTGGTAGGCCTCGTTGAGCGCGGTGGCCATGCGCTCCTGCGCCAACGCCATCTCGCCCCGGACGTAGAGGAACACATTCTCGGCCCCGATGGCGTAGGCAGTGAGCACCGAGCCCTCGATGAGCTGATGCGGATCGCGCTCGAGGAGCTGACGGTCCTTGCACGTACCGGGCTCGGACTCGTCACCGTTGACGACGAGATAGCGGGGGTGTACCTCGGGCGGCAGGAAGCCCCACTTCACCCCAGCCGGGAACCCGGCCCCGCCCCGGCCGGTGAGGTTGGAGGCCGTAACCTCCTCGTGCACCTGCTCGGGAGTCATGTCCCCGAGCGCCTTCCGGAGCGCGGTGTAGCCGCCGGTGGCGAGGTAGCCCCCCAGGGTGTGGGCGTCGGGGTGGTGCATGCGGGCGAAGACGATCTTGTCCGGGTTGGTGACGGTCACGGCCGTGCCTCCCCCGAGAGTGCGGCGTCGGCCTGGCGCGGGTCGCCGATCTTCTGGCGAACCCGGCTCAGGGTGCCGTGAGGGGGCACGATGTCCTCCAGCCGATCATGGCGGAGGTCATCGAGCAGGTCGTCGACCTTGGCCGGGTCCATGCGGCCGAAGTAGCGGTAGTTCACCTGGAGGCACGGGGCGTCGGAGCAGGCCGCCTGGCACTCGGCCTCTTCCACGGTGAAGAGCCCCTCGGACGTGGTCTGGCCCACCACGACGCCGAGCGTGGAGGAGACGTGGTCCAACAGCTCATAGCCGCCCACGAGCATGCAGCTGATGTTGGTGCAGACACCGATGAGGTACTTCCCGATCGGCTGGCGCTTGAACATCTCGTAGAACGAGGCGGTGCCCAGCACCTCGGCCGACGTCATGTCGACCAGCTCGCCGATGTGCGCCATGGCCTCGGGGCTGACCCACCCCTCCTGCTCCTGGGCCAGATGCAGCAGCGGGATGAGGGCGCTGCGCTTGCGCGGGTAGCGGCTGATGATCGTGCGCGCCAGAGTGACGTTCTCGTTGGACAGTCGGGACATCAGCGATCGACCTCGCCCATGATCGGGTCGACGCTGGAGATGATGGCGACGCCGTCGGCGATGAGTCCCCCGCGCATCATGTGGGGGAGGCAGCCGAGGTTCACGAAGCTGGGGGCGCGGATGTGCATGCGGAACGGTCGGGGCGAACCGTCGCTGACGATGTAGCAGCCGAGCTCGCCGCGGGGCGACTCGATGGCCACGTACACCTCACCCTCGGGCACCTTGAAGCCCTCGGTGAAGATCTTGAAGTGGTGGATCAGCGCCTCCATGGACTCGTCGATGCGACCGCGCGGTGGCGGCGTGACCTTCTTGTCCTGGATGCGGTAGTCGCCGGCCGGGATGCGGTCCATGATCTGGTGGACCATCCCGATGCTCTCTCGGATCTCGTTGAGTCGGATGGCGTAGCGGTCGAACGTGTCGCCGTAGGTGCCGACCACCACGTCGAAGTCGAGCTCGTCGTAGCGAAGGTACGGCATGGTCTTCCGCAGATCCCAGGGGATGCCGGTGCTGCGGAGGACTGGCCCGGTGGCGCCTAGCGTCATCGCTTCGGCGGCACCGATGACTCCCACACCCTGGGTCCGCTGCCGCCAGATGGGCTGACCCGTCATCAGGACGTCGTATTCATCAAGACGCGGCGGCAGCGTCTCGAGGAGGGCCAGCACCTCGTCTCGCCACCCGGGGGGCAGGTCGGCGGCGACGCCGCCCGGCCGGATGTAGTTGTGGTTCATGCGCAGGCCGGTGACACGCTCGAAGAACCGCAGCACGTGCTCCCGCTCGCGCCAGCCGTACAGCATCATCGACACCGCGCCGAGGTCCATGCCGTTGGTGGCGAGGAACAGCAGGTGGCTGCTCATCCGGTTGAGCTCGGCCATGAGCATGCGGATCCACACCGCCCTCTCGGGCACCTCGATCCCCAGCAGGGCCTCGGTGGCCATGCTGAACACCAGCTCGTTGCTGAACGGGCTGGCGTAGTCCATGCGGGTGACGTTGGTGGGGCCCTGGAGGTAGCTGAGCTCCTCACCCGTCTTCTCCATGCCGGTGTGCAGGTAGCCGATGACCGACTTCGTGCGAACGACGGTCTCGCCCTCGAGCTCGAGGATGAGGCGCAGCACGCCATGGGTGCTGGGGTGCTGCGGCCCCATGTTCATGATCGTGGTCTCGTCGTCGGAGGGATCGTCGGGATCGGCTGGCGCCTGCGCCTCCTCCTCGGAGAGTCGCAGCACCGACTCGGGATGACGGAGCAGCTCGGTGCTCTTGACCCCCCGAGGCGGTGCGGGCAGCTCGCCGAGCTCGAAGGAGTCGTCGGCGGGGCCGCCGGTGGTGGCCGCGGTGGCGTGGTCGAGGGTCATCATCGACCTCGCGGCCGTCCGGCCTGGGGGGCCTTGAACTGCACGGGGATGCGACCCACGGCGTAGTCCTTGCGGAGAGGGTGACCCTCCCAATCCTCGGGCATGAGGATGCGGTTCGGGTCGGGATGACCCTCGAAGGTGATGCCGTACAGATCCGCCGCCTCGCGCTCGAGCGCATCGGCGGCGGCCCACACCTCGTAGAGGCTGGGGAGTGTGGGCGCCGCGGCTGGGAGCTGGGTGCGCACCCGCAGACGCTCGGTCTTGGACAGGCTCAACAGCTCGACCACCACCTCGAACCGCTGAGGATCGACGTCAGGAGGCAGCGTCGAGCGCCCGGGATGGGTGAGGTAGTCGACACCGCAGAGGTCGGTGAGCATCTCGAAGTGCTCGTCGTCGCGCAGCCTCCACATGGTGGCCACCCACTCCTCCGCCGGCACGTGCAGCACCCGCTGGGAACACGAGCGCGTGACCGGGAACCCGAGGAGGGTCTCGGCGTCGGATGCGGGCCCGCCTGTGGTCGGCTCGGTGGCGTCACCCTCGATCGCGGTCACGACGTCCTCAGTCCTTCGATCCGAGCTCGACCGGAGCGGGAGCGAGGTGATCGGGTGTCTCGAGGATGAGGTTGGCACCACCGCCAACATCGGCCCGGCGCTGGGTGAGCTCGCCGGTGCGGACCTTGTCGTGCAGGGTGATGATGGCGTGCATGAGCGTCTCGGGGCCGGGCGGGCAGCCGGGGGCGTACACGTCGACGGGCACGACCTCGTCGACACCCTGGACGATGGCGTAGTTGTTGAACATGCCGCCGGTTGACGCACACACGCCCATGCTGATGACCCATTTGGGCTCCATCATCTGGTCGTAGATCTGGCGCAGGACGGGCGCCATCTTCTGGCTGACCCGGCCGGCCACGATCATCAGGTCGGCCTGGCGTGGCGACGCCCGGAAGACCTCCATGCCGAACCGGCTGAGGTCGTAGTCGGCGGCACCGGTTGCCATCATCTCGATGGCACAGCAGGCCAACCCGAACGTGGCGGGCCACATCGAGTGCTGGCGACTCCACTTCACCAGCTCTTCGAGCGAGCCGGTGGCGAAGTTGTGCTGGAGGCCTTCGAGGCCCTTGTCCAGGGGCATCAGGCCGCGTCCCCGCCGTCACCCGTCCCCGCCGGTGCGGCGACGGTGGGGATGAACTCGCGACCCTCGAGCCCGACGCGGCGGATGCTGGTCGATGGCACGCCGGGCATGGCCGCCACCTCCAGGCGCTTCGTCGCCTTGCGGGGCCCCCACTCGAGGCCGCCACGGGCGATGAGGTACACGAAGGCAGCAAAGAAGATCACCGAGAACACCAGCACCTCGTAGAAGGCGAACGTCCCGAGACCCTCGCCTCTGACCGCCCACGGGAACAGGAAGATGATCTCGACATCGAACATGATGAAGATCATGGCGACCAGGTAGAAGCGAACCGGGAACCGCTCAGGCGGCTCACGACCAGGCACGATGCCGCACTCATAGGGCGCTTCCTTGGCCACCGTGGGGCGGCGCGGGGCGAGCAGGCGACTCGCGACGAAGCTCATCGACGCGAACAGGTACGCCAGTACCCCCAGTGCCAGCAGTGGCAGGTAGTCGGCCATCGATCAGGCGGCGGTGGCCACGGCGTCCATGGCCTCGAGGTCGCGACGGTGCAGCTGCGACACCCCGACGGCGAAGAGGATTCCCGATGCCACGGTGACGGCCAGCGCCGGGAGCCGCAGGTTGCCGAGATCGCGGATGAGCACGACGTTGACGACCGCCCCCGAGCTGTCGAGCTCACCGGTGGGATCGCCGTTGACGTCGAGCTCTTCGGCTTGGAGCTGGACGACGGCGTAGTGAGTGGGGTGCTTGAGCTGCGTGGTCTGGGCGATCTTGTTGGTCATGCGGTCCCAGCAACCGCCGTAGGTGTCGGGCCGGTGGAACGAGCATGCCCTCTTGTCGTCGAGCTCGTCCTTGCCGCCGACATCGAACACCGCGAGGGTCAGGAAGGACGCCGCAGTGTCCCCGAAGTAGGTGGCGCGGTTGGACCGGTCACCGGCCGTGAAGAAGTCGTCGACCGCGGCCGCAGCTTCTCCTCGATCGCCATCACCTTCGGGCAGCGCCTTCCAGTCGCCGGCCACTGCGGCATCCTGATCGACGAGCTCTCGCACCTTGGCCACCTCGGCTGCCTCGATGTTGCCCACGACCACCTCACGCACCTCCCAGGTGGGCGAGTCTCCCTTGAGTCCGATGCCGTACATGGCCCAGATGACGCCCATGACGAGCATCCAGCCCATGAGGCCGGTGAAGGCCAGCGTGAAGCCGAGTCGAGCGCCGGCGTTGGTGGCCAGGACCAGGTAGATGGACCCACACAGGACAGCCACGGCGATCAGAACGACCAGCGCGCCGCGAATCTCGGGCTCCCACCCGATGGCGGCAAGGCTGGTGAGGTTGGCAACGATGGCACCCATTGGTGTCGCTCCCTACTGCTCACCGGCGCTGGAGGCGCCGGACTCGTCGTCGGTCGTTGCTTCAGAGTCGTCAGC
>Ga0214471_10002124_pt1 | contig 15563 bp, 14 predicted proteins | sample RVTome_5_FD_207665 | JGI IMG/M metagenome (GOLD analysis project Ga0214471, IMG submission 207665) | Soil microbial communities from uranium-contaminated site in the Upper Colorado River Basin, Wyoming, United States - RVT142D155 | ecosystem: Environmental > Terrestrial > Soil > Contaminated >... | reverse complement strand
GAGCAATCATGCACGATCGATTTAAGAAAGCCCCAGCCAGTCAGCCTCCGGAAGCCATGCAGCAGCTCAAGGAGATGTTCGACCAGGGAATACCGATCGAGCGTGACCGACTTGCCGCGCTGCTACTCCAGGCTTTGGGTTCGGCGGGGGCCGAACCCGAACCGGAACTACCGGCAGTCGACGAGGGGCGTCGCCTCGCGAGCGCGGTTGATTGAGAAGCGGGAACTGCGGGACCGGCGGACAGGCGTCGGAGCCGGCGATCTCGAATTCTTCCAGCGTCTCGTACTTTGCGCCTCGCGCCGCCAAGACTCGGCCCGGTCGGTGGCCAGCAACTCCAACAGGTAACTGTTCATGATCAGCGGCGGTGCCAGTCGGATCCGTCCCGGCTGTCGGTGCCGGCCAGGGCCCCACTGAGACCGATCAGGATTAACAGCGAGAGTGCGATGATGAGTTCCACGTTGTGACCCTTCCGGCGGTTTCATGTAGTTCTACCGCCAGAGATCATTAACGTCTAGCGAATAATACTTACTCGACACTTCATGTATACTTCACGATCATGCTCGATCTGAAACGACTTCGCTTTCTCAGAGAGGTTGCCGAACGCGGCACTATCACGGCCGCTGCCGAGGCCCTGGGTTACACCCCGTCAGCCGTGTCGCAGCAGCTCTCCATCCTTGAAGAGGAGATCGGGACTCCCCTGCTCGAGCGGCAGGGTCGCAACGTCGCCCTGACTCCGGCCGGCCGGGTGCTGGTTGATCACGCTCCCGCCGTTTTCGACGCGGTCGAACGGGCCACAACAGCCGTCTCCGAGGCAACGGGTGAGGTAGCGGGCAAGGTCATGATCGGGGCTCTTCCGAGCGTGATGGCGGCCCTCATCCCCGACACCTTCCGGAGTCTGGCCGACGAACACCCGGGGGTCGTCTTGCACCTTGTCGAGTTGGGTCACGATGACGTCGCCCGCGAACTGCGACTCGGCGCCCTCGATGTCGCCGTCGATCAGCGTTACAAGCACGTGCCTCACAGCCGGCATCAGGGTCTGACCAAACGCAAGATCCTTGACGAGCCGCTCTATCTGGCCGTGCCCGCCAAATCGAACATCCGCAAACTTGCCGATGCCAGCGGACACCGCTGGGTGGCGGCGCCGCTCGAAACCAGCGAGTGCGGCAGAGCGGTGCGGGCCATCTGCCGATCGGCGGGATTCGAGCCACGGGTGCACTATGAAATCGACGATTTCGAAGTCACCCTGCAGCTGGTGGCATCGGTCAACGCTTGCGCGATCCTCCCGGCGCTAGCTCTGACGCGGCCGCCTGCCGAGGTTCGCCTGCTCCCGCTGTCAGGCCCTACCCGTCAGGTGATCGCCGTGACCCGGCCGGCAGCCCAGGACCGCCGGGCAGTGGTCGCCTTCCTTGACCACCTGGAACGGGCCGCAGGCAAACGGTCGCTCCAACTCCCGGCAGCATGAGCGGTTTGCAACGCCTGGTCGGCACCTACTTGCTCGGGCTCGAGCCGATGCTGGTGTCTCTCGTTGACGGCGAGGTCCTGATCCGACTGGAAGGCGTGCCGGAGGAATTGGCGGCCGGACTGGCTGGTTCCGGCAACTCCTACGTCGTGGTGGGCAGCCAACTGGGCGGCGCCACGGTTGACTTCGACGAAGGCGACCCCGCCCCGGGAGGCCGACTTGGCGGAGTCATCCCCTTCATTAGAGCTGACGACGCAACGACCAGTGCTTCGGGCCGGGGCCTCCGACTTGAAGGGTTCGAATGGGACCCGGGCGAAGAGGATCTCTACAGAGAACTGGCCGACAGCATCCTCGAGAATCGCGACGGCCGCAGCCTCGAGTGGGACCATCCCTGGCCAAAATGGCGATTCATCGAGTGGCTTTCTCGGCAGGGCCAGTTCATCTTCCACGGATCACCCCTCGCCGACCTTGGCTCCTTTCTCCCCAGGAGGAACTCGGTCGAGATCATGGACCAGGGAGGGACAGGGAATCGAGCGGCTGTGTACGGGACGCCTTTCGGGCTTTGGGCGATGTGGTTCGCCGTCATCGACCGCCCCAAGCTGAAGGGCTCGATCCGCAACGGCGCCATGACCTGGCCGGACCGGTCGGGCAATCCCGTCGATCTCTATCGCTTCACCGTTCACAAGGATTTCGTGGGAAGCAACATCTGGCGGACCGGGACGCTGTACCTCTTCTCACAATCGGATTTCGAGCCGATCTCTTTCTATCCGGGTGGGCCTGCCTCCAATGAGTGGGCCTCGACCTCCGAGTTGAAGCCCCTGGCCAGACTTACCATCGATCCCCCCGACTTTCCGTTCATCAACCAGGTTGGTGGACATGATGACGGCGAGTTGATTGCAGCCGAGGAGATCGGTGACATCGTCATGGCGAAAATAGGCAGCGCTCGATCCGTACCCGGCGCGATCCTGGTGTTATTGACCTGGGACGACGAGGTAGCGGGCATCTGGGATGAATATCTGGAGACACGGCGACGGTTCAATCCCGATGTGGAGCGCACCCTGACGCTCGAACCTGAGGGCAGAGCGACGATCGAGGTGCGTGGTCCCGAGGGATTCCTCCAGGCATATGAAGCAACGCTCCTCCAATCGGGGATCCACCTCGAGCGCTGATGTCCGACGTCCTCTTGATCCACGGAGCCTGTCATGGTGCCTGGTGCTGGGACGACGTGTCTTCGTACCTATCCGAATCGGGTCACAGGCCGATCGCGGTCGATCTTCCCTGCGAAGACCCAAAGTCAGGTCTGGCCCATTACGCCGATGCCGCCATAGCTTCACTGCCTCCCGGGTCGCATGACTTGATCGTCGTTGGCCATTCGCTGGGTGCTCTCACGGCGGCAGTCGTGGCGGAACGGATCAAGATCCGGCGCTTGGTGTTCGTGGCCGGAATCATCGGTTCGCCGGGGATGAGTCTCGCCGACCTCGCCACCGTCGACGCGGAACGTGACCAACACCTGGGGAAGAATGCCTTCGACTTCAACGACTCTCGGCTCTTTCGATTCAGCCGGACCGGGGCAATGCGGGTCCTTTTCCACGACTGCGACCCAGTGGCCGCCGAGGTCTCCTTCTCCAGACTTCGGTTTCAAAAGAGTTTGTGGAACGAAGTCGCCGAGTTCCAGGATTGGCGAGCCGAAGAAATCGTGTCGGTCGTCTGTACCGAAGACCGTGTCGTCAACCCTTCCTGGGGACGACACGTTTCCAAAGACCGTCTCGGAGTCGACGCGGTCGAGCTGGTCGGCGGCCACTCGCCGTGGTTGTCTCGGCCAGCGGAACTCGCCAAGATGCTGGTCGGATGACTCAACTCACTTCGCGTCGACGCCTGCGGTTCGGCTGGATCGGGGTGGCAGTAGCCGGCGCTCTGGCCGCTGGCGCCGGTGTTGCACCGCTCTCGACCAAACGCAAGCAGCGCCCCGTCTTCCTGGAGGCGGCATGAACGGGCCGATCGCAGCCGAGAGGCTCCCGGAGATGAACGCCGCCTGGCATGTCCTCCAGGTCGGTTCGGGAAGCCCGGGAGTTCGATCCTCGGTCAGCCTCATCGTCGATCTGGACCAACTGATCGTCGTCGATCCGGGCATGGCCCCTTCGCAATCCGCCATCTCCGGCCCGTTGCTTGAACTCGGGTTCGAACCGGCCCAGGTCACCGACGTTGTCATTAGCCATCACCATCCCGATCACACCATCAATGTCGGGATGTTCCCCCACGCCAGGGTCCACGATCACTGGGCGGTTTACCACTACGAACAGTGGGAGAGCCGGCCGGCCGAGGGTTTCCTGGTGTCGCCGTCCGTCATGCTCTGGGAAACGCCGGGACATACCCCTCAAGACATCACGACACTTGTCGGCACCGAGCAGGGCCTGGTGGCATTCACCCACCTCTGGTTCTACAGCTCGGGGCCGCCGGAAGACCCCTACACCACCGATCCAGCCGGGATCCATCGAGGCCGGGAGCGGGTGTTGGAGGTGGCTGGCCTCATCGTCCCGGGCCACGGAGCGGCCTTCATTCCTGGTGTGGAAACGCCGCACTGAGCTCCGATTTGCTCCCTTGAGCGGATTCCGACGTATTTCCAAGCGGCCTGCTTCATCCTCAACAATGCCCGAGGTTTGAGCGAGGTGGCACTTGAAGACGTATATTTCGACAATGGAGAATCGCGAAGCCGGACCCGATCTCCTGTCACTTGTTCGCGCAGCCGGAATTCCTGTCTCTGTCAGCATCGCTGCGATGGCCCTCGAGAGCTCCCCCGAGGAGATCATGGCGGTCGGAACCCGACTGGTGGGCGAGGGAAGCCTCAGCGAATCGGCCGGCGGGTATAGCTACGCGGGCGAGCCGAGTCCGGGGCTGAGTCCGGCCGTTGCGGCCTACATGGCCGGACATCTGGCAGATGCGATGACTGCCGAGGGCGGTGACCGCCGGAACATCGGGCGAGTGCTCGTCGCCGCCGGCCGCTTCGCCAGCGCCTGGCAGATGCTGGCCGAAGTTGCCACCGATCCAGCGGCCAGATTCGCCGACGCGGAGAGGTTGGATCTTCTCGAACTCGCCCTTCACGCCCTGACCGAGGCCAAGCTCGACGGCGGCGAACTGGAGGGGCGTGTTCGCCTCCACCTTGCCCGGCTACATAGGGCGAGAGGTGAGTCGAACGCGGCCCAGGCATCGATCGAGACCGCCATGAAGAAGCTGCGAGGCGAGGAACTCGTCGACGCTCTCGGGTTCGCGGCCTCGGTGGCCGACGATCTCCAGCATCCCCAGGAGGCTGAGCGATGGGTAGCGCTAGCGGAGCTCGCCGCAGTTCAAGAGCATGCTCCCGCCAAGCTGGGGTCATTGCTCACTTTCCACGGGCGCGAGCTCAGCAGGCTCGGTTTTGCGAGCGAAGCCGAAGCCGCCCTTACCAAAGGCAACGAGCTGCTTCTGACCCACGGATCCAAACCGCAGCGGTTCTACGGCCGCCTCAACCAGGCTTGGGTCGATCTCGATCAAGGACAGATGAGGGCGGCCGAGGCGGGGTTCGCCCATTTGCGCGGGGAGGCCCAGTCCCTCGAAGGAGAGGCTTCCCAGGCTGACAAAGAGGCGTACTGGGCAAGGGCACTTTTCGGAATTGGCCGACCGGATCTCGCTCTGACTGCGATGGAACGAGCCCATGAGATGGCCGACTCTGCCGGTGCGATGGCTCCGAAGTTCATCGCTCACATCGCCCGGGCCGAAGGTGGCCTGCTCTTCGAGAATTGGGAGCAAGCGCGAGAAGGAGCTCAGGCGGCCCTTGACGTCGCGCTGTCCGATCTTCCGGCGTGGGAGAACGTGTGCCGCTATCTCCTGGCGCGGGCCTTGTTGGGGTTGGGTTCGATGGACGAAGGAAGAATCCAGGCCGATGCGGCTTTGGCGGCCACCCCGCCGGGAGCCGATGGAACTCGCTGGCGGCTTCGGATTGAAGAGCTTCAACTCGAGCTCGCCGACGTATGGGATCGGCGGCAGGCCGAAGACATCACCGACCTCCTGTTGCAGAGTCGGTGGCTCGGTCCCGCCGTCGATCTGATGACGGCTCGGGCCGCCCGTGAGAGCGACCCCGAAGTTGCGGCCGAGGCTGCTTCGCTGGCGGTCCAGATCGGCAACCCGGTTCAAGCGGCCAAGGCGGTCAGGGCCGGAAACCTCTGGCGGGACCCCATTGCCACACCGGTGCTGGCCGCGGCCCGACTCCTGGTCGACCATTCAGCCCCGGACTGGTATCCCGCATTTCTAACTCAACCCGATGCCGAGGCAGCTCTTGCAGGCGCCGCCGAGGTCACTGACGAAGAGGTTGCCCTCCTTCGGGAGAAGATCGCGCAGGCTCTCCAGTCGGCGGGCTTGTCGGGCGACACGGTGCTGAGCCCAGCCCAAAGGCGAACGGCCGGGCTTGTTCACCGCCGACGGCCGCGACGCCTGAGTCCGTTGAGTTGGGTGGCAGCGGCCGCCGCGGTCGTGGCCATCGCAACCGGAGCGGCCTTTGCGGTGGTCAACCTGACTGCCCCCGACCCGGTAGCGGCTCCGACGACCACTGCTCCACCCCAAACGACGACCACTGTGCCGCCGATTGAGGCAAGGGTGATCACGGCCCCAGAAGCCGGGATAAACGGAACCTACGCATTCAGAGGTGACGCCGGCCGATCAGGAGTGGCGTCCGGAGGTTTCCGCGAGGTCGAAGGCTATTACTGGCGTCTACGACCCGGAGGGTCCTTCGTCCCCACCACGTCTCCGGTGTCCTATGGCCGATGGGTCTACGTGGTTACCGACGAGAACAAGCTGTATGGATACGAACTAACCGGTGGTCGCCTCAACCTGGTGATCCAGGCGGACAACCCTATAACCGCTACTCCGACGATCGGTCAACCGGCCGGTAGCGAAACCGTCGACCCTCTGATTGTCTTCCCGACCACTGATGGGGTGGTTCATGCCTTCAGCGCGGTCCGGACGGGGACAGGCGTGTGGGACTATCAGACCGACTCCACCGTCAGGGCCCCGGCCCTGATCATCGAGCAATCGGTATTCGTTGCCACTACCGATGGCCGCATTCACGCGATCGACTTGCAGAGCGGAGATCTCCTGTGGCGTTATCCCGCCGCTGAGTCCGAAGCCACTGACCCCGAGGATGCTCCCTCGTTCAGCACGGCTCCAGCTTTCTTCGAAGGAGTCGTGTACGTCACGAGCCGCGAAGGGAGCCTCCATGCAGTTGATGCTGCTAGCGGGGAGCCTTTGTGCCCTCGTCCGATCGATCTGAACGGGACCGTCAACATCTATCCATCGATCGCAGAAGGTGTGGTATTCGTGGGACTCGAAAATCCCTCTGGAATCCACGCTTTCGCCGCAGGAGCTTGCGGGAACCCGCCGGCAGGATATTCGGCCTTCTATCCCAGCTCGCTGGCAGTGCGTCTCGGGCTGCTGGCGACGCCCGACACAATGTATGTCCTCGAAGATCGGTTATTGCTGGCGATGTTGCTGGACGGGGCACTATGGCTCGATGCCGGGGGCAGTACACCTTCACCGTGGGAGGGGGGCCCGTTCGGTGCAGCCGACATCATCACGACTCCCCCTGTCTTGGCCGATGGGGTCCTGTTCGTCGGAAGTCAGGATGGGATGGTTCATGCGATCGATGCCGAAAACGGTGTCGTGTTGTGGCAATTCAACGTGGAGTCAGCCGTGCGGGGCGAATTGGTAGTCGTGCCGGGGGCTGTGATCGTCACGACCGCCGACGGCGAGGTCATCGCCATCGCCGGCAAATAGAAACGATCTCCCGTCCTAGCGACGAGGGATCGGTGACATGCCCGCTGAGGGGCTCGCTACCCCACTCGCCCCCGACGCCCGGTGATGGCTCCAAGGATGAACAGCACCACCGCGATGATGAGTACCCAGCGCAGGGCTTCGACCGCAAGACCAACGCCGCCCAAAATCAGGGCGATCACGATGATGATGATGGCAGTGGACACAGAGTTCCTCCTCTAATGCAACGGGGTCTGGTACCCCGCCTGAGCCCCATCCAAACCGCCGGGACCACAAAGGGTCCCGCCGGGGCGGAGTACCATTAGAGCACCCATGGCGGGTTCCCCCTTTCGAAATCTGGCGTTAGTCGCGCACGTCGACCACGGCAAGACAACCCTGGTCGACGCGATGCTTGGCGCGACCGGTGTGTTCGCGTCCCACGAAACACGGATCGAACGGGTCATGGACTCCTCCGACCAGGAGCGGGAAAGAGGAATCACCATTCTCGCCAAGGCCGCATCGGTCATGTGGAAGGGCACCCGCATCAACCTGGTCGACACTCCGGGGCATGCCGACTTCGGCGGAGAAGTCGAACGGGCCTTGGCGATGGTCGACGGGGTCCTGCTCTTGGTCGATGCCGCCGAGGGTCCTTTGCCTCAGACCCGTTATGTCCTCTCCAAAGCACTGGACCTGCATTTGCCGGCGGTGCTGGTTCTCAACAAGGTCGATCGACCGGACGCTCGCCCTAAAGAGGTCATCGACGAGATCTACCAGTTGTTCTTCGACCTGGATGCTTCCGACCAGCACATCGAGTTTCCGATCATCTCGACGATCGCCCGGACGGGCAAGTCGATGAAGGGCATCGGGATCCCCGGCGAGGGTGACGATCTTTCCGCTCTGCTTGATGCGATAGTCGAACACATCCCGCCTCCGGCGGGAGACAGCTCGGCGCCACTGCAGGCCCTGGTCACCAATCTCGATGCCTCGGATTATCTGGGTCGTCTGGCGATCGGCCGAGTAGTAGAGGGAACCCTGAGGTCGGGCGTCCAAGTTGCCCTTTGTCACGCCGACCTCGATGAACCACCGCTCAAGCGAAAGCTCACGCAACTGATGGGCTTCGAGGGCCTTCGACGGGTTGATGTGGACGAGCGCACGGCAGGAGACTTGTTCGTCTTGGCCGGATTCCCCGAAGTCGAGATTGGCGACACCCTCGCCGACCCGGAGAATCCGGTGGCCCTGCCTCGCCTCCACGTCGATGAGCCGGTGCTGCGTATGACCTTCGGAGTCAACACCTCCCCGCTTGCCGGGCGGGACGGAAAACTCCTGACTTCTCGCCAGATCCGGGAGCGTTTGGAAAAGGAGGTGTTGGGCAACGTCTCCATCAGGATCGGAGCGACTCCGTCACCGGAAGTGACCGAGGTAGCAGGGCGCGGCGAGTTGCAGTTGGCGGTCCTGATCGAGTCGATGCGACGGGAGGGCTTTGAGCTTCAGGTGAGCCGGCCCGAAGTGATCCTCAGAGAGATCGACGGCAAACCCCACGAGCCGGTGGAAAGGGCAGTGGTAGATGTGCCGGATGAGCACGTTGGCACCGTCACCCAGGCCGTGGCCCCTCGCAAAGGGAGCGTGCTCGATCTCAGACCGGGCGACCGCGGTCGAACCATCATCACCCTGACCGCTCCGGCCCGAGGACTGCTGGGCTTTCGATCGCTGCTCATGACGTCCACTCGCGGCACTGCCTTGATCCACCAGCACCATGACGGATGGATGCCATGGGCGGGCGATCTACCTCATCGCCAGGGCGGGGCGATGATCTCGGACAGATTCGGATCAACGACGGCCTATTCCCTCGACAACCTCCAGAAGAGAGGTGAGCTCTTTGTCGGCTCGGGTGAGGACGTCTATGAAGGAATGATCATCGGCGAGAGCTCGCGTCCCGAGGAACTGCCCGCCAACCCGACCAGGCCCAAACAGCTGACCAACATCCGCACCGTCAACGCCGATGAGGCGATCAAGTTGAGGCCGCATCGCCGGCACACGCTTGAAACCGCCATCGAGTGGATCGCCTCGGACGAGCTAGTGGAGGTCACGCCCGTTTCAGTCCGGGTTCGCAAACGCCATCTCACCGAGGCTGACAGGAAGATCGCCCTCAAGAAGCGGTAGGCGGATCGGCCCTTTCGGTTGATAACACCTTTGGCTTGGGGCCGCCCGCCGCAATCGTGATTCGCCCCCCGGGGAATTCCACCAATACATGAGTGGCCCCGAACGGACCCTGTGGTTCAGAGTCCGTTCGGGGCCTGATAAGCGAGCGGTAAACCGCTAGCTACACCTAAGCGAGATCTAGCGGCGCCGGCGCCGGCGGCCACCACGGGAGGCGTAGACCGTCTTGCGTTCGGCGGCCTCGGCATCTGGCGGACGCTCACCGATGCGACTTCCGCCATTGGCGGAGAGCCATCCGTTGTCGGGATCGTGGAGGGCGTCGTGAACTCCGACCTGTCGTTGCAGCGAGCGAAGTTCGCCCATCTGGTCGGTCAGGACCAGAGAAACGACCACCCCTGCTGCGCCGGCCCGGGCGGTGCGGCCCGAGCGATGGAGATAGTCCTTGTGGTCTCCGGCAAGATCGAAGTGGACGACGCTGGCGATGTTGTCGACGTGGATCCCACGGGCTGCCACATCGGTGGCGATCAGGGCATCGACTCTTCCATCTCCAAAGGCCTTCAGGGCCCTGGTGCGCTGGCTCTGGCTGCGACCACCATGAATTGCCTCGGCTTTGACACCCATCCGGTCCAACTGGCGCGCCACTTTGTCGGCTCCGTGCCGGGTGCGAGTGAACACCAGCGTCGGTGTGGCGGATTCGATGATTTCCGCGGTTATGTCGATCCGCTCGGAAGCATCGACTCGCCAGAAGTAGTGGGCCGCTTCGAGATGGTCCTCGTTATCGCCAACCTCGTGGCGGACTGGATCCGTCTGATAGCGCTGAGTCAGGGCGGCTACGTCACTGTCGAGTGTCGCCGAAAACAGCATCGTCTGGCGGACACGGTTGGTTGTGTCGAGCAACCGCCGGACCTGGGGCATGAAGCCCATGTCGGCCATGCGGTCGGCCTCGTCGATCACAACGAGATCGACATCACCCAAAGAGACGGTTCCTTCGTCGATGAGGTCGGCCAGTCGGCCGGGGGTGGCGACAACCACGTCCGCCCCCTTGCGAATGGCGTTGCGCTGTGGGTCGTATCCGACCCCGCCATAAACGGTTACCACGGCCCGACCGCTGACTCTGGCGAAGGGAGCAAGCTCACGGGCGATTTGTTCGGCCAGTTCCCGCGTCGGGGCCAGAACCAGTGCCCGGGGACGGCGAGATGTGGCCTTGCCCACCCTGGCGATCAAAGGAAGCCCGAAGGCGAGTGTCTTGCCCGAACCGGTGGGAGCGCGTCCGAGAACGTCGCGACCGGCCATGAGGTCGGGGATGGTGGCTTCCTGGATCGGGAAGGGTTCGATGATCGATTGTTTGCTGAGGACGTCGACGAGGCGCGGTGGCACCCCGAGATCGGCGAATGTGGACATTTCCTAGTTAGCTCCTAGTTGCCCGAAGCACGGGCGGCGGCGTACGAACTTCGGTTCGATGACTCGGGTTCGTACACGCAGACACGAGTGATCGGAACGCGCCTGCCCGAGGCCGACTTGCGCTAGTTCACTGTCTGGGCCGTTACCACCGGACGGTGCGCAACCTATCGAAACTTGTCGATGGCGGGTTGCGCTTTCCTCGAGCCGGTGCGGCTTCTGACCACATGGTACCAGGCCAGGGGTCTTTTTCGACCTACCGTGCTTTTTCGCGGAGTAGCAGGGACATCAGGAGGGGTGGTGGAAGGGCAGTTCTACATAACGACAATCGCCGGGCTGGGGGTCAGCCTGGGCGGGTTTCGGCCCTGTTGACGCTCTTTCGGGCTGGCCGGGGCTGTGGAACCTGGGTCTGCCCATGACAATCTTCATGTCGGTGCTAGACGAGTTCAAGCCCGGCCAACCCATAGGGCCGGGCCCAGCCGACGATGTGGCGTCAGCCTCTTAGGCCGAACCAGGGCTCCCGGACCAGCTCGGCTTCGACGATCACCCGCTCCTCGTCCTCGGCGATGAGGGCGCACAATCTCTCTGCCTCGAGACACTCGGATCGGGCACGATCACGGTCGCCGGCCATGGCCAGGGCACGGGCCATCGCTTCGTGGGCGAAGGCATGGTCCCAGTCTTCGGCCAGATCGGGATGGGTGTCGATCAACTCGAGGTACCGAGTGGCGTGGCGAATCGCCAGGTCGGCGCATCCGACCAGGACTGCTGTCCGTGAGATGAGGTGCTCGCCTCGCCCGTGATTCATCGGGTTGCCAACTTGCCTCCAGTGATAGGCCGATGCATACGCGCGATAGAGCGCTTCCTCGCGGCGCGTTGGTGGATCATCCGGGCTGAGGGCCTGGTCGTCGATCACTTTCCACGCCTCGTTGTTGAGATGGACCCCGAACCAGCGATGGACATCCCCCAGGTCGACCATGCGCTCGCCCGCCTCTTCGATCAATTTTTGAAAGCTCGCCAGCCCGGACATGAGAACCTCCAACGTATCGAGACCGCGACCCAGGGTCGTTTCAGTTGCTGTACGACGAAATCAGCCGACAGACTCTGCCAAAACTCACATCGGGAGGTTGGGCGGCGGCGAGTAGCTCCCCGTGGCGTGCGCCACCAGGCGGTCAGCGGCACCGTCGACCCAGATCCGGACCTCGCCGTAGATCCGCGTCTTCCCGATCCGGAGCAGGTCGGCCCGGGCAAGGACATCGCCATCAAGGGCAGGGCGCAAGAAAGCGATGGAGAGTTCCGAAGTAACCGCCATCGGCGCCGGGCCGAGAACCGTGAAAGTCGCGAACCAGAGAGCAAGGTCAGCCAGGCCAAACAGGGTTGGCCCCGAGATGTAACCCCCGGGTCGCAGGGAGGCAGGATCGTAGGTCCAGCGGGCAATAGCCCATCGGTCTCCCATCTCCTCGCAGCGGTAGCCGCCGGCGTAGGCGGCGGGGAACCCGGCGGCCACCATGCGATCGACCTCGGCGGGATTCACGGGATGAGGTTCTCAGCCCGGGCCCACGAGATCAGGCGTGTGAGGGTGTCGGTTGCCGGGGTGTAGCTCAGTCCTAGTTCACGGGCAGCCCGCGACCCGTCGTAGACATGGCCGTGAATGAGGGTGCGGACCATCTCCCGGCACACCGGCGCCTGCTTTCCGATCAGGCGGTACACCGACCCGATCACCGTTCCGCCGACCAGGGCCACCGGAGCCGGGAGATACTTGACCCTCAGGGGCCGGTCGATCACCGAAGCGAGCAGCACGACTGCTTCCTGAATCGTCATCGAGAACGAGTTCAAGATGTACCTCCGGCCCGGCACACCTTTCAAACCAGCCAGGATGTGGCCCCGGGCACAGTCGTCGATGTCGACGATCGAGATTCGCGTGTCGACCACCGTTGAAAGGCGTCCGGCGATGAGGTCGAGCAGAATCTTGCCCGTGCCACTCGCGCGGCCGGGTCCCTGCACCGATGAGGGATTGACGATTACAACATCCAGGTCACCGGCTTCGTTCAGGACCACATGCTCCGCTTCATACTTCGAGCGCTCGTAGTGGGAGTAAAAGTGTTCCCGATGGACCGAATCCTCGTTGCCGACGGTGCCTGACGCCTCGCCAATCGTCGCAGCCGACGACGTGTAGACAACCCGTCGAACGCCAGCGGCGGCTGCCGCCGTAAGCACGTTGCGTGTCCCGTCGACGTTTACGCGATACATCTCAGTGGCGTCGGGGACGCACATCTTGTTGATGCCGGCCAGGTGGAAGACTACGTCCGCTCCTTGAAAGGCCCTTTCCAAGCTTGGATATACCAGAACGTCGCCAATCGCCGACTCCACACCTTCGGGAACTGACTTGGCGGAATCCCTGACCACGACGCGGATCGCGCTCTGACCGTCAACCAGATGCTTCAGAAGGGCCCGACCCACCACCCCGGTTCCGCCGGTGACGACGGTGGTCACGCCACTGTGGTGGAACGATTGCTGGCCACCACCTTGCTGAATGCGGCAAAGTAGCCCCAGGCCGAGGCAATGGTCACTATCACAGCAATCCACATGACCCACTCGTCTAGGAACAGAGGGCCCCACGGATTCGGCAACCGCATGAATGCAAGGCCTATGGCGGCGTACTGGGCGGTCGCTTTGATCTTGCCCCAGGTCGAGGGTTTGACGATGCCCCCGGTCGACGCAACCAGGCCGCGGAGTCCCATCACCAGGAACTCCCTCATCATGATCACAAGCGCGGCCCAGATCGAGACCCGGCCGATCGACGTCAAAGCCAGGAGCGCCCCGGTGACCAGGAGCTTGTCGGCCGTGGTGTCGAGGAACGCACCGAGGACCGATTCGACATGCCAGCGGCGAGCCAGGTATCCATCGAGAAAATCGGTGATAGCGGCCAGGGCAAACAGCGCCGCGGCATAGCCGAGGGCGTGCTCGAAGCGGTCTTGCGATCGGGTCAACGCCATGACGATCGGGACCACCAGGACCCGGCCAATGGCCAACCAGTCAGGGAACGAAATGACAATGCTCCTTGGAGACCGCCACGACAGGTGGGGAGAGGGATCTTACCGCCAGGGGTTGGCCAAACCAGCCGCCTCTAATCTGGATGAAATGTCCTCGTCCCCCGACGGCTGGACCCGGGCCGAGCATCTCGGGTTGCTGGCCGACGGGAGCCGCTTTGACGTCCTCGTGATCGGCGGCGGCGTCACGGGCTGCGGGACCGCTCTCGACCTCGCCGCCCGCGGCCTCAAGGTCGCACTGGTGGAACAGCACGACGTCGCCGCCGGTACCTCGGGGAGGTCCACCAAACTGTTCCATGGAGGCATTCGATACTTGCCTCAGTTCCAGTTCCAACTGGTGGCCGAAGGCCTGAGAGAGCAGGAGGTCCTGGCCCGGATTGCCGACTACCTGTTCGAATCGCTCGAGTTCGTAGTTCCCGTATATGCGCACATAGGTCTGGCTGATGCTCCAGCCTGGGCCGCCAAGGGACGCCGGGCATCGCTGGCTCTCCGGGCGGGACTGGTTCTCTACGACCTGTTGGGCGGCTTCGACCGGCCCGGTGCACGGCATCGACGGATCTCGGTAGAGGAGTTGCGCCAGGACATTCCCAACCTCAGGTCGGAGGGCCTGCGATCTGGATTCGTCTATTCAGATGCCCAAACCGACGATGCCCGATTGGTGATCGCTATCGCGAGAACGGCGGTGGATCGCTTCGGGGCGGTGGCCGTAACCCGGGCGAGGGCAAGCGCGGTCAAGTCCGTTAGAGACGGCTACATCACCACGGTGGAGGATCTCGTTTCGGGCGGGGAGTTCACGGTCGAGGCCAGGGCCGTGGTAGTGGCAACCGGCGCCTTCCCGGCGCCATCGGTCGACGGATCCCCTCAACTCGACGTCATCGTTTCGAAAGGAGTCCACCTCGTCGTCGAGAAGGACCAAATCGGCCTCGGCGATCGCGCGATCGTCCTGCCTCGCACAGACGATGGGCGCGTGATGTACATCGTCCCTTGGGCTGAGCATGCATTGATCGGAACCACCGATACGCCTTACCGGGGAGACCTCGCCCATCCAGCCGCCGACCCAGCCGACATCGAGTACTTGATCAGGCATGTGGGTCGTTACCTCGACGTTGGTGCGTTTCAACCCCTGTCGACGTTTGCGGGGCTCCGGGCACTGGCGGACGACGGATCTGGCGAGACTTCCCAGGCCTCACGCGAGCACGTGATTGCCGAGCCACGGCCGGGATACGTACAGGTCGCCGGCGGCAAGCTCACCACCTATCGGCGGATCAGCGCCGATGCCGCCAGTGTCGTCGCCAAGCGCCTTCGAGTGCCGACGAAGTCAGCGACGAAGAATCTTCTCCTGTCCGGGGCGGGTGGGCGAAACCCGATTCTGTCCGACCTCGATGACGGTGCTCGAATTCGCTATCGACGGTACGGCGGCAATGCCCACGAGATCACCGACATCACCGCGAGTCGGCCCGACCTCGACGTCAAACTCGGTGACGATCGGACCATCCTGGCCGAGGTGGTCCACGCCTGCCGGCGAGAATCGGCAGTCTCGATTTCGGACGTCACTCTGCGTCGAACCCGGCTGGGTTGGCTCACCACCGACCATGCTCGCAAGGACCAACATGCGATCGCGGCGGTTATGGCTGAAGAGCTCGGGTGGAGCGACGTCGAGGTCAATCGCCAGATCGAAGCCCACGAAACAGAGCTGCGCGCAGAAGGTCTCTAGGCAATTGCTC
>Ga0214471_10002123_pt1 | contig 15565 bp, 15 predicted proteins | sample RVTome_5_FD_207665 | JGI IMG/M metagenome (GOLD analysis project Ga0214471, IMG submission 207665) | Soil microbial communities from uranium-contaminated site in the Upper Colorado River Basin, Wyoming, United States - RVT142D155 | ecosystem: Environmental > Terrestrial > Soil > Contaminated >... | reverse complement strand
CGATCAGCACGTAGTAGATGAACAGCTCGCCCGAGAAGCGGATGAAGTCCATGCGGCCGGCCACCTCGCGCCACCGGCCCCCCGCGTACGCCACCCCCACCGCGATCCAGAGCGCGATCGGCGTGTGGAGTGCCGTCAGGATCTCCGTGTTGCCTTCCGGCGTGAACGGATAGACGTTGGCGAACACGCCCGCGGCGACGAACGCCACGGCGAGCCAGCGGGCCGTGCCGGCGGCCATGCCCCGCTTCCAGGCGAAATAGCACGTCACCAGCGGCAGCACGAAGAGACTCAGGTTGCGGACGTAGAAGCTCTCGTTCTCGTTCAGGCCGATGCCGAACAGGGCCGGCAGCTTGATGACTACCGCCGCCGCCACCGCCAGGCCGAAGGCGACGAGGGCGTCCGTGCGCGCCGCGGGCTTCTGCTCCCCGGTGTCGGCGGCGGGCATCACGAGCTGCTTCCACAGGCGGTCCGAGTGCTCGCGGGCGAACTCGCGGGACAGGGCGTCGAGGCTGCCGAGGCGCTTCACCGCCACCAGGAACGCCTCATCGGGGGCGAGGCCCGCGGCGGTCAGCGCCGCGACCTGCTCGCGCAGGTGGTCTTCGAGCTCCGCGATGTCCACCGCGTGGATGGCTTGCCGGCTGCGGAGGTAGCTGCGCCACTGTGCTATCTGGTCTTCGATCATGGCTCAGGCTGCCTGGAGAAGGGACGGGACCGGGAGCAGGGGCGGGACCGGAACCGCGAGGGAGAGCATTCGCCAGATGCCGCGCAGCGTCGCGTCCACGGCCTGCCATTGCCGCCGTTCCTCCGCGAGCTGTGAGCGGCCCTGGGGCGTGATCCGGTAGTACTTCCGGCGGCGGCCGCTGTCGGCCACCTGCCACCGCGCCTGGATATGGCCGAGTCGCTCGAGCCGGTGGAGCACCGGGTAGAGCATCCCGTCCGTCCATGCCATGCGCCCGCCGGACAATTCCTGCACCCGCTTGAGGATGGCGTAGCCGTAGGTGTCGCCTTCGGCCAGGATGGCCAGGACGAGCGGTGTCGAGGAGGCGGCGATCAGGTCCTTGTTGATGTCCATGGGCTCCCGCCGGAATACCTGGCGCTACTATACATAGAGTCGCTAGGTATGTCCAGGGGGGCGGGGGCCGAGCTGTGCGCGGAGCATCTTGCTACACAGGCGCGGGATCTTGCTCGTCCTCCCTCAGCGCGGCGTCCTGCCGCACCTTGGCGCGGCCCTGGGAGGGAGGGTATCCGTAGACGCGCCCGTAGTGGTCCTGGAGGTTGCGGAGCGTGCCGAACCCCGTCTGAGCCGCCACGCGACGCAGCGGTGCCGACGGGTCGCGCCTGAGCAGGTGCTCCGCATTCCGGAGCCGCAAGCGCACGAGATGGTCCCGGAAGGTGACGCCGACGATGCGGTGGAACAACCGACTGAAGTGGAACTGGCTCATGTGCGCGACCGATGCGACCTCGGCAAGCGGGAGCCGTCGGCTGGCGTGCACACGCATATGGGCCAACGCGCGGCGAATCGCGCGGTGCGAAGGAGAAACCCAGGACTCCGCACCTGGGTCCGCTGAACTCGGGCGTATCGCAATCTCGAGGCCCATTGACCACGCATCTCCCACGGCTCAAGCGCGTTGATGGCTCGTTGACGGCTATAACGGAGATGCGGACAGGGGCTCCGGCGTTACAGGAGTCGCCGCCAATACCACGGCGCGACGTGTCGCGGCCGGCGTTAGCGGCGTAAGCCGTTCCATTCCAACGGTTTCCGCACGGTGGAGCACACGTTTGCGCAGCCGGTACAGGTCGTTGGGAGCCAGCTCGAGATCGGCCGCAACGCGGGCCACGGATCGCTGCTGGACGTGCGAGAGATGCCGGAGGTGGGCCAACGTCAGCCAGTCGAGGAGCGCCTTGGGGCCGGGCAGGCCGTCCGCCCTGAAGCGGCGCTGGAGCGTTCGCCGCGAGAGCCCCAGGGCCCGCGCAATGCTCGCCACGCTCGGCCGGCGTCCCGACGCCAGGACGCCTAACGCGCGATGGCTGAAGAGGTAGGCGGCACCGGAAAGGCCGGGCACCGCGCGCTTCAGGTGGTCCATGATCCGCACCCGGGGCACCGCACGGATCAGACCGACCGCCGCGTCTCGGAGGTGGGCCATGCTGTCAGGGTCCCTGGATTGGACCTGCACCCGGATGTCGCCGGCCCTGGGAAGCTGCGAGAACGTCGTAAACGCGGGACCGCTGGCCGGCAGGTACAGGAGAATGGGTCCTCCCATCAACCCGGACACCACGCCGCCAAAGCGCCGCACCGCGGTTGGCGTCCACGGATTCAGGTCGTAGACCAGGGCGGCGGACCCCGCCAGCTCCCGGGCAGTGATCGCGGACGCCTCCAGACGCACCGCATCGGCACCCGCGTCCGCCAGCGCGCGAGCGACCGCGCGCCCCGCCCATTCCGACTCCACGCACACCCCAACGCGCATCCGATCCAGGCGTCCGGCGTGGACCATGATATCAGTCAGCCCCTCGACACCCCGGGCCTGACAGGCTGAGGGGGCAGTCGCTTCGGTCGTCACGTGCGCGATCGGATTCCCTCCCGGCGCCCAATACCTGCCGCCACGGTTCAAGATGCCGTGGTCCGACGTGTCGTTACATGGCGGCGTCTGCCGCTGACGCGTTTTGCCGAGGTCTCGTCGCGAATGGCTCACGCCCTTCGGTGTGAAAGGTTACACCCTGGACGCACCCTTTCAGGAGCTGCCCATGTCGAAGCGGTATCTCGGCGCGATCGCGCTGGGTGCAGGTCTGACCTTCGTGCCCGTCACGGTGCAGACGAGTGACGATGGGACGACGCCCACGCTTGCCGTGTCGGAGGCGTGTGCAAGCGAGTGCTGCTCCTTCTCGCTGGACGACCTCTGCCTGCTGGGGGACGACGTCCTGTCCCACTACCGACCCGGTGGTGGCTCATGCGAAAAGCCGGGTACCTAGCCCAGCGGCGTTGGTTCGTACCCGTCGCTCTGGCGGCGATGCTGTCTGCGGGAGTCGCGGTCCGGATTCACTCGGACGCGCGTGGCCAGGGATGGGGACTCGATGGTACCCAGTGTACCCCACCCGAACTCCGCAGCGGTGAGACGGTTCTCTCCACCGCAGTCGTGAGCGAGGCGAGCGATCTCGCCATACCGACGAAACTGATCGTCAGTGATCCGTGGATCTTCGTCCTGGACGCCGCCTCCGACTCGGTGCTGCACCGGTTTCGCCTGGAAGACGGCGCCCTGTACCAGTCGCTGGGGCGGCGGGGCCGGGGGCCGGGCGAGTTCCGGGGCGCCTGGTCCCTCAGCGCCGACCGTCAGACCGGTGACGTGTGGGTCTACGACATCGCGCTGGCACGGCTCACGAGAATCGTGGTGTCACGTGACGACCCGCGACCCGCCTACGCGGGCGGGAGCATCCAGCTGGCCGCCGACGGCACAGGGACCGACGCCGTCTGGCTGGACTCGACGCGGTTGCTGGTGCCCGGCTTCTATCGGGACGCGCGGCTCGCGATTCTCGATGGATCCGGGCGCCGCGTCGCAGGCATCGGCCCGAGCTTCACCCACTGGTCAACGGCTTATCCCCAGGTCAGCCAGGCCCGCGTGGCGCTGCAGCCGGATGGCCACCTGGCGGTTCTGGCCAACCGGCACTTGGCCTCGATCGAGCTGCTAGATCTCGAGCGGGCCACGACCACGACCGTGCCGGGCCCCGTGGCCCTGCCGGACGGCTCCGGGCCGCCGGGGCTCGAGGCGGTCGCCTATGTGGACGTCACCGTCACCGCGACGTCCATCTTCGGCTTGTTCGCCGGCCGCGGCGTTGCCACGTTCAAGCAGCGGGCCAGCTTCGGGAACTGCGTGCACGTCTTTGGCTGGGATGGGACGTTCCAGCGGGGTCTCCGCCTGGACGGGGATGTGATCGCCATCGCGGTCAGCGGGGACGGGTCGGCCCTCTACGCGCTCAGGCACGAGCCGCGTCCGGCCCTCGTGCGCTTCGATCTCCCCGTCGTCAGGGCCGCTCGGCGGTCACCGCCCGGGCGTCGGTTCGGCCGCGCCCATGACGACATCCTGCATCGGGACGATGGTCATGATGCACCGCGGAAGCTCATTCCGTGACAAATCGTGATACTGAATCACGCCGCGTTGGTCAACCACAAAGAGCCCCGCGGTAGCCCAGACCCGAAACGCGTGCATCGCTTCACCCTCGCCGTCCACCGTCACGACGGGGGCGAGTCCGGCGTCGTCCAGCATGGCCCAGTCAGCCGGCCCGAGCGGACGTCGGCTCACGATCGCGAGTCCAGGAGCACCCGGCAGGCCAGCCACGAGATGGCGCAACTCCTGAAGTTCCGCCAGGCATGTACGGCACGACGAGTGCCAGAACGCTACCACGGTGACATGCCCCTGCAGCGTCTCACGCAGATCGAGCGTGTCACCCGAGCGGCGCGTCACGCGGACCGGGTCGAACAGCACGCGAGGCTGGGCGTCACGTCGCGTTTCCCGCAGCATGTCCGACCGCGCGCGTTCCCGCTCCGCCGCCCACACCGATGGACCGACGAGGCGGCGGCCGGACTGATCCGCCGCTCCATCATGCGCCGCGGGATCGACCGCAATCTTTGCGAGGAACTGTGCGGCACCCAGGGTATCGGCCGCGGCCAGGCGGGCCGCCGCCGCCGTCCGGAAGCGGGCGATGTCCCAGCCCTGCGCGACCGCGGAATCCAGGTACGCGAGGGCCGCCGGCGTGTCCCCTAGCCCCAGGAGGACCTGGCCTTTCAACCCCAACAGGTCAAGGCGGGCGCTGCCGACAGACCGCTGATACCGTGGCTTGCTCCAGGACAGCGGCCGTCGGCCGTCATCAGGCGCGCCGAGTCGCTCGACCTCGCCATCAATCCAGGCGAGCACCGTGTCGCTGAGCGAGGGAAAGGACAGGAGTTGGCGCGCCTTGGCCATCCGTTGCCGCGGCTCGATAGCAATCACGCGCCGTGCCCACCGCAAGGACGCGTCCGAGTCCTTCATCCCGTAGGCCAGTGCGAACCCGCCGCTGGAAAGGATGGTGGGTGCCGTGCCGACGGCGTCGTAGAGACTGTCCAGCAGCCGAAGGCGCTCGAGAGGATGCTCTGCGGGCTCCCGCAGAATGTCGACGGCTCGGAGCCGCACGGCGATGGGGCTCCGGGGGGCCTCACGCAACGCCCGCTGACGCCACCGCTCCGTCACATCCACGACCTTCCAGTCGTTTGCGTACAGGTACATTGCCCCTATCACGTCCGCTGAGACAGGCGTTTGTCCCAACTGCTCGTCGAAGGCGTGGACCCGTTGGCCATGAACGGCGCGGAGACTGTCATAGGCGTCGGGGCCATACGCCTCCGACTCTAGTGCGGTCCGCATCGCCCAGGCCTCGACTCGTCCTGGATACAGCCGAGTGGTCTCGATAGCCGCCTCCAGAGCCTCCCCCAGGTCGCGACCTATAGCTGCTTCAACGCGCTGACGCAGGGCATCGTACGACGGGCGCCCGTCGGCGTGCACCAGCAGCTCCCACCCCATGCTGCCACGGTGGTCAACGACCGCACCTGCTTCATCCTCGACCGCGAACGCCGCGTAGACGACGCCGGCGGGCAGGCGCACGCGCGCCTCATAGGTCCGGTCGGCTCGTCGCTGGAGATGCGCTGTGGTGACCGGCCGTACGCCGCGTTCCCCCCGGTCACCGGATCGGCGGAACTGCGCGCGCAGCCTCAGCCCGGCCTCCGAACCGAGCTGACCGCTGGCGTGATACGTGACCGTGATTTCCTCGCCCGCGGACGGCCTGGCCGGCGCGAACTCCAGGACGCTGGCCTCGGAGTAGAGCCGATTGTCGGAGACCAGCCGGATGCCGCCGATGATGACGACCACCCCAATGCCGAGCCACACGAGCCGCCGCCGTGGCCAGACCGGTACCGGGGGGTCGGCGACCGGAACGATCACCGGTTCCCCGACCGCGAGCCCGTGCAGGACCCGATGCCGGAGTCCAGGTGGGAGCGGCGGGATCTTGAGTTCCCTGGCATCACGACTCAGTTTGCGCGTTGCCGTCACGCGGGCCCGGCAGCGACCGCACCGCTGCAAATGTCGCGCAACCCGGCGGACCGCCGGTGGCCGCAACGCTCCGTCGGCGAAGAGGCCGAGCCGGAGATCGGTGGGATGGAAGAGCATCAGTACCCCTCGAGCAGTGCGCACAGCACGCGGCGTGCGCGGAGGACGCGAACCCTGGCCGCGCCGCCGGAAATCCCGAGCAGATCGGCCACTTCCTCGTAGCTGTATCCCTGAACTTCCCGGAGCACGAATGCGGCGCGGAGTGCTGGTGTGAGCGCGCCGAGTGCGCTCTCCAGGTCCAGCGCCGGATCGGCATCCGGTGGCCATGCGAATCGTGGCAGCGTCCACCCCCAGCGTTGCAGCCGGGTGGTTCTCGACCGCGCCTGGCGCAGCTTCATCAGGCCCGTGCGGGTGGCGACCCGTTTCAGCCACCCTTCAAACGACCCTCGGCCCTCGAACGTCATCAAGGCACGCGGCAGACCGAGGAACACGTCGTGCACGAGATCCTCGGCCTCGGATGGGTCTCCCAGCAACGAGTAGCCAATGCGAAACAGGAGCCCCGCATACTGGTCGTACAGCCAGGCGAACGCTTCCGGGTCCTTCGCGCGGAGCCGCGCGACCAGGTCCCGCTCCGCATCGGTGAAGTGCCCGCTCACGATGCCCTACAGACCGAGCCGTTCCAGGACATCCGCCGCATCACTCACCAGTACCGGCTTCTTCATGAAGTCATCCGCGCCAAGCGAGACGGCGCGCGCGAGCCGGTCGAGGCTGTCGCAGCCCCTTCCGCCGTCTATGACGGCTATCCGCGTGCCCGGCATGTGCAAACGCGCGCGTACGATCACAGCCAACCCATAGTCTCCGACCGCCGACAGGTCAACAAAGGCGGCATCCAACGGCTCCCGCAGGCAGTTCGCGTGGCACACTGCTCGGGCCGGCTGCTCGAGCATGGAGTGGCCGCGCCTGGTCACCAGGCTCCGCATGTCCTGTCGCAGACCATCGTCATCGCTGATCAGGACGATTCTCGCCATCGAGAAGGAGATGCCACGCGATGCACCGGGGTTACAGTGTCGCTCTCCCCGCGCAACATCCTTCGCTTCTTGAGCAAGAAGCTTCGTGCCATCCCGCAGGCCCCAGCGATATAGTAATAGTTGCGCGGCTCCACGGTTCAGCAAGGCGGCGTCGTGGACACTGCCAGCGCCCCAGGAAGGGGAACGATCGTGCTCACCCACCGCTCGAGAGCGTCCGACATGGACCAGCCATTGCGCGAGCGTCCCTCGAAGGAGCAAAGCCGCGGGGGCAGTGAGACGATCCTGTTGGTGGAGGATGAAGCAGGGGTACGCAGGAGCGTCGAACGGACGTTGCGAGCCTATGGATACACCGTCGTGACGGCCGAGGACGGCGTGGCGGCGCTCGAGTGGTGCCGTGCCCGCCCAGGGGAGATGGACCTGGTGCTCTCGGATCTCGTCATGCCCCGGATGGGCGGTTATCGGCTCTACCAGTCCCTCCGCGAGGAGTTCGGACCGGTCCGGTTCGTCCTGATGAGTGGATATGGCGACCGACGGATGGACAACGGGGAGCCGCTCGATCCTGAGATCCCGCTCCTCGAGAAGCCGTGGGAGCTGAGTGAACTCCTCATCACGGTTCGAAGGGTGTTGGATGGGTAGGCTGGGCCGCGGCTGACCGCCAGGCTCGAACCTTCGTCTCGGGGTCGGCCACGGCCCGGATCAACTCCGCGGCCTCGGCGTCTCTTACCGCGGAGACCGACTCGTAGGTCACATCGTGTCGTTTGGTGCGGCAACGATCGAGAAAGTCGTGAGCGCGCGCTGCTTGCGACGCTGGGATTGCCGGCCGCGGGCCCGTGCGCGGGTGGCTTACGCGGCGGCGGCGGCCGGCGCGGGACCTGCGTCCACCAGCTGCTTGGTGACGGGCTCGACGCGGTAGTTGAGCCCCTCCAGCGTGCGGGAGCCCAGCAGCACGAGGTCGCCCGGCTGTCCGAACACGACCTCGTCCGCGGCGTGCTTTCCCAGGACGCGGACCAGCACCGAGCCGGTCCACCGTTCGAGGACGGTGCCGTCGGCCTGACGGAAGCGCCACCGATTGTTGCGGCGCACGCCCAACGCCTCGAGGACCTCGGCCGGCACCCACGACAGTTCGGCGCCGGTGTCTACGAGCACCCCGGTGAGCTCCCGCTTCGCGCCTGGCCTGGCGGGGTTCTCGATCTCGACGTCTACGCGAAACGTTCCCATTTCGTGGGGCATGATACCTCCCACCCTGTCAGTCATGCATACCAGTCTCGCGCGCGTCGTGTCAATTCCATGCAGAGGCTGGGATGCGCGACGGTCACGCTGGTGCCAAGACGGGTGCTACGAAGGCTTGGGCGCTGGACGGCTGCACCGCTCGCTCGTGGACTGGTTCAATGCTCGCGATTGGTCCACGGAGCCTTGCGGCCCGGAACCCCGAATCGCCCTGAGCTATCGGGACCGGGGCGCCGCGCGTGTCGCGAACGCCCCAAGATCCCAACCCCCAGTCCTCGCGCCCGCCTCGTAGGCGCTGCTGAAGAAGTCCAGGAGCAGTGCGCGCGGCGCGGCCCCGGTGCGAACGACCTCATACGGCAGATACGCCGTGCCAGCCTGGACATCCCACGTGGCCTCGGCCGGTTGCAGGGGCTGCGCGACCAATCCCGCGGGCGCCGGAGCCGTGTAGGAGTAGAACGCGGGATGAGGGACCTTCTCGTCGCCGGGCCAGAACCCGAACGCGATGACCTCATGGCTGTACGCCTCGGCGGTGACGCGGTCCGCGCCGGGGCGGGGCGGCGCTGCCCGGCCCGAATAGCGCCCGAGCGCGAGATCGAAGCTATGCCAGAACAGGTGAACCGGGCTCTGCTTACCGTTGAACCAGCCCGCAAACTCGCCCAGTACGTCGGCCACTCGGCGCAGGACAGTCCAGTAACGGCCCACCGCGTCGGCGTCATACGCGTCGTGCTCGCGGTCTTCCGAAAGGAGCGGCCCGTGGAGGTCGAACGGCGCGGGGCGGATCTCCACGCTCACGCCGAGGCGATCCAGGATACCGAACAGCCCGCCGTAGAAGTCCATGCACGCGAGCCCGTCGGCGAGCGGGAACGACTCGATGCGGTCGTCGCTGGTGGAGACGACGAGCCGGTGGTCAATCAAGTCGAACGCGATCTCCAGGGTTCGGCCGTCACCGACGGGCATCGGGCCGGTGGTCAGGCCACGAGTGCCGGGGTAGAGGGTGACATGCCACCAGTGGTTGCGGAACGGCACCAGCGACATGCGGACCTTGCCCACGATCTGGCAGTACCGATGCAGCGTGGCCTTGGTGTCCGCCCACGCGTCCAGCGGCAACGCGGGCCACGCGGGGTCAAGCAGCCGCTTGCGGGGGGTCACGGGTCTCCCTCCTTTCCGGTACGCCCGTCCAGGGATGTCGCCGCCGTGCGTGCTGCCGGTCCTCGCCGAGGCGATTCAGGGGCTCGTCAATGGTGAACGGCCACCGGCTTCAGTACTCCGCGAACGCCTGGTCCGGATAGCAGTACAGCCAGCGCTCCCCGGGCTCCGCCGACGCGACCACGGGATGGCCGCTCGTGCGCGCGTGCTTCGTGGCATGGGTGTTGGGGGAGCTGTCGCAGCACAGCGTGGCGCCGCACGCCTGACACGTCCGCAGGTGGACCCACCGAGCCCCGACCTTCATGCACTCGTCGCATTCCCGACGGTCGGCACCCTTCACGGTGGTGATCGCGCGCAGGTGCAAGCAGGCTTCGTCAGCCATGGCCCGGGTCCCTTGCTCGTGACGTCAACCGATCGTGCGCGTCGCGGCGAGCAGCGTCACGTCGTCGTGCGGTTCGGCGTGTCCGATGAACGCCGCGAGCTCGTCCAGGACGCCCCGGACGAGGCCGGAGGCGGAGGTGTTGTTCGCCCCAAGGGCGTCCCGCAGACGCCCGGCACCGAACGCCTCGCCAGCCGGGTTCCGTGCCTCCACCAGCCCGTCGGTGAACGCGAAGATGGAGTGCCCCCGCGCGAGCGTTCCCCCGCCCGCATTGAACGCCTGATCCGGCACGGCCCCGAGCACGGGACCCGTCGGTGGCAACTCCTCCATGGTCCCGTCCGGACCGATCACGAGGGCCGGCACGTGGCCGGCGTTGACGTAGTCGAATTCCCCGGTCATCGGCGTGAGCGCCGCCAGGAAGACGGTGGCGAACGTGTTGGTGCGTCCGTGCAGCCGCGCGATGTAGTCGTTGGTGAAGCCGGCGACCCGGGTCAGCAGGTCGGCCGGCGTGGCGGCTTCCAGCGACTGGCGCACGAGGGTGCGACGGCCGCCGATCATCTGGATCGCGCCGCCTCCGACGGGATCGGCGGAGGCGCGGATGAGGCTGCGGAACAGCGCCATGAACAGGGCGGCGCCGACCCCCTTGTCGCACACGTCTCCCACGGCCAGGACGATCGTGCCGGATGGGGCCAGCATGAAGGCGTCGTAGAAGTCGCCGGAGACGTGGAGGGCCGGTTGCAGCGCCGCTTCGAGCTGGACCCCCCTGGCCACGGGGAGCGTCTCGGGAAGGAAGTCCCGCTGGATGTTCCGCGCGACGGCCATCTCGCGCGTGAGGTTCTCGGCGTCGCGCAGGCGCCGGCGGTGCACCGCCGCGCTCAGACGGGTCCGCAGCATGACCGGCCGGAACTCCCTGGGGAGATAGTCATCGGCGCCCGACTCGAGGCACTGCGCGAGGACATCGAGGTCGTCCGCCGCCGACACCACGATGACCGGGATCGGCGCGAGGTCGGGATCGTTCCGGAGCGCCCGCAGGAACCGCGGGCCATCCGTCCCGGGCGTGTGCACGTCCAGCAGCACCAGGTCGAACGGCTCGGCCCGCAGCTTGGCGAGCGCCTCGCCCCCCTCGCCGGCGGTGTCCACGACATGCCCTTCCCCCTGCACGTGGCGACCGAGGGCGTCACGATCGGCGGCCGCGCGGCCGACGATCAGCACTCTCGCGCCGGCGCCGTCCGGCGCCGGCGTGGTCGTTCCCGGAGGTGGTGGAGTCGTCATTCGCGATCGTGGGTGGCGGTGGAGGTCAGTCAAGTTATGGGTGGCTGGGGGCGACCGCTAGAGCTCGCTGAGCATGTGGAGCTGCCAGAGGTCCCGCACACCGGTGTCGAGGAACGGGTGCAGGGCGCGCAGCCCCGTCTTCCCGATGCTCCGCTCCAGGTAGCGCAGCTCCTCGAACGTGTCCTTCAGGGCCGGGTTCGGCGGGGCATCGAACCCGGCCTCGCGCATCATCAGGACGGCCTTGGCCCGGATCGCCAGCTCGGCGCGCAGGCGCAGGAGGCACATCATGTCCACGATCACCTCCGGCGGGAACCGGGTGCGCAGGGTCGTGAGGTACCGCCCGACCGGGCTTGCCGAGACCTGTCCCGAGCGCACGACCCGCAGCAGCTCCACGTGGGTATCGAACCCCGTTCCCACCCAGGTCTCCGTCTCACGCTCACTCCGCTGGAACACGGCGACGCTGAGGTACGGCACGACCAGCACGATGAGCGCCGTCGCCAGGATCGGGTGCAGCAGGAAATGGTTGTACAGCGAGTGCAGGACCACGGCCACGCCGAGCCCGGGCAGCAGGAGCCAGGGTCGAAAGGCGTCCAACCGGTTCTGGAGCGTCCGGGAGACCATCGCCACGATCGCCGTGGCGCCCCCGTGCATGATCGCGGTGCCCAGCCCCCGCACGATCCAGGTCCAGAGGGTCGCGCCGGGGGTCACCTGCAGGTAGTAGAGATTCTCGATCAACGCGAAGCCGGTGCCGATGCCGAAGCCGTGGATGGCGGCGTCCACGACGAACCCCACCTTGTTCCGCCGCAGCAGATAGACCACGAAGGCGGCCTTGAGCGTCTCCTCCACGACGGGGGCGACGTACCAGGAGTATCGGCTGAAGTCCAGGCCGAGGGCCGGTCGGAGGGCGACGTTCACCCCGTAGCCCGCGACGCCCGCGACCACGCCGGCGGCGACCGACAGCAGAATCGCCCGCAGCGTGACGAGCTTGTAGCTGTCGATGAGCACCAGCGCCCCGAGGAACAAGACGACCGGCAGGACACCGACGGCGACCCCGAGGACGGTCGTCACATGATCTTGAACGAGAACATCCAGGCGGTGTTGACCGGCAGGCCGCGTTCCCCTGCCATGGCAAACCCGACCGAGAGCGTGGAGTTGAGATGGGAGAGCGTGACCAGCCGGACGTCGAGCTGCGCGCCCACGCTGGCCAGCTCGCGCCGGATGGCGGCGTCATCCACGTCGGTCACGAGCCCCGTGGCGAAGAGCGAGAGGCCGGCCCACCGGAGGTAGAAGCTCGGGATCCCGACGCGGCGGAAGCGGAGGGGCGGCAGCATCCACTCCACCTGGACCTTCCCGTAGTTGGCGCCGCCGACGGCGTTGATGTCAATGCCCGGGAAGCTCTCGGTGTTCCGGAACTGCCGGATGGCCCGGTAATCCACCCAGTTGTTGCCGAACCCGCCGAAGAAAAAGTCGGCGAAGGGGTCGTTCCGGTCCCCGGCCAGCGCCGCGCCCCCCGAGGCCCTGAACCACACCGACGAGTGGTCCAACGGAAGGAGGAACCCCTTGGAGGCATCCAGGTTCAGGCGGGGATAGAGCGTCCCGTCGACGTAATTGCCGCGAACCGTCACTGCCCACGTCGTCCCCAGCTCGTCGTCGATGGCCCCGAGGGAGCTTCGCAGGGATCCATACGTGAGGTCGCCGGAAAACGACAGGAGACTGCTGTACGGGGCCGTCACCCCCTGGTACTCCGGCAGGGTCTTCAGGCCGCGGTACCCCGCCACCCGCAGCGTATACCCCAGTTCCCTCGGCGTATCGAAGATGAGCATGCCGTGGTACTGCACCCCCGCTCCATAGCCCGCTCGACTCGTGAGCGTGGGCCCGAAGAGGTCGTAGAAGTCGGCCGGGTTCAGCCCCGCGGAGATGCGCCAGCCCCAGTGGCGGAACACCGCGCGCAGGTGGAGGCGCTCGTCCGACGCCAGGTCCTGGCCGGGGGAGTAGGACGAGGTCACCGCGAGGCCGGTCGTGCCGATCTGGTCGGAGAAGTTCAGGCGCACGCCGGCGGCCACGGCGTAGGTGCCGGCCGTATCCCGGTACCCCTCCACGACGGGGTAGATGTTGTCCAGCTTGACGTGGCGCAGCGAGCGGTAGGTCCCGGTGGCGGTCGTGAGGGAGTCGAGGTTGATGCGCGCAGCGGGCGGCACCATCCACGACTGCACCTCGGTCCGCGTCTCGGCGATCGCGTTTCCCAGGAAGCGGATCGCGCTCACGCTGTCCGGAACCTGGTTCGGGATCATCGAGGGGACGAATCCCCGGCCGGTATACCGGAAGACGAGGACGGAGTCCGCGGACATCGGAACCGGCTTGAAGAAGCCCGTCTCCGCGTTGCTCACCGCGTCCGTGGCCCCCGTGGTGAAGTCGTAGCGGAAGATGTTGGAGACCCCGGAGTAGTAGGACGAACCGAACAGGTACCGCCCGTCCGGGGAGAACACGAAGTTCGACGGCGCCCACTCTTCGAAATCGGCCAGGACCTGGTGCGTGGTGTCTCCCTGCATGAGCGCCGCGATGTCCATCCGCACCAGCCGCTGCCTCCCACTGATCTCGGAGATCGACCCGATCAGGGTCGCTCCGTCCGGCGAGATGTCGAGGTCGAACAGATCACGGCCGTACGGCAGGGTATGGATCTGATTCCACTCGTCATACGGAGGGGGAATGCGCACCAGCGTGGAGAACCCGTTGTCGTGCCGGACGCCCCAGAGCGAGCGGTCAGCCGGGTTGAAGGCGAGATCGCCAATCCGGACGTTCTTGAGGAGGGTCCGGAACCGGCCGGTCTCCAGTTCCAACGCGACGAGATGACGCCAATCGGCGTTGTTGGTGGTGTAGAACAGCGTTCGTGACGCCGGATCGAACGCGAGCGCGGTCACATAGAATCCCGATGCTCCCAGCACCTCCCTGACTTCCTTGATCTTCCCGGACGCGATGTCGATGGTGGCGATGTGGGCGACCTGACCCGGATAGCGGACAGCCACGTAGAGGGCCCGAATCGTCGAGTCGTAGTATGCCCGGGAGACCGATCCCAGCGCCCGGTCGGTGAGCGGGCGGGACACGGTGACCGGATGCCGTCTGATCGCCGCGAGGTTGGCTTCCTGCCAGTCACGCTCCCACGCGATCCAGCGCGACCACTCGTCCTGGAGGGTCCGGCCATACACGTGCCGGAACTGCGACGAGAAGTACCGTCGGCTGCCCGGGGCGCGGTTGAACCACGCCAGCAGGCTGTCGTTCCCGTATCGCAGCGCCAGATAGCTGACGAAGCGCGTGCCGTAGAGATAGGAGTTCACCCCGGTCTGGAAGTCGATCGTCGTCCCTTCCGACTCCAGCCCGACCACGTCATAGATGGTGGCGCTGTCGCGCACGAGGGTACGGAACACCATCTCGTCGTAGGGGCCGATGACGCGTCCCAGCCCCCCGTTCATCCACGTTTCGAGATAGACGGCAATCCCTTCATGGTACCACCGGGGCGAATACCACCGCGGCGTGGTCAGGTAGCTGTAGAGCATGGACAGCGGCACTTCGGCGTCGGGTCTGACCTTGCCGAAGAAGACCGACCGGAAGAGCCGTTCGGCCGAGGTGGTCTTGTCCACCATGACGATGTGGGCCATCTCGTGGTTGAGCGCGGAAACCATGCGTTCGGGAGACGGCGATGACTCGTACACATGTTGGCTCGGCGCGATCCCGACCTCGATCTGGTTCTCTGGCATCGCACGGGCACCGGCGTTGCCGTAGTGCCATAGGTCGTGCATCAGCAGGCCGACCTTGCCGTGCGGCGTGTACTGGAACAGGTCGCGGTGGAACTGCAGCGCGTTCTCGAAGCTCTTGGCCACCTGGGGTACCAGGTGGGACTGCAGCGGCGAGCCGTACACCAGCTGCTGGTTGCGGGTCTCGAACATCTGGAACTGCGCGGCGAGATCGGAAGGCGCACCCGTCGCCACGCAGACGACGACGGCCACGACCTCCGGGATCCGTCTGCCGGCCGCCCCCCCCGGGGTAGGGCGGGTCGGATGGCTGAGCGGCCCCGCTGCGCGGCGGGTTTCCGGAGCGAATCGGAGCAATCGCATGGTGAGCGGCCAGGAGCGAAACTAACCGGCGATCCCGGCACCCGTTAGAGCGGGCCGGGATCACCGTTGAAATCCACCCCAGGCCGGCGGGTGGGCCAGTGCTGCGTCAGATCACCGCTCTACGCGCTGCGCCTCTCGCATGAACGACTGCGACAGCGCCTGGCTCTGCGCCAGGGACCGGAAGGCGTCGCTGGCCAGCAACTGGCGGAACGCGTCGCTGGCGAGCGCCTGGCGGAACGCGTCGCCGGCCAACGCCTGGCGGAACGCGTCGCCGGCCAACGCCTGGCGGAACGCGTCGCTGGCGAGCGCCTGGCGGAACGCGTCGCCGGCCAACACCTG
>Ga0214471_10002122_pt1 | contig 15570 bp, 12 predicted proteins | sample RVTome_5_FD_207665 | JGI IMG/M metagenome (GOLD analysis project Ga0214471, IMG submission 207665) | Soil microbial communities from uranium-contaminated site in the Upper Colorado River Basin, Wyoming, United States - RVT142D155 | ecosystem: Environmental > Terrestrial > Soil > Contaminated >... | reverse complement strand
ACCATCAGCATGACATAGGCGGCGATGAACGAGCTTTGCGCCAGGATCATCAGCAGCATGCCGCCGGTCACGCCGTACGGCCGCCAGAAGATCAGGGTGGATATGCCGATGATGACGCCGGGTGTGAGCAACGGCGAAACCATCACCCCATAGATAAAGGTCTTGGCGCGGGTCTGCAGATCGGACAGGAACAGGGCGGCGGCCACACCGATGGGCACCGCGACCAGAATCACCCCGACACCCACGGCGAAACTGGTCCACAAGGCGTTCCACATCTGATTGTCGGCGGCCAGCGCCGAGAACCACTTCAAGGTCGTCCCCCGCCATGGCGTGATCGTCGGGAAGCGGCTGTCGTTGAAGGTCGCCGTGCCCATGACGATGAGCGGCAGGAAGAGATACAGGAAGAAAATGCCGATGTAGGTGCGGGTGAAGACTTCGGCGATGCGTTGCGCGCTCATTTCGCGATGTCCCCCAGGCCGACGCGGAAGACGCGCATCATGACGAAGATGAAGACGATGCACAGGATCAGCAGGATGAAGGCATAGGCCGCCCCCTGGTTCCAGTTGCCGCCCTCGAAGAACCAGTTGTAGATGATCTCGGTGAACCAGCGGCTGCCGGGCGAGCCGAGCAGGGCGGGCACCGCGTACGAGCCGGCGGCCAGCATGAAGGTCATGATGCAGCCGGTGGCGATGCCCGGCTTGGCATGGGGCATGACGATCCGCCAATGGATGCGCCACACCGGCGCGCCCAAGTCCCGCGCCGCCTCGATCTGGTTGCGGTCGAGAGATTCCATGGCGTTGTAGAGCGGGAAGACCATGAACAGGATGTAGGCGTAGATCATGCCGATGATGACGCCGCTGTTGCCGGAGAGGTAGCGAATCGGTTCGTCGATGAAGCCCAGCGCCACCAGTGTCTGATTGAGCGGCCCGTTGTAGGCCAGGATGATCCACCAGGCGAAGGTGCGCAGGATCTCGTTGATCCAGAAGGGAATGATCAGCAGCAGCACCAGCAAGGCCGCGCGCGGGCCGGTGGCGACCTGGGCCAGGTGATAGGCGATGGGATAGCAGACCAGGAACGTCAGCACGGTCACCAGGGCGCTGGCCCAGATGGTCTTGACGAAAATGGCCCGGTGAATCTCGTTACCCGCCAGGGTCGTATAGTTGGCCAGGGTGAGCACGTCGTTCGGTCCGCCGCGCTCGGGCAGGGGCATGTTTGGGCGCAGGGAATAGTCGATCATGGTGATCTGCGGCAAGACCACCAGCACCACCACCCAAAGAACGGTCAGTCCGCAGATGATCGAGGTCAGGGCCCAGCCGTAACGCTGCAACAGAACCGACATGGCCTACGCTCCAAGCAGGTCCGCGGCCGTGCCTTGGCACCGTCGCGGTGGCTGGGACCGGAGCTGAGAGGCTCCGGTCCCGAACCGGTCGTTCGTTCCGCGGCTTACGCTGCCAGGAACTTTTCCGCGTACTCGTTACGCTTGGAGATGAACCAGGCGTCCTGGATCGGCCAAGACCACAGCTTGCTCAACGCGTCGCCCGGATAGGCGGCGGCGAAGAACTTCTTGTTGAACTCTTCCAGGTGAGCATCGGCGCCCTTGACGGTCGAGTTGATCTTGGTTTCGTTGGCGTACATGGCGCCGACTTCCGGCGTGTAGTACCAGTTCACGAAGGCATTCGCCTGCTCGATGTTTTCGGCGCCCGAGAGCATGCCGAAACCTTCGATCCAGGCCAAAGCGCCTTCCTTAGGCGCGATGTAACGGATGGGCATGCCCTCGTCCCATAGGCGGGCGCCGGTGGAATCCCAAGTCTGGCCGATGACGCAGCCATTGGTGCGGAAGGCACCCTGGGCTTCGTTTTCGTTGCTCCAGAACTGGGCGATCGCCGGCTTATGCTCTACGGCGAACGCGAGGATGATGTCGTAGTTGGCCACCATCTTCTTCTCGTCGGCGAAGGCTTCCCGCATGGTGTGCGGCAGCTTGCCGTCATCCTGCAGATACAGGCCTATGCCCACCAGGCCGGAATGGCCGCGGCAAGTAACCTTGCCGGCGTAGTCCGGGTTCCACATGTCGCCGTAGCTGGCGGTGCCATACGCGAGCGGCGCCTTCTCCATGTCGAAAGTGAGCGCCTCGGTGCCCCAGTCGCTCGGCGCCACGTAGCGCTTGCCCTCGACCTTGCCGCCGCCCTCGTCGGAGCCGCGCAGGTTGCCGTCGATGACATCGCCGAAATTGATCTTCGAGTCATCCAGCGGCTGGAGCAGACCTTCGCTGACGTACTGCGGGACGCGGTCGATGGTCGGCATGATCAGATCGAAGCCTTTGCCTTGGTTGGCCTTGACCGTGTTCATCTGCTCTTCGTTGCTGCCGAATTCGATGCGGGTTCCCTTGATGCCGGTCTTCTTCTCGAAGTCGGCCATCATCTTGTCGGAGAAATAGCCGGCCCAGGCAAAGACCTTCACCTCGCCGGACGAGGAGAGAACCTTGCTGCTGACGACGAACGGGCCGGTGGCGACGATGGCGCCGGCGGCCGCGGTTTGCAGAAGCGTGCGGCGCGTAAAGGCGCGCGCGGCGCGCTGTGTCTTGATGCTTGAGTTATCCATGATTGTTTTGCTCATCCCTGAAGATTCTGAAGGTTGCCGTGTGGTATGCGGCAGGTTGGTGGTGATCTCTTACACTCGTGCGTTACGTTATGTGACGTTTTTGTTACAAGCTCGCGACGTGGCGAACCGAGGTCGGTCCTCGTCTCGCCCAATGCGTGCTGACATTCGGGGCCGCTTGGTGTGCGCCGCTTTCGCAGCGGCTGCTTCAGGCCCCTTTGACCACTGCCGCTACCATAGCCGGATTTTCGTATCCGAGCATAGGTATTTTCGCACCTGAACATGCCGCGGCCCGTGCGGGCCCGGTGCCGGCGCCTCCCTTGCCGGTCACGAAGGGGCGATGGCGAGCCCGTATTCGCGCGCCGCGTCTTCCAGCCAGAGCCAGAGGTATTCGGCGAAGGAGCGGAGGACGTAGAGCTCGAAGGTGGGGCCATCTGACCCCCCGGCATCGGCTACCAGATGAAGAAGCACGCCCGTCTTGGCCAGGTGGCTTTGCGCACAGCCGCCGACCGGGAAGGCGCGCGGGTGCAGGTCCAAGGGCAGGCCCTTGCACAGCAGGTCGCGGGCGCGTGGGCCGCTGACCCGCACGCAGGTGCGGCTTTCGCTGACATCGGTCACGGCACCCGGCATGCCGGTGGCGGTCCGCAAGGCCGCCGCCATGGCCGGGCCGCTTTCCGGCGCCGGTCCGGGGGTGACGATCCACCACTCGTCCGGGCCGAGCCACAGGGCCAGCGCGCCGGCCGAAGCGGCGGTGGTGTTCGGTGTCTGCGGCAGGGCCATGCCGAGGGCGGCCTCGATGGCGGCCATGACCGCCGCGTTGCCGGGCTTGGCGCGGATGCCGACGATGCCCCGGTAGGGCTGCTCGCTCATGACCACACCGGCATCGCCGCGGCCGGCGTCCGCCCGGCTGTCCAGGCCCAGGTGGGCGAGGGGGCTTTGCCTGAGATACATGTCACTCACGCAGACGCTCCCCCTCCGGATCGAGGAACACCGGATTGGCAATGGTGCAGGGGATCACCCGCCCGTCCGCCAGTGGCGCGAAAATCTTGTCGCCCTTGCGGCTGAGTCCGCCCTTGACCAGGGCCAGGGCAATCGAGCGGTCCAGATTGGGGCTGCGGTAGCTGGAGGACACATGGCCGATCATGGCCATGGGCGGCGCCCCGTGCGCGCGCTCGACCAGTTGCGCGCCTTCCGGCAGCACCACTTTCGGATCGTCGGTCAGCAAGCCAACCAGTTGCTTGCGGTCGGTCTTGAGCATATCCGGCCGGGAGAGCGAGCGGCGGCCGACGAAATCCTTGGTCTTGGAGACGATCCAGTCCATGCCCAGATCGCCGGGGATGACCGAGCCGTCGGTTTCCTGGCCGACGATGATGTAGCCTTTCTCGGCGCGCAGCACGTGCATGGCCTCGGTGCCATAGGGCGTGATGTCGTACTTCTCGCCCGCGGTCATCACCGCCTGCCACAGGGCCAGGCCATAGCTGGCCGGCACGTTGATTTCATAGCTCATCTCGCCGGTAAACGAGATGCGGAACACCCTCGCCCGGATGCCGGCGACGGTGCCTTCGGCCACACCCATGTGCGGCAAGGCGTTGGGCGACAGCTCGATGTCGCTGGTCAACTCGGCCAGCAAACGGCGGGCATTCGGCCCAGCCAGGGAGACGGTGGCGAACTGCTCGGTCACGCTGGTCAGATGCACGTCCAGATCGGGCCACTCGGTCTGCAGAAATTCTTCCATGTGGCGCAGCACCGTGGCGGCCCCACCGGTGGTCGTGGTCATCAGATAGTGGTGCGCGCCAAGGCGGGCAGTGACCCCGTCGTCCATGACCATGCCGTTCTCGCCCAGCATCAGTCCATAACGGCACTTGCCGATTTCCAGCTTGCTCCAGGCGTTGGTGTACACCCGGTTCAGCAAGGTGGCGGCATCCTTGCCTTGGATGTCGATCTTGCCCAGGGTGGAGGCGTCGACCACGCCGACAGAGGCACGCACGGCTTTTACCTCGCGGGCCACCGCCGTGTGCATGTCCTCGCCCGGCTTCGGGTAGTACCAGGCCCGGTGCCACTGCCCGACCACCTCGAAGGGCGCGCCGGCCCGTTCGTGCCAGGCGTGGATGGGCGTCTTGCGCACCGGATCGAGCAGGCCGTCCACGTCGCGCCCCGCGAAGGCGCCGAAGGTCACCGGCGTGTAGGGCGGTCGGAACGTGGTCACGCCGATCTCGGTCATCGGCCGGCCCAGGGTGTCGGCGATGATGCCGATGGCGTTGACGTTGCCGGTCTTGCCCTGGTCGGTACCCATGCCGGTGGTGGTATAGCGCTTCACATGCTCGATGGAGCGGTAGCCTTCGCGGATGGCCAGCCGCAAGTCGGCGGCGGTGACATCAGATTGCAGATCGACGAAGTGCTTGCCGCCACGCCCTACGGGCGTTTCCGCCGGCACCAGCCACATCCAGCGCGCCGGCAGGAACGTGTCGTCGCCGGCGGCCGGGGCCTTCTTGCGCCGCCCCTTACTGGCGATGCCGGCGGCCTTGGCCGCCGTCTCGCCGGCGGCGAAACCCTCGTCCAGACACGTAGCCAAGCCAAAGCTGCCGTTACCGGCCCCCGCCGAATGCACAGCCTTAAGCGCCTGAGCGGGGACATAACAGCCGCGCGTCTCGTCGAAGCGGATCTTGCCGCGCGCCTGGCTGAACAGATGCACCGCCGGATTCCAGCCGCCGGAGACGGCGACCAAATCGCACTCCACATCGTGCGCGGCGCCGGAGAGGCCGCGGCCGTCGTCGCTGAGCGGAGCGATGCGCACCTGGCGCACCCGCTTGTCGCCCGTGGTGGCGACGATGGCATGGCCGGCCAGGACCGGCAGGCCCGCAGCCTCCGCCCGTTCGCCGTGCGGCCCTTCCGGATGGGGCCGCGCATCGACGATGGCCGCGATCTTCACACCGGCGGCGGCCAGATCGTTGGCCACGGCGTAGGCGCCGTCGTTGTTGGTGAAGACGACCGCTTTTTGTCCGGCTTTCACCGCGTAGCGATTCAGATAGGTCTGGCAGGCGCCGGCCAGCATGATGCCCGGCCGGTCGTTGTCGCGGAACACCAGGGGCCGCTCCAACGCGCCGGTGGCCAGCACGATCTGCTTGGCGCGCAGCTTCCACAGCCGATGGCGCGGCAGGTGCGCGGCTGGTTGGGGCAGGTGATCGGTGACTCGCTCCAGCAGGCCCACGGTCATGTGGTCGAAATAGCCATAGGCGGTGGTCCGGGTAAGCACTCGCACATCGGCACAGGCCGCAAGCTCGGCGCGGGCATCCTCGACCCAAGCCGGGGCCGGCTTGCCGCCGATTTTCTCATCGCCGAGGCCGAGCAGGGCGCCGCCCACCTCCGAATCCTGCTCGGCCAGGATGACCCGGGCGCCGGTGCGGGCGGCCGCCAAGGCGGCGGCGAGGCCCGCGGGACCGGCGCCGACCACCAGCACATCGCAGTGGGCGAACGTCTTGTCGTAATGGTCTGGGTCGCGGCCCGTCGGCGCGGTGCCCAGGCCGGCGGCGTGGCGGATGAAATACTCGTAGCGCATCCAAAACGCGGCCGGCCACATGAAGGTCTTGTAGTAGAAGCCCGAGGGCATGAACCGGGCCAGCCGGTCATTGACGGCGCCGATGTCGAAATCGACGCTGGGCCAGCAGTTCTGCGACCGCGCCTGCAAACCTTCCACTAGTTCAATCTGTGTGGCGCGTAGGTTCGGATCGGTACGGACACCGCGGCCGAGCTGCACCAGGGCGTTCGGTTCCTCCGCCCCGGCGGAGAAGATGCCGCGCGGCCGGTGATACTTGAAGCTGCGCCCGACCAGGTGGATGCCGTTGGCCAGCAGCGCCGAGGCCAAGGTGTCGCCCGCATAGCCGCGCAAGTCCTTGCCATTGAAGCGGAAATTCAATGCCGTTTCGCGGTCGATGCGGCCACCTTCGGGCAAGCGGAATCTTTGCGACATGGCGGCGCCGTCAGATTTCGCTCTGGGTGTCGAGCTTGGGCGCTGGCGTGCCCATCTCGTAGACGGCAAGGATCTCGTAGGTCACCGTGTGGCGGGCCACGTTGAACCAGCGGCGGCAGCCCTGCGCATGCAGCCATCGCTCGAACGTGACGCCCTTGGTGTTCTTGCGAAAGAACAGGTAGTCGGCCCATTCGGCATCGCTGGCCTTGGCCGGATCGGACGGCCGGGCGATGTGCGCTTCGCCGCCGTAGTGATATTCGCTCTCAGCGCGTTCACCGCAGTGCGGGCAGGGAATCAACAGCATGAGTACCACCCGCGCATCAGTGCGCCACTCCCGCCGCGCCCTGCTCGTCGATCAGGAAGCCGGTGCGGAATCGGTCGAGCGAGAAGGCGGCGTTCAAATCGTGCGGCCTGTCGTGGGCGATGGTATGGGCGAACACCCAGCCGGAGCCGGGTGTCGCCTTGAAGCCGCCGGTGCCCCAGCCGCAGTTGAGGTACAGGCCCTCGACCGGCGTCTTGCCGATGATCGGGCTGGCATCCGGGCAGATGTCGACGATGCCGCCCCATTGCCGCATCATGCGCAGGCGGCGGAACGAGGGGAACAGCTCGCAGATGGCGCTGACCGTATCTTCCGAGACCGGCAGGCTGCCGCGCTGACCATAGCCGAGATAGCGGTCGGCGCCGGCGCCGATCACCAGCTCGCCCTTGTCCGATTGGCTGATGTAGGCGTGCACGGCGGCGGACATGATGACCGTGTCCAGGACTGGCTTGATCGGTTCCGAAACAAGGGCTTGCAGGGGTTGGCTCTGGACCGGCAGGCGAAATCCGGCCTGATTGGCGAGGACGCTGGAATGGCCGGCGACGGCGATGCCCACCTTGCCGGCCTGGATGTAGCCCTTGCCGGTCTCCACCCCCTGGATGCGCCCATCGGCGATGCGGAAGCCATGCACCGGGCATTCTTGAATGATGTCGATGCCGCGCGCATCGGCGCCGCGGGCATAGCCCCAGGCGACTGCGTCGTGCCGGGCCGTACCGCCGCGCCGCTGCAGGGCGCCGCCGAGCACCGGATAGCGGCCGCTGCCGCGCAGGTCCATGACCGGCACCATGGCCTTGATCTGCGCCGGGGTCAGCAGCTCGGAATCGATGCCGGTCAGGCGGTTGGCATTGGACTGGCGCGATTGCGCCTGCAGGTCGTGCTGGCTATGCGCCAGGCTGAGCACGCCGCGTTGGCTGAACATGACGTTGTAGTTCAGGTCCTGCGACAGCCCTTCCCACAGCTTCATGGCATGTTCGTAGAGTGCAGCGCTTTGGTCCCACAGGTAGTTGGAGCGGACGATGGTGGTATTGCGCCCGGTGTTGCCGCCGCCGAGCCAGCCGCGCTCGATCACCGCCACGTTCTTGATGCCGTGCACCTTGGCCAGATAATAGGCGGTGGCCAAGCCATGGCCGCCGCCGCCGACGATGACCACGTCATAGGCTGGCTTCGGCTCCGGGCTGCGCCAGGCCGCCGGCCAATCTTCGTGATAGGCGAGGGCGTTGCGGATCAAGCTGAAGATAGAATAACGCACCCGAATGCCCCCCAGCTATGTCCCCCCGGCGACCCCAAAAAGAGCCTATCCGGAATTTTCGGCCTTGCAAACCGGCTCCCGGGAAAGGCCCGAAAAACCGGGGCCTTATGGCAGCAGAAGGCGGCATGGAACCGGTCCCCGGCTTGCGGACTCGCGGCATCGATTTTTCCATTCGCGACATCGGGGGAGTTGTGCCACATTCGGCGCCACAGGAACGAAAGGTCAACAAGGGCCGTACATGCTGGGCGCCGTGCCGAAGGAATTGCCGCTGCGGATCGGGCTGATCCTGATTCCGAATTTTTCCATGATCGCCTTCACGGCGGCGGTCGAGCCCTTGCGCCTGGCCAATCGCACCAGCGGCAGGAGTCTGTATGAGTGGCACCTGTTCTCGGTGGATGGCCGTCCGGTCACCGCCTCCAACGGCATTTCCCTGACCGCCGAGGGTGATCTGGACAAGGCCACCGCCATGCCCGTCGTGGCCATCTGCAGCGGCGTCGAGGTGCAGAAAAACACGAACAAGGCCGTGATTTCCTGGCTGCGGCGCGTGGCGCGCAAGGGGGCCGAAGTCGGGGCCTTATGCACCGGCAGCCATATCCTGGCCTGCGCCGGATTGCTCGACGGCTACCGCTGTACCATCCATTGGGAAAACCTGGCCGCTTTCGTCGAGGATTTTCCCGAGATCGAGATCACCTCCGAATTGTTCGAGATCGACCGCAACCGTTTTACCTGTGCCGGCGGTACCGCGGCCATCGACATGATGCTCAACGTCATCTCCCTGCAACACGGCCACGAGCTGGCGGCATCGGTGGCCGATCAGTTCATGCACGAGCGTATCCGCGATCAGAACGACCATCAACGCATGTCCCTGCTGGTGCGTCTTGGCGTGCGCCATCCGAAGCTGCTCTCGGTCATCGAGGTGATGGAGAAAAACCTGGAAGAGCCGCTGAACCGCATCGACCTGGCGCGCGATGCCAATCTTTCCACCCGCCAGCTTGAGCGGCTGTTCCGCAAATACCTGAACCGATCGCCGGCGCGCTACTATCTGGAGCTTCGATTGGATAAGGCGCGCTTGCTGCTGTTGCAGACCAACATGTCGATCATCGACGTGGCGCTGGCGTGCGGTTTCGTCTCCGCCTCGCATTTCTCAAAGTGCTACCGGGATTTCTATGGCCGCACCCCGCGCAAGGAACGCGGCCTGCCCGCCGATACGGAGGCCGCGCGGGCGGTCTAAAGCCCGCCTATCGCAGGTGCGTGGCGAAAAAGTCGAGCGTGCGCCGTTCGGTCAGCCGTGCGGCATCGGCGTTGAACTGCTTACGTTGGTCGCAGTTGAAGCCGTGGTCGGCACCCTCGTAGATGTGCACGGTCGCCTCCGGGTGGGCGGCGCGAATGCGCGCGATGTCGGCGGCCGGGATCGACGTATCCAGATCGCCGAAATGCATGGTCAACGGAACGGCCGGTTTCTCATTCAGGTGAGGGATGATTTGGCCGCCGTAATACACTGCGCCACATGACAATTTATCCCCCAGGCGACAGGCCGACACAAAGACGATCGTGCCGCCCCAGCAATACCCGACGATGCCGGTCTTGCCCGCCTCGGCGATTTTGTCGATGGCGGCGGAGACGTCGAGCATGACATTCTCCATGGTGCACTTGCCGCGGATGTCGCGGCCGCGGGTGATATCCTCGGGCGAATAGCCGAGCTGCACGTCGGGCTCGATGCGATCGTAGATGGCCGGTGCGATGGCCAGGTAACCCGCCTTGGCGTAGCGGTCGCAGACGGAACGGATGTGACTGTTGACGCCGAAGATTTCCTGCACCACCACCACGCCGCCTCGAGGATCTGTGCTTGGCCGCGCGATGTAGGCCCCCAGGGAATGCCCGTCCGCCGCCTTCAGAGTGATGCTCTCGCCCATGGTCTGCGCTCTCCGCCGTTTAGGCCCGGCCGCGCCGCCGGCGCCGGCCGGGGTCACCGGATGCTAAGCCGCCACGCGGCGGCAAGGCAACCGCAGCGCTGAGGTGCGGGAAGGGTGCGGTCTTGTGCGGGATGCCCATGGCTCCGACGAAGTGCTCCTGAAAGCGCGGCTCCACGGCGGTCTCGATCTTTTCCACCCGGCGCACCACCGCCTCGATATCGTCGCGGGCTTTCTGGTTGAGCAGGGCGATGCGGGCGCCGGTGCCGGCGGCATTGCCCGCCGAGCCGACCTTGCGCAGATCGCAATCGGGGATCATGCCCAGGATCATGGCGTGGGTGACGTCGATGTGGCTGCCGAACGCGCCGGCCAGGACGATGCGGTCCACGGTCTCGATACCGAGACGATCCATGAGCAGGCGGGCGCCCGCATATAGCGCCGCCTTGCCCAGTTGGATGGCGCGCACATCGTTCTGCGTGATACGGATTTCCGGCGGCCCATCGTGCAGGTGATAGGCGAACGTGCGGGCATCTGCGCGTACCCGCGGGCTGCGCGCCGCGGCGGCGCCGTCGATGCTGCCGTCGGTGGTGAGAATGCCGGCCAGGTACATTTCCGCCAGCGCCTCGACAATGCCCGAGCCGCAGATGCCGGTGACGCCGATGTTCTGGGTCTGCGCCGCGAAGTCCGCATCGTCGGACCAGAGATCGCAGCCGATGACCTTGAAACGCGGCTCCAGGGTTTCGCGGTCGATCCGCACCCTCTCGATGGCGCCGGGTGCGGCGCGTTGGCCGCAGGAAATCTGCGCACCTTCGAACGCCGGTCCGGTGGGCGACGAACAGGCGAGCAGGCGATCTTTGTTGCCGAGCACGATCTCGGCGTTGGTGCCGACGTCGACCACCAGCATGATCTCGTCCGACAGATGCGGGCTTTCCGACAGGATGACGCCGGCCGTATCGGCGCCCACGTGGCCGGCGATACACGGCAGCACATAGACGCGGGCATTGCGGTTGATCTCGACCAGGTCGATCTCGCTGGCCCAGAAAGTCATGGCCGAATTGGCGGCCAGGGCGAAGGGAGCGCCGCCCAACTCGATCGGGTCGATGCCGAGCAGCAGGTGATGCATGATCGGATTGCCAACGAAAGTGGCATTGAGGATGTCGTCGCGGCTGACCTGCGCTTGTTGGGCAACCTCGGCGAACAACGCATTCACCGCCTCGCGCACGACGCCGGTCAACTCCTTTTCGCCGCCCGGATTCATCATCACGTAGGAGACCCGGCTCATCAGGTCTTCACCGAAGCGGATCTGCGGGTTCATGCGCCCGGCGGAGGCCAGCACGGCGCCGCTGGACAAGTCGCACAGATGTGCGGCGATGGTGGTGGAGCCGACATCGACCGCCACCCCATAGGCGCGGTCGTGAAAGCCGGGCCAGGTGGTGATCAGTACTTGCCCGCGGTGCACCGCCACCGTGATCTTCCACTCGCCTTGGCGCAGCGCCTTTTGAAGTCCTTGGAGGACGCGCAAGTCGCACTCCAGGCCGGTGATTCCCCATTGCTCCCGCAGGGCATCCAGCACCCGCTCCAGATCGCCGGACGGGCTGGCCATGTCCGGCTCGCGCACCTCCACATAATGCAGGCGTATGGCCGGGTCCATCTCGATGGCTCGGGCTTCGGCGCGCTTGCGCACCACTTGCTTGTGCACCTGGCTTTCCGGCGGCACATCGATGACCACATCGCCGCACAACGAGGCCTGGCAGGAGAGGCGGCGCCCGGCGCGCATGTTTTTGCGCTCGCCATACCGGGTTTCGACGATGTTGGCCGGCGACAGGTGCTCAGGCCGGCTGTCGATGTCGTGCTTGGCGAAAGCGCCGACGCTCAGGTCGACTTGGCAGCGACCGCACAGGCCGTGGCCGCCGCAAATCGAATCGATATCGACACCCAGGCTGCGCGCCGCTTCGAGTACGGTTGTTCCGGTGGGAAAACGGCCGCGCCGTCCGGACGGTGAAAAGACGATGCGCGGCTGTTCGGTCACGGCCTTTGATTTCGATCGTTGGGAGTTCGCGAATCACCCCCACCCCGACCCTCCCCCATCGAGGGGGAGGGGGTAACAAGCTTACGTGAAATAATATTCCCTCCCCCCTTGTGGGGGAGGGTTAGGGTGGGGGGTACACTTGGCATGTGCGTGCTCGGGCGCTAGATGCGGGGGCGGCGGCGCTCGCGACGGCCGCCGTCGGCCGAGCTGCCCTGTGCATTCGGATCGCGATAGCGGCGCAGCCAGCGGGCACAGTTGGGATCGGCGCCCAACAGGACATCGGCGGCAAAGACACCGGCCATCTCTTCCGGGTGCAGCGGGTTCATGATCGCCGAGGTCATGCCGGCCCCGGCGGCCATGGACAGGAAGGTGGCGTTCAATGCATGCCGGTTGGGCAGGCCGAAGCTGATGTTGGAGGCGCCGCAGGTGGTGTTGACGCCCAATTCCTCGCGCAGGCGGCGGATCAGGCGAAAGGCCGCCACACCCGCCAGGCCCAATGCGCCGACCGGCATGACCAATGGGTCGACCACCACGTCGGCGGCGGGGATGCCATAATCGGCGGCGTGCTGGACAATGCGCTTGGCCACTTCGAAGCGCACGTCCGGGTCCTCGGAGATCCCGGTCTCGTCGTTGGAAATGGCAACCACCGCGGCGCCGTATTTCTTGATCAGGGGCAGAACGGATTCGAGTCGCTCCACCTCGCCGGTCACCGAATTGACCAACGGCTTGCCCTGATAGACCGCGAGCCCGGCCTCGAGCGCCGCGACGATCGAGGAGTCGATGGACAGGGGCACGTCCACCAACGATTGCACCAGCTTGATCGACTCGGCCAAAATCGCCGGCTCGTCCGCCAAGGGGATGCCGGCGTTGACGTCCAGCATGTTCGCGCCGGCCTCGACCTGGGCGATGGCGTCGGCCTGAACGGAGCTGTAGTCGCCGGCGGCCATTTCGGCGGCCAGGCGCTTGCGGCCGGTCGGGTTGATGCGCTCGCCGATGACGCAGAATGGCCGGTCGAAGCCGATCACCACCTCACGCTTGTGAGAGCTGACGATGGTGTGGGTCATAGGTGCGATCCCTTAGACGGCGGATGTAGTCTTGATGCCGCGCTGGTTGTGCTTGCGGGCCATGAATTCCTTGGCGGTTTCGACCGCCACGGCGGCGTCGCGGCAATAGGCGTCCGCGCCGATGGCCTCGGCAAAGGCCTCGTTCAGCGGCGCGCCGCCGACCAGGACGATAAAGTCGTCACGGATGCCTTTCGCCTTCAGCGCCTCGATAACCACCTTCATGTAGGGCATGGTGGTGGTCAGCAGCGCCGACATGCCGAGGATGTCGGGCTTATGCTCCTCGATGGCGGCCAGGTAGTTTTCCACGGCGTTGTTGATGCCGATGTTGATCACCTCGAAACCGGCGCCTTCCAGCATCATCGAGACCAGGTTCTTGCCGATGTCGTGGATGTCGCCCTTGACCGTGCCGATCACCATCTTGCCGATGGACGGGGCCCCGGTCTCGGCCAGCAGGGGCCGCAGGATGAACATGCCAGCCTTCATGGCGTTGGCGGCCAGCAGGACCTCGGGCACGAACAGGATGCCGTCGCGGAAGTCGATACCGACGATGCGCATGCCTTCGACCAGGGCCTTGGTCAAGACGTCATAGGGCGTCCAGCCGCGCTCGAGCAGGATGTGTACGGACTCCTCGATCTCTTCCTTCATGCCGTCGTAAAGGTCGTCGTGCATCTGCTGCACAAGGTCGTCGTCACCCAGGGACCGCAGGTCCAGATCGTCCGAATCCGACATCCCAACACCCTCCAACGCCGCCGCAAAAGACCACCCGTCCCAGGCCCCATGGGGTGCCTGATTTTCTAGGCATTCTGGACCGCATGCGGCCCCGCGCGGCTACGTCACCCGCGACCGATGCTATCTGAATCGCGACAAGCGACACTCTAGCAAGGGGTTGTCTGGAGATATGGCGGGACGGCGTTAACCTCGCCGGGGTGCGGCGATGCTGCATTGCGGTAGATACGGCCTTGGTCTATGAAGGCTAAACAGGTCGGGGAGGCAAATAAAATGCCCGTGCAGGTGGCCATCGTCGGTGCCGGGCCGAGCGGTTTTTACGCCGCCGCGGCCTTGCTGCAATCCAATGAGAACTGCCACGTCGATATCATCGAGGCCTTGCCGACCCCTTTCGGCCTGATCCGCGCCGGCGTGGCCCCCGATCATCAAAGCACCAAGGGCGTCTCCCGCGCCTTTGCCCGCACCGCCCAGGCGCCGCAGGTGAGCTTCTTCGGCAACGTGGTCCTGGGCCGTGATATCAGCCTGGACGAGCTGCGTGGCCTCTACGACGCGGTGGTGCTGGCCACCGGGTCGCCGCTGGACCGGCCCCTGGGCATTCCGGGCGGCGAGGCGGCCGGGGTGTACGGCGCCGCCGCCTTTGTCGGCTGGTACAACGGCCATCCGGATTTTTACGACCTGGCGCCGGACCTGAACACCCCGGCGGTGGCCGTCATCGGCAATGGCAACGTGGCCATCGACGTGGCCCGGGTGCTGGCCAAGACGCCGGCCGAGATGGCCAGCAGCGACCTGGCCGACCACGCCGCGGCGGTGATCCACGCGTCGCCTATCCAGGACATCTACCTGATCGGCCGGCGCGGCCCGGTGGAGGCGAAGTTCACCAACAAGGAGCTGAGCGAGATGGGCGATCTGGCGGATTGCGTGCCGCTGGTCGACCCGACGCAGCTACCCGCAGCGGTCGCCGGCGACATGTCCGACCGGGACCGCCGCCAGCGGGAGAAAAATCTGGCGACCCTGCGCGACTTCTCTGGCCACAAGCCGGGCGAAAAGCGCAAACGGGTGCATTTCCTGTTCAATGCCAAACCGGTCGAGGTGCTGGGTAAGGGCCGGGTGAACGGCCTGCGCCTGGAGCGCACGCGGGTCGAGGACGGCCGCGCCGTGGGCACCGGCGAGACCTTCGACATCCCATGCGGAGTGGTTATCCCGGCCATCGGCTATCGCATGCCGCCGCTGGCCGGTGTGCCCATCGACGAGCGCGCGGGCACGGTGGCCAATCGCGACGGCCGGGTCGAGCCGGGGCTGTACGCGGTCGGCTGGGCCAAGCGCGGGCCGGTGGGGGTCATCGGCACCAACAAGGCGGATGGCGACCAGGTGGCCCAGCAGATCGCCGAGGATGTCACCGGAGGCACCCGTCCGGGAGGGGCCGGCCTGAGGGCAATACTGGCTCAGCGGAGGGTGCGCCCGGTCACCTTCGCCGATTGGCTGCGTATCGAGGCCGCCGAGGTGGCCGCCGCCCCGCCCGGGGCGCCCCGGCGGAAATTGATCCGGATCAAGGATATGCTGGCAATTGTGGCGCAGCCTGAGGAGATGGCCACGGAATTGTGACGTTGTGTGCAGGTTTATCCGCGATCGGGCCTTTTTAGGGCGGTAAGGTTGGCCTATATCTCAGGTTGCAGGGCCGGATGCCGCCGGCCCGCCGAGGGAGGGTACGTGG
>Ga0214471_10002121_pt1 | contig 15571 bp, 13 predicted proteins | sample RVTome_5_FD_207665 | JGI IMG/M metagenome (GOLD analysis project Ga0214471, IMG submission 207665) | Soil microbial communities from uranium-contaminated site in the Upper Colorado River Basin, Wyoming, United States - RVT142D155 | ecosystem: Environmental > Terrestrial > Soil > Contaminated >... | reverse complement strand
CAGGCGTTTCAGATCAAGGCGGGCGGTGGCTCGTTCAACGGTTGGGCCTATCTGAACACGAGCTGGATCCGGGACCCGACGCTCTAGCGGGCAGGCCGACGACAACGACGAGGAACGGACCTGCCATGACCTGGATCGCTGCGCTGATCCTGTCGCTGCCGCTGGTGGGCGTGTACGCGATCTTCGCCATCGGGATCGTGATGATCTACCGGGCGTCGAAGGTGCTGAACCTGGCACACGGCGTGATGGCGACCGCACCGGCCTACATCTTCTACACGCTGTCGACCTCGATGGGGCTGACGTTGGCCGTCGCGCTGCCGTTGGCGGTGGTGTCGGGAGGTGCGTTCGGGTACCTGGTGGAACGCATTTTCGTGCGGCCGTTCCGCAAACAGGGTTCCACAGCACAGACCGTGGGTACGGTCGTGGTGCTGGGCCTGGCCGTGGCGGTGATGGCCCGCGTCTACGGCACCAGCGCGCTCCAGGCGCCCACGGTGTTCCCTGAGGGATTCGTGACGATCGGGCTGTCCAACGTCCGGTTCGGCGAGATGGGGCTGTTCGCGATCATGCTGGTGATCTTCGGCGGGCTCACCGCTCTGTTTAAGCTCACCGACCTCGGGCTGCTGATGCGCGGGTCGGCCGAGAACCCGACGGCGGCTGCGCTGATGGGGGTCAACCCGCAGCGGATGACCGCGCTGACGTGGATCATCGGCGGGGCGCTGGCTGGTGTGGCCGGCATCCTGCTGGCGGCGGTGACCGTGCTCCAGCCCTACTCGCTGCCGCTTCAGGCGCTGCCGGGCTTCCTGGCCGCGCTGATCGGCGGGCTCGAGAACGTGACCGGAGCGCTCTACGGGGCGGTCGCGGTCGGGATCGTCATCGGGCTGGTGCCGTTCCTGCCGGTCCTGGGGACCACGCAGGGCGCGGCACAGCTCTTGCTGGCGCTGATCGGGCTGCTGGTCATGGCTATGCGCGGTGAGCGGATCGTGGCGGCGACCGACATGCGCGCGGGGCCACTGGGATGAGCGGACTTCAACGCCACCAGCTCCAGGTCGCCTTCGTGGTCGGCCTGATCGTGTTCCCATTCCTGCCCGGCGCGAGCGGCTACCTGCGCATGGCCACCGAGGCCGCCCAGTTCACGATCATCGCGGCCTCCCTGGTGATGCTCACCGGCTGGGTGGGCCAGATCTCGCTGGGCCACGCTGCGCTGGTCGGCATCGGCGCCTACGCGACCGGGTTCGCCTCGGCGGCCCTGGGGCTGAACTTCCCGCTGAACCTGCCGGTCGCGATGCTGGCCGGTGGGGCGGTCGCGGCGCTGCTGGGTGTGATCGCGCTTCGGGTGCGTGGCCTGTACCTGGCGGTCGCGACCCTGATCTTCTCGTGGGCCGCCAGCGAGTTCCTGTTCCGCCAGGGCTGGCTGCTCGAGTACTCCACCGTGCCCAGCCAGCAGATCGGGACGCCCGGCACCCTGCTGGCGCTGGACTTCACCTCGACCCAGACCTTCTACTTCATCGCGTGGGCCACTGCCGTCGCGGTGCTGTTCGCCCTGGCCAACCTGCGCGACTCCAAGACCGGCCGGGCCCTGTTCGCGGTCCGCGGATCGGAGATGGCTGCCGCCTCGCTGGGCATGGACGTGCTGCGCTACAAGGCGCTGTCGTTCGCCCTGTCGGGAGCCCTGGCCGGGTTGGCGGGCAACCTGCTGATGTCCAACGCCCGTGTCGTCAGCCCCGAGTCGTGCGATTTCAACCAGTCGCTGTTCTACCTCGCCATCGCGGTCGTCGGCGGCCTGTCCAGCCTGGCCGGCGCAGTCGCCGCCGCCTGGTTGTTCGCCATCATGGGCGAGCTGTTCTTCCGCATCGAGTTCCTCAACGCCTACCTCCAGCTCGTGTCGGCTGGTCTGCTGGCGCTGGTGTTCCGGGTGTACCCGGGCGGGTTGGCGTCCATGGGACGCCAGATCGCGGCGCTGGGCAAGCGCGCCGGCCAGGCGATCGCGGTCGGCGCCGGTCGGGCCGGCGTGACCATCCGCGAGCGGGTCCACGCGATCGAGGCGGCCAAGGCGCTGGCCGAGGCCGAGGGCCCGGCCGAGGACACGATCGAGCTGGACGTGGAGGACGACGCGACGGGACGGCTGGCCGGGTCGATCCGCCGTTCGGTGGGGGTGCCGGCACGCGCGCTCGGCCGCGTGCTGCTCCTGCCGGCCGCGGTGGTGGTGCACCGGCTCGACGCGCGCGCAGAGCGGCACGGCCTGACCGTCGAAGGCCCGATCGACCTCTCGTTGCAGGACCGGGCTGCGATCACAGCGCCCTCCGCGGCGGCCCCTACGCCGGCCCCGGTCGTCGTGAGCGGGGACAACGTCGTGCCCTTCCGCGACGACGGTCGGCCGCGCCCCAACGGCGATGGCCCGAAACCGGCCGGAGACCACGGGGCGGCGGCAACCGCCGATGTGGGGTCGGCACCGGAGGACGGACCGAGGATCGAGACCGGCACGTCCTCGACCTGGCGTGAGGCCGTCGCCCAGGCCCAGCGGGGCCCGCTGCCCGTCTCGAACCGCCATGAGCGCCGTAAGCTGGTCGAGGCCCGCAACATCACCGTGCGCTTCGGTGGTCTGACCGCCGTCAACGATGCGACCCTGGAGGTGCGCGAAGGCGAGATCGTGGGCCTGATCGGCCCCAACGGTGCGGGCAAGACCACGCTGTTCAACTCCATCGCCGGGTTCAACGAGCCGACCGAGGGGCGCGTCTTCCTCTACGACCAGGACGTCACGCCTCTCAGCATCCACGAGCGGGCCCAGCTCGGGCTGGCCAGGACGTTCCAGCTCATCCAGCTCTTCCCCCAGCTCACCGTGTTCGAGAACCTGCTGGCCGCCACCCACCTGCAGAACCCCACTGGCTTCGTGCAGCACCTGATCGTCACCCCCCACTCGTTGAGCGAGGAGGCGGCCGCCCGCGAGCGCGTGCATCGCGTGCTCGACATCCTCGACCTGCACGAGGTCTCCGACATGTTCGTCTCCAACCTGCCGTTCGGGATCCTGCGCATGGTCGAGGTCGCCCGGACGCTCGTGACCGGGGCACGCGTGGTGATGTTGGACGAGCCGGCGTCGGGCCTCGACGAGACCGAGACCGACCACCTCACCGACGTGCTGCGGGTCGTCAACAGCCTGGGCGCGACGCTGCTGCTGATCGAGCACGACGTGCGGATGGTGACGTCGGTGACCGACTACATGTACGTGCTCGACCGCGGCACGCTGATCGCCGAGGGCTCGTCCCAGCAGGTCCAGAACGACCCGAAGGTCATCTCGGCCTACCTGGGCGAGCCCGCCGAGAAGCAGCCCGCGGAGAAGGAACCGGTGTCCTGATGGCGCTCCTCGAGATGCACGATGTCCACGTGTCCTACGGTCCGGTGGTGGCGCTGCGCGGCGTGAACATCGAGATCGAGGCCGGCGAGCGGGTCGCGCTGCTGGGCACCAACGGGGCGGGCAAGTCGACCACGCTGCGCACGATCTCGGGGATGGTGCCGGCCAAGGAGGGCGAGATCCTGCTCGACGGCGAGCCCATCCACCGCCTGCCCGCCTACAAGGTCGTGGGCCATGGCGTGTCCCATGGCCCCGAGGGGCGCGAGCTGTTCACCGGGCTGACGGTCGAGGAGAACCTGCGGTACGGGTTCTGGCCCCAGCACAAGAACAAGGGCCGTTACCAGGAGAACCTCGACCGCGTGTTCGAGATGTTCCCGAGACTCGAGGAACGCCGTAAGCAGGCTGCCGGGACCCTGTCGGGCGGCGAGCAGCAGATGCTGGTGGTCGCCCGCGCGCTGATGTCCGACCCCCGGCTGCTGATGGTCGACGAGCTGTCGCTGGGGTTGGCGCCTCAGATCGTGGCACTGCTGTTCGACATCATCGAGCAGGCCAACGAGTCGGGCACCGCGGTGCTCATCGTGGAGCAGTTCGTGGGCATGGCCCTGGCGCACACCGACCGTGCCTACGTGCTCGGGAAGGGCAAGATCGTCCTGGAGGGGACCTCCAAGGAGCTGCGCGAGAGCCCCGGTCTGTTGGAGTCCTACCTCGGTGGCGGGGAGGCGGCAGCCACGGACGACAAGCGCCCGGATGGCACGCATCTGGCGCCCCATGGGAAGGGCAACTCATGAGGCTGGGGTTCAGGTTCTGCAGCTTCGCGGTCACGGTGGTACTGCTCCTGACCGCCTGTGGCTCACGTGTTGACCTGGACTCGCTGCAGGATGCCAGTGCGACACCCTCAGCAGACCCGTCGGCGGCCGTCTCGCCAGATGGACCCGCTCCCAGTCAGGCGACGCCTGAGCCTCCCAAGGACGAGTCGGCTCCGGCCGGTTCGACCCAGGCCGAAGGAAGCGAACCGGCTCCCGCGCCCGATGAGCAGCTCCCTGAGGACATCGGCCGCCCGAACGACGATCCACGGGCCGTGCCCATCCATCTGACGGTCGAGCCGTCATGCGTCGCCGTGGGTGAGGAGGTCACCGTCACCATCGAGACGGTGCCCCGGGCGGAGCTGACGTATGCCGTGGGGTACTCGGACGGCCGACCGCACGGACAGATGGGGTTCGCACGCACCGATGACCAGGGTGTGAACGTGTGGCGCTGGACGGTCGCGCCTGATGTCCCTCCCGGACCCGCTACCGTGCTGGTCCAGGCTGTCAGCGAGGACGGTGAGCGGGGAGACAGCGCCGTAGCCCGCTTCTCCGTCGCGGATGCTCAAGGAGAATGCGGATGACAAGCGTCACTGGAATGCGTTCGTGGACGGTGGTGCTGGGGACGGCCCTCATGATCCTCCTGAGCGCGTGTTCACAGGATCAGACCGACGTGGCGTCCGGCGCCGCTTCCCCGGCCCCCGCTGAGTCGCCAGACGTCCCCTTCCCCGACGCATCGCGCGCAGAACCAGCCCGAGTCACGGTCACCGTCACGGGCGACCTGTCCCTGACGTGGGAGGGCGAGTCGGAGCTGCGCATCGTCACCCTGACCCCTGAAGAGGAGTCCGCCAACATCTTCTCCGTCGGGTTCGAGGAACTCCACACGACCATCACCGACGGTGAACGGTTCCGCTGGGCGTTCGACGTGCTCGGAGCCTACAACGGAGCGGGCACGTACATGGTGCCCGCCGGAGGAGGGCAGGGTCCCCAGCCTGGTGGGCTCGAAACCGGCTTGCGTAGCTCTGCCTTCCTGCTCCACGTCACACTCGCGGAAGGCGTCGACCACGGCCCACCGTACACCGAAGAAGAACTGCTCTCCGCCACGGCGTACGACCAGGTCCTTCAGGACTGCACGATCATCGTGTCGGACGACGAAGCCACAGGAACCGTCGACTGCCCCGAACTGGCGAACAACGAAGGTCACACCATCAGCATGGACGTGACCTGGGAACTCCTCGGACCGTGACCTACCCGGCCTACGCCGGTGGACCCAAGAGCTTGGCCGCGCGTGCGCATGACCTGCGACGGAAGGTCACAGGTGGGCGGCAGACTGTCCGTGTCCGAGCCATCGAACTCCGGAGGGTCCTGCAGGCATGCCGACGGTCGACCGCCTCGCGCAGCTACCTCGTGCCTACGGAGCCGCCCTGCGAGCGGACGTCGAAGGCTTCTTGGAACTTCTCGACGAGATGGCAGACAGGACCGCCGTCGTCCTCGGATCCGGTGGCGCGCTGGCCGTGGCGAGGTTCACGGCGGATGTGCTGATGCGACGCACCGGGAGGCTGGCCCTGGCCGCGTCCCCGCTCGCGGCGGCCGCACTACCGCGGCTGGCGAACTCTTCGGGGATCGTCGTCTCGTCCAGCGCGCGCAACCCGGACGTCCAGCTCGCCGTCGACGCCCTCGTCCAGCGTGGTGCGTCCCCTGTCGCCATCTTCACCAACCGCACTCGGGCGGAGCTCAAGCCATCGCTCGGGGCGCGGGTGGACCGGGTCGTGACGTTCCCGTCCGTGGCCGAGGACGGGTTCTTGGCCACGAGCAGCGTCTTGAGCATGGCGACGGTGATCGCTCGCCTCGTGGCGGGCGCTGGGGGGCTGCACGCCAGCCTCCAGGCGGCTGAGATCGACGGGGACGCGACCGACCTACGGCCGCGTTGTCTGGTGCTCGTGCCCCCCGACCATCTGCCGGCGGGTCTCGACCTCGAAGCCCGCCTTTCGGAGACCGGGCTGGCTGCGGTCCAACTCACGGACTACCGGAACTTCGCTCACGGACGACACTTCGGTCTCTGGAAGAACGCGGCCCAGACGACCGTCATCGCTCTCGTGCAGAACGGCTACGCGGAGCTCGCGGAACGCACGCTGGATCTGTTACCGGCGGACGTACCGGTGCTCCGGATGTCGACGGAGGCGGCGTGGCCCGGCAGCGTGCTCGAGTTCCTGACTCGGTCCATCCAGTTCGTTGAGGAACTGGCCACCGCTCGTGGTCTGAACCTGGCGAGACCTGGCGTCCCGAAGTTCGGTCGGCGCCTGTACCACCTTCCGCTACGGCGACTCGTCTCGAGCCCGGCGACCCAGGTCGTCGACCACAAGCTGGCGGCGGCCGGTGCCCTGGGGAGTGCAGGCCTGCGTGGACGTTACGAGCAAGCCCTGACAGCCTGGGTGGCGCGGTTGCACGACGAGCGCTTCGCCGGGGTCGTCCTCGACTACGACGGAACGGTCTGCGCGACCACCGAACGCTACGAACTCCCGCGGGACGACGTCCAGGACGCGCTGCGGCGCTTGCTCGAAGCCGGTGCCGTCGTCGCGTTCGCCTCCGGTAGGGGGACTTCCCTCCACCGCGACCTGCGCGCGTGGGTGCCGGAGCAGCACTGGCATCAGGTGCACCTGGGCCTGCACAACGCGGCCACGATGTCGCGCCTCGCCGAGGCTGAGCCGCAGCCGGGTCAGCCGGATGGAACCCTGGTCGACTTCGCGCGGTCGGTCGCGGCAAGCATCCTCGGAGGCGCCGTTCAGATCCGCACCAGTACCCACCAGATCTCGTTGACGGCCGTGCCCGGGTCCGGCCTCAGCGTGACGGCTTTGGCACAGATCGTGCGTACGTACCTCGTTCCGCGCTGCTCAGCGCCCTTGAGCGTCGTGACGTCCGGACACTCCGTCGACGTGGTCCACGCCGGAGTCTCGAAAGTGTCGCTGCTCGAGGCGGTGAGGCACGAGATCGGCGGAGACCTCATGGCCATCGGTGATCAGGGTCAGCCTGGCGGCAACGACTTCGAGCTGTTGGCCGCCACGGAGAGCTCTTTGAGCGTCGACCGCTGCTCCGCCGACCCCACACGGTGTTGGCGGCTCACGACCGGTTCGGGACCCGACGCGCTGGTGCGCTACCTGCGGGCGCTCAAGCCACTCAAGTCGGGCCTGGCCTTCCGGTGGTCGCTGACATGAGGGACGACCTCGCCGAGAGCGTGCTCGCCCGTGTGATGGAGTGGGGTCCAGCCGAACTGGCCCAGAAGGGTGCCGATCTCCAAGCGATGGCGCAGAGCAAGTACGACGAGTACGAGGGCTACAACGCCGGTGTGAGGTTCCTCGAGAGCCTCGTGGGGTGGCTGTCCCAGTTCACCGATCGCACGGAGCGTGCCATCGCGGTCGAGTTCGTGCTGCGTGATCTGGTGTTCATCTCGCGTGCCGAGCTCGACCACGCCGTCCAGACGGTGTATCCCGATTTCGTCCGTCCCCTGCTCGCGCGTCTGACGGCGAAGGAGTTGGGCCTGCCTCCCCACCGGATACGTGATGTCACCCAGGCCAAGGAGTTCCGACGGCTCCAGAGGTCCACGCTGGTGCTGGGGTTGGCGGACGGCGCGCGCTTGGATCGTCTTCGGAGGACCAGTGCTGAGTTATCACACGAGCAGTTCTTCTTGACCCCCGAGGTCGGCGACGCGCCCTTGGAACGCGCCGTCGAGAAGTTGAGGTCCGAGCTGGGTGACGAGCACCGCGGTGGGTTCCAGGTCGTGCTCCTGGTCGATGACTTCAGCGGCAGCGGGTACACCATGCTGCGTCGCGAGGATGAGGGGGACCGTTGGGACGGCAAGCTCTGGAAGGCCCACGAACGGATGAGCAAGCTGCAACCGGAGGGCATCATCGCCGACGACGCAGAGGTCGCCGTGGTGCTGTACGTGGCCAGCCGCGAGGCGGAGGCGTGGTTGCGGGAGGCGTTGAAGGAGAGCGGGCTCGGGTGGCGGCTCCACGTCGTGCAGTCGCTCGGTGACATCGGCGTGCACGGCGACCCCATCACCGCCGTGGGCGAGACGTACTTCGACGACGTGGTCATGGATGGCAACCTCCGGAAGGGCCTCGAACGCTGCGACGAGCCGGAACCCTGGCTCGGGTTCGCTTGTGCTGCGCTGCCGGTGGTGCTCAGTCACAACTGTCCCAACAACTCCATCAACCTGCTGTGGGCGGAGGCTGCCGCCCGCGACGGGCGGCCAATACGGGCACTGTTCCCGCGTCGTGCGCGGCACGGAACGACGACTCCGTGAGGACCTTCCTGAACCCGTTCCGCGTCCGCGCTTCCGAGCAGCAGCGGGACACACACACGTTCCTGCGCCACTTCGGCTCGGGCGTCCTCGACCTGCTGCCAGAGACCATCTGGGACCGTCCCCTCGTGCTGCGCAGTGCCCCAGGGGGCGGCAAGACGTCGCTGCTCCGGCTGTTCACGGCGGAGAGCCTCGCCACGGTCCACGAGCGCCGTGAGGATCTCGCCGACCTGCACGCCCGATTGGTGCAGCTCGGTGCGCTCACCGAGGATGGACCCGCGGTGCTCGGGATTCTGCTGCCCCTTGACGCGGACTACCGGGCGCTCCTCGACACCGGCCTGCCCGAGGAGAGCGCCCGGCGGCTGTTCTTCCGGTTGCTCGACATGCGGATCGTGGTCGCGGCCGTCAGGGCAGCCCTGGGCGTGGCAGCTCGCCCGTTCCCGCAGGACGCGGGGAGCGTGGAGTTCGTCGTACGGGAAGAAGCACGCGCACCGGACGACCTAGCACAGCGCTTCGGTGGCCTCGCCGGTGATCGCATCCTCGAGCGCGCGCGCGATGTCGAGGAGCGAACCCTGGAGATCCTCGACGCCCTCTACCCGGTCGACGTCGCGCCGTCCACGAGAGGCCACGGCGACCTCTACTCGTTGCGACTTCTCGCAAGCGCGGACATCCTCGTGGACGGTCGCGTGCTGAACCGACGGCCGCTGCTGCTGCTGGATGACGGCCACGACCTGGGCCCGTCGCAGCGTCGCGCCCTCCTCGAGCGACTATGGGCCCGGAACCTCACCGTGCCGCGATGGTACGCGGAAAGGCTGGAAGCGCTCTCGGACCAGGACGTGCTGCAAGGCGATATCGAAGGGCGCGATCACGAGATGCTGGAACTCGAGAGCGCGGCAGGGAGCCGAGGCCGCCGCTTCGAGAGCACGCTGCTCGACGTGGGCAACCTGCGCGGGGTGCGCAAGCTCGAGCAGTACGCAGCCAGCGAGACGACCTTCTTCGAGTTGCTCGACTTCGATGAGGACGCCCTCCTCGACGACCGTCAGCAGGAGATCCTCCGCGTGACACGGGCGCAGGTTGCCGAGCTGGCAGGTGACGACCGCCGGTACGCTCCTCTCTTGCGCGAGGCCGATGGACTGACGGGTTACCGAGGGGCCGTTCGTCTCCGTGAGCTGCAGGTGCTGATCGAGCGCGACTCTCGTCGCGCGACACGCGAGCTGTTCGACCTGGAGCTCAGCTCGGATGAGCTCGATCGGCTGGGTGACTCCTCGACGAGAGCCGCCGCGAAGCTCTTCCTCGCCGCCGAGTTCAATCTGACCTACTACGCCGGTCCGCCGACCGTGGCGGGCCTCGGCTCGCGCAACATCGAGCAGTTCCTGACCCTCTGCGCAGACCTCTTCGAGGAGATGCTGGCCGAGATCACACTCGGGCACCGTCCTGCGATCGCCCCCGGCCGGCAGCACCGGATCCTGGTTGATGCCAGCCACGGGTTCTGGCACGAGCTGCCGCGCCGGGTGCCGCACGGACGAGACGTCCAGAGGCTCCTCGAGAGGATCGCGGAAATCGCCAAGCGTGAGACCTACCGTCCCAACGCTCCGTACGCCCCCGGTGTCACCGGTATCGCCCTGACGATGAGCGAACGCGATCGGTTGCTGGACGAGGACTGGCGTGCACGCACGCCCGGAGCGGAGCGCCTGTTCCGGACCATGGCGGCGGCGATATCCCACAACGTGCTCTCCGCCGATCCCGACAAGTCCGTGAAGGGCGACCGCCACCTCGTGCTCTACCTGAACCGGCTCCTGTGCCCGCGCTTCGGGCTGCCGTTGCAGCGCAGCGGGTTCAGCCACCAGCGTCTCCCCGCGGTCCTCGACTGGCTGGGTGACCAGCCGGAGGCGTCCCGGCAACTCGACCTGAGTATCGACCGATGAGCCTGAGGTGGGACCCCTACGTGCCCTTCCGCGTCGATGTCGAGCAGCTCCTGTCCACGGCAACCGCCCGTGGGCGAACGGCCTACGTCCTGGGGATCGGGTTCGACCCCAGAGCGCTGGTCGGGCTGCGAGCGACGCTGGAGTGTCGTGGTACCGGCGCCTTGGACGTGGTCGTGCTGGGGCTGCCGGAAGCGTCCCACGAGCCCGACGTCGCGGCTCTGGCCGAGGCAAACCAGCAGCAGTTGTCGCTGCTCGCGGATGCGACCCCCCGGCTCGGTCTCTGGCACGTGCCGTTGCCGGACGTCCAGGAGCCACGGTCCGCGGGGCTCGCGCTGGCTCGACAGCTCATCAAGGACCACGGTCTGTTCGGGTACGACACGGTGGTGGTCGATGTGTCGTCCCTGCCCGCGAGCCTCTTCTTCCCGGTGATCGGAGCTGTCCTCGAAGCCGCCCGTGGAGGTGCCTACGCGGGCAACTTCCAGGTCGTGGCCTGCGAGAACCCGAAGGTGGACGCCGGCATCCACAGCCAGGGTGCGGCCGATCCCGGCCCGATCCACGGTTTCATCCACGGGCTCACGACCGAGACCACGAGCCCGGGACCCGTGGTGTGGGCCCCGGTCATCGGCGAGCAGGAGGGAGCGCAGCTCGATGCCGTTCACCGCTACCTCGATCCTGACGAGATCTGCCCGGTGCTGCCGTTCCCGGCGCGCAACCCCCGCCGCGCCGATGACCTCATCCTCGAGCACCGGAAGCTGCTGTTCGACGTCATGCAGGTCGAGCCGCGGAACTTCATCTTCGCCGACGAGTCGAACCCGTTCGACCTCTACCGCGCGCTGTGCCAGCTTCACGAGCGCTACGCCGAGGCCTTGCGGCCGCTCGGCGAAGCCTCGCTAGTCGTCTCCGTCCATGCGTCGAAGCTACTGTCGATCGGCGCCCTGCTCGCCGCGTGGGAGCGCAAGCTCCCGGTCGTGGCGGCCCAGTCGTCGGGTTACCTCGTCGACCACCCGGCGTCCCTGGCCACCCTCACGGACGACGACGAGCTAGCCTGCCTGTGGCTGGAGGGAGAGCCGTACCGATGACGTCTCGTGTCCCGTCCGTGCTCGCCAGTGGCTACACGGCTCTCGACGTCGTGCGGACGCCGGAGTCGACCTGGCTGCGCGCAGGTGGCACCGCGGTGAACGTCGCTGCCAACCTCGCGTTCCTCGGATGGAAGGCGGCCGTCGTCGCCACGATCGGGGACGATGACGCTGGGCGCCGCGTTGCGTCGGACCTTGAGAAGGACGGCGTCGACACGTCCGGTCTGGAGCTCCGGCGCGGGGCGCGAACGCCCGTCGTCGTCCACGAGATCCAGGACGGGGACCACCGGTTCCGGTTCGGGTGTCGTGATTGCGGGCGCCCTTACGCGCGCCACCGGCCGCTCGTTGAGGACGCGGCCATCCGGCTGGCTCATCAGGTCGGGCCGGCTGACGTGTTCTTCTTCGATCGCGCCTCGACCGGCACCCTGCGGCTCGCATGCGCGCAGGCGCAGGCGGGCGCTGTGGTCGTCTACGAACCGGCGAGCGAGGGCAGAGCAAGGCTCCACCGCCGTGCCCTGCAGATCGCCGAGATCGTCAAGTACAGCCGTGAGCAGCTTCCTGAACGCCGAGGTCTGGACGCATCCGCTGGGAAGGTCGTCATCGAGACGGATGGGGCTGCGGGCGCGCGGTTCCGAGTGGGAGAAGGTGCCTGGCACCGAAGCCCTGCGTACGCCGTCGACGCGCGCGACGCGGGTGGCGCCGGCGACTGGATGACGGCCATCGTCCTCGATGCGCTCCGAGGTGGCTCTCGCCTGGTCCGCGATGTGCGGAGCGCGGTCAAACTGGGGCAGGGGTACGCGGCCTTGAGCTGCCTGTTCCCGGGCGCCCGCACGATGTCCACCCAACTCGATGCGAAGCAGGTGGGGAGTCGGGTGAGTGCCATCATGGCGGGTCGTGAGCCGGACGTGTCGGCCTCGCGGTCACCCGGTGCGATGTTCGACCGCGACAACTGTCCCGCGTGCCTGCTCCCGGTGTCGGCTTGAGTCCTCAGCCGCTGAGCCACCCCTCTCGGATCGATGCGCCGTGGACGCCGTGCAGCCGGTCGTGAAGGTCGGCGGCCTGGACCTCGGTCAGCGACGCGATGTAGTCTGCGACGGCGCGGGCCTGCATCTTGTCCGTGTCCCCGTCGAGCGCCTCGTGCAGTTCGTCGTCTTGTAGGCACTGCTTGTCGTAGATCTCGAGCAGGCGCGGTGGGAGGCGATGCCGTCGCGTCTCCTTCTGGAGCCACCCGAGGAGTCCTTCGAACAGTTGTCGGACGACCCTGGCGTGTCCCTCCTGCATGGTCGTCAGCGCAGGGTTGTCGATCACGTAGTGCCACGTGAGCTGCTTGAGGATCTGGACCTCGTGCCAAGCATCGGGATCGACCGTGGTGACCGGCCCGGTGCCGCCGCGCAGGCGGAGCGCGGGTACGAACCGGTCGAGGAACTGGTTCGTCATGGAGTGGAGCTGGGCTCGGTCCGCGTTCGTCCCGTGGTACGTGCCCGAGCCGGGCAGGCAGTCATCGAGCAGCCACTTCAGTGCCTTGGCCGCCTCTTCGGGAACGTAGTAGTCGTGTCCCATGAACTGCGAGGTCGCGGCGGCCAGGAAGGAGCTGGATTCGTCCTGGTCGAGACGCAGACGCCCGAGTGGGATCAGACCTGCTCGGTAGAAATCCTCCAGGTCGTGACAGGCGTAGGTGAGGTCGTCGGCCCAGTCCATGAACTCGGCTTCGAGGGTGCGGTGCTCGGACTCCTGGGTCTCGCGGGCGAACTCGAAGTCGGCGCGCTCGGAGGTGTAAGCGCCCCATTTCTTCCACCTGTGCCCGCGCTCCGAGGCCGTGTGATCATCCTCGGACCTGAGCCAAGGGTACTTGAGGACACCGTTCAGGGTAGCCCGCGTGAGGTTGAGGCCGCGTTGGCCCGGCCCGCAGATCGAGAGCTTGGTGACCACGCGGAACGTCTGGGCGTTGCCCTCGAACCCGTCCAACTCGTGTTCGAGGCACAGATCATCGAGCACCCGCTCGCCGTTGTGACCGAACGGCGGGTGACCCAGATCGTGCGCGAGCGCAACCGCTTCGGCGGCATCCGCGTCGACGCCGCCAGCGTCGCCGAGCCGTCGCGCCACCTCGGGGTCGGTCTCGGCCTGACGGAGTATCCTCTGGGCCATCCGCTGGGCGAGTTGCGCCACCTTGATCGAGTGCGTCAGCCGATTGTGGAAGAGCTGGACCTCACCCGTCCCCACGACCTGCGTGACGCCAGCCAACCGTCGGAACGCCGATGAGTAGAGGACCCTGTCCCGGTCTCGCTCCGACTCGGTCCGCATCTCGCCGTCTGGCGCGTAGCCAGTGCGCCGACGGTGCTCCGTTGGCTTCAAAGTGTTGGGGATAATCTCGATCTCTCCTTGGTCCTGCGCGCCACGCTGTCCTAGGCGCTCACCGCGTGGTCCGGCGGGCTGGTCGTGGTACTCGTATCAAGCGCGGATTCCTCCTCATTAGGAATACGTTTGAGGACGGCGATTGGTTACGGTCGGATCGACGATCAGGCCACGGGCGCTCTGCAGTGGACCACCCGCATCGCTCGGGCCTAGGGCTACGCCGGTGCGGTGTTTCAAGTGGCTGGACGAGGAGCCCGTGACCGTCGACGTCCTGATCGCCAACGCCGGGATTAGCTCGCGATGCGGCGTGCTCGACCTGCCTGCAGAGCGGTGGCGTGAGATGCTGGCGGTCAACCTCGATGGCGTGTTCCACTGCGCGCAGGAGGCCGGGCGCCGGATGGTGGGCGACGAGCGGGACGGGGTGATCCTGATGATGGGGTCGACCAACGGGATCACGGGCCACCCCGGCTACGCGCACTACAACGCGTCGAAGGCCGGGGTGATCGCGCTGGCCAAGACGATGGCGCTGGAGCTGGCAGCCAGGGTGCGTGTGAACGCCATCTGCCCCGGGTACGTCCTGACCGAGATGCAGCGTGCCGAGTACACGGATGAGATGCTGGAGAAGGTCAACCGCGGCCTGCCGCTGCGCCGTCAACGCCGACCCCAGCGAGGTCGCCCGCCTCTTCCTGTTCCTGGCCTCCGACTGGGCCGCCTACATCACCGGCCAAGCCATCGTCATAGACGGCGGCGAGCTGGCGTAGACGAGGCGGTCGGCGTCGGCGGGCCCCATCATGGTGAATCTCCCGCGTGGTGGCCCCTCCCGCTGATGCCGTGAGCCTCGCGGCACTAGCCAGGGGCCTCGTGATCCACCCGGGGTTCAGGGGCGGGCAGACGCGGTCGGCATCTTCATCGATGGAACTATTGGAATTGGAATGACCACCGCGGAACAGAGCAGACGCGGAGAATGGGGGTGAGTCTTCCCCCGGGAGAGTGAACGGGCCTCCCCCATCGGCATGATGACGCACAAACATTGCCGGGTAATGCTTGTCTCGGCGCGCTACCGAGACAGAGGTATGGTCGTGATGTCGATGAGGACTCTTCGAACAACTACACCCGTGCTGGCGCTAGCTCTCGTGAGTGTTGGCTTACTCGCAGCGGCGACGCCCCCGCCAGGCGCGCCGTGGGTCTCACCGAATCCTGCTATGGAGGCAAGCCTTACTCCGCGCGATCAACCTTCCATGGAGATCCCTGCTGCATTGTCCCATAGTCCCTTCCGACAGGCTGCGTTCGAAGGGGAATTCACCTTGTCGCCTGGCATCGGGTTTGTGTTGCTCCATCAACCCGAGAACGGAGCGTGGTCGTTGGAATCTACAACATGTACACCGATTGACGATCCGGTTGTGGGGAGTTGTAACCTGATGCTGTCCGGTGCGTTCGGAGCAGCAGCCAGCCCGTTCGGACAAAAGATCGGCGCCTACTGCGTTGGAATTAACAGCGGGTTTGGTGGTGATGGGATCTTCAGCATCGGACCGGACTCGTACGACCTACAAGGGATGCACTGGGACTGGTACGGCAAGCCTGGCCCTTACTTCCTCATCGGACATTGGTCGGACAACAGCACCGATGACAACGGCACGGCGATCATCCTGCTCGGTCCGACGCCGGTGACATCGACTGGAGGTTGTGAGAACCCAGCAGATCCGCAGACTTTCGCGGCGCTGCGGGCGAAGGTCATTCTGCTCTGATCCCCGTTCTACCGAAGCGGGCCC
>Ga0214471_10002120_pt1 | contig 15571 bp, 14 predicted proteins | sample RVTome_5_FD_207665 | JGI IMG/M metagenome (GOLD analysis project Ga0214471, IMG submission 207665) | Soil microbial communities from uranium-contaminated site in the Upper Colorado River Basin, Wyoming, United States - RVT142D155 | ecosystem: Environmental > Terrestrial > Soil > Contaminated >... | reverse complement strand
CATGCGCCGCAGCTTGAGGATCCGGCGATGCCTGCGCCCTTCGGCGCGGGAGCCGCCGGCCGCGCGTCGTTGGAGCGCCGTCCCGTCCGGACCGGCTCCGCAGCCGATCGAGCGCGCCACCGACACCACGTCCGAGACGACCGCGCTGGCGGTGGGGTTCTGACCGGCTCCGCGTCCGTAAAACAGCTCCGCGCCGACCAGATCGCCGTGCACGTAAATCGCGTTGTACACGCCGTTCACGTTGGCCAAGAGATGCGACTTGGCCAGCAGCGTCGGATGGACCCGGACTTCCAGCTCGTGATCGACTTCCTTGGCGATGGCCAGCGGCTTGATGCAGTAGCCGAATTCGTCGGCGTATTCGATATCCGACTGAGAGATGCTGCTGATGCCCTCCACAAAGATGTCCCGGAGGCGCGGTTGCACGCCGAAACCCAGCCACGCGAGAATGGCCAGCTTGTGCGCGGCGTCGTCTCCGTTGATGTCGAGCGCGGGGTTGCGTTCCGCGTACCCGTGCCGTTTCGCCTCCATCAGCGCCTCATGGAAGCTGAGGTGCCGCTGGCTCATCTGGCTCAGGATGTAGTTGGACGTGCCGTTGACGATGCCGAGGACCGCGTCGAGATCGTTGGCGACGAGTCCGTCGCGGAGCGCGCGGATGATCGGGATGCCGCCCCCGACGGACGCTTCGAAGTTGACCGTGAGGCCGCGCGCCTCAGCCGCGGCGAAGATCTCCCGTCCGTGCGAGGCCAGCAGCGCCTTGTTGGCAGTCACGACGTGCTTCCCGTTGCGCAACGCGTCCAACACGAACCGCCTGGCGGGCTCCAATCCTCCGATCAGCTCGATGACGATCGTGATCTCCGGATCCGCAAGGACGGCTCGCGGGTTGGTCGACGCCAACCCGGGCGGAAGCCGCCAGCCGCGGGACCGCCTGAAATTGCGGGAGCACACACGCTTGAGCGTGATGCGGCAGCCCGCCCGGTGCTCGAGCAGGCGGGCACGTTCGATGAGCACCCGGGCGACGCCGGTCCCGACGGTGCCGAAGCCCAGCATTCCAACCTTCACAGATTCAGGCATCGACTGCTGTGACGTCCTTCACGCTACACGTTTCACGTTACACGGAGGATGCGAAGTTCCGCGGCCGAGCCCAGACTGGTCGGGGCGGAGAGATTTGAACTCTCGACCTCCTGAACCCCATTCAGGCGCTCTAGCCAAGCTGAGCCACGCCCCGGTGAAGGGCTCGGCCGCGGGACACCCCTCCGTCGCATTGTTCCGTCGCAGGCGCTCTCGCCAAGCTGAGTCCTGCGACCCTCCCGGTCGCAGGACTCGGGCCGCGGCGCGGATCATCCGCGGCCCTCGCCACACCCCGGGATGCGCCCGGCCGCGGGACACCCCTCCGTCGGCCCATCGGCCGAAGGACTCCTGCGCCGACAAGGAATATCCTGCGCAGTCGCATTTCCCGCCGCAGGTTCTTCTCTTGTACTCCAGATTGTTCCCTGATTCACCTCCCCGCGCTTGAATGTCCGCGCGGTCCCCACAAGTCCTGTGGCGCCCGAAGGTTCCGTGCGTCGGTGTGCAAGCCGGCGGGAAGATATCAGCTTAACAGGCGTGGGTCTAAAAATCAAGAATGAGTCGGGAGCCTGTCGGGAGCCGCAAACCGGATACGGCGACGATGGTCTAGCGCCGGCGGACCCGGAGATAGAACTGCTCCGGTCTTCCCTCTCTCTGCATGAGGCGGCGCAGGGCCGAGCGAGGGGTCCGTCCCCGGAAGAGAATGGCCTCGACCTCGGCGATGATCGGCAGTTCGAGTCTGCGCGCGCGCGCGAGGCGCATGACCGCCCTGGACGTGTCCACGCCTTCGATCACCATGGGGGTCGAGCGGAGGATGCTCGCGAGCGGCGCACCGAGGCCGATCTGTTCGCCGAGCCAGCGGTTCCGTCCCGAGAGGCATGTGGTGACGAGATCGCCCAGGCCGCTGAGGCCCCAGAACGTCTCTTGGCGAGCACCCAGCACGACGCCAAGCCGCGCCATTTCAACGATGCCCCTCGTGATGAGCGCCGCCTTCGCATTGGGGCCGAGGTCGAGTCCGTCGCCGATTCCGGCGGCGATGGCGATCGGGTTCTTGAGCGCGCCGCCCAGCTCCACGCCGGGAACATCCGTGGTCGTGTACACCCGGAACTGGCGGCCGGCGAACCATCGCTGGACCCGGCGCGCGGTATTCTCGCGGGAGGCGGCCGCGACCACGCTGACAGGGCGCCCGCGGGCGACGTCGATCGCGATGCTTGGACCCGACAGGACGGCGATGCCGGCCGGGTTCCCGGTCGCCTCACCGAGCACTTGCGACATGCGCATGCCGGTGCGGATCTCGAGCCCTTTCGCGACGCTCAGCCAGACGCGGGAGACGTTCCGCTCCGCGTGAGGCACCCGACTGAGGACGCCGCGCACGTACTGCGAAGGGACGGCCAGCACGACAAGTCCCGCTCCGGCGAGCGCCGAGTCGAGGTCCGGCGTGAGGCACACGCCGGGAGGGATGCGCACCCCGGGCAAGTAGCGGCGGTTATGGCGGCTGCGCGCAGTGAGTGCGAGTTCGGCCGGAAACGCGCCCCACAGGCTGACCCGGTGGCCCAACCGGTGGAGATGGATGGCCAGCGTCGTGCCCCAGCCTCCGTCGCCGAGCACGGCGCAGGTGGTGCGGTGCCGTCGTGTCATCGGCGCCACTGTAGCACGCGCGCGAAATCCCGTCAAACGATGCCACAGGCGGAATTCGGAATTGGGAATGCGGAATGGTTCGCATGAAGAACACGGTGCGCACGAGAACCGGTTCTAAATGGAACCCACGTTGCATGTTAAGATTCGAATGGGTTCCATTTACCCCGAGCGAGCACAGCGAGTCGAGGGGGTCCCCTTCGACTTCGCTCAGGGTACATGCGCCCAATGTTAAGATGCAATCGTGGGCGCATTTAGTTCATGTCGTCTGGAACATATGATTCCGCGCCGACGTCCATGACCAGCACGTGCCGGTAACCGACCCGGTAGACGGCATCGCCCCAGACGACGTAGAAATGCCCCCGCACCTTGTAGATGACGCGCTCGCCCCCGGTCTCCGGGTCCGCGTGCTTCCTCACGAAGACCTCCCGGGGCGGGGCCGGATCCAGCCGCTGTGCCCACGCGACCGAATCCTCCATGCACGGCAAGATCGTTTCGGCTTCGACGCGGTAGGTGCAGCGCCTGACGACGGTGGTGGTGACGGTGCCCTGCGCCAGGCGCTCCGTGATGACGCAGTCCCGCTTGCGCCAGTCCCCGGAGGTGAGATTCCGGACGACGATCTCCCGCATCAGGGAACGTCCTCGAAGCACAGGTCGCACTCGAACTCGCGGTCGAGCCGGTGGAGCTCGAAGGCCAGCATCACCAATCGCAGCTTGGTCGGCTCATCGTGCGTCCTCCGCCAGTGCGAGTACAAGTCCAGAAACCCGTCCATGGTGCTGTCAAAGACCGAGTGTCGTTCATAGGACTCGAGGTCCTTGAGAAAGCGCCGGAACCTGGCTTCCGACACCTCCGGCGCAGCCGGTGGCAGCCGCTTCATCTGAGAGAACCGCCGCTCGAACATCGTGGCCTCCTTGCGCCCGACGGACTCAGATAATCAATGCGGCCGAGCCCTCGGAGTCTCACGAGCCCGGCCTACCGCTTGCCTTGCTTGTCCTGAGGGCGCTGTTAGATCATTTATAGATATCTTCCACTTTTATAAATACCTGACTTTTGTTATGCACGTCAAGGCCGCGAGACCCTTTTCTCTGCTCATGTGCCAGGTGTCTGGAAGGCGTACGGGCAGACGGACTGGAAGGCGCACCACCGGCAAGAGAACTCTTGCGGCCGTGCGGGAAATTTGCGGTCTCGGATGCCGCCGGCAACCTCCAGCAACTGCCGCTCGGCTGACTCCAGATCGGACGCCGTAATCTCGTGCGTGCCGGTCAGTTCTGATTCAAGAAACCTGAGCTCAACCCGTGCCGGCGGGCCGCCGCGCAGCCGTTTCCAGGCAAGCGCATAGACGGCAAGCTGGAATGACTGCTTTGCCTGCCGGTCGGCGGCGGCCTGTTCGCGCACCTCGGAGCTCTTGTAGTCGATGATGACGGCCTGATCGCCGTGCACGTCGACGCGGTCCCATCGGCCGACGACGATCACGTTCTCAGGAAGCGGAAACCGGAAGCGTTCCTCGATCAAGGCCGGACGCTCAGGACGCTCCTGCTGGCGCTCGTAGAAGCGACGGAGGGTGCGCTGACCCTGCTCGAGCCGCAGTGCCTCGTGCTCGCGGGTGAAGAATCCCTCCGATTTCCAAGCCGCCTGGAACGCCTCGAGCAATTCGGAACACGGCATCGGCGAGCCCTGCAGCACACGCCGGAAGTAGACCTCGATCGCTTTGTGGATGGCGGTGCCGTAAATCACGGGATGGTGGCGCATCACCGGCACGTGCAGCACATGGCTGAACCTGTATTTGAGCGGGCAGGTCCGGTAATCGTCCGCCCCGTGGGCATCCAGCCGCAGTGGGCGCGTGCGCGGCTCCGCCAGCGTAAGCGGCACCGGCTCAGGAGGAGGGGCGGACTGCTCGATGAGCTGGCGCGCGCTCGCCACGCGGGCCTGCGGGCTCGGACTCGGCAAGTCCAGGGCTTCCGCCGCGAACTGGCTGATCTTGCGCGTGGATTTGCCGCCGTAGTTGTACGCGCAGCTCAGGAAGAGCTCCTCCTTGGCCCGCGTCATGCCGACGTAGAACAGCCGCCGCTCTTCCTGCAGATGGTAGTTCCCCGAAGGCAGGATGTCCTTGATCAGCGCCTCCGGCAGCTCGATCGGATCCCGCCGGGTGACGGACGGAAAACGGCCCTGCACGAGGCCGACCATAAACACGACGGGAAACTCCAGCCCCTTCGCCTTATGCACGGTCAGGACATGGACCCGGTCGGCCCACGCGTCGTCCTCCTCCATGGGCTCGCTGCCGAGCGCCTCGAACAGCGCAAGATGCCGCATGAGCTCCATGAGGCCGCCCGCGCCCAGATCCTCGATGCGCCGCAGCTCGCGGAAAAACCGGCCCAGCGTCTTCAGCCGCGCGACGTCATCAAGCCGCTCCTCGCGGCTCAAGGCGGCCAGCAGGCCACGCCGGCTGAGCCATTCATACAAGACCTGCCCGCACGTGCGCTCGCGGGCCATTTCGCGCAGCTCCTCGACGTCCCGCAGGAGCTCTTCGAACCGGCCTCGCGCGGCCTCGGAGAGCGCGAGCTCATCCGGAGACTCGAGCACCGCGGCCAGTCCGACCTTGCGTCTCCGGGCGGCCGCGAGAGCCGCGGCCAGATCGCGCATGGGCACGCGGTAGAGGTCCGAGCTTGCGACGTGGTACCAGCTCAGGCTGTCCTCGGCATCGGCGAGCGCGCGGATGCACGAGAGCAGCATTTTGCTTTCGGGGCGGGCGAACAGCCCGCTCGCGCCGCTGAAGGTCCATGGGATGCCGGCCACGTTCAGCGCGCGCAGAAAGAGCTCCGCCTCCCGGTTGGCCCTGACGAGCACCGCGACGTCCCCCGCCCGCGCTCGGCCGCTCTCGATGATGCCGCGGATCGTCTGCGACACCCAGTCCGATTCGCTCGAGACCGTGTCGAACACCTGCAGGTGCACCGGATCGCGCCCGTCCGGGACGCGGGAATGGAGCCGCTTGTCGATGCCTTGGCGCACCTCCAGACGGTCCGGGTCGTTGTGGCGGATGAGCCGGTAGGCGTGATCGAGCAGCGCCTGCGGCGAGCGGAAATTATCCTTCAGCACGATGGTGCGGGTATCGCCGTAGCGCTCCAGGAACTGGAGCACGTTGCTCAGCGCGGCGCCTCGCCACTTGTAGATGCTCTGGTCGTCGTCGGCCACGACGGTCGCCTGGATGCCGGGCTCCGCCAGGAGCGTGAGCAGGCGGAACTGCGCGTAATTGGTGTCCTGGAACTCATCGACCAGGATGTAGCGATAACGGCGGCGGGCCTCGGCGAGCACGTCCGGGTGGCGCTCCAGGAGCTCGATGGCCAGCAACACCTGATCGCCGAAATCCAGCGCGTCGGCTTCGCGCAGGAGCCGCTGGTACTCGGCGTATCCTGCGGCGAGCTCCGCGGTCCGCTGCGCGCGGGCGCGCGCCTCCGACGCCGCGGCCGGATCGGCCTGCAGCGTCCGGGCGTACGAGGAGAACTCCTCCGGCGTCACGGTCTCGTCCTTCGCCCTGGCGAACACCGTGGCGAGCGCGTCCAGGAACTTGGCGGGGTCGTGCAGCGGGCGGAACTGCTCCAGCGGCAGATGGAACAGCCGCTCCCTGAGGAAGACGAGCTGCTCGGCTTTGGAGAGGACGCGGCACTGCGGCGTGAGCCCCACCCGATGGGCATGCTCCCGGATGAGCTGATCCCCGAAGGCGTGGAAGGTGCGGAGCGTGACGTCGAGGTAGCCGTACGGCACCAGGAGGTCGACGCGCTCCTCCATTTCGCGCGCGGCCTTCTCCGAGAAGGTGAGCCCGAGGATCTCCTCCTGACGGGCCCGGCCGGAAGCCAGCAGCCAGGCGATGCGCCTGGCGATGACGGTGGTCTTCCCCGTCCCGGCCCCGGCGACGATCAGCAGCGGGACGCCGTCATGGGTGACGGCGTCCCGCTGCGCATCCGTGAGATCGTCGATGAGCCGTCCGACGTCTCCGGACGCCGCGGTTGGGGCCGTGGGCGCGCTCACCGTCCGCTGGCTTTGGAGACGGTGAAGTCGAAGACGAATTTGAGCCGCGCCCGCGGCACGTCTTCGGGATCGAAGTTCGTCTTGATGTTCGTGAGGAACAGCCGCAGGAGATCCGCCTTGTGCGACGGGCTCCAGAAGGCCACCAATCCGTCGTGCACAACTCCCGGATACAGCAAGCCGCTCTGCAGGCTCGAGAGCTTCATGATGCTGAAGCGCCCGTAGGTCTTCTCCGGGATGATCCGCCCCACCGGGACGCTGAATCCGAAGTAGCCTGGCCGGGCTTCCCGAAGGAGCCCGCGCGTCACCGTTGAGAACGGGGCCCGGTATTCCGCGTAGGCTTCGACGTAGTCGATGCCGATCATGCTGTACTGGTTGCCCCGGTCATCGACGAGGACGAACTCCTGCGGCGCAATGGAGATGTGCTCCTCGCTGCGGTTGCTGATCTTGACATAGAACACCATGTGCTCGGCAAAATACGGGTTATGCCCCGCGTCGCGGCCGAACACCGCCGGGTTCGCGAAGAACTCCTCCAGATCGTTCGGCTCCATGTACTGCACGTGCACCTCCACGCCGTCCTGTGTGAGCGTCTGATCGGCCGGTTCCAGGCGCCAGTCCACCGCCTGGGCGATCGCGCCCTCCTCGCCCAACGGCCCCCGCGCGGACCGCTCAAGGAGCAGCGAACTCTTCCGGCCCGAGCAGCCGGCGGCGGCGAGGGCCGCCACCACCGCCACACACATCACCGCCGTGCGCGCTGCGCCCATGCGTCCTCCGTCAGTTAGACCCGCTCGAACGGGTCGAAGAGCTTCTTGTACTCCTCCAAGCAGTACCGGTCCGTCATCCCGGCCAGATAATCGCACACCACGCGATGCGGCTCTTCGCCGCTCACGATGCGCCCCCGGGTGGTCTTGGGCAGCTGGTCGGGCTGATTGAGGTACACGTGAAACAGGTCCGAGAGGATCCGCCGGGCCTTGTTGGCCATCCGCACGACGCGCGTGTGCTGGTAGAGCGACGTCCACAAGAGGCGCTTGAGCGGCGCCCGCAGGGCCTGCATGGAGCGGCTGAATCCGACCAGATGCTCGCGGCAGTGCCGGACGTCGTCAACCGTGGCGATGCCCTGTTCCGCGATCCGGCGGCAGGTTTCCTCCGCCAGGTCCGTCACCTGGCGGCTGATGAGCCGCCGGATCATCTGGTACTTGCGGATCTCCGCCGGCATGGTCTCGACGGCGGCGCCGAGGCTCTCCCGGGTGGTCCGCCACAGCTCGAGCGCCTCGACGTCCTCCTCATGGAGAATCCCTGACGTCAGGCCGTCGTCCAGGTCATGGTTGTCGTAGGCGATTTCGTCCGCGATGTCGACGACCTGGCTTTCCAGGAGCGGCGACACGGACGGATCGAGCGCGACTTGCATGTCGGGGTGGTCGTATGGGGTGCGGTGCTTATTCATGCTCTCCCGCACTTCCCAGGTCAGGTTCAGCCCCGGGAAACCGGGATAGCGCGCTTCCAGGAGGTCGACGACCCGCAGTCCCTGCACGTTATGGTCGAAGCCCCCGAAGCCTTCCATCAGCGCCCGCAGCGCGTCCTCCCCCGCGTGGCCGAACGGCGGATGGCCGATGTCGTGCGCCAGCGCGACCGTCCGGACGAGGTCCTCGTTCAGGCGAAGCAGCCTGGCGATGGAGGTCGCGATCTGCGCGACCTCGAGGGTATGCGTGAGGCGCGTGCGGTAATAGTCGCCTTCGTGATTGACGAAGACCTGGGTTTTGTATTCGAGGCGGCGGAACGCCGTGCTGTGGACGATGCGATCGTGGTCCCGCTGGTACACCGTGCGGAACGGGTCTTCCGTTTCCTCGTGCTGGCGGCCGCGCGTCCGCCGGCTCTTCATCGCGTAGGACGCCAGCCACTGCTCCTCCCCCTCCTCTTGCGCCGCCCGGTTTCGAAGGCCCGCGAGCGCCTGGGCCGGATTGGCGCTCATCGGCGGCTCCTTGGACGCCGCGCGGGGCGGCCTCGCCGGCGTCCGGGCGCCCGGCGCGAGGAACCCGAAAGCTGACGGTAGAGCTCATCGAGCGACTGGGAAATCACCTTGGTCCCGGACACGGTCGGCATGAAATTCGTGTCGCCCTGCCACCGGGGCACGATATGCAGGTGCAAATGCCCGGGGATGCCGGCTCCGCCGACCTTGCCGAGATTGACACCCAGGTTGAACCCGTGCGGATGGAGGCGGACCGTGAGGATCCGCATCAGCCGTTGAGAGAGCCTGAGCATGTCGGTCCACTCCTCGGCGCGCAGCGCCAGCAGCGTGCCGATGTGACGGCTGGGAGACACCAAGAGATGGCCGTTGTTATAGGGGTAGCGGTTCAGGATGGCGAAGGCGCTGCCCTCCCTGTCCACGAGCCGGCTCGTCCTGGCGGAACGCCCGCGCGCCGCCGCGCAGAAGATGCACCGCCGCTGCCGCGGCCTGGAGAGGAACGCGCTGCGCCACGGGGCCCACAGACGCGGCAGGTCGCGGTCGGCGGCCGGCTTCCGTCGGGCTCGCATCAGGCGTCCCCGTACAGGGCCTGCAGGACGCTCAGGTCCTCTCCCCGCCACACCCACATGCTGGTGGATTTCGCCAGCAGGCTCGCGTTGTCCTCCACGGCTCCGCCCGTCACCAGCAGCTTGCGGGAGGGCCTGGGAGACCGGGCGCGGCAGAGCGCGTCGAACTGGCTGACGAGGGCCTCGTCCACGTCCCCCTCGCTGATCGCGGCGGCCCAATGCCGCCCGTCTCCCTCCGCGATCAGGCACATGGCTCCGGGACGGATCGGAGTCGCCAGGAGCTCCACGCGCTCGAACTTCGGCAGTCGGCCCGTTTTCGAGCTGAGCAGCACCATCTCATCCTGAAAACTTCCGAAGAGCTTGCTCACCCGCTCCGGAAACGCCTGCCGGCTGGCCGCCTGCCAGCGGTCCCACAGCGCCGACAGGTGCGCGTCGAACCGCCGCTGGACCGCGGCGTCATCGGGCACCGTGCCCGCCCGCTGGACGGACACGACGTTGGTCAGCCAGCACCGGAGCAGCGGATCCGGCACGAACCAGCAGGTCCCGCGGCGCTCGACCAGGTCGGCTTCGGCGAGCAGCTGCAGGATCCCCACGACGCCCGCCCGGCCGATCCGCGCAGACACCGCCGAGGCGGTCCGGGCGCCTTCGGCGACCTGGAGGAGGACTTCCATGGCCCGCACGCCTTGCTTCGGGTGCGCCAGGAATTCGACGCGCGAACGGCACCATTGATGGAAGATCCCTTCCGGACGGCCGAGCAGGTCCCAGGACGTCTCGAACAACAGCTCCCGGCTCAGCGTCTGCTGGCCGCGCAGCATGGCGAGCTCCCGCATGCGCCGGGACCACACCGCCAGATACCAGGGATACCCGCCCAGCCAATGCACGAGAAACGGGGTCAGCGTGTGGCTCCCATCGAGCGGGTCGAGCTCGTGGCGGATCCATGCGGCGGCGACCCTGGCCTCCAGCGTTTCGAGCGTGAGCAATTCGAACTGCCCGAAGAGCAGCTGCAGGCGCTCGCGCAAGATGGAGGTCGCCTGATACGGGAGCGAGCTTGCGAGGATGAACTGCGTCGATGGCCAAGTCATGACGCGCTTGCCAAGCTCGTGGAACGCATGGCCCAGGCCGAGCACGTCCAGGTAGAGGAACTCATCGAGCATCAGCACCGCGGCCCGGCCGGTTTCCCTGGTCAGCGCGGGGATCGTATCGAGCGTCCGGTTGAAGGCCTCCCCGTAGGCCCGGCGGCTCAGGAGTCCGTCGGCTGCGCGCGCCGCCGCGGCCGTATGGGGCAGCCGCGTGTCCGCGTCCGCGAGCAGCTCCTGCAGGTCCTGGCTGTCCTGGCGGCTCAACCCGGCCTGCAGCACGCTGCAGAGCAGCCGGGAAAGGAACGTCCGGCACGACTCCCGATACACCGGGCAATAAATCAGGAGGAGCCCTCGGTGATCGCCCAGCAGGAGTTGCTGCAGCTGAAAGGTCTTGCCGGTTCCCGGGGGCCCGATCAGCGCGAGGTTCTGTCTGAAGCCGTCCCGGAAGGCGGTCAGCCGCTGGCTGAGGCGGTGCGCGAGTTCAGGGCGCAGGTTCGTGCTCGTCATCCCAGCTCCGGCAGGTGCGGGAGCACGTCGAGCTGGCGGGTCCCGTACCAGATTTCGAATTGCAGCGGCCGCCCGTCAACGTCCCCGAGCGCCGTGCCCTGCTTCACGAAGGTCCCGGGTGCGACGAACAGCCGGCGCAAGCCCGCGTACAGGCTGTGATAGCCGTCGAGATGATCCAGGATGATCGTGGCGCCGGCGTCCGCGACGTCAGGCGTGATCGCCGCCACGCGCCCGGTCCGGCTGGCGCGCACTTCCGTGCCGTCGGCCGCCCGGATGAACAGGATGGCGCCCGATTGCGCGCGCTCCAGCCGGCCGTGGGCCGGCCACAGGAAGTGCGCGGTTTCGCGCGGCAATGGGATGAAGAGGCGCATGCCCGCCGCAACGTGGCCCGGATCGCCAACGCGATTGGCCCGTCCGAGCGTGACCGCGTCCACCCCGAACGCCCGGCCGAGCCGCCAGAGCGTTTCACCGGCCTGCAGGGTGTGGTAGGTGCCGGCGGGGTGTTCGGGCATCACGGGAGCCGTCTCAACGGCGAGGGGCCGGTGCGCCGCGCACCCCGCGAGCAGCGCGCCCGCGGCGACGATCGAGGAGGCTGGGTGGAGCAGGCTGCTGCGGTGCCGGATCCGCTTCGGGTGTCTGTCCATCACGCCTTTGCGAGGTTGATGCACGGGCCACAGCAGCGCAACCTCGGCGCCGGTCCGTCCGATCGGGCGCGACAACAGCCCCGCCGACGTGTCGAGCGAGCGGGTAGCGGGAATCGAACCCGCGTAGCCAGCTTGGGAAGCTGGTGCACTACCACTGTGCTATACCCGCGTGAAGTCCGCGTGGTCGCCCTGCCCATCCGCAGGCGCGCCGAGCGGCGGAAGGTGGCGTCCCTCCCGGAAACCGGGTTGCGCTCCCACAACCGAAATCGTTCTATTATAGACAGCCCGCCGTCGAAGTGCGAAGAAATTCTTCCAGCCGCTCGCGCAATCGCGCGGCGGCCGCAGCCGGATCGTCCGCCGAGCAGACGGCGCGGACGACCGCGATGCGCCTCCCTCCAGCCGCGACGACCGCGCCGACGCGCACGTCGTCGATGCCGCCGATGCACACGACGGGCCGCGACACGCGCCGGTGGACCTCGGCCAGCGCGCCGAGGCCCACCGGCGCGACCGACGGCTTCGTCGGCGTGGGAAACAGCGGGCCGTAGCCGAGATAGTCGGCGCCTTCGGCCTCCGCGGCGAGTGCCTGCGCGAGGCTGTGCGTGGATTTTCCGATGAGGCGTCCGGCGCCGAGCCGCGCCCTGGCGGCTTCAACGGGGGGATCGTCCTGGCCGAGGTGGACGCCGTCGGCCCCGGCCTCCGCAGCGACGTCCGGATGGTCGTTGATGATGAGCGGGATCCCGGCGGGGCGTGTCAGCGCCAGCAGGCGGCGCGCCTCGGCCGCCAGCGCCGAGGGCTCCGCTCGCTTGTCGCGCAGCTGCAGCACGTCGGCGCCGCCCCGGATCGCCCCTGCGGCTATCTCGGTCAGGGCCCGGCCGGCCGCCGCGGCGCGGTCAATGATGACGTAGAGCCGCCACGCGGAGCAGGATGAGGCGTTCGGCATCATAGACTCGGAAGCGAAGGCGCTGCAGCGCGGCGGTCCGGCGCGGCGCCACGACCCGGGCGCATTCCTCCAGGACCCGAAGCGCTTCCTTCACCCGCTGGAAGTTTATGAGGAGCACACGCTCTGGCGTGCCGACCCGGCCGCCGGAGACCCGCCGCCCGGGGTCGCGCAGGCTGTTTCGGGCGCGCAGCCGTTCCTCGATCGGAATGCCGAAGCTCTCGATTGCGGCAGCGATCTCATGCCGCAAGCTGCGGCAGCGCCTCCACAGGACGGGGCGACGCCAAAGGAATCGCAGCAGCTCTTCGGTGACGCGCAGGCCCTCAAGCGCGCGGTTGGCGTTCGCGTCCAGCAGGCGCGCGGCGTCCCGGCGGGCGCGACGGGCGGCAGGCGTCGCCGGAACGGCGGCGCCTCGCCCCGCAGAGCGCCGCCCTGCCGGCTTGAGCCGGAGGGCCGGGCGCGGCCTCATCGCCGCCGCGCGGCCACGCGGGCCAGGAGGCGCGACGTGGAGCGTCCGGGCGTCAGCGGGATCCTGACCACGCGTCCGCCCGAATCCCTGACGGCGTCCGAGCCCGCAATGCTTCCCCGCGCCCAGTCCGCGCCTTTCACCAGGACGTGCGGTCGGATCCGCTCGATCAGGCGCGCGGGGGTCGGCGCGTCGAAGATGGTCACGTAATCGACGGCTTCCAGGGCGGCGAGCACCCGCGCACGGTCGCGGGCCGGCACCAGCGGACGGCCGGCTCCTTTGAGCCGCCGGACCGATCGGTCGCTGTTCAGCGCGACCACCAGCGTGTCCCCCAAGCGCCGCGCCCGCTCCAGCAGGCGCACGTGTCCCAGATGCAGCAGATCGAAGCACCCGTTCGTGACCACGATCGTGCGGCCGGCCGCGCGGTCCCGTCGGACGGCTTGCAGGAGGGCCCGCTCCGCCAGGACTTTGGACTCACCGCGCCTGAGGTTAGCCCTGGAGGAGGGCATCTTCGACGAGGGCGCACAGGATATGCCCCACGGTGAGGTGGACTTCCTGAACCCGCGCGGTGACGCGCGAGGGCACGACCAGGCAGACGTCGCACAGCGCGGGCATCGCGCCGCCGCCGGCGCCCGTGAGGCCCACGGTCGCGATCGTGAGCTCCCGCGCCTGCCGCAGCGCCGCCAGCACGTTCGGGGAATTCCCCGACGTGGAGAGGCCGACCGCGACATCGCCGGGCTGACCGAGACCGGAGAGCTGGCGGGCAAACACCTGCTCGTACGCGTAGTCGTTGGCGATCGCGGTCACGCTCGCCATGTTTTCGGTGAGGGACAGCGACGGGAGCGGGGCCCGCTCGCGCTGGAACCGGCCGACGAACTCGGCGGCCATGTGCTGGCTTTGCGTCGCGGAGCCGCCGTTGCCGAACCAGATGATCTTGCGGCCGGTCCGGAGCGCCTGCCCCATCACGTCGGCCGCCTTCTGGATCGCGGCGAGGTCCTCCTCGCGGAGCGCCGCGTGCAGCCGGCCGGTCTCCGCCAGGGTGTTCTTGATGAGCGGGTTCGCCATGGCCGATGACTCCGTCACGCGAAAAACACTTTCGAGAGTTCGTACAGGTCGAGGTCCACCGTGCGGAGGGTGCCCGTGCCCTCCTCCAGCGGGACGGCCACGATGCGGTTGCCCTGCAGGCTGACCATTTTTCCGTAGTCGCCCGCCAGGACCAGGTCCACCGCCCGGACGCCGAAGCGAGTCCCCAGCACGCGGTCGAACGCCGTGGGGCTGCCGCCGCGCTGGAGGTGCCCGAGCACCGTCACGCGCGTCTCCTGGCCCGTCCGCTCCTGGATCACGCGCCCGAGCGCCTGCCCGATGCCGCCCAACCGGACGTGGCCGAACTCGTCCAGGTCGCCGGTGGCGGCCAGATCCTCCCCCACCTTGAACTGCGCGCCCTCCGCGACGACGACGATGCTGAAGTCCTTCCCGCGCTCGTGCCGCTTCCGGACGACGTCGCAGACGGCGTCCACGTCGATCGGCTCCTCGGGGATCAGGATCACGTCCGCGCCGCCGGCAATGCCGGCGTACGTGGCGATCCACCCGGCGTGGCGGCCCATCACTTCCGCGACCATGACGCGCTGATGGCTTTCGGCCGTCGTGTGCAGCCGGTCGATCGCCTCCATCGCGATGTTGACCGCCGTGTCGAACCCGAAGGTGAAGTCGGTGGCCGAGAGATCGTTGTCGATGGTCTTGGGCACGCCGATGACGTTGACGCCGTCCTTGGCGAGCTTCGTCGCCACCCCCAGGGTGTCCTCGCCCCCGATGGCGATCAGGGCGTCGAGCCTCAATCGGGTGATGGTGGCCATCGCCTGCTTCACGTCCTCCGGGCGTTTGTAGGGGTTCGTGCGGGAGGTGCCGAGAATCGTGCCGCCTTTGGGCAGGATGCCCGAGACCGTGTCCAGCGTGAGCGGCATGGTCTGCCCGCTCAGCAGCCCGCGCCAGCCGTGGCGGATCCCGACCACCTCGATCCCTGCGTTGACGGCCTTGCGCGTGACCGCCCGAATCACCGGGTTCAGTCCCGGGCAGTCCCCGCCGCCTGTCAACACCCCCACCCGTCGAATCGTCGGCATTATTCTTCCACTCCGAGTAGTCGCTCGATATAGTCCGTCGCCGTCTGCCCGCGCCAGAACGCCGGGTCGCTGAAGATCTGTTTGAACAGCGGGATCGTGGTCCGCACGGGCTCGATGGTAAACTCGTCGAGCGCGCGCTGCATGACCCGGATCGCCTCCTGGCGGGTCGCGCCCGTCGTAATCAGCTTCGCCAGCAGCGAATCGTAAAAGGGAGGCACGTCATAGCCCGCGAAGACATGGGTGTCGACGCGGACGCCGCGGCCCCCGGGCTGGTGGTACACCGCGATGCGGCCCGGAGACGGCGCGAACCCTCGGGCCGGATCCTCCGCGTTGACGCGGCATTCGATCGCCCACCCGTTGATCTTGACGTCATCCTGCTTCAGGCCCAGCGGCTCCCCGGCCGCGGTGCGGATCTGCTCCTTGACCAGGTCCAGACCCGTCACCATTTCCGTCACCGGATGTTCGACCTGCAGGCGGGTGTTCATCTCGATGAAGTAGAACGAGCCGTCCTCGTTGAGGAGGAATTCGACCGTGCCCACGGTCGCGTACTTGGCGGATTTCGCCGCGCGCAC
>Ga0214471_10002119_pt1 | contig 15573 bp, 8 predicted proteins | sample RVTome_5_FD_207665 | JGI IMG/M metagenome (GOLD analysis project Ga0214471, IMG submission 207665) | Soil microbial communities from uranium-contaminated site in the Upper Colorado River Basin, Wyoming, United States - RVT142D155 | ecosystem: Environmental > Terrestrial > Soil > Contaminated >... | reverse complement strand
TGATGTCCTCCTGGGTGAGCGGCGAGCCGGGTACCAGCGACAGCTCGCGGCGGATGACCTCGTCGCGGACGCTGCTGTTGCCGGCGATCAGCAGCTGGCCGACCCTCACCCGCGGCCCGGGAAAGACTGAGTAGGAGACGTTACGGGTGTAGGGATCGTCGCCGTCCTGGGTAACCGCGGAGGCGACGATGGCGCGCGGGAACCCCTGGTTGGCGAGCAGGATCCGCAGGCGGTTCTCGTCCTGGCGCACGGCGTCGGGGTCGAACGGGCCGCCGTCGCGCAGCTGCAGCTCGTTGGACCACGTCTGCGTGGGGACGCCGTATCCCTCGACGTTCGCCATCGTCTCGATGCCGACCCGGCCGACGCGGGTGCGCGGCCCCTCCTCGAGCCGCAGCAGCGCCCGCAGGCCGCCGATCGAGGCCTCGTTGGTGACGCTTTCCTCGACGATGCGCGCTTCCAGGAACCCCTGGCGGCGATACAGCCCCAGGACGGCGCGCTGATCCTGCTCCCAGCGGCTGGTCAGGAACGGCGAGGTGCGCAGCAGCCCGTGCTCGCGGGTCTCCATCACCGCGCGGATGGCCGCGGTCTCGATGCTGGCGTTGCCGGCGATCTCGACCGCCGCGATGCTGGTCTTCGCCGCCGGCAGGATCGTGAAACGCACCTCGACGTTGCGGCCCGCATCATCGCGGCGCCGGAAGTACGACACCAGCGGCTTCCAGTGGCCCTCGCTCTGCAGCGCCGCGCGGATGTCGTTGCGCGCCTGGTTGAGGATCCAGTCGGCGATGCTGGTCTCCTCGAAGAACGGCAGCCTCCCGTGCAGCTCCGCTTCGCTGCGGTCCCAGCCGCTGATGGTGAGGTCCACCCGCGGACCGGCCTCGACGCGGATCGTCAGCCCGGCGGTGTTGGCCGCGGGATTGGCGGCCTGCGACTCAATGTCGACCTCGGCGTGGAAGAAATGCGCCTCGGCCAGCGCCCGGCGCAGGTTGTCGAGGCCCTCACCCAGGGCGACCGAGCGGAAGACGCCGCTCTCTTCCAGCCCCAGGGCGGCGCGCACCTCGGCCTCGCCGATGCCGAGATCGCCGACCACCTCCAGGCTGCTGAGCCGGGTGGCCTCGCCGGCCTCCAGATGAAAGACGATCGTCCCCTCGGTGCGGGTCTCGTCGAGCAACAGCTCGGGGGCGACGACCGCCTGGGTGTAGCCCTGCTCGGACAGGGCCTGCTGGACGTAGCCCGCCTGCGCCTCGAGCATCTCCCGGCTGATGCGGTCTCCCGGGCGGATCGTCAGGGCCCTCTCGAGCGACCGGCGGCTCAGCGGATTGTCGCCCTGGTAGCGGATCAGATGGACGTGGGCGGCCGGCAGCACGACGAACTCCAGCCGCAGACCGTCGTCGCTGGCCGCGCCGCTGACCTGAACGTCGGAGACGCCGCCGAGCGCGTAGATGTTCTGCAGGCTGCGCCGCATGTCGGCGACCTCGTAGGGAACGCCCAGGCGCACGGCGATCGCTTCGTTGGCGGAGCGCCGGAGGGGCGCCGGAGCGGTGACCTCGACGGCGATCACCGGCATCCCCTGGAATGGCGTCGCCGCCGACAGCAACGAAGTCTGGCCGCTCTGGGCCGGAGAGTCGCCGCCGGCCGGCGCGACCGGCGGGGCGATCGGCGGGGACTGGGATTGCGGCAGCCCGGGCGGCGGCCGCGAGGGGCCGGCCGCGGCGGCCGCGGGAAACGGCACCAGGGCGGCGAGGAGCAGCAGCGTGGCCGCGGTCGCGGGGCGGCCGGGAAAACGCGAGCCACTGACCACGATGCACACGGCTCTCATTCTCTCGGGCGCTCCGGGGGAGCACCTGCGACTGCCGGCGGGCGGGGTGGAGTTCATCGGAACCGGTGGTCGAAGCGGAAGTCGACGCCCAGCGAGCCGTCTTCTTCGCGCGTTGCGGTGATCCGGATGCCGCGGGTGAGCTGGTACTCGACGGTGACCAGCTGCTCCTCGGAGGTCCCCAGGACGCTGGTCCAGCTCACCCACAGATCGGGGGTGACCTGCTTGCCGATGGTGACCCGGGCGGTGGGGTCGCCCGAGCCCTCGACCACCGCCGGGTCGACCCGGAAGCGGTCGACGCCGAAGACCCGTTGGGCGCCGCGCTCGACCTGCCCGAGGTACTGGCGGGTCAGGAACGAGGTCGCCTGGGCGCCTACCGCGCCCAGCGTGACGGTGTCGTCGCTCGCCGTCCTCGTCCGGTCGGGGGCGTCTCCCACGGTTAGCAACTGGATGAGCTCGAGGTCGGAGAGCGGCGGCGACGACGAGGGGGTCACTTGCAGGTCGCCGCGCGACGGCGAGCCGGAGATGGCGACGGTCACCAGATACTGGCGGATGGAGGTCTCCAGCAGGACATCGACGCTGGGCTCGGTGCGCACCGGGTTCTGGAACTCCACCGAGCCGCGCACGAACCGATAGCGGTGGTCGAGGAGCGTGATGCCGCCGTCCAGGACGGTGGCGCCGCCGAGCAGCACCGGCTCGGCCAGCGTGCCGCGGACCTGCAGGTCGGCGCCGAGCTCGATGTCGGCCATGTTGTTGAGGATCCTGACGTCGGTGGGCGCCGTAACCTCGAGGTCGAGGTTGACGGTGCGCGCCAGCTCGTGCTCGACGGAGGCGCCCGAGTCGGTGAGCGCCACCATGTCGGCCTCGCTCTCCCAGCGCACGGTGTACTGGGCCTCGCTCACCGACAGCGTTCCGGACAGGATCGAGCGCTCGAGGGTTCCCTCGTGCACCAAGTCCGCCGAGGCGTTCATCCGGATGCCCGGTTGCAGCCGCAGTTGGGCGCTGTCGATGCCGACGTTGAGCAGGAAGCGATGGGTGGCGGGCTCGCGCAGCTGGATCTCGCCGGTGACGTTGACGTTCGACGTGCTACGCGTCCCGGCGCTCCCCAGCGTTCCGATGAAGCGGTCGATGCGGATCAGCCGGCCCTGCAGGGTCAACGTCGCCTGGATAGCGTCGATCGGCTGCAGGATCGGGGTGCTGAAGAGGCCCGAGACGACCTCGACGGTGCCGTCGTAGTCCAGGTCCGGGGGGTCGCCCGATACCCGGAGGTCGACCGTCGCCCGGCCGGCGAGGCCGAAGTTGCCGGTGAGGGCGCTGAGGGGGTCGAGGTTGGCGGTGCCGGTGATCGTCGTGTCGAGGCGGAACGGATCGAGCAGGAAGGTGCCGCCGATCTGCAGGTCGGTGCCGGGGCCGCGCATGACGATGGGCTCGGCCAGCGTGAGGTTGCCGCCGCCGACGGCGATCGACGTCGGTTGCGCCATTTGCAGGCTGAGGTCGTTGGCGAGCTGCACGTCGAGGGAGCGAACGTCGATCGAGCCCCGCCAGCTTCGCCAGTCGGTGCCGTGGCCGTCCAGCGACACGGTCACCGACGTCGCGCCGCCGCTGAGGACCGCGCCCAGGGCGCCGGCACGTTGCCACAGCGGCGCCAGCGGCAGGTCGTCGACCTCGAGCTCGAGGTGGGCGGGCGCTCCGGCTTCGTCGCCGGTCAGGGCGGCGAGCGGGATGAGGCCGTCGGCCCGGAAGGGCCGGCCGCCGACGATGCCGGTGACGCCGCGGAGCCGCAGCTGCCCGCCGACCAGCTCGACGTCGCCGGCGACGCTCTCGACCGACCAGGGCGATGCTTCGTCGGCGAGAAAGACGTTGCGCAGGTTGAAGAGGCCGGCCAGGTCGGTGCCGGCGAGGTCTCCGGTTGCTTCCACCGAGACGTCGATGTTGCCGCCGACGTCGAGCTCGTCGCTGAATACCTGCAAGAGGTCGACGGCGAGGCTGCCGGAGGCGCTGCCTTCAAGCCACTGGCCCTGGATGAGATCGACGACCACCCGCGCCTGCAGGTTCCCGGCGCCGGTCACCAGGCGGGGCAGCTCGGCTCTCAGGATGCCGTTGTCGAGCTGGAACGCGACCGGATCGGGGACCGAGAACGCCAGCCCTCCTTGTGCCAGCGAGAAGCCGGTGAGGGTCGCCGAGCCGCTCCAGCGCTGCCAGTCGTCCAGGGGGCCGGTGCCCTCGAGCTCGATCGCCCCTTCGATTTCGAGGTTCTCTCCCGGCCGGTAGCCCTGCGCCATCAGCGCGGCGAGGATCAGGCTCGACTCGCCGGCGGCGCGCAGCGTCGCCGGGCGCGCCCCACCCAGCTCGGCGCTCAGCGTCGCCGCCCAGCCCGAGGCCGGGAAGTCGGGCAGCGGGATCGGCTGTCCCCCGGCGATCGGGGTCGGTGGTGGCACGGCGGCAACCGTGGGATCGGGGCGGCCGACGGCGGCGACCGCGAGGCTTCCGGCCCGCAGCTCGGCGCTCGCCGCCACCGAGCCGCCCTGCACCCCGAAAGCCTCCGCCCGGGTCCAGCGCAGGACGGCTGCCCCGTCGGGCGCCGACAGCACGCCGTCGATCTGCGCGGTGAGCTCGAGCGCGCCGCTCATCCCGAGCTCGCGGCCCAGCAGCTCGCCGATGATCGCGGCATCGACGGCGGTGGCGTCGATACGAGCCTCGAAGGCGTCGGTGCTGCGGCGCCAGGTCCCGGATGCGATCAGCCGGCCGCGCGGGCCCTGGAGCGCCAGCTCCTCCGCCACCCAGCGATCGCCGTCGACCCGCATGCGGACGTCGGCCGTGAGACCGGAGAGCTGGTTGAGCGCGACGTCCTCGGCGTGCAGGGTGATGGTGCCCGCCGGCGCGGCGCCGAAGTCGCCGGACAGCGAGATCTCGCCGCTGGCCTCCCCCGCCGCTTCCAGGGGCGCGCCGAGCCGCGCCAGCCTCGCCGCCACGGGATAGCGCTGCAGCCGCAGATCGAGCGCGTAATCGGGCCCCGGTCCGAGGCGCTCCCCGATGCGCACCCGAGCCGAGCCCTCGGCGCCGCCGCTGCCCCGCCGCACCCGTAGGTTGTCGATCGCCAGGGCCGATCCGGCCAGCCGCAGCGAGCCGTCGACGTCGCCGATCGACACGTTGGCGACCGCAAGCCCGGTCGTCGCCGCCGTGCCGACGACGGTCGGGTCGGCGAAGCTGCCGCCGATCGTGACGCGCGCCCGGCCGCTTCCCGTAACGCCGAGCGGCTGGGGCTCGGGCTGCTCGCCGCGGTAGCGCCGTAGCTGGTTGAAGAAGCGGTCGAGCATCCGCAGGTCGGAGCTGTCGATGCTCACCGCCAGCGCCAGCTCCCCCGCCGCTCCGATCGACCCGTCGATGGTGGCGCGGTTGCGCGGCAGGCTGACCGTGGCGCTACGGAGGAAGATCGTCCCATCCTCGATGTCGTACAGACCGTTGGCCTCGAGCGGCAACGGCAGCGATGGCGCCGGGCGTGCCTCCGGCACCGGGCCCGGTGGGATCGGGGCCGTCGTGCCGGCTTCGGGGGTCCCGGCCTCGAAGGCAGCGGCGGGCGGTCCCGGGCTCGCCCGCAGCCCCGCGAGGGTCCCCGGCGGCAGCTGCAGGTCGAACACGCCGCTGCCGGCGATCGTCTGGCGCCAGGGGCTCGACCAGGCCAGCTCGCCGGCGAGGTCGCCGATGCCCACGAAGCGGAAGCCGGGCACCGCCCCCGATTCGGTGAGACGGGCGAGGTCGACCGAGCGGGCGCCGTACTCGACCCGCCAGGCGTAGGGATCGGCTTGCAAGTCGCCCTCCAGCCGCGCCTGGATGGCACCGCCGAACGCCGTGGCCTCGATGTCCTCGACGACGAGCCGCTGGCGCGTGGCTTCGATAGAGGCAGCCACCCCGCTGGCCTCGAGGTCGGCGATGAGCAGCGAATCCGCCGTGACCCCGCCCGAGAAGGCGAGCGGCGACTCGCCGAAGACCAGCGATCCGGTCAGCTCCAGCATGCCGGCGTTGGCGGGCGACTCCGGGAGGCCGATGAGCGCCACGACGTCGGCGACATCGACGCTGGCGGCGACGTCGAGGCGGACGTCGCGCCAATCGGTGATCCAGCCGCTGGCGGTCAGCAGACTGCCGCCGATGCCGGCCCTGGCGCCCTCGATGCGAACGATGTCGCCGTCGATCCGGTAGGAGAGCTCGGCGTCGCGCACCAGCAGCTCGCCGGCGGGCTCGCCGGGCTCGGTGAAGCGGCGCAGCCGGACGCTGCCGCCGCCGATCGCGATCGAGCCGCCGCGGGCCGGAGGGTCCGACCCGGGCGCCACATCCGCCAGCAGCTCGAAGCCGACGCCGGTGAGCGCCGTGTCGAGGTCCCAGCGCTGATGGTCGATCTCGACCGCCGCGTCGCGAACGCTCAGCCGGCGGATGTCGAGCTCGAAGCCGCCGCCGGGCCGCGCGGCGTTCTCGGGAGGCAGCAGCGGGTCCCCGGAATCCCAGTGGAAGATCGGCGAGGAGACTTCGAGGCTCTCGATGAAGATACGCCGCCGAAAGAGCGCCCACGCATCGAGACGCACGTCGAGCCGCTCGGCGCGCAGCAGCGGCTGGTCGGCGCCCGGGCTGCCGGCGACGGTGACCCCCGTCAGCGTCGCTCGCAGCGGCAAGAGGTCGAGCTCCAGCAAGGCGATGTCGAGGCGCCTCCCGAGGGCCTCGCTGCCGCGCCGCTCGAGCCAGCCGCGCACGCGCTGCTGGCCGGCATTGCTCTCGATCCACACCCAGGCGGCGATCGACACGGCGACCAGCAGGATGCCGGTGACGGCGGCCAGCTTGGCGATCGTGCGCCAACGGCGGCGGCGCTTGTCCTTGCCTTCGGGCTTCTTCGCGCTCACGTGCGCACCTTGGTGTCGAGAAGTGTTCGACGAGAGTGTGTCGAGCTCGGAGTTCGCCATCGGCCGCGGCCGACCCTGGTGGATGAAGCCGCGGTCGCGTGAAGAGTCGTAGCGCCTGGCGAGCTCATTCGATGGTTGCCAGCAGCGTCCCGCCTTCGACGCCCTGGCCCTCCTCGATCGGGATCGCCACCACGACCCCGGCGCGGGGCGCTCGCAGCTCGTTTTCCATCTTCATGGCCTCCAGGACGACCACGCCCTCGCCCTTCTCGACCCGTTGGCCCGGCGATACCAGCAGGCGCGAGACGCGCCCGGGAATCGGCGCGACGATGCGGGCGACGCCGTCGGCGGCGGCGGCAGCGGCGGCGACACGGTAGCGGCGAGCGTCGCCCGCCCGCACCCTGAAGTTGCGGTTCCCCAGGTGAACCGCCAGCTCGTCGCGGTCGTTCTCGATGAAGACCTCGTACGAAGCGCCGTCGACCAGCAACGAGTAGATTCCCGGCCGCGGGCGGCGCCAGTCGACCGTCACCGTTGCGTCGCCGCCGGCCGGCGTCAATACCAGCAGGTGATCGTCCTGGCGGCGGACCCGGTAGCGGCGGGGGGTCTCGTCGTCGAGGCTGACGTCGACGATCATCGCGCACCGTCCGGCAGGCCGCGGCCCGCGGAGCGCTCCCCGTCGAGCGCCGCGGCGCGACCGGCGAGCTTCCAGGCCGACGCGGCCGTCGAGGGCGGCCGGAAGGAGCGCTGCTCGGCGCCCAGGAAGACGTGCACCGCGGCGGCGATCCGCGCGATCTCGGCGTGCCGGTCGCCGCCGGGCTCGGCAGCGGCGCCTGCCGCGGCGGGCTCCGGACCGGCACCTGCTTCCGCCGCCGCGGCCCCTCGTCCTGCGTCCCGCGCACTGCGGAGCAGCCGATCGAGGTAGCCGGTGTCAAAGCGCCCGGCGGCGAAGTCGTCGTCGGCGAGCACCCTCTGGTGTAGCGGGATCGTCGTCGCGATGCCGCGCACCTTGTACTCGCCGAGCGCCCGCCGCATCCGCCGGATCGCCGCCGGCCGGTCGACGCCCCAGGCGATCAGCTTGCCGACGAGCGGGTCGTAGTGGATCGGCACCTCATAGCCCTCGAACAGGCAGGAGTCGTCACGGACGCCGGGGCCGGCGGGGATGCGCACCGCTTCGACCACTCCCGGGGAGGGCGCGAAGTCGTTGTCCGGATCCTCGGCGTAGATGCGGCACTCGATCGCGTGGCCGCGCAGCTCGACGTCCTGCTGCCGCAACGAGAGCCGCTCGCCCTGCGCCAGCGCGATCTGCTCGGCGACCAGGTCGACGCCGGTGAGCATCTCGGTAACCGGGTGCTCGACCTGCAGGCGGGCGTTGACCTCGATGAAGAAGAAGTCGCGCTCGGCGTCGAGCAGGAACTCGACCGTCCCGGCGTTGCTGTAGCCGGCGCTCGCCGCCACCGCCAGCGCCGCCTCGCCCATCCGCTCGCGCAGCGCCGCGTCGACGACGGGCGAGGGGGCCTCCTCGAGCACCTTCTGGTGGCGGCGCTGCAGCGTGCATTCGCGCTCGCCCAGGTGGATCCGGTTGCCGTGGACGTCGGCGAGGATCTGGATCTCGACGTGGCGCGGCTGCACGATCGCCTTCTCGATGTAGATGCGATCGTCGCCGAACGCCGATCGAGCCTCGCCGCCGGCCATTGCGAAGGCGCTCGCCAGCTCGCTCTCGGAGCCCACCAGCCGCATGCCCTTGCCGCCGCCGCCGGCGGCGGCCTTGAGCATGACCGGGTAGCCGAGATCGGCCGCCGCCCGGCGGGCGGCGCCGGCGTCGGCGACCGGATCGGGCGTGCCCGGCACCACCGGGACGCCGGCATCGACGGCCGTCTGCCGCGCCGCGGCCTTGTCGCCGACCAGCGCCATGCACTCGGCGGTCGGCCCGATGAAGGTCAGCCCGGCCGCCGCGCAGCGGCGGGCGAGCTCGGGGTTCTCGGAGAGGAATCCGTAGCCCGGATGGAGGGCGTCGGCGCCGGACCGGCGCGCCGCCTCGAGGACCCGGTCGATATCGAGGTACGACTCGGCGGCGGGGGCCGGGCCGATCGGCAGCGCGCGGTCGGCGAAGCGGACGTGCAGCGCTTCGCGATCGACCTCCGAGAAGACCGCCACCGACTCGATGCCGAGCTCGCGGCAGGCACGGATGATCCGCACCGCGATTTCGCCGCGATTCGCCACCAGAATGCGCTGAATCGGTTGTTGGGCCATCTGTCAAGCGTAGCCCGAACTACCCGATCGGTCACGGCTCGGCGGTGTGCGAGGCAGGTGCCGGCCGCGTCGCGCGACGAGTTGATCGTCAGGGGAGCCGGCCCAGCTCCTCGCGGACCAGCGCGGCGACCCGCTCCCGGTCGGCGGCTTCGAGCTTCTCGTGCATCGGCAGCGCCAGGGCGCGGGCGTACACGTCGCCGGTCACCGGGAAATCCGCCGCGTCGTAGCCGTAGCGCTCCCGGTAGTAGGTGGTCATCGGAATGTTGTAGGTGCCGATCTGGGCCTCGACGCCGCCTGCCGCCAGCCGCCCGATCAGCTCGACGCGGCCGGCGGAGGCGGTGGGCGGCAGCAGGGTGACGTACGACTGGTAGACGTGCTCGCTGCCGGCCGGCACCGCCGGCGTCTCGACGCTGCCGGCGAGCAGCTCGTCGTAGTGGGCGGCGAAGCGGCGTCGCGCCGCGACGTTGCCGGCCAGGCGCCCGAGCGCGGTCGCCCCCAGCACCGCCTGGAACTCGGTCATCCGGTAGTTGAAGCCGGGGGCGATGAACCTCGGCGGCGAGGAGCCCGCTTCCTGGCCGTGGTTGCGCAGCGCCCTGGCCGTCGCCGCCAGCTCGGCGTCGGCGGTGACGATCATCCCGCCCTCACCGGTTGTGATCGTCTTGCGGGGGTGGAAGCTGAAGCAGCCGGCGCGCCCGATGGTGCCGGCCTGGCGGCCCGAGAACGTCGCCCCGAGGGCGCAGGCGGCGTCCTCGATGATCGGGATGCCGTGGCGCGCGGCGAGCTTGCCGATGGCGGCCATGTCTGCCATCAGCCCGAAGGCGTGGACGGGAACGAGCGCCTTGATCGGCGCGGCCCCGGCCGGCCGCTGCAGGGCGCGCTCGAGCTGCCCGGGATCCATGTTGAACGTGCGCGGCTCGACGTCGACGAACACCGTCTCGGCGCCGCACAGCTCGACGACGTTGGCGGTGGCGACGAACGAGTAGGCGGGGACGGCGACGGCGCTGCCGGGGCCGATTCCCAACCCGAGCAGCGCCAGGTGCAGCGCCGAGGTGCCGCTGTTGACGGCGACCGCGTGCTCGACGCCGACCAGCTCGGCGATCGCCCGCTCGAAGGCCTCGACCTGCTTGCCCTGCACCAGCCACCCCGACGCCAGGACCTCCATGACCGCCTGCAAGTCCTCTTCGGGGACGCCCGGCGAGGCCAGCCTGATGAGCCGCATTCGTCACCGCCCTCCGGCCGCGGGGGCGATGAGCCGCGAGCAGAAGCGCACGTCAATCGTGCTCCCGGTAGTACTCGGCGGTGCGCCGGATGCCGTCCTCGAGGTCGACCTTGGCCTCGAAGCCGATCAGCCGCCGGGCCTTGTCGACCGAGGGGATCCTGAGCTCGACGTCGGCGTAGTCCTTGCGGGTGAAGACGATGTCGGACTTCGACTCCAGGACCCGGACCACGGCGCTGGCCAGGCCGTAGATGGTGACCACCGCCCGCTGGTTGCCGATATTGAAGGCCTCGCCGACGGCGGCGGGGTGCTCGAGCGCGATCAACGTGCCCTCGACCATGTCGTCGACGTAGCACCAGGCGCGGATCTGGGTGCCGTCGCCGTGGATCTCGATGGTCTCGTTCCTGATCGCCCGCCGGATGAAGGTGCGCAGCGCCCCCTCGCCGATCTGCCCCGGGCCGTAGATGTTGAACGGCCGCACCACCGTGGTCGGCAGCCGCTGCTCGCGGTGGTAGGCGATCGCGAGGTGCTCTTCGGCCAGCTTGCTGACCGCGTAGGTCCAGCGCGCCTCGCCGACCTGCCCGAGGACCGCGGGGTCGGTCTCGTCGGAGCGGAAGGCCCGCTGGCCGAAGATCTCGCTGGTCGAGAAGCACACGACCCGCTCGCAGCCGGGCAGCTCGGACGCCGCCTGCAGGACGTTGGCGGAGCCGATCATGTTGACCCGCATGGTGGCGACGGGCTTCTCGATGACCGTGTCGATCCCGGCGATGGCGGCGCAGTGCACCACCAGCGCGGCGCCGCGGATCGCACCGCGCACGGCCTCAAAATCGAGCACGTCGCCCTCGATCACCGTCAGGTTCGAGTGCCCCCGGTAGGACGGGTGCTGCAGCGAGTCGCGGCTGAAGTTGTCGTAGACGACGATCTCGTTGCGCTCGATCAGCGGCTCGATCAACGACGAGCCGATGAAGCCGCCGCCGCCGGTAACGAAGATCTTCTTCCCGGCGATCACCTGCCGCCTCGTCCGAACACGATGTCAGCGATGGCCGCCGCGCCGCGAGGCGGCGGGCGGGGAAAAACGGCGGCCATGGTGGCGCGGCTCCGTGCCACGGGCGGGAGCTATCGAGCGCCGGCGGGGAAGGCTGCGCTTCCTCACAGCGGGATGTTCCCGTGCTTCTTGGGCGGGTTGCGGTCGACCTTGGTGTCGAGGGCGAGCAGCGCCTTGATGAGCTTCGGGCGGGTGTCGCGGGGGCGGATGATGGCGTCGACCCAGCCGCGCTCGGCGGCGATGTAGGGGTTGGCGAGCTTGTCGCGGAAGCCGCGTACCTTCTCGGCCCGCAGGGCTTCGGGGTCGTCGGCCTCCGCCAGCTGCCGCCGATAAAGGACGTTGACCGCGCCCTCGGGGCCCATGACAGCGATCTCGGCGGTCGGGTAGGCGAAGTTGACGTCGGTGCGGATGTGCTTGGAGGCCATGACGCAGTAGGCGCCGCCGTAGGCCTTGCGGGTGATCACCGTCAGCTTGGGGACCGTGGCCTCGGCGAAGGCGTACAGCAGCTTGGCGCCGTGCTTGATGATGCCGCCGAACTCCTGCGCGGTGCCGGGAAGGAAGCCGGGGACGTCCTCGAAGACCAGCAGCGGGACGTTGAAGGCGTCGCAAAAGCGGACGAAGCGGGCGCCCTTCACCGAGGCGTCGATGTCGAGCGTGCCGGCCAGGTGGTCGGGCTGGTTGGCGACGATCCCCACCGGCATCCCGTGCAGCCGCGCGAAGCCGACCACGATGTTGCGGGCGAAGCGCTCGTGCACCTGCAGGAAGCGGCCGTGGTCGACGACGCCGTGGATGAGATCGACGATGTCATAGGGCTTGTTGGGGTCCTCGGGGACGATCTTGTCGAGCCCGGGGTCGGCGCGCGCCGGGTCGTCGGAGGGCTCGAGCCGCGGCGGGTCCTCGCGGTTGTTGGACGGCAGGTATGCCAGCAGCTCGCGGATCAGCGCCAGGCAGGCGCCGTCGTCGGCGGCGGCGAAGTGAGCGACGCCGCTCTTGCTGTTGTGGACCTCGGCGCCACCCAGGTCCTGCGCCGTCACCTCCTCGTGCATGACCGTGCGGATGACGTCCGGGCCGGTCAGGAACATGTAGGAGCTGTTCTCGACCATCACCACGAAGTCCGTGATCGCCGGCGAGTACACGGCGCCACCGGCGCACGGCCCCATGATCGCCGAGATCTGCGGCACCACCCCGGAGGCCAGCGTGTTGCGCAGGAAGATCTCCGCGTAGCCCGCCAGCGACGCCACGCCTTCCTGGATGCGGGCGCCGCCGGAGTCGTTGAGCCCGATCACCGGCGCGCCCATCTTCATGGCCAGGTCCATGACCTTGCAGATCTTGGCGGCGTTGGCCTCCGAGACGCTGCCGCCGAAGACGGTGAAGTCCTGGGCGAACACGTACACAAGCCGGCCGTCGATGCGGCCGTGGCCGCTGACCACGCCGTCGCCGACGATGCGCTGCTCGTCCATGCCGAAGTCGTTGCAGCCGTGGACGACGAAGCGGTCGAGCTCCTCGAAGGTCCCGGGGTCGAGCAGCAGCTCGAGGCGCTCGCGGGCGGTCAGCTTGCCGGCGTCGTGCTGGCGCTTGACCCGCTCCTCGCCGCCCCCCTCGCCGGCCTGCTGCTCGCGGGAGGCGAGCTCGTCGAGACGGTCGGCGATGGTCATTGCCGGCGGGGTGAGGGCCGACGCCGCGGCCGGCTCGGCGCCCCGCAGCGCCGCCCGCAGGGGGCCTTGGGCACCCTGTATGTGAGAGATGTGCTTCCCCTCATCTCTCCATACAGCAGCCATCCCGTCATGGGTTCAGCACGGGCCCGCGCATCAGGGGTTCGCCATTGTCCGTCAGGCCTTGACGGCTTCCGGGGCGACCGTGTCGCGGGCCTTCTCCCAGTCGGCGAGGAAGGCCGCCAGGCCCTTGTCGGTGAGCGGGTGGTTGAACAGCGCGTCGAAGACCTTGTAGGGGAGCGTTACCACGTCGGCGCCCATCAACGCCGCGTCGAGCACGTGCTTGGGGTGGCGGATCGAGGCCGCCAGCACCTCGGTGGGAAAGCCGTAGTTCTCGTAGATGGCGATGATCTGCCGGAGCAGCTCCATGCCGTCCTGGCTGACGTCGTCGAGGCGGCCGACGAACGGCGAGACGTAGGCGGCGCCGGCCTTGGCGGCGAGCAGCGCCTGGTTGGGCGAGAAGCACAGCGTGACGTTGACGCGGACGCCCTCGTCGGTGAGCCGCCGGGTCGCCTTGAGCCCCTCCTTGATCAGCGGACATTTGACGACCACGTGCTCGTGAATGGCCGCCAGGCGGCGCCCTTCGGCGACCATCTCGTCGGCCTCCAAGGAGACCACCTCGGCGCTCACCGGCCCCTGGACGATCTCGCAGATCTCGTGGACGACCTCCTCGAAAGGCCGGCCGGCCTTGGCGACCAGCGAGGGGTTCGTCGTGACGCCGTCGATCAGGCCGAGGCCGGCGGCCTCACGGATCTCGTCGACATTCGCAGTGTCCAGAAAAAACTTCATCGCTCGCCTCCGTCGCGTCGCCTGCGCGCGCCCCGATTCAGCCCCGCCTCGCCCCTTGCCCCGAAGATACCGCCGCTGGCCGGGCGGCGCGATTCCTGAACGGTCGCAGCGACCCGCCCGGTCCGAGCGGCGGTAGTTTAGCACGGGTCGCCGGGCGCCCCCGGCGGTCAAGCCGTGCGACTCGTAGCAAGCGCCGGTTGAACGTGTACTTCAAATTATCATGATGTTTTGAAGTAGCAGTTCACTCGATCGCCTCCGAAATCTTGCCCCCAGTGCAGCGCGAGCTGGCCCAGAAGGGTGGGCTCCACCACGGCCTGCTAGTGATCAACCGACCTCGCCCATCTCCGCCAGCCGCCAGTCGTAGATCGGGAAGCCGGCGCACAGCTCGTCGACCTCGGCGCGGACGGTGACGCCCGCCGCCTCGTCGCCCTTGCTTTCGAGGACGCGGTGGATCCAGTCGGCGATCCGCGCCATCTCCGGCTCCTTCATGCCGCGCGAGGCGACCGCCGCGGTGCCCAGCCGCAGCCCCGAGGTGACCAGCGGCGGGTTGGGATCGAAAGGGATGGTGTTCTTGTTGACGATCATGCCGGCGGCGTCGAGCCAGGTCTCGCCGTCCTTGCCGGTGAGGCCGCCGGCGCCGACGTCGACCAGGACGATGTGGCTGTCGGTGCCGCCCGAGACGATCCGCCAGCCGCGCTCGGTGAGGGCGGCCGCAAGCGCCTTGGCGTTGGCGATGATCTGCGCGGCGTAGGCCTTGAAGCCGGGGGTGGCGGCCTCCCTGAAGCACACCGCCTTGGCGGCGATCAGGTGCATGAACGGCCCGCCCTGGGCGCCCGGGAAGACCTTGCGGTCGATCTCCTTGGCGTGCTCCTCCTTGCAGAGGATCAGGCCGCCGCGCGGGCCGCGCAGCGTCTTGTGGGTCGTGGAGGTGACGTACTGAATGTGCTCGCAAGGGTTGGGGAACAGGCCCGCCGCCACCAGCCCGGCCGGGTGGGCGATGTCGGCCATCACCCGGGCGCCGACCGCGTCGGCGATCGCGCGGACACGGGCGAAGTCGATCGTCCGCGGGTACGCCGAGGCGCCGACGACGATCAGCTTGGGCCGGTGCTCCTCGGCCTGCGCCGCCATCTGCTCGTAGTCGAGAAGCTCGGTCTCCTTGTCGACGCCGTAGGAGACGACGTTGTAGAGCTGGCCGGAGAAGTTGAGCTTGTGCCCATGGGAGAGATGGCCGCCGTGGGGCAGCTCCATGCCGAGGATGGTGTCGCCGGGCTGCACGGCGGCGAAGTAGACGCCCATGTTCGCCTGCGTGCCCGAATGCGGCTGGACGTTGGCGTGCTCGGCGCCGAACAGGGCCTTGGCCCGCTCGATCGCCAGGGTCTCGGCCTGATCGACGAACTCGCAGCCGCCGTAGTAGCGGCGCCCCGGATAGCCCTCCGCGTACTTGTTGGACATCACCGAGGCGCACGCCGAGAGCACCGCCTCCGACGCGTAGTTCTCGCTGGCGATCAGCACCAGCTTGTGGGCCTGCTTCTCGGTCTCGCGGCGAATCGTGGCGAAGATCTCGGGATCTTCCTCGGCCAGCGATCGTCCGAGGGCGGCGCCCACCAGGGGCTCGGCTGCTTGTGGGTCGTCGGGCATGGTCTCGCCTTCGCTGTCTCGGCCGCGGGCGCGGCAGGGCGATCGGGTCGAGGGGGATTCTATCGGCTCCGCCCGGTGGCCGCAGTGGTGAGGCCTACCCGCGGCCGGAGGTGGCTTCGTCGCCCCGCGCGGGGTCGCCGCCGGCCAGGCGGGCACCTGTTCGGATCCGGCGTCATCCGCATCGTCCTTTTTTTTGGCCCGCCGGACGCGCCGCGCCCCGCCCC
>Ga0214471_10002118_pt1 | contig 15578 bp, 29 predicted proteins | sample RVTome_5_FD_207665 | JGI IMG/M metagenome (GOLD analysis project Ga0214471, IMG submission 207665) | Soil microbial communities from uranium-contaminated site in the Upper Colorado River Basin, Wyoming, United States - RVT142D155 | ecosystem: Environmental > Terrestrial > Soil > Contaminated >... | reverse complement strand
CAGACCCCGTTGGTTGGCAGCTTGTGTTCCACGCAGTGGGCGTTCAACGAGAAATTCTCGAAGCCCTGGGCCGTCGCCTCATCGTGGATGAAGGCATAGCCGGGTTCCAGATCTGCCTTGCACTCAGCCATCGTTTCAAACTTCGGCCCGATCAGGCCAATGTGTTCCGTCGGTGACAGGACAATCGTAAATACAATGAAGAAAACAGAAGTAAACATTTGGGTCACCTCGCTCGCTTTTATCGGATCGCTTCACTGGCTTGGGGTTCTTATCACGAATGGCTAAGCTCTTTACAACAGACCGTCCTTGCTCAACTTGGCCAGATCATTCACCGGTTCGCCCTTCTCATCCAGCCAGCCTGTAATTAAGAACAACGGGTTAAACACCTCGCCATATTCCTTGTGTTGATAGCTGTCCACCTGCAGCTCAACCACCGGGTAGCAGCGGGCCGGGTTTTCCGTCATGCCGAACATGATATCGCCGGCCAGGGTGAGGCACGCCTTCTTACCACCGAGGGAAGAGGCTTTGTACAGCAGGGCCAGGGGTATTTTATCCTGAGTGATGAACGAGATAGCGCACTGGGCCTCCCAGCCCTTGCCAGACTCTTTCTTGGCACCAGGGGGAATGCCACCGGAATTAACCTGCGGCAGTTTGGTCGGATCAACCGGCCCCAGGTGCAAGCTCTGCATTACTTCTGCTTCTGGTTTGCCCAGCCACCAAGCAACGTAACCTGACTGCTGGGACGCAGGGTCTGCAATCAGCACGGTGCCGGCTTTCAGCGCCGTGCTATCGGATCCAAACACCCAGGTTCCGGTCTTGGTCAAACGCAACAGCGCCTGATTACCAGACAGTGCTGCCTTCGACGCAGCGTAGCTCGCCATTGCTTCGAGTGCTTTTTTCCGGTCGGGCTGCTGGTGCCCTCCGAAGAATTTCGTAATGTCGTTGCTCATTTTTTCGATTCCTATTTAAGTGTTGCGCTTCGTTTGCATGGGGTGCTGATGAATACTGACTCGCTTTAGAAGGATGGGTTCATTATCAGTGTTGACTCGCTTTTGGTATTTGGGTTCCTTATAGCCAGTGGCTCGCTTCGGTAATATGGGTGCCTTCCGCTTGGTGGACTCGCTTCTGCACATTGAGTTTCTTCTATGAACTGGCTCGCTTTGCCTGATTGGAGTTCTTAAGGAAGTTGGCTCGCTTGAGGCAGTTGGGGTTCTAGCCGCCATTGGCTACCATCGACTACGCAGATAGCTCAGAAAGCTTGTTACTGAAGGCCAAAAACTGAGACTCTTCAAGGTCACTAAATTTCGCCACTCCGAAATTATCCAGCAGGCTTTTAGCACCTTCAAAATCATTGTCGATGAGCGAGGAAAACCGGCTGAGCAAGGTGCCCGCATCAACGGCCTCACCACCATCGCTATCCTCAATCTCCACAGTGTCCTTCTCAGTCTCACCGCCTACATCCTCGCTCGCAGCAGCCGCGGCTGCCTCAGCAGCTTTCTGCGCATTGCTCTTACGCCCAGGCTTCGCCTTTTCCTTGACAGGTTCGGCCACCGGGGTGGAAGCTTGAGGTTCTGGCTCGCTGGTCGGCTCCGGCGCTGGTGCAGCTACAGCACGCGGCTTACGCCCTGGCTTGGCACCTTCAACGTACGGCTCAACCCGAGCCGCCACACCGGCCAGCGCCAGGAGAGCACCGAGATTTTTTTCGTCAATGACAATCGGTGATTCAAATTTTACGCTAAGCATCGTTGTCTACCTTCTTGGTTTGGTCTTCGATGTGTTGTTTGAACGCTCGTTCAATTAAAGCCTGCACCTCAGACGACATGGAACGGAAACTCGAAGCCGCCAGAATCTCCAGCTTAGCGCGGGTCTTCTCGGTGCAGTAGATGTGGATAGCGTTCTGCGTCTTCATGGCTACCATAATACACCTTCTACAGAACCTGTCAACGTAAAATTCAAAGGTTGAAGAAATTCGCTTATGCGTTATGATAATACACAATATACATCTGTCAAGGCCAGCTTATGCCAACCTTACGATCCACTCAGATTGAAGCCGCCAAGCACATAGCCCAGGCATCAACGCTGCTGCTGGCTGACGTAGGTGCAGGCAAGACTGCCACTGTTCTCACTGCCATAGCCCGTCGCAGTCTGATTCACGGCAAGCAGCGTACCCTGGTGCTGGGCACCGTGCGGATCTGCGATATGGTTTGGGGGAATGAGGTAAACACATGGCTTCCATCCTATTCCTATGCCTCAGCGGCTGGCAAGCAACCGGCAGAACGTAAACGTATACTCGAATCGAATATAGATATAGTCGGATTGAATTACGATAACCTCGTATGGGCTGCCAAGGAATACGGCCCCAGGCTGGCCGAGCTGTTCCCGCAGCTCGTCATGGATGAGTCGAGCAAGCTGGAGAACCCAGGCACCAAGGGATTCAAGGCTCTTGATCCTATCTTGCCACTGTTCAAGTGGCGGCTGCCTATGACCGGCACACCCCGCGCCAACTTCCTGCACGATCTTTGGGGCAACGTATACCTTGCTGACCTGGGCATGAGCCTGGGCGTTTACAAGCAGGCGTTCCTGCAGTTCTTCTTTGTGCAGGTGCAGCGCCGGGTAGGTGTGGCTTGGCTGCCAAAGCACGACGCCGAAGCTCAGATATATTTCAGGGCGAAGTGTTTCAACTCGGTCTATCGCATGCCGTTCGAGTGGCAGGATCCTGTCGAGATTGACATAAACCTGCCGATCAACCCAAGGGTGAAGGCACTGCAGGGCAACATAGATGCAGCCTTGAAGCATGACCTTGACGTGACCATCGACGGTGTGACCTACGCTCGCGGCGGCAACCGAGTGGCTGCCAAGATGTTCCAGCTTTCTTCTGGCTTCATTTACAAGGACGACCACACCGTCGACCACGTTCACTCCGACAAGGTGAACGCCCTCGACGAGATAGTGAACGAGGCCAAGGGTGAGCCAATCATGGTGGTGTACCAGTTCGATCACGAACGTGACGCGATACTGGAACGCTACCCGCAAGCGCGCTTACTCGATGGTGCTGCTACCCTTGAAGAGTGGAATGCCGGCAAGATCCAGATGCTGGTAGTTCACCCTCTATCATGCGGCCACGGACTCAACGCACAGTTGGGTGGCTGCGACCTGCAGGTGTGGTTCACGCCCACCACTGACGCAGAGCTGTACGGCCAGACCATTGGTAGGCTCAACCGGCCAGGGAATCCTAAAACCATTCGCGTGTTTCGCCTCATCATGCAGGGCACGAAAGACCGTGCGGCCTACATGGTTGTCGCTGCAAGGCAGCGTGGTGAGTCTCTAACACTGGAAGCCTTCGAATGACCACAGCTATAGAAGCACTGTCCGAACTATTTGAACTCAACCGCTGGGTTCCATACAAACTGGTGTGGAGTGACAAGCGGGAGAAATTTGACAAGGTTCCCTACTCAGGCCAGCACGGCCTGTCCACAAAGAACCCTGCGCACTGGGAGACTTACCATACAGCGGTGGAAATGGCCAAGACACCAGGGCTGTCAGGTGTGGGGCTGGTGTTCACTGGCGGAATACAGGATGGAGACTGGCAGCTGATCGGCCTGGACTTCGACGACGTAGCCTTTGAGGACTTCAAGCTACCCTTCGACACTTACACCGAGCTATCGCCGTCCAACACTGGCGTGCGCGCCTTCGTGTGGGTGCCAACGCACTGGGCCGCCAAGTTCAAGGACTCAAACGTACCATTCGTTGGCTGCCACCATGCCGAGATTTACTTTGGTACGACACCACGGTTCCTCACGGTCACGTTCAACGCTATTGAAGAGCGAGCCATTGCCAGGGTGAAGACCACGGAACTGCTCGGCAAAATGGAGCGCTGGGGTTTGAACAAGGCGGTGGAGCCTCAGAAACTGCTGCTGCCAGAAGCTATCGGTACTGCTGTCGATCTGTCCAGCTTTGGCCTGTCTGTTGAGCAGAACCAGCTTTGCAAGGGCACCGGCCAGATGGATCGCTCGGCTGTGCTGCACGGCCTGCTGATCAAGCTGATCGATGGCGGCGCTCCAATGGATGACGTGCTTGCTACTGTCGTCAACACACCAGCGCTCTGGCAATACTGCATGAGCCACCGGCATGACGCGCCTGAGCGTGCGCTACAGTTCGCGCGTGAGGAAATAAGCAGGGCATACGCCAAATCGTTTACGGGTATGCGCGCCGGGCTGGTTGGATTTAATTCAGATTGGAAAGACGTGGTTATACCTGAGCCTGCGCATCCAGACCTTGTCTTCCCGCAGGAGCTGTATGACGACGCGCCTGGGCTGGTCGGTGAGATAGCACGCTGGATCTACGGTGCCTCATACACGCCTCGCTGTGAGTTTGCCTATGCCTGCGCCCTGTCTATGACTGCGGCGCTGGTCGGGCCTTACTGCACGCACGGTTCACGTAACGGCAAGCTCAACATGTACATCGTCTTGATAGGCGAGACCGGCACCGGGAAGAACGAGGCGTTCGATACCATGGGCATGCTGCTCAATGCCACCGACGCCAAGGATTGCATTCAGGACTTCCCTGCTTCCGAGGCTGGCCTTCGCCGGCAGTTGAACGTGACTCCGAACATCCTCATCCGCATGGATGAAATGTCACACAAGTTGGAGTCGATGCAGGGTGGTGGCAATGGATCTGGCCTGAGCCGTGCGCTGCTTGAAGCTTACAACAGTGTACGTATGCCAGCGAAAGCCTACTCGGACAGCGCCAAGAGCCTGCCAGCGGTGGAGAACCCGTTCGTTCAGATCATCGGCGGCGCCACCGACAAGATATGGGACGTGGTGAAGTCCAACCACTTGGAAGACGGTACGCTGAACCGCTTCGTGTTTGTCAGCCTGCCACCCAACGCTGAATACAGCTTCTGCCTGGAACCGAACGGCAAGATCACCAAGGAGTTAAAGGACAAGCTGAATGCATTTTTCCGCCATGGCCGTCAGTGCGATTTGATTGGCTACACGCCCGATGGCTACGGGAGGAAAATTCAGTACAGCCCCGAGGTGAAGGCGGCGATTCAGGCTTTAGGTCGCAGCGCCTGGGAACTTCAACAGCAGGAACACGGAAGCCTGTATACCCGCTTCGTTCTGAATACGTTGAAGATCATGTCTATTCTGGTAGCAGGTGACGGGCGTGAAGAGGCTACGCTGACCGACTTCGAGCAAGCGCAGAAGTTCATGCGCTGGTCTATCTCAAACACCTATCACAAGATCGGCGCACGCATGGCCGATACCAGTTTCGAGAAACAGACCAAGCGCCTGCTCGGTTTGCTCAATGCCAACGGTGGCAAGTTGCGTATGCGCGATGCCTATCGCCAGTTGCATATCTCGCGCAGGGATATGACCGAGGTTATTGGCACACTGCAATTGTCAGCGGAAGTCGTGGTGTATGAGGAAGAGAACAACGATAAGGCTAGTAAAATTACTGAGTGGGTATGCCTTGCACCAGAAGAGTAAGGGGGTGCAATGCCCCCCTTATCGGTCAGTGTTGCGCTGACCCAACTGCTGCATGGTTGACGAGAACATCCCTGCAAGTGAGGTCGACGCTCGTTACCTCTTCATTTTTATTGCACTGCGCCTTGCCAATGGCCAGTGCGTTCTGCAGGGTATCCGTGGCGATGTACAGGTAACGCCCATTGCCCGGTGCGTTATGGTTCTCGATGTATGCGTGGTAGACATTAACCATGATGCTTTCCTCTAAGTCTGTGAATGCAGTGTATGCAGGTATCAGGCTTCAAGCCCATGATGCGCCTAGCTTTTTGCAATTGATACCAGCTATCTTCAAGCCACTCATACCCGCAATTGTGGCACTCGATCTTATGCTGGTTCACTCTCTTCCTCCTTTACGACCATCGGCTCTTTGTAGCCGCTGATAGGCATTAGGCATGAGTCGCGGACGTAGGGTGCAAAGTCTTTGAACATGCCTTGACTGGTATTGTAGAGGTTCAGATCCTGATCAACTCGCCAGTAGTCGGTGCCCGGTAGCCACACATTGCTGCCTTTGATTTCCATTATGCCCAGCTCGCCAACAAACTCCAGGCACGTCACTGTGCGCCCCTCATTGTTTGCGGCTGACCTAGTAACGATAGCCATGTCACCTTGCTTGCAGTTCATGTCATACCTCCTATGGGCGCGTCCCTGCGCCACTCACATGCCGCTAGTGGCGGTTGTCGAAGCACCAGCGGACGAGGCCGAGGGTGCGCAGGTGATTTGCCTCACAGTCCCCAGGCAGAACCGCCTGCAGGGTGTTCATAGCCAGTTCGTGAGGCGTACAGCCGACGATCTGCAGCAGTACCGGCGCAGATTGATAGCCTTGTTCCTCAAAGCTTTCAAGCTTGTTGATCTGCTCCAGGCGCTCCATCGCCTGTTCGTCGGTCAACAGCTTTGCCACGTTGTCACTGCTCACAGTGTGGCTCCAGGCTAATGACACAATCACCGTTCTCATCTTCACCGACGTTTACTTCAACACTCTCCAGTGTTTTGAACACTTCACGCGGGAACGTCATGCTGCCGCCATTCATGGTAATAGCCATGACCAGCCACAAGTTGGCGTCTTTCTCGTCCAGACTGCTGACGATATGGAATTTCTCACTCATGGTAAGCCTCCAGGGTGATAACGATATCACCATCTTCATTGCGTTCGATCATATGTTCCACGTCGCCCAGTTCCTCATACAACTTGCGCGGGAATACCATCATGCCTCCCCTGGCCTTGATGGCCATGGACAACAGGAGAATCGCATTTTCCTGGGTAAGCGAAGTCAGGATAGTGCAACCTTTCTTATCACTCATCAGCGGATACCTCAGTGAGTTTCACAGTAATGATGCCGGTATCAATGTCAGCGGACAGATCCAGTTCGCTAACAGACGGAATGCTTTCGAACTGTTCTTTCGTAACAGTCACCACGCCGTTGTCACCGTACAGGTTCACCAGAATAGCGAGCATGGTGCGCGACTGCTCAGGCGTCAGGCTGCTGCCAAGTGAAAACACTTTAGAATCACTCATCTTTGTGTGCCTCGTTGTATTCATTTACTAGAGCTAGAATTTGTTCCAGCTCAATTAGGTCTTTGTCGCAGATATCAATGTCACGGTGTATTCGCTTGTATACCTCCTGCCGTTCCTCAGAAACAGAGTCATAGTCACCGGGCGTACTATTGGCAAAGTACCGCATTTGCCGCAGACGCTCGTCCAGGTTTTGAATCACTTCAATTAACGCGCCAGTCGGGATCATTTTAGTAACTCCAGTTTGCGTGCGGCTCGCATAATCTTGTATTCCAGTTCCTCAGCCTCGTCGATCATGTAGAGCTGAGGGCTAGAGAATGTAGCTATCTCAGCCCGCACTTTTACCAGTTGGATTACAAGTTCCATTAGCTCGACCATGACTACCTCCGCACACACCATCCAGCTTCAATCATTTGCATAGCGAAGCGCCCATAACAGCCCTGCAGCGCCCACACCAGCCCACTGTCGATCAAGCCTTGGAACAGCTTGGCCGTTTCATCGTTGTCCAGCTCGCCATTCTCCCAGGCGATCATGGCGTCCAGTTGGCCAGAGGCCATGCTGTTAGCGCCACCGATTGTCGAAGCTACCGTGTTCATGTCATTCAACCTCATAGAGTGGAAGGCTGTAGTCACCTTTCTGAGCGATACCATCTTTGACAACGGTATGCTCAAGAAGTTCATCCGCTGCTCTTTCGCAGATCGAATAAGTCGTCAGATCCCTGTAGTCAGGCAGCCAGAACGTCACATCAGGATCGTCTGTCGTTGCACATTCGTGCATAGAGCGGACAAGTATTTCCAATTCAGATAGTTTCATTGTTCGATCACTCCGCAGTAATGGCAGGCTGGGCACTCGGCAGAAGACCACTTGCTATTGACATTGAAGTCTTCACCGCATATCGGGCATATCACAACGCTAATATCGGAAGTGCGGCGCCGCAGTATCTTGAACGCTGCGATAGACGCAGCAGGATCAATTCCAATTACCTGCGCATTGAATATCTCAACTTCAACCAGAGGCAATTGCTCGCAATGCGCCTTACAGCACGCACATTCCATATGCCCACTGCGCATTGATCCTTCCCAGTGCATATCAGAGCTACACTTTTCGCATTTCATTTAACGGGCCTCCTATCGCGCGCATCACAGATAAGCATTGTGATCATTGTCGAGATACCGAACAGGATCATAGACCCGACAACGATCAATAAGTTCCAATCAATTGAGCCGCACATAACATTCTCCTAAGCGAATGCAGCAACCAGGATAGTGGCGACCATTACAACGTCGATCACCATCACCCATACAGTGTATTCAGCCATTACAGTTCTCCTAGCCATCCATGGCCCGTTGGATTACAGACGCCAGATCCAGACCATATTGGCCGAGATACCTACCGGGATATTCCACGGTGCAGGCACAAAGAAGACAGATATCAAGGCAATGCTCAATGCAACTTTGATCACGATGATATCTGTGATGCTCAGGCACATGTGGCCCATCTTGATTCGCTTCTCAGTCATCGTCATCAGTCCCAATATCTACGAATACAAGCAAGGCTATAAAGCCAAACACCAGTATTGCCAGAAAGAGCCAGCCCATAACCTAGCCCTCCGCGACAATGAGCAGCAGCAGAGCAATAACCGCCATTGCGCCAGCTGCAATTGCGTAAGGCCCATGGCCGAACGTCGCTACAAGAGCGAAGTAAATTGGATGGCCTACTGCTTCGCCAGTGTGTAAAGCCGAGTACAGCACAGCCGATTTAATTTTCATGCGATCACCAGAAGCCAAGTGGTGGTAGGTTTATGTCAAGGCGCAGCCATGGGCTGACCGGGTTCTTGTTTGCGAATGGGTCTGGCGCTACAACTGGCGCCAGGCGCTTACTCCAATGCAGTTCGTACATAGTTCAGAGCACTCCCGCTTCAAAGGCAAACCAGAAGACGAAAGGCTGAGCCAGCACAGTGAGCGCTGCAAAACACACTTCGAATTACCAGCGTTCAAAAAACTCTTCCCAGTCCATATCAGTCTCCAGTTCGGGCCGAATTGCCCGGCAATGCCCACCGTCCAAGTGGGCATTACCTGGGAATCAAGCCTCAGTGCGAGTCGATCACCTCATAGTCGACGCCGAATGCCAGCTCGATAAACCATTTACGGCCATCACTGAACTTGGCGTACCAGTCTCCGTCATCGTCGGTGGTATCAAGTTGCAGCAGTTCGGCTTCATCGCCCACCTTGAAGAACCACCTATCGCAAGACGTGGCAGTTTCGTTCTGCACTTTCGTGATGCGAACGCGCATGCCAGGTTGCAGAGTCTTTGCAGTTTCAACGTCCATCGTTATTTCCTCTCAATTGAAATAAAGGTGGGCATCCATGCCCAGGCACACAATCCGCTTTACCAGCTAGGGGTCCTTAACGTTCTTGGCTCTCCCGTTAGGCTGCCAGCTTCAATGCACCGGCGAAGGCTGCCGACTTGAGGTCAGCGCCTGCACCGAACTGGGCGCTCTTGAACCTGTTATTGACGTTGCGCCCTTGGGTGTGGTCGACATACTCAGTAACGGCGTTCAGCAAGCCCCAGGCAGTGCCATTGGCAGCTTCCAACTGCGCGCCCATACCTGCACCAGCATACAAGGTGTAAACGTTCTGGATGATGTTTGCCATGCGGGTGGATAGCTTATCCACATCCGTCTCACCATCGGCCAGGATATCCATGAGGAACTGCACGGCCTCTTTGCGCGCTACCTTGCGCCCGGTCAGAATCTGCGCATTCCGTTCGAAGTCGGCGAATGCCGACTCAAGCAGGCCCAGCTCAACTTTGACCTTCGAAGCATCGAAGCCAGTCGAGTGGGAGACGGCAATGCCGCTGCCTGACTTCAAGCCAATCTGCAGCGTGTTATTGCAAACCACCCGCACCGAAGTGAACTGGGCGCGGGTAGCCAGGGTGCCGTCGAACGACGTGGCCAGCAGGACATAGGCGCCGACTTGATCCTGGCCGTGCAAACGGAACTCGCCGCCAGTCTTTGCCAGCGCCCAAGCCTTGCGCCCACCATCCAGCGAACCGGCAGTTTCCATTTCAAAACCGTGCAGCGAAGTCAGATCGCGGAAAAACTCCACAACCTCTTCGGGCTGCACAATCTGGTAGGACGGAGAAACAATGCCCAGTTCTGCACCAGTGTCAGAGCGATACAAAACCTCTTTCTCGCTCTTGCGCACAGCGGTAGTCGCATCGCGATAATAGAGCGCGTTACGCTTTGCTTCCCAATCAAGACCGGCCTCAACTCGCCACTGGTCAAGTGATGCACCATCGGTAAGCGCTTGGCCAAGGCCATGCCAGGGAACTTCGCCCACATAGGCCATGTTTGCACGGCCATTGGCCATGTCGATTAGATGTGCCATTTTGTGTTACCTCTTTAGTTGGTGGCCATCCATGGCCGTTCGCTTCACTTAATTGGGACTCTTTGCCATGTTGGCTATTCGGGTAGTAGTACCCGGCATTGCGCACCAGCTAGATGCGCAATACCCGACCTACTTGCTCCCGTCTTCACGTAGCGAGCGTGCCAGCCACATGTGGCCATCACGCCCTTTAGCCCATTCACCGGCCAGTCGGCCCAGGCCCAGGCGATTCAAGTACACTTGCATGTGATTGGCTGTACGTGCCAGCTCAACCTCACGCGATACCAACTGTTTGTTGCTCATCGTCTTACCCTCATTAGGTGGCCATCCATGGCCGGTCGCTTCGCCCAAGTGGGGTTCTTAAGTCCTGTGGCTACTCGTGAACTGTTAGCCCAGCCCAAGCCTGCACCTCGTCGAAGTCCTGCAGGCGAACGATGCGCCCGCTATCGGTCTCGACAACGGTAACGATGAAAGTCTCTGCACCATCGTCGTCTACATACGGGAGCCATCCTGCCGCGCAGTGCTTGGCTTGAGCCAGAGCGATAGTCGTATCAGCTTGCTTAGCATTCATGTCGTTCTCCTTTCTGTTTGTGTAGCACCACACCACATATACTAGTCCAATCTGTCAAGTCTTCAACTCAAATTTTGAGTAGATTCACCGGCTCTGCAGCTCAAACCAATCAGCAAATTCGATTATCCATACTGGATGTACGTACAGGTTTTAGCTTTCTGAGCCGCTTGTGACAGCTAAGAAAATCGGTGTGACAGCTGTGACAGCTTGAACGTAAACACTGGGCTGCAGCGGTTTTAGCTGTCACACTGTCACAAAAGCTGTCACTAGATTTTGTGACAGCTTGGGCCGCTCTAGAACGGGCTATCCATGTAGTCACATAAAAAAAATAAAAAATATATACATTCATGTAAATAAATAGATTTTGGGCTTTTTATGGGTGATTAATTGATTTTTTAATTAAAAATCCGATGTTTGTGTGTGTACGTGTGACAGCTAAATCGTAAAACCATAATGCCATCACGTTTTAGGGCTTTGCAGGGTGAACACACACTTGTTCGCTGCTGGCTCACAGCTTTGACGAAAAACCATTCCCCTTCTAACATTCAGCCCTTGGCCAAAAACTTTACGGCTGGTGATATGACTAACTCGATTCTCGTAACAGGTGGCACTGGCACATTCGGACAAGCCTTTGTCCGTTCCGTACTCCAAAACACGAATATCGACAGGATTTGCATCTACTCACGCGGTGAACATGCCCAGGCGGCCATGCGTGACGCATTAGGCGACGATTCACGACTCAGGTGGATGGTGGGTGACGTTCGTGACTTAGATCGCCTTAAACGAGCTTGTAGGGGCGCTGACGTTGTTTTCCACGCAGCAGCTTTAAAGAGAATCGAGACAGGCGCATACAATCCGGACGAGATGGTGAAGACAAACGTCCTGGGGACTATGAATCTAATTGAAGCTGCAACAGACGCAGGCGTCAGTCGCGTAATTGGTCTGAGTTCAGATAAAGCATTCCAGCCCATATCGCCCTATGGCCAGTCAAAGGCCCTGGGAGAAAGCTTGCTGCTTGCAGCAAACAACATGCACGGCAAGCGTGGGCCGAGGTTTGCAGCTGTCAGGTATGGCAACGTGTGGAACGCACAAGGCTCAGTTGTTCCGAAGTGGCTGACGGCCATGCGCCGGGGGCAAGTGGTAAACGTGACTGATCCGGACTGCACTCGATTCTTTATGACCATCGGCCAGGCTGTGACCATGGTATGGGAGCTGTCGATGCGCATGAAGGGTGGCGAGCTGGATATACCTGAATGGCTGTCGGCATATCGCCTGGGCGACCTTATGGAAGCGATGGCGCCAGGGTGCTTTTACAAGACCGTCGGTTTACCTGAGTTCGAAAAGAAACATGAATCCATGCGCGATGGGCTGTCGAGTGACTTGGCTAGGCGTATGACTGTTGAGGAATTGCGGGAGCACTTGGCTAATGTCTAATCCGTTTCAGGTAGTGCGTGACTTCGAGCGCGCAGTATGTGAGTACACTGGTGCCCCGTACTGCGTGACAACGAATAGCTGCACCATGGCGCTGTTATTGGTTGTGAAGTGGTATCGCGAGCAAGCACGCGACGATGCCGAAGTTATTACCATTCCAAGCCGTACCTATGTCGGCGTGCCTATGAGCGTTATCAATGCTGGTGCGGAGGTAGCGTTCAAGGATAGGGAATGGCGTGGCTTGTATCAGCTGGAGCCGTTACCTGTATGGGATAGCGCTCGATACTTCACCAGTGGCATGTACTGTCCTGGGCATATGCAGTGCGTTTCATTCCACGCGACAAAGATACTGGGTGATACGCAAGGGGGCGCAATCCTGCTCGACAATGCAGAAGCTGATAGGTGGCTCAGACGCATGCGCTTTGATGGTAGAAGCGAAGGCGTGCCACCTAACAAAGACACCTTCACGGAAATTGGATATCACTGCTACATGTCACCCGATGTAGCGGCGCGACTGCTGCACAAGCTAAGCGTACTGCCCGAATACAACAGGCCGCTGGACAATGACGATTACCCTGATTTATCCATGTTTAAGGTGTTCAGATGAGAAGCATCAAGCTAACCGTAACGACTGACAGCATTGAACAGAACGTAGTGCTTGAGGCTGATACGGTCACGAACGACCAGACCGAGACGCGCAAGTATGTACTCAATCCCGACTTGGCCGTAAGTGTGGCTAATTCGATACTGCATGCTGCTGAGGTATGCGGAGTCGAGGTGCATGTACAGACGACAAGGGGCATCACGGATATGCAGCGGCTCGCATTGATCGCCCGCACTGGCCACATCATGCGGACTATGGCGAAGGCAGGCCCGCAGAAGACGGCGATGCAGGTAGTTGATTCGATACTTGCGGAGGTGTTGTGATGAACGGATATGAGCACGTTGCAACGATTCAGCTTCCAGATATATACGACGAGCGAGACGGCGTTTACCTGTCAGGTGAAGACCTGAGAAAGCTGGCCAGTCTGCCGGCTGGTACAAAGCTGTACATCGAAAGGCCCGGTAAAGACTTCATGGATACGCTTGAAGCCGGTCTGTTTGAGCTGAACGGCATTACAGGGGGCGACGAGTGAAAATTCTATTCATAGGCGGGCCCGCCGACGGCAAATGGCGTGAAGTTGAATACCTGCCGCCTGAAATCTGCATACCAATCTTTGAGCAATGCCCTGCAACCATATCCCAGCCTAACGACCAGATGGCCACATCGAAACTCGATGTGGCCATCTACAAGCTGGAGAAGCTGCAGGATGAAAGCGGCAGGTACTACGTATACGTGTACCCTGACAGCCGTTGCGTTCTTAGAGCATTACTGGAGGGATATAGGGCATGAGCGTTATAGCCATTATACCTGCGCGTGGCGGGAGCCAGCGGATACCACGCAAGAATATAAAGGACTTCTATGGCCAGCCCATCATCGCCTACTCGATTCAGAAGGCGCAGGAAAGCGGGCTGTTCGACCATATCGTTGTCTCTACAGATGATGACGAGATAGCGATGGTGGCAGAGGCATACGGGGCGAAGGTGCACAGGCGGGATCCGGCATATGGTGTCGATGATGTAGGCACGCAAGAGGTGGTACGGGAATGCTTGACGGCGATGGGGCTGGGCTTGCACGATGAAGTTGATCACATTGCCTGTTGCATATACGCAACGTCGCCTTTGATGAGTGTCGAGGACTTGGAAATGGGGCACCTGCTGTTGCAGTCGAAAGGTGCCGCTTACGTGTTCAGTGTCGGGTATCCCGAATTGCGCGATGCCGGTCAATTCTACTGGGGCAGAACGTATTGCTTTATAGCCAGTGTGCCTTTGATAAACCCTGATACCAGAATGATTCACGTCGCAGACGAAAGGATCTGCGATATCAACACGCCTGACGACTGGATAAGGGCGATGCTAATGTATGCGAGGCTCGAAGATGCTTGAATTAACTGATTTTTCGTGGCTGGTGATCGCTGTTACCGCTTTCCTGTCTGGATGCGGCATCGGTGCAATCTATGGTAGCTGGCGGTATGGCGAAGATGACTGGGAAGATGGCGACGATGACGGAGACGCTGGCAAATGAATAGTCAAGAGAAACTATGGAAGGGTAAGTTCGGCAATGAGTATCACCAGCGCAACGTACAGAAGAATCGCAATAAATTCTGGTATGAGGTACTGGCAGGGCGTTTCGGTGAACTTACCTCCGTACTGGAGTTGGGCGCAGGCCAGGGTGACAACTTGGCAGCCATCGGCAACTACATGATGGGCAAGCGCGTACTGGTCGGGCTGGATATCAACGAACAAGCTTGTGAGGTGATGAAGGCTCGCGGTATCTCGCCATACAACGCCTCGTTTATCGATGCGCAACTGTATGGCAAATACGATCTGGTGTTGACGCGCGGGTTCCTGATTCACCAGCCGCTTGAAGTACTGGAAGCGACTCTGCGCGGGATCTATGACCTGTCTTCGCGCTATATCTGCTTGGCTGAGTACTACGCGACCAAGCGGCGCGGCCTGCTGTACAGGGGGCACTTTCAAGCTTTATGGGCTGACGACTTCGCCGGTAGGATGATGGAGCTGTACCCGGACTTGAAGCTGTTGAAGTACGGGTTCAAGTACCACACCGACGATGGCGACGATATCACTTACTTCCTGCTGGAGAAGCCCGTCAATGAATCGATGCGTTAGATGTTTGATACCTGATACCCGTCCCGATACTGCTTTCGTCAATGGCGTGTGTTCTGCCTGCCTGAACCATGACGCTCAGCAGAAGATCGATTGGAAGGCGCGCAAGGGGGATCTGATTGCCCTGCTCGACCGGCATAAGGGCAAAGGCCCGTATGACTGCATCGTCGCGTCCAGTGGCGGCAAAGACTCGACGGCGCAGGTGTTGAGCCTGCTTTCCATGGGGGTACGCCCGCTCATCGTGACTGCGACTACCTGTATGCTGACGGATATGGGCAGGCGCAACATCGACAACTTGAAGCGGTATGCGTCGACGATTGAAGTAACACCCAATCAGACAACACGCGCCAAGTTGAACCTGTTGGGCCTTACCCTGGTGGGAGACGTATCATGGCCGGAACACGTGGATATATTCACTACACCTATTC
>Ga0214471_10002117_pt1 | contig 15583 bp, 23 predicted proteins | sample RVTome_5_FD_207665 | JGI IMG/M metagenome (GOLD analysis project Ga0214471, IMG submission 207665) | Soil microbial communities from uranium-contaminated site in the Upper Colorado River Basin, Wyoming, United States - RVT142D155 | ecosystem: Environmental > Terrestrial > Soil > Contaminated >... | reverse complement strand
CCCCCTCCCCATATTTGGAGAGGGGGAAGTTTGGTTAACCTGGTGGGGTTGGATTTTTCCGGTGTTTAGTCCGTAGGCGATACATTCACGGGGCAAATTGTCGTAGTTGCCATAGACGTTTATGGCGCTGGCGATTAAAAAATTGTAGGTGGGGTTGTTGTTGGCGGTGGATTTGGCGCGGGTGATTTGGAGATCGATGTCATCCAGTTGTTGGTCGGAGATGGCGCGGGTGGGCTGGGTTTCAGACCCCACCCCCTGCCCCTCCCCATGCATAGGGAGGGGGGAAGAAGAAGAAGCCTGCCCATGCATAGGGAGGGGGGAGACCCCACCCCCTGCCCCCCTCCCCATAGATGGAGAGGGGGAAGTGTTGCCCTCACCCCCTGCCCCTCTCCCAGAGGTAGAGGGGGGAAATAGGGAGAGTTGTTGGGGGAGGGATTCGATTAGGGTGGAGAGGGCATCGAGTTTGTTTTCTAGAGATGTCACAAATGTCGTTAGACTTTTGCGACTTTGGGCGGAGTTATGAATCTTGTACCAGGCAGCTTTACGGCAGTTTGGGTTTTCACAATAGAACCATGCGCCGTCCGCAACTGGGTTATTGCAGTTTGGACCAGCACATATGACGCCTATAAGGTGTTCGGGATGCCACTTAAACTTGCGTGCCTGGTCGCGTTTCATGGGGTTAGTCCCGGCGTCCGATGTTGCGGCGCATTTCAACGCCGTGATTATTGATGGCGCGTTCATAATCGACATGGCAATCGATACGGGTGCGACCTTCACCAGAGGCGACGGATGTTATGATATGTTTACCGCCGTGCTCAATTTTTGCCCGGACAGTCCAGATGTGGAAAATTCCACCAATAGGGGTTTCTTCATCCGTAATTTGGACGATGTACTTGATGCGTGGCATAATTGAATTGCCTTTCTGTTGTGATAGACGGTAGGTACTATCCCCCGGTGTTGATTCGTATTCCCACCGGGGCGCTTTCTCATTTCTATTAAATGAATTGTGCGCTAAAACGCACATTAAGTCAATAGAGGAAAACCGTTATGGGATCAGGCAATATGATGATCGGAAATTCTATTGAATGTACATGGATGGCTGAGGGTGATGTAATAGTGGGGCGTCCAGAAGAAGTATTTGATGATGTAGGGGTTAATCCAGATGAATTCGTGGAATATAGATATAGTTTTTTTGACGGTAAGTACGTAATTCATTTAGTTGTATGGTATTGGGCAGAAGAAGTAGAAGAAGAATTAGAATCATATTTTCTTCGTCAAGCACTAGAGGCTTTTGCACTAGACCATCTCAACGATACCCTACTTACAAAAGAGCAGAAACAATTCTTTATTACATGGTTAGATGCGCTAAATAGCGGCAATTACGATGGTAAGATTCCCCTCATAATGTAAATATGCAAAACATTTCGAAACAGTATATTTACAGCAATAAATTGGTGAGGGTATTGACAAGATAGCATTACATATCATAAGCTGGTGTGCGGAGAGGCGAACACTTGAAAGCATTTAAAAGCAATTTGAAAGACGCTGTAACCAAATACAAGGGACATAAAACCCACGAGCAAATTTCTGAAGAAACAGGAATTCGTCGGGTAACAATTACTCGATGGATGAACAACAAGCCTTTTCAAAGATTAGATATTCGGGTATTAAATCCTTTGTCAACATGGTTGGGGTGTGAAATTGAAGACCTTTATGAGGTTGTAGACGTTGCGGAAGAATCCGACCCTGAAATGGCGGTCGCCTGACTGCCCTCACCGTTTTCTAACCCAACAGTTAGAAATTCAAACAATGAGGGCAGATGACACGCCAAACTCAAAAAAAAAAGAGGTCAGGTTTGGGTAACCTGACCGCACCTTAACAATCTAGACTGCTAAGGGCGATTATACAGGTAGAAATAGTTCCAAACCGTTACAAGATGTCCCGGCGGTGGAACCAAAACCTAGTCGGGGTGGTCGGACTCGAACCGGCGACCTCTGCGAACCATTACGCGGGGTGTAACAGACAAAGAACTATTTTATCAGCTAATCGGCACGGCGTTTTTGAGGCAATTGGATAATCTTTTTATCCTCTTGGTGGGTCTTGCGGATGGCTTCCTCAGCGCGTTTTAGATCGCGGGGATAGTAGTATTTTAGGGTTATGGTCGGGTCTTCATGACCGAGCGCAGCCGCCGCGACCGACGCGGGCGCACCGTCATCAGCGAGTTGATAACCTTTGGCATGACGCAAGGAATGACTTCCCAGTGAACGAATGCCGGCACTGATTGAGGCACGGCGAATCACCTGGGAAACGCTAGCGGCGTTCATGTGTCCCGCATCTGTCCCGAAAACATAATCATGTTTCCAGATGGGGCGATTGACCAACCACTGGCGTAAAAATCTGGCAGTTGTTTCGGAAAACCAAACAGGTCGAATTTTATCGCCTTTCTCGGTGACGATGGCGCGGCATTTATCTAAATCAATATCGGCTATTTTGAGATTGGCGATTCCCCCGGCACGGCAGCCCGTATCAATCAATAGGCGGGTTAGGAGGTGATTGCGGACGTGTCCGAATGTGACACGCAGCAGCAGTTCAATTTCGTCAGGCGTCGCGGCTTTGTTGCGGTCAACCATCGCATCCAGTTTGGGACGCTTTAGGGAATCAGCCGGATTTTTTTCCAACTCCCCGATTTCAATCAGCCAATTAAAAAAACGTTTGATTGACTTAATGTGTTTCATCACGGTCGCGGGGGAAAGCTTGGATTTTAGTTTAGGGCGCGATGGATGCAGCAGATAGCGAACATCATTGTTTTTGATGTCCTGCATGTACTCGATCATTTCAACGGTCGTGATATGACGTATATCACGGGCGCTGCCTAGGGCGAGCACCAGCGGTTGCAAAGTTGATCTGTAGTTGCGAACTGTGTTTTCGTTGGGGTACTCCCCCAGAAAAAGATCAAGTGCATGTTGTAATTTCATGATTTCGTCTCCATCCGTGAAACGTAATTATAACTTATTGAGAGAACGTATATTCTTTAGCGTAAGAGTGATAGTAAGGATATTTTATGACAAAAGTAGAAATAGAAATACGGGTCGCAGAGTTAAAGGAGTTGATCCGTATTCAAAAAGTACGGATGAAGCCGTATTTTGATGAGATGTTCCGGCGGTATCACCTGCTGGTTTATGGTGCAGGTGTGCCGGATAGTGAGCGGCTCAAAGCTCTGGAAGAGCAGCGGATTGATTATTTCGGATTGTTGCATCGACAGATGCAGCGCACTGAGCCATACACTGCTGAGTTGGCAAAACTCAGTGTGCGGATGGCGGAAATTCGTCAAGCGGAACACCGGGCGAAGGGTGGGGGTCAGGGGTGTTTTCGGATGCCTGCACCGCGTATGGATTTCGGTCGGCGGGTGGTGCTGGGGGTGGCGGCATGAAAACCCCACCCCCTAACCCCCTCCCCATACATGGAGATGAAGATGGATGTGCGTATTGTGGCGGGGATTTGCCTGCCGGACGGAAAAAGTTTTGTAGCGATTTGTGCTGTTACAAGATTTATGCGCTGAAGGTCGGCAGACTTCAATATGTTGAGTTTGATCCAGCGAAACGCAGCACGTTTATTGAGACGAGCGAAGAGAAGTTTGCACGACGGGCGCGGCTGCTGGCGCGGATCAACCCCACCCCTAACCCCTCCCCATAAAATAGGGAGGGGAATTGGTTCTGAGAAAACGGTTTAACAGAAGTGGAGATTTTTTTATGGCTGACAATTACGAAAATGAAAACGAATTTAAGAACAAATACATACCCATGATGGGGGATCGGGAAAAACTCAAGGCGCTGTATGAGGAATGCGTGGCGTATCTGCTAGAAAATAAAGAGGAATTACGCGCCAAGTTTGATGCTGGGGATCCAATTGCAGAGCGGATCGGGAAGGCGTTTGCATATCTCGAACAATCCGACGATGGCAATTTTATCGTGGTGTTGGCGGCGCTGGTGGACATCTGGAAACAGCGTGAGGACTTCAAAAAATTATGACTGACAATGTGGGTGGATGTCCTGAGTGTGGTTATTTTGGTTCGCGCACGTGGTCGTTTGAAGCTGATGATGGCATTGAAGTATCCGTGACTGAGTGTTTGAAATGCGGTTATCGGGTGTCGGGTTGGATTGATGAGAATGGAAATACCCGTCACGACGATGACCCCACCCCTGACCCCTCCCCATAAAATAGGGAGGGGAAAAGGGATCACATAAGAGAGCTTATAGAAAGCAAAAGAAAGGATTTGTGTATGTGTGTAGCGAGTCGAATACAGTTAAACGCGGCTTGGGGTGAGTTGGAACTCACATTCAAGCCGGGATCAGCAGGGGAGATGTCCCCGCCTGCTGAATATAATTTTGTCGAATGGAAAGCGTTTGACAAAACGGGGGCATTGATCGGGACGGGAACCGCGCCAACGGATGATGCAGCATGTTGGTGGGGGACGTTAACGGCTATGAGTGCGGATCATCCAGATTGGCATATGCAGCGGGATGGACTGGCAGCGATGTACATATTGGTGTCGCGGCAATTGCCAAGTCTGGATTGGCTACGTCGGGAAAAGGCGCAAATGGCACAGATGACCAAAACCCAGATCGAGGTCAAGGAACTGCGAAAGCAAGTTATTGATCTAAATCTGAAGGTTGGGGCGCTGGATCACAAAATTGTCGAATTGAAGGCGTATATTGACGGATTATCACCACGCGAGCGGCGGCGGCTCAATATCGTCAAACAGCAGGCGGAATGGGCTGGCGATAGTGCGGATGCGGATACGTTCCGCCAGGCATCCGCGAAGACTATCACATTGGACTTGGGAACCCCGCCAACGGATGAACAGTATCAGCAGCTTCGGAGTTATCTGAAGCCTATCGTCCAGGCGAAAAGTGAAGACGCACGGATACCCCACCCACTAGCCCCCTCCCCATACATGGAGAGGGGGAACCGAAAATGGCAGAATAACGTGGAGAAATCCAACATATTGATTATCCCGCCGGGGCAAAAGGAAGGCAGTTTCGCGCACGCACAGGATATACGTGAATTGCATGATGACCAGGCGTCTGTCGAAGATCGTTTCGAGGAAGCCAAGGCGGAAAGCAATATGCGGATTGCGGTTAAGGTTTCCGCCGCGATGGAAAAACAAAAGCAAGCCCGCGAGGGCAACGATTCAAAATCCGATGTGCTGCGCCTGCCGGAATCCGGCGAGCAGCCAAACAAGGGAGCGTAAGAAATATGTCAGATCAAAACAAAGCCGTCCAGAAAGTTGACCAGCAAATTGATGAGCAGCCAAAAATTGAGATGCTCACCCCGGCGGTTATCCAGCAGCAATTTCAAAATGCGTTGGATTTGGCGTCGGCGACAAGTCTGACGGATGCGGAATATGAGCGCGTGCGGGATGCGTTGATCGAGTTGGCGAACCTGACGAGTACGCTGTTCAACGTCACGATAGGCGAGCGGGACGCGGCGCTGAAAAACCTGATTGAATTGGAGGAAGCGCTGAGGCGTCCCTGGGCATCGAACAATGATGAACGCATACGGGATGCTTACGAAAAAATATTTACGGCGGGGCAAGAGGCAGCGTGGGAAGACGGTGGATATCTGGATGATATTGCCTCCCAGGCGGAGCATACGTTTTTCGAAACACTGGCGGAAGCTATCAATCTCATGTTGGAACAGGACAATAAATATCCCAGCGCTGGGCATGATTTTGTGCGGGCGTTGGAAGATTACGACACGGATGTGTTGCGGCAGATTTTGCCTGAACTGTCCAAAAAGTTAGATATGGGAGATGTAGACGATGAGTGATGTTGACATCCGCGAAAATGAAAATCGGGTAGTTCCGGTGTTAGAACTGCTGGAATCACTCTCCTATGAAGTTGGAGAAAACGACCAGGCGCAGGCGATGATTGCACAGTTGAATGACCAATTGGAGCATCTGTGTGATTTAGAGATGGAATGGATGGCACATGTCAAGGAATCCGTCGAAAAAATGAAGGTTGTCATGTATGCCGCGATTGATGAGAGGGATACTGCTATCAAGAAGCATGTTCAGTTGGAGCATGATGTCAAAAATTTCTATCAGACGAAAAACCAACTTGTGCGAAATTTGATCGAAGAGATCGAAGCCAACATGATGGAAATGATCGGTCAATCGGATCATTGGGAGGCGGAAGTGGCACTCAGGGATTTGCTGGGGTGGGCGGGGAACGACGCGAATATATTGGCGTATGTGCTTAATCCAACATTCGGGGAAAGTATCCTGACTGAACCGGAGGTTTATATGCCGCTGCTGCGAAAACTTTTAGCTGATATGGAGTCGGTTTTGGCTTCTGAGAATGGAGATTAACAGAAGTCATGAAATGCCAAATAGAAGGTTGCGAGCAAGACGGGCATCAATTCCAGATTGAGGATGACGACGTTAATGGAAGTGATGAAATTTATTACTTCTGTTTCGATCACGCAGGGCAAGAAGGTTTTTGCGCCGGATGTGGCTGTTATGTCCCTGGTATGAATTTGTTTACATATTGGATTTGCGATGCCTGTTTTGAACAATGGGAGGGCGGGCAAAACTGATGTCTTATATGCGATTGGTTTTGGTGGGGCGGCTGGGGCGCAATCCGGCGATGTCGGATAAGCGCGAGGATATGTGTATGTTTTCGCTGGCTGTCAGTGTAGGTTATGGCGAGCGCGAAAAAACACAATGGTTTGAGGTCGCCGCGACGGGTCGTTTGCTGGATGAGGCGCTGCGGCTGGAAAAGGGGCAGCAGGTGCTGGTGAAGGCGGACATGATCCGCGTGGAGACGTGGCGCGATAAGGATGGTAATCCGCGAGCGACGCTGCATGTGCGGGCGGTGGGGATTGATTCGCTGCAAAATGCGTTCGCCGGTGCTGGCAGTGGGTATCGGGATAGTGATGATGTGTGGGGGGATTTGTAGAGATGGCGTTTGTAACGAAGAAAATTAATTGCCCTAGCTGCGGATACCGGATGAATTATCACACACGTACAGATGATGATTTGGATGTCTATTTGTGTGAGGATTGTGAAGTGGAAGTATTTGTTGAAGCACCTATCTGTGTTGAGCATGGATGCAACGAAGTAGGTAGGCAGTATGAGCACACGTATATGACAGATAGCAATAGTCCGCCGCTTGTTCTGTGCGACGAACATGCTAAGGAAGCAGGATATTGTTTTGCCTGTGGAGTGTTTGACCCGGAAGAAGTGGAGCAGTTCGGCATCTGCAAGGACTGTGCATTGTCCGCAGGGGACATGATTTTTTTTAACGACCCCACCCCTGACCCCTCCCCATGAAATAGGGAGGGGAATTTAAGAAGGCGAAAAGGATTGATGACATATGGATGAGCAAGCTAAAGACGGATACAAATCATTTGTGAATCCACACAGACCAGCGCATTTAGTCGCCAGCGACCTGAAGCGCGATTTAGAAAATAATCTGTGGGAGTCGGGGGTGCCTATCAAATTGGGAGACCAAGCACATGCAATCATCACTGCGTATATCGAGGTGGTGATTGAGACCGTCGAAAAAAGAATTGAAAAATAGACCAACATATAGGCAGTTATAAGGAGTCGTGATGGCAGCAGATTTACACAAAAAACCAGAAATATTTTTAGCCAATGATGGCGCGGTGCTGCGCGTGTACACGGCGCTGGCGACTGAAATTGACATGACGCCAAGCATCATCCTGATGGAGATTGAATATCTCATCAGGAAAGATAAAACAGCCTACTTCAAAGACGGGGCGTGGTGGATCGATTTGAGCACGCGCAATCTTAGAAGCCGGCTCGATAAATGTATTTCACCGGATACCATAAACAGGGCAATTCAGCAGCTTGTGCGGCTCAAATTATTGACAGTGGTGCCAGGTCAAAAGGCGTCCGACCCTCGAAAAATTAGCCTCAACATCGAGGGGATTCGTAAATTGAAAAGTGTTTTTGTAAAAACGGATGGTGCTGATGCAACCACGAAAAAAGATTCACTTAAGCGAATGCGAGCCATGCATAAGGCGCGAAAGCAGACTCAGAAATCGGCTGAAAATACCGCTGATGAAACTGCCGAAAACGACCAAGAAAAAGTCCGCAAAATCGGACATGAACCCGTCCGATTATCAGACACGGGCAATGATCCTGTGTCCGAAAATCAGACACGAAAGTCCGCAAAATCGGACACGGAATTAGACGAAAGTCCGCAAAATCAGACACGAAAGTCCGCAAAATCGGACAGTATAGAGGTATTGGAGGATTTAAAAGCAGAGGATACAGAATCTCTCTCCGGGCGAGAGAGCGATGAAAAGAAAATTGATCCTCAATTCGCTGCTGCTATCCAGGCGTTTAATAAAATCCGGCGTGGTTCTTGGACTGCCCAAGAATCTGAATTGCTTAAATCGGATTTGGATGAATTCGGATTTGAGAAAGTGATATGGGCAATCGAACAGGCTACAGGACGCACGCCAGCATCATGGCGTTATTGTCACACGATTCTAGTGCAGCAAGCCCCCTCCCCCAGTTCCGGCGCACCCCCTCCCCAGCAACGCAACGGGGCGCGACCGCTGCGAGATGTGTCGCAGCGACCATCGGCACAGGAAACTGAAAAACCCGTCATTCGCCCGATGACGGAGGAAGAAAAGAAAAACGCAAAACATCCTATTTTGAATTTTGGAGAAAGCGCATGAGTGCATTACCGAACATCATATCAATTGACCGAAGCGAAAAATGTTCCCACTGCGGCGGATTGGCAGTTATGACAAAAAATGTTCCCGTCGGGCATCCTGATTTTGGGAAGGCGTTCCCGTGCGGGCATTGCGAGCAGGGGCGCGAAATAGAGCAGCGCAAAATCGAGGGTATGCCAGCGCATTACCGCGATTTCCGATTGGCGACGTTCGATAAACTGCCGGAGCGGATGCGGCAGGGCAAAATGTTGGCACGGGCGGCGACTGAAATTTTTATCGAGCGGCGCGGGAAAGCGTTTGGCGCAGATGAGATTTATGGGCGACTGGGATACGGGTATGACGGTCAGCCGGTGGCGCGGTTTGGGTTGGTGCTCTATGGCGATTATGGCATGGGCAAAACGGGCATGGCGGCGACGATTTACAACGAACTGCGGTTGCGGGATGAGGCGTGCGTGTTTATGACTGTCAAAAATTACATCAAGCAGGTGCAGGCGGGATACCGTGATGATTCGCTGCGGGGATTTGAGCGCCAGGTGCAGCAGGTTCCGTTCCCGATTGTGGATGAAATTAATTTAGAAAATTACAGCGCGGATCGGTTGGAGATCGTTGGTCAGTTTATCGAATCGCGGAATGCGGCGCGGAAGCCGTATGTGCTGACTACGAATCTCAATATCGAGCAATTTGAGATTCGTTGGGGATCGTTTATTGCGACGCGCGTTAATTCAAATTGCCATTGGATTCCGATGGATGGCGTCCGGCTGCGTAACGAGGGCGTGCCGTTGGGTGATCCGACGTTGGCGGCTGGGGGTTAGGTTGCGATGGATGCTAGGGAGTGTGCGTGTGGGCGGGTGTTTTATCCGCGCTCGTGGAATCAGTCGCGGTGCAATGCGTGCCGGGTGGCGGATCCAAACACGAACTTGTATTCGGAGTTCGAACCGACAAAAGATTGGACATTTTACGACAGTGAAGAGGCACGCCGGAAGCGGCGACCAAAGTTAAAGGATAGGAAAGAATCATGGATTTATCCGATTACAAACTGATAGCGGTTAAGTTTTTTGGGCGGGAGACCCCACCCCTGACCCCTCCCCATGCATAGGGAGGGGAATAGAAATAGGTTGTATAAAGGGATTTATAGGGACTGGTGATGTAGTGATGAAAATTATCCTGAAGATAGATGAGCGATTCGAGAAAGAAACTGTACGCGGTGATATTTGTCCGCGATGCAGGGGGAAAAAGCAGACGAATGTAACGTGTGAAGAATGCAGTGGATACGGGCATTGCCCCTGTTGTCAACATGAGTGTGAGGAATGTTTAGGGCGCGGCGCTTGGATTGATGTCTGTGAGGAATGCGACGCTGAAGGGACACGTGAGGCATACGAGGCGGTAGCGGAGCGTAGGCGGATTGATTTAATAATCCTGAAACGGTACAGGGGTTTACCCGCGAGCATCAAATATTTTTGGGTGGGGGAGTGACCCCACCCCATGCATAGGGAGGGGAATTCGTAAGGGTGAGAATAGATTCTGAGAAAGTTGGTTATCAGATGGAAAGTAAAGATAAGCAGATGCAGCATGATAGTTTCTATGATGCGTTTGAGAGTTGGTCTGCACCCGAAAAATGGTTTTATTTATCGACGAATATGGACGAGCATGACCCGGATTGCTGGGAACCTGTTATCCAGGACGTGAATGGACATAAGGCTTATGTTTGTTTCGGTTGCGGGCAAGTTTGGCGGGGTGATTGATGGAAATAGGGATGGTTCTATTTATTGGCTCGTTGGTGGTCACTTGCTTGGGTCTGCTGCGTTTGCTTGCGGGGCAAGTAGTTGAATTTGACCATTTTGCATATGTGGAAGAACTGGATGATCTACGAGAAAGAGCAAGTCTACGAGACGAATACATGACGCACCCGAATTGTCGGTGTGTATTGGTGCCAGTGCTAACACGCCCAGGCGGGGACATGAGCCGGGATGAATGGCGTGGGATTATGCAACGGCGAATTATCCGCGAAAAATGGTTTTATAGTCCGAATTAGGGGGAATCATGAAAGTTATAACGATGTTGAATGAAAAAGGCGGTGTAGGGAAAACTACGCTTGCGGTGACGTTGGCGTGCGGGCTGGCGGCGCAAGGATGGAAAGTGCTGCTGGTGGACAGCGATCCGCAGGGTAACGCGGGTTTGGCGTTGGGTGTGGCGAAATCGCCGGGATTGTATGACTTGCTGGTGCGGGATGCAGATTGGCACGCCTGCCTGAAGTCCATTAGCCAGGGCAAGTGGGTATCGGGCGATTATGCACCACGTGACCCGGGGCGGTTGGCGATTGTCCCATCCAACATCGAAACGCGAGCTATTCCGCTGATGTTGGCGGATGAATATAAATTGAAGCTGCGATTGGAGCAGATTGATGGTGCGTTTGAGATTGCGATTATTGACACATCGCCAACGCCAAGTTTGATGCACGCCGCGATTTATGCCGCGACCGACGCGATTTTGTATCCGACGCAATGTGAGGCGCTGGCACTGGATGGATTAATGAGCAGCATCGCCCGTGCGGAGCGATTAGATCACATCGCCATACTAGGGATTATTCCAATGATGTTCCGCGCTCAGACGTTAGAACATCAAGATAATTTGGATGCGATGCGGGAAAAATTTTGGGGGATGATTTGGGAGCCAATCGCGCTGCGGACTGTGTGGGCGGAAGCATGTCATGGGCAAGTGCCTGTGTACGAATATGCGGCACGTTCGGAGGCAGCGGCGGAGGCGTGGAATTTAGTAAGTAAGGTGAAGGAGTTTTTACATGAAACGGCGTAAGCATCTTAGCAATGTTTTTGATGAAAGTCGGCACAACGAGGCTGGCGATTTATCGAAAGCTGATGAGCAGCTTTATGGACAAATTGCCAAGGTAGACAGCAACCGGATAATTGCAGAGCCTATCAACATAGACCGGATCGCGCCCGATCCGGTGCAGCCGCGCCGGGTGCTGCCTGGCGTAATTCGTGGGTATTGGGAAACTGATATGCCGGGTTGGATGTTGATGGAGCGGTGGATGCTCCACATTGAAATGATTACAGGCGAAAAAATGCTGCCTGGACGGGGTGATCTATCGCAGGCAATCTTGCAGATGTTGAACCCGTTCCAGAATGATGAGGGTGAGATTTTTTCCAATTGGGAGCAGTTCCCTGACATTACTCATTTTGTGGAAATTGCGGGGTTGGCGGCTGATATTGCACAGAATGGTTTGACCAATCCGATTACTGTATCTATTGGTGATGAGATATATGTCATCGAAACTGGTGAGCGGCGTTGGTGGGCATATTGTTTACTCTATCATCTGGATGATAGTTACCACAAAATTCCGGCTCGCGTGGTTGAGCGTAATGTCTGGCGGCAGGCTTCGGAGAATACCAAGCGCCAGAATTTGAACGCAATTGGCAAGGCGCGGCAGTTTTCTATTCTGCTCATGGATTTGTATGAAACAAGTCCATCGGGGCAGGTGAGCGATAACTTTCTGGCTTTCGATGAAATCGTGAAACCGGGTGTGTGTGATCGTGCGTACTATGCTCAGGTCGCAGACGGGAATGAGTATCGTATTCCGCGCGGGGATGCTGAAAAGCTGCTGAATGCGATGGGTGAAAAGTCCCCGGCGCGACTGCGGGAAATCCGCTCGGTGTTGCGGGTGGATGATGACATTTGGCAACTCGCGGATGATGAGGATTGGACATTAGGCGCGATTTTGGCGCATGTGCGCCCGGATACCCCACCCCCTGACCCCCTCCCCATACATGGAGAGGGGGGAGATAAAGCGGCGGAAACGGCGGGAAAAGGGAGGATAGCGTCCGAATTTGGACGGTATCCCGATGAAAATGAAGAGAATGTAGAATCTTGGGGCGCTGCATTTCCGCCAGGCGATTATCAGCCATCTTTTGATGATGTTCCGGGCACGTTGTCACGTGGTATCCGAGTTAATGACCCACCGCAACGGGTTATAGTCAACGACCCGGATAAGGATGTAACATCAGAAGCGTTAAATGCGGCGATACTACGACGCGGTGAGGTAGAAGGTCCCGCGAGACGGATTATTGACGAAATAACACGGTTGACAAATAACAACAAGGTTTCGATTTTCGCGGTGCTGGATGAGCGTGAACGCAAGGATATTCTTTCGGCGTTGGAAAAGGGCATTCTGAAAATGTCGGATTTGCATATTCAGATTATGGAAATGTCAAAAGGGTTGGAACTGGACACTGACCGGATGCAGGCGATTAAGGTTTCTGTTGATGAGATGGCGTCATATTTTCAAGTACCATAGAGAACTGAAAGCTACCGATTTTGAGGCAAATTGAAAGGATTTGAGATGTTGAACGAATTAGATTGTGTTGAGGCAAACGTATGGCTTGATAAGGATTATAGTGAACCAATCACTGGGATAGTCCGGGAAGTCTCTATTGCTGGTAAAGGGTTCTTGAAAATCCAACCAGGCGGTAGCGGATGCGATGGCGGATTATGCCTTTATTATCCAATCGATAGAATTGTAATGATCCAATCGCCACCAATGTCACTTGAATTTTAGCCACTGAGAACACACCTTAACGGAAGTTATTCTAATAGGCTTGTGATGTGTCCGTATCGCGTCGTGGAGATGTGTTAGAATTGGCGTTTGTATGGCTCATTCGAGGGATACGCTGCCTGAAAACAGTCTTCGGGCGGGCATACGGAAACAGGATAGGTTCGAGTCCTATCTGAGCCACATTTCAGAATTTTATGGCAAGGGGCTATGGTGATGTAAGGTTCCAGGCACATTGGCGGAAAAAACAGACTAGTCACAATATGCTAAATCACCTCAAAAGCACCCGGACGCGGGTGCTTTTTGATTTCTCATCACGCACACACAAATTAGTGGGGCTTATAGTTGTCACTAATTTCTCATCACGTACACACAAATTAGTGGGGCTTATAGTTGTCACTAATTTCTCATCACGTACACACAAATTAGTGGGGCTTATAGTTGTCACTAATTTCTCATCACGTACACACAAATTAGTGAGGCTTATAGTTGTCACTAATTTCTCATCACGCACACACAAATTAGTGGGGCTTATAGTTGTCACTAATTTCTCATCACGCACACACAAATTAGTGGGGCTTATAGTTGTCACTAATTTCTGCCGACGCACACACAAATTAGTGAGGCTTATAGTTGTCACTAATTTCTCATCACGCACACACAAATTAGTGAGGCTTATAGTTGTCACTAATTTCTCATCACGCACACACAAATTAGTGGGGCTTATATTTGAAACTAATTTCTCATCAGGTACACACAAATATGACTGTTTAGACAGGTTTGGATGTGGTAGAACTTATGTCCGTATGAAATGATGACAGATGTAATAATTTGAACATGGACGATGTAAAAGCTGTTGTAAACCCGGCATATGAAGCCGTCCTAAAAACTGTTGTTCAAACTGTTCAACATCGTGAACAGCGTGTCTACCCGCATCAGTTGGTGGGATTCCTACCGTTTGATTGCTGCGAGCGTACCGTTCGTCGGTATCTGGTAGTGATGTCGCAGATGGGCATGATTGAACGAATCAGTTATCGAGGCGGCTACCGTTTAGCGGCGTAAGGATGACAAATGGATGTAGTGGGAGTTGCGCTGCAAGGTGCTGAAGGAAAGAAATATCTCGCACAATCATTTGAGATTCCCTATGACAGAGACATTGAATATATTCGTTTGCGATTACGTAAAGTAGGCAACCCGACAGGGACACTCCAACTCAAGATTTATGAAAATGGCAGCGTGGCTAATCCCTGGAAGCTGGGAGTGTCAGGACGGACGGAATTAGGAACAACAACGATTCTCGCGCCGGCTGGCAGCAACAGTTTCCCGACACCTAGCAGTTACACGGCGGATCAATGTACCGGGGGTTCAGCCAGTGCCAGCAGCACATTCGACACACCCTATGCAGCAAGTATGGCGTTCGATGATTCGAATGCAACGCTGTGGATTTCTACCAACGCGCTGCCGTCCTGGATTGGGTATTCGTTCGCAACCGCAAAAACCATCCGGCACTACACCATAACCACGAGTTTTCGCGGCGGATTGTATGAACGGGGTCCGCGTGATTTTCGGTTGCAATATTTTGATGGTATCGGTTGGGTGGATGCGGATAGGCGGTCAAGAGTAGACTGGTCAACCGAAGCAGAAAAGAAAATATTTGATGTTCAAACATACGCCACTTCTCAATTTTGGCGTATCTATATCACTGACAACGACTATACCGACGGTTTCAACGAGATTACAGAAATTGAAATGATGGAAGAAGTCGCCATTGCCGACAGTGATACAGTGGACATTACAGATATTGAATCAGCATTTCGATGGTTTCAATTTGAATTTTCATCCCTGGATTTGGACATTGAAACACGCTATTGGGCGGCATTGACTACTACCGCCGTGCAAAGTGATACAGATTATATCGAGTGGGCTGCTTGTGATGAGACCCAGCAAAAAAAACTGGTGTCGTGGTGGTCAATGGATGAGGCATCCGGCACGCGCAGCGATTCGCACGGGTCAAATGACCTCGCCGCCGTGAATGCGCCGCGACGGATCACGGGCAAACTTGGCGGGGCGGTGCGGATTGTCAGCGCGGATTCGCAATATCTGACTGCACCGGATGATGACACACTCAGTACAGGCGGGTCGTTTACCTGGATGGGCTGGGTGCGATTGTCGCGGTTGGGCGGCTTTGAGCACCTCGTGTATAAATGGAATTTTGCGACGCAAAATGAATATATCGTGCGCGTGCATCCGAGCGGGTATCTGGAAATGGTGCTGTCGAATGATGGTACGAATATCGCGTTGTGGCAAAAC
>Ga0214471_10002116_pt1 | contig 15586 bp, 19 predicted proteins | sample RVTome_5_FD_207665 | JGI IMG/M metagenome (GOLD analysis project Ga0214471, IMG submission 207665) | Soil microbial communities from uranium-contaminated site in the Upper Colorado River Basin, Wyoming, United States - RVT142D155 | ecosystem: Environmental > Terrestrial > Soil > Contaminated >... | reverse complement strand
CCGCGATCAACCGCTCCACTTTCAGCTCGTAACTCATACTCGTTCTCCCTTCTTGCTTTCGAGATAGGCCTCGATTCCGTCGAGTCGGCTCTCCCAACGACGCCGGTACATCTCGATCCAACTCACCGCATCCTCCAGTTGCTCTGGGCCAAGACGGCACTCGCGAGTCCGTCCGATCTTCTCGGTGGTGACGAGTTTCGCCTCCTCCAGGATCTGGACATGCTTCTTGAGCCCGGTAAGCGACATGCCGGAGGGCTTCGCCAACTCGCTGATCGATGCCGGCCCACGTCCGAGGCGGTTGAGGATCTCCCTCCTCGTCGGATCGGCCAGCGCCGAGAAGGTTCGATCGAGAACCTGATACTGAACCATATGGTTCACTATATAGGGATCACACCAGAAAAGTCAATCCCAAGTCGGAAATGGGCGAGGGAGAGGCGGGGTCCGGACCTCTCCCCGCATGGCTATCCGACGCTCCAGACCCGGATTCGGCCGTCGGCGGCGTTTGGGTTCTGACCTCGAGGAGCTTGCCGACGTCCGCGTCTCGCTTCGCTCACGCGATCGAAACGGCGATGACACCGCAGCAGACTGCAATGATCAATGAGACGGGTCCCCAGACTCGCTCCCTCTTGGAACGGGAGGCGAAGTTGGCGAGGGCCCCCACCGTGAAGAATCCAACCAGAACCCACATCCCGACTGCGCCCGTGCCGGGAATCCAATCGGCGGTGATCAGGCCGGCTGATGCGAGCACAAACCCAACGATGAAGGGGTAGACGACGACCCCGGCCACTGCGCTGGCAACCCTCAACCCGATGGGGAGCACACCTGTGTGACGGCCACCCCACGCGGCGTCCCCGAGCGGGGTCCCCAGAGCAAGGGCGATCTGAAAGATCGCAACCACCATCAGCAGCACCGCCGCGAGAGTTGCTGCAAGGTCCATCGCGAGGACGGTAGCCATGGCCGCGACGGACGCTTCGACGCAGGATCCCCCAACCCCACCGGCCCTAAAGTGGGTTTCCGTCGGGCGAATCACCCATCCGATTCGACGGTGATCTCCGTGGCCTTGATCGAGACCCAAACCGGTGTCCCCTCGACGAGGTCTAGGGCGCGAGCCGCCTCCTCGGTGACTTCCACGGCAAGCTGGAGCGGGCCGCCCGTGCTCAGCCGGGCCCTTTCCCCAAGATGCTCGATCAGGTCGACCGTGGTCTTCCATGCGTTGCGTGGGCTTCCTTCCGGTTCGCGGAGGTGCACCGAGATGGCGGACGGGCGGATCGTGACCAGGACCGACCCGTTGATCTCGTGGTCGGCGATGTGAAGCAGATGGGCACCGGTGTCAACGACACCATCCCTGGCGACACCGGCGACGAGGTTGGACCCGGCGAGGTCGGCCGCGTATCGGGTCCGGGGGCGAAGGCGTATCTCCTCGGCAGTGCCCGCCTGGGACACCCTCCCGTCCTCGAGGATGTGGATCTCGTCGGCGAGGAGGAAGGCTTCGGTGGGATCGTGGGTGATGAGCAGGCGAGGCCCGGCGAATCCTTCGAGGTGTTCGCTCAGAGCGCGTCGCAACTGCACCCGTGTGGTGACATCGAGGGCGGAAAGGGGCTCGTCCAGCAACAAAAGATCTGGCTCGATGACCAGGGCGCGAGCCAGAGCAACACGCTGGGCCTGACCGCCTGACAAGTCGCCCGGTTTTCTGCGAGCCTGCGGTCCCAACCCCATCCGATCCAGCCATTCGCCGGCGCGCGCAGTCGATTCTTCACGACTCACCTTTCGGCTGCGGAGCCCGAAGGCGACATTGTCGATGACACTGAGATGGGGGAAGAGCAGGTAATCCTGGAACACGACACCCACTCTGCGGGCTTCGGGTGGGACGAACACTTCGCGCTCCGGATCATCGAGGGTGATTCCGGTCAAAGCGACCCGACCGTCGTCAATTGGCAGCAACCCAGCCAGGACGGCAACGGCAGTGGATTTGCCAGCGCCGTTGGGACCGAGCAACGCGACGGTGCGACCCGGTGCAACCGACAGTGAGAGCTCCAATTGGAACGACTCGCCACGGCTCACCACGAATGTGGCTTCGAGGCCGTCTCGGGTCACAGGGCCTTCCACCAACGCTCCCGGAGAACGACCAACACGGTCAGGGAAACCGCCACCATCACCAGGCTCAACGCAACCGCCGTGTCCCGATCACTCTCCAAAGCCACAAACACCGCGAGCGGCAGGGTCTGGGTGCGCCCCTGCAGACTGCCGGCAAATGTGATGGTCGCTCCAAACTCGCCGAAGGCCCGAGCCCATGTCAATACCAAGCCGGCGATCAATGACGGAGCGATCATGGGCAGGGTCACCCGACGCAACGTGGTCCACCTCCCGGCGCCCAATGTCGAAGCGGCGCCTTCATATCGTTGATCGAGGCTTCTGAGCGCACCTTCGACGGAGATGACGAGGAAAGGCATCGCAACGAATGTGTTGGCGATCACCACGCCCCAGGTCGAAAACGGGAGCACCAAGCCGGTTGCCTGGTTAAGAGGCTCCCCGATCAAGCCACGACGACCGAGGGCAAACAGCAGAGCCGCGCCCCCGACCACTGGCGGCAGTACCAACGGCAGAGTGACAATTCCCCTTGCCACGGTTCGGCCGGGGAACTCGACCCGGGCCAACAACCAGGCGAGTGGGATCCCGACCAAGGCGGCGATCGCCGTTGCCGCGATCGAGGTCACCAAGGACAAGCGCAGGGCGTCGGTGACAACCTCTCCGGCCAGGAGATCGGGGAGGTCAGACCAAGGGGTCCTGGCCAACAATCCGAGCAACGGCACCACGAACACTGCCAGGCCGAGGGCACCCAGTACCACCAGGAGGACCGGAGGACGAGCGCTCCGCAGTCGGGGGCTTGTCACGGGGAGCCGAACCCGAATTCACGAAGGATGGCCTGCCCTTCGTTGGCCAGCACGAACGCCACGAAAGCGTCGGCTGCCCTGGGGTTGGGGGCGTTGAGCATGACAGCGATCGGATAGTTGGCAGCCACGTTATGCTCCTCCGGAATATCGATCCCCTCAACGGTCCCGGCTGTGGACGCGATGTCTGTCAAATAGACGATGCCTGCGTCCAACTCACCAGCCTCGATCTTGGTGAGCAATGCTCGCACGTCGGGTTCGTTGCTGTCGATGGCCGGGGTCACGCCGGCGTTCTCCAGAGCCTGACGGCCAAAGTCACCACACGGGGCAGCCTCGGCACACAACCCGATCAACAGATCGTCGTTGGCAAAGTCCGCCAAACCGGTCACGCCGGCTTCATTGCCGGCAGGAACTGCGATCTGGAGCAGGTTGGTGATGAATATTCGCGGGTCGGCCGCTTCGCCGGCTTGCACCACCTGGTCCATGTTGGAGGTGTTGGCCGAGGCGAAGACATCGGCTGGGGCGCCTTCCAGGATCTGCTCTCGCAAACTCGAACTGCTTCCAAGATTGAGGACAACGTCGACCTCGGGATGGGACGTCTCGAAAACCGACGCCACCTCAGTGAGGGCATCGGTGAGTGACGCCGCGGCCGATACCAGCAGCTCGCCTTCGATGCCTGGCTCGGCGACGGTCGTGGTCGTCATCTGGTTGCCCCCACACGCCGCCAAGAACATGAACGTGATCGCCAGACCCAATTGATCTCGACCGAAGGTCACGCCAGTATTCTCCTTGTGACTACTTAGCACGACGAGATTAAGACCATGGATCACCGCACCGCAATATGAATCATCACCAGATCTCCATCACCGAGTATGCGGTCCTCGGGCTCCTCGCCGAGGGGCCCACTCACGGTTTCGCCATTTCGAAGGAACTCGCCCCCGACGGGCCGATAGGACGGGTTGTGACGGTGCGCAGGCCGCTGGTCTACCGGGCCCTGGATCGCTTGGTGAGCCTGGGGCTGGCCGAACCGGCGCATACCGAGCCGGGCAACGCCGGGCCAAAGCGAGTCGTCCACCGGGCGACTCCCCCTGGAACACGTCAACTCAAACGATGGCTCGGTCAACCGGTGCAACACGTAAGGGAAATGCGCATCGAGTTCCAGCTCAAACTCATGTTGCTCCGTCGATCGGGAATGTCACCAGCCGCGCTCGTCATGAAACAACAAGCCGCGCTCCAGCCAACCATCGCGGCCCTCGACTACATCGAACTCGGCGACGAGCCTGACCATGTCGAACTGTGGCGACACCACAATGCCGCTGCGGCGGGTTCATACCTGGACCATCTCCAGGCGATCTACGGTGAGGACTGAAACGCTGAGGCAAAGGGCGGTTGCTCGACCAAGGCAGCTAGCTTCGATGGTCCGCGGCGCTATCGGAGTTTCGATGTGGCGTTTGGTGAAGTGGCTGCTCGTTGGGTTTGGGGGCATCCTGGTCGTAGCTCAGTTCGTTCCATATGGCCGTGACCACGCCAACCCGCCCGTTTTGGCCGAACCGGCGTGGGACGACCCCGTCGCTCGAGAACTGGCAGTTCGGGCTTGTTTCGACTGCCATTCCAACCAGACGAACTGGCCCTGGTATTCGAATGTCGCCCCCATGTCCTGGTTGATACAGCGTGACATCGACGAGGGTAGAGAAGAGCTCAACTGGTCGGAGTGGGGCCCTGGGTCCGAGGGAGATGAGAGCGCTGAAACGGTCCTCGAGGGTTCAATGCCTCCCAACTCCTATGCCCTCCTCCACTCTGAAGCCCGACTTACGGACCAGGAGATCGATTCGCTGGTTGCCGGTCTCCAGGCAACCTTCGGTTCGGAAGAGCACGAAGGTGAGTCGGGTGACGATGACTGATTCGTCCACAATCCCTGGCATGGCGCACTCCGGTCACTCCCTTCGCTGATCAGCAATGCCTGGGTGTGAGGTTCGTCGCGTCCGACGATGAACTTGACATGTGACTAAATAGTCACCTATTATCGCGGACATGGACGCGGTGTTCAGAGCCCTGGCCGATCCGACGAGGCGAAGCCTGCTCGACGAGCTTTACCGAGAAGATGGTCAAACGCTGAGCGCCCTCGAGGAACGCTTCTCGATGTCGCGCTTCGGTGTGATGAAACATCTGAAGCAGCTCGAGGAGGCGGGCCTGGTGGTCACCAAGCGGAGTGGGCGGGAGAAGCTCCACTATCTGAACCCGGTCCCGATCCGATTGGTCCACGACCGTTGGGTGAGCAAGTACGCCGAGCCCTGGGCCTCCGGGCTCAGCGACCTCAAGAACAGACTGGAGACTCCCATGGAGAAAGTATTCGAGATCTACATCCGGACCACCCCGGAGCGCCTCTGGGAGGCGATCACCGACCCAGAGATCAGGAGCAAGTACAACTTCGGTGCCCGCCAAACCTCCGATTGGACACCTGGTTCCCGCTACGAAATGGGCCATCCGGGCGCCGATGGGCTTCTCGGCGAGGGAGAAAACCTCGAAGTAGACCCGCCGCGCCGGCTGGTCCAAAGCATGACCGCGCTCTGGAGCGACGAAGTCAAAGCCGAGGGAACGTCACGCGTCACTTGGGAGATCGAGCCGGTGGGCGACTCGTGCCGTCTCACCGTCACCCACGACCAGCTGCGGGAAGGCGCCAACGACGAGCTCTACGGCGGTTGGCCGATGATCCTCTCCGGACTGAAGACATGGCTCGAGACCGGAGAGCTGCTCACCACCCCCGGATCGCTGATGTACAGCTAGGTCTTTCGCGGGCGACCTCCACGGTTGTGCGCCTCGCCATCGGACCGGGCACGGCTCAGATCGCGATCGAGCCGCAAACCGACGGAAGGGTGGAGGGCACCGTCATCCACGAGACGTTGCCCCTCGAGGATGTCGATCTGTGGAAGGGGCCGTTGGGAGGAGTGGCTCGACGCCTTGGACGAGGCTGGGTCACCTTCGATTCTCGCTCTCCCCCGACGAACGAACTGCATTCCGGGGGTTTCATGCCTCATCCCAGTGTGAATCGGTACGCTCCGAAACCGACAGGCCCGAGGAGGACGCAGGAATGAGCTCGTATGAGGACGCAATCGACATTCTCGAAACCGAGTTGACGGGGGTCGAGGCGAACTTCAACGGCCTCTCGCCTGAGGAGTGGGCTCGACCCACCAAACTGGTGCCAATTGACCCCGCCCAGAAACCGTGGACGGTCTTCGAACTCGCCGGCCATTTCGACATTTCCATCGGCCTTACCCGGATGCTCATCGACAGCAAGCAGGACGGACAGCCCGGCCGGGACCGGGTCAGCTTCTTCATCTTTCCCCGCTCCGAAGTGGCCCCTGTGGTCTACGACTATGCCTACACGATGGTGGAGGGAAAGACCCCAGCCGACATGCCGGGCGTCTTGCACGAGACTTTCTCAAAGACGATCGAGGAGTCGCGAGCCTCGGCGCCGGACACCATCGGCAGCGGTTATTACGCCTTGATGCGCTTGGACGAGTTCGTTCCCAGCCGGATCGTCGAGGCTGTGGTCCATGGTTTCGACCTGACCGACGCATTGGGGCGGGACAGCATCGCGACCCAGGCCGGGATCGCAGCCACCGCTCAGATCCTCGACGAGCTACTGGCTCGACGCACCGTGCCGGGACGTCCCACAGACCTTAGCGATGACCTGGCCTGGATTCGGGCAGCCTCTGGACGTGCCGAACACTCAGATCCGCGCCTGCCGTTGATCGGCTAGAAGGAGGGTTTGGGGCCCCGACGCGTTACCCCGAGCCTCACACCTTGAGACTCTGCGCCGGCGCTTCCTTCTTCGAGTCGACGAACGGCAGGGACGCTGCCACGGCAATCGCCTGCCCACCGTCCTCGGTAACGACTTCGAGACGGGTACCAGGCGTCGAGAGCTCGATTGGGACCCACATGTAACCAATGTTGCGCTCCAACCCCGGAGACCAAACCGCGTCAGTGACCCGACCCACCTGCGGACCCCCTGAGACCACCGTCCACGGCTCCGACAGCTCGGCCCGCAGTTGGTCTCCCTCTAGAACATTCCCACCAGTTTGCGATCGACCCCCTTTTCCCGAATTCGGTCCAGCACCTCCTTGCCCAGGTAGTCCTGGTCTTGGGGCTCCACCAAGCGCTCCATGCCACTGACATGGAAAGGCGTATCGTCGAGAGTCATATCAGACCCGTAGTTGAAGTCTCCAGCATTTCACTACGTTCGTTGGCCACCGCGCTCCTCCTCATTGACTGAACGGCCGTTCAACTCTAGGCCTCGACAGCCAGGGCCGGCTCTCGCCCACAACCACCTGTAAGGAGTACCCCCGGCGCGGACACATATCATTGACAGAAAGGGAGTTGTGTCGAAAAGAAGCAACGTCGAGCATGCCACCGACCCCGGGCTTCGCTTCGACCCGCTCTTCGAGGCCAACTACGACGCCATCTACCGCTATTGCGTCCGACGACTAGGACGATCCGACGCCGAGGACGCGGCGGCTGACGTGTTTGCCGTGGCATGGCGCCGTCTCGACGAGTTGCCGGCGGGTGAGACAGCCAGAGCATGGCTGTTCGCTGTTGCCTACCGCGTGGTGGGAAACCAGTATCGAAGTCGGTGGCGCCAGAACCGGCTGTCCCACCGACTCGTAGCGACCAGAACCGATGGCGCTCGGACGGAGGTCGAGCCGACCCCTGGTGGCGACATCGAAGGTCTGCGCAACGCGCTCGACGGGCTCAGTTCCACCGACCAGGAGTTGTTGCGTCTTTCTGCCTGGGATGGCCTATCGAGGAGCGAAATCGCGTACGTCCTCGGGATCAAGGAAAACGCGGTCGATCAGCGGCTTCATCGTGCCAAGTCACGGTTGAAAGCTCGGCTGGACCATCTCAACCATGAATCTTCAAACTCTGAACCGAAGGAGGCCTCCGCATGATCGACCTATTCGAACGAGCCGACCCCGCAATCGGGGTCGAGGTCGATGAGACCCGACTCCGAGCCAAGGTGGAGGACCGGATCGGGCTGACGCCACCGCTGCAACCAGTTCAAGCCAAGACCCGCCGTCCCTGGCTCATCGCCGCCGTTTCGTTCGCGGTCGTCATCGCCTTCGCCATCCCGTCGATCCTCAGCCAGGAATCTCCATCCGTTTTCGCCCCGTCGCTGGAGGGCATCACCGACCTCCCCGGCGTCCAGACTGCGATTCCAACTGCGTCGGGGGGTGTGCAGACTATGGCAGTCGATGGCCACACCATTTGGGTGATGACCGCCCTCCAGAATCAGCTCCAGAAGGTGTCTATCTCCTCGGGCCAGCAGGAGGAGAGCTATTCGATCGACGGCTACGTCGAAGGCGTGGTCGTCGGTGGCGGCTACCTCTGGCTCTTGAGCTACGACAACGGTGGTGAGGTGCTCCGCTTCGGTCCCGCGGTCGGCAAGGTGGATCTCACCATTCCGATTGGAGGCTCGCCTGGTGGGGCTCGCTGGTTCGGTGGCCATCTCTGGGTCAGCAACGAACAAGGCGATCTCTATCAGATCGCTGCCGACGGCCAAGTCACCTCGACAGGCCGTGGTGAGCTGAAGGGAGATGGGCTGGGTTATCTCTGGGTCAACGACCCCGAAACCGACCTGATTTCGAGTCTCGCCGAGGACGGGACCCGCGGAGAGATCGTGATCCCGACCGAAGAAGGGTTGGCCACCATGAGCGGAGGGGGTGTCCGCGAGGTGACCGAAGCCGGCGGACTTCTCTGGCTGATGGATGGCGACTATCCCTTTGGGACCAACCTGAGCCGGTTCGACCCCGAGACTGGCGAACTGAGCTCGTTTGGGAGCCTCACCTTCGGGCTTCTGGACATCACCGAGTTCGATGGGTTCCTGTGGTTGACCTCCAACAAAGATCATCTCTTGATTCGTGTCGACCCCGAGAGCGGCGAGGTGCGCCGTTACCCGATGCCGGGGAAGGCAGGAGGTGTGCTTGGAGCCGACGGCTCCCTTTGGGTGACCCTATATCACCCGGGCGCCCTGGTTCGACTCGACCCCAACGCCGATCTGATCGAAGCGGGTGAGATCGTGGCCGACGATTGGAACCGGTTCCCCCATCGTCTTCTCTGCACGGGGCGCGGCGACGCCGGCGCCCCCATCGTGATCCTCGAGCCCTACGACTGGATCGAGTACGGATATTGGTCGGTGATCCAGGCGGAGCTGTCGAACGAGGGCTACGTGGTCTGTGCCAATGGATATCTCGAAGGCGAGGCCTCACCGGAACGACGGGCCGCCGACCTCGAGGGCGCCCTGACCGAGGCCGGGATGTCGGGCCCTTATGTCCTGGTGGCCGCCGGTGACGGAGTCCATTCCACCCGTCTCTTCGCAAACGGGAGAGACGACATCGCCGGGGTGGTGTTGGTTGATCCGGTACCGGTCGGGTTCCAAGACCTCATGAACAGCTTGTTCGCCCCAGACAGCCGAACTCCGACCTGGCTCGATCTGGATCAGGCCGTGTCCGACTCACTCGACGACTTCGGCGACGTTCCCCTGGTGGTCATCGAGGGAGACCCCGACGCGGTGTTCCTCAGCCAGAACTTCATCCGCGGTCAGGGCCTGGAACGAGCCGAAACTCTCAACAACGCATGGGAAGCGGGATTGGCCTTCTACTCCGGGCTTTCGACGGAATCCACCTCAGTGGTCGCCGATGGGACCGGCCTCCACATGGTTGTCTGGGACCAACCCGATCTGGTGGTGGAGCGAGTGCTCGACGTCCTTTCACGGACGGGCCGCTGAGGAACCTCAGGCTCCCGCCAACACCACTCGCCCTTCGTGCTGGCGGTGGAGCCGATGCAAATGGACCGCGATGGCGATGCTGGTGACCGCCGCCCATACGCACCACAGCGAGATCACGCCAGACCTGAGGAGCACCGCCAGCACGCTGACTGTCACCAGGTTCATCCACCCATAAACGACCACGACCCTGTCTGAGGACAGAATCATCGATCCGCACGTCGCTGCCACGTAGAGAACCGAGAGGGCGCCCCCAAGAAACAGCGATGCCGAGTACTCGAGGTAGTTCCCGGCGTTGACCACCGAGATCGAAGCACTGAGGATAGGGATGGTGAGCGAAACCGCCACAATGACTCCGAGAGCCACTAAAGCGGCCATCAGGGTGCGCCTTCTCTGATCGACTTCGAGACGGCGTACCGCGTAAGGCACCGCCCAAGGAATGAGCCCGAAAGCGATCGCCAGATAGAGCCAAGCCGCGCCTCTGCCTAGTGCCATTGGAACCCGACTCTCCACTGCCCACCACACCGGGACCTCGATCAGCTGGTGCAACCCGAAGATCACGGGAAGTGCAGCCATCGCCGACTCTCGGTCATGTCCTACGTGTCGGATCGTGTCGAATCCGATCGCAGTGACTATCACGCCGGCGACGATGTCGGCTTCAGGGGAGAAACACACCGCCCAACCCTAGGCAAGGGTTGGATCGAGCACCGGACCCCAGTTGCCCGAACGCCACCCCTGTTTCATCGGGGTGTCGGTTCGGCTCCTCGGATTACATTCCAACTTTGTGACCGACGGAATGACTGCCCGCGGGGAGTGGACCAACTGGGTTGGCAACCAGACATTCACGCCGAAAGCCGTGGTCAAAGTCGATTCGGAGTCAGACGTCCAACGCGAAGTTGCCGCGGCGGTTACCAAACGATACGGCGTTCGAACAGTCGGAACCGGACACTCATTCACTCCAATCGTCGAGACCGACGTTCTGTTGGACACGAGCTCTCTTCGGGGAATCATCGCCGTCGAACCGTCCCGACTGACGGTCACGGCTGGGCCCAAGACCACCATCGGTGACTTTGGGGACCCGCTTTGGGAGCACGGCCTGGCCCTCGCCAATCAGGGTGACATCGACACCCAGGCGATCGCCGGCGCCATCGCCACCGCAACTCACGGCTCAGGGCGAAGGCAGCCCAACTTCTCAGCCGCACTCGAAGGGGCGAGGATCGTTGACGGAATGGGGAACGTCGTCGAGGTTTCACGTGAGAAGAACTCCGACGTGCTCCCTGCTCTTCAGGCTTCGATCGGCCTGCTCGGCATCATGACCGAGGTCACGCTGAAGGTCGCCCCGGCCTACGCGCTGCACGCCAGGGTCGACATCATGAAGTACGACCAGGTGATGGAGACCTTGGAGACGGACATGGAGGAGTACCGGCACTACGGGCTGTTCTGGATGCCGACCGACGCCTCGGCCGCTCTCTACAACCTTCATGATGCGGGAGCCGACGACTGCGTGGTCAAGCGCTATCGCGAGGTAGAGATGGGTTCGCCTCGCGCTGATCTCCCGCCCAACGAGCGCATCGACCGCTCTTACCGCATCTACCCGATGACCTACGACCCCAACTTCCACGAGGTCGAGTACTTCCTGCCAATCGAACAGACCCGCGAGATCATGGACGAGATGCGAAAGCTGATGATGCGATGGCTTCCGCTCAGCGTCTATCCGTTGGAGATCCGTGTTGTAGCGGGCGACGATGCCTGGTTGAGTCCCAATTATCAGCGAGACAACCTTGTGGTGTCGATCTCAGGCGAACCGGGAACCGACTATTGGCCATACCTTCGTGCCTGTGACAGCCTCTTCGCCGAGTACGGCGGCCGCCCACACTGGGGCAAGATCCATTTCATGACCCCCGACCGTGTCGCCCGACTGTTCCCCCGCTACGAAGACTTCCTGGTTATGCGGCGACGCTTCGACCCGAATGCGACGTTCCTCAATCCTCATCTGCGCGCTCTGTTCGAGTAGCCACAACGACTCGTTCGGGTGTGCTCGCCATGGCATCTAAAGAACCAGGGAGATTGGTCGATGTAGGTGTTGTGTTCGCGGTGTGGAGTCGACGTTTGCTCATTCTCGCCGCCATGACAGCCGCGCTCCTACTCACTCTCAGCCTCGCTGCGGCCCAGTCCGCCGGTGCCTATTCAGTACCCCCTGAAGCCGGCGCGGTCGACACTTCCAATCCCAGCCAAGTCATCGGCAATGGCACACCCCAGAGTTGCACCTCGTCTGCCGTCGTGGCCGCGGTGGCACTGGGCGGGATCATCACTTTCGACTGCGGGCCGAGCCCGGTGACCATCGTGATGACCCAGACCGCCAAGATCGTGAACAACACCGGTCCAGAGATGGTCATCGACGGTGGTGGGCTGGTCACGCTGAGCGGTGGCGGAGCCCGCCGCATCCTCTATATGAATACCTGTGACCAGGCGCAGATTTGGACAACCCCGCAATGTCAGGATCAGGACCATCCCCGGCTCACGGTCCAGAACCTCACATTCGTGGACGGCAACTCGACCGGGTCCACCGAAGGTCTCGAAGGAGGCGGAGGAGGGGGCGCCATCTTCGTGCGGGGCGGCCGATTCAAGGTTGTGAACAGTCAGTTCATCGGAAACCGATGTGACCCGACTGGCCCCGACGTCGGCGGCGCTGCCTTGCGGGTGTTCAGCCAGTACGCGAATCTTCCGGTCTACGTCGTCAACACCACGTTCGAGGGAGGCTTCTGCTCCAACGGCGGCGGTATCAGCAGCATCGGCGTCTCGTGGACCATCATCAACAGTTTCTTTCGTAACAACCAGGCCATCGGCTGGGGCGCCAACCCGCAACAAGGTGGCACTCCCGGAGGTGGGAGCGGTGGCGCCATATACCTCGACGGCAACACATTCACGTTGCGACTCCTGGGAAGCACGATCGAGAACAACCACGCCAACGAAGGTGGCGGCGCCATCTTCTTCGTGAGCAACAACAACACCGGGACCCTCGTCATCGAAGAATCGGTGCTTCGCCACAACCCGAGCGACGGGTTCGAAACCAGCGGTTACTCCGGCATCTTCGTCCAGGGAGCCGGAACACCCCAGGTGATCAACTCAGTTATATCCAATGAGCAAAACGTTCCCAACATCTGTCAGCCGAACCTGGAATGTGATCGTGTGATCTTCCAGGACTCCGGCGGCCGCTGGCATCGGTGGGAGACGATCTCAGCCCCACGGGTGACAACCTCTTTCTACTTCGGCAATCCTGGAGACACCTCGTTCGCCGGGGACTGGAACTGCGATCAGGTCGAGACCCCAGGCCTCTACCGGCAATCCGACGGCTTCGCCTACCTGCGCAACTCCAACACTCAGGGCATCGCCGACATTCGGTTCTATTTCGGGAACCCCGGGGACATCCCCCTGGCGGGCGATTTCGACGGAGACGGCTGCGACACTGTGTCTATATACCGCCCGTCGGAGCAGCGGGTCTACGTAATCAACGATCTCGGAACCAACGATCTCGGGCTGGGAGCCGCCGATTACTCGTTCGCCTTCGGCAACCCCGGGGACAAGCCCTTCGTGGGGGATTTCGATGGTGACGGGGTCGACACCATCGGGTTGCATCGTGAATCCAGCGGTCTGGTCTATTTCCGGAATTCGAACACGACCGGGATCGCGGACTCCCAGTTCATCTTTGGCGATCCCGGCGACCAGATCATCGCCGGCGACTGGATCGGGGCGGGCAAGGACACGGTGGCCGTGTACCGGCCCTCGACACAAACGCTTTACATCAGATACTCCAACGACGCGGGTAATGCGAACGTCCAACTCGTCGCCGGTCGATATACCGGTTTGGCCGCCGCCCGCTGACTGAACAAGGTTTGATGTCTGCGGTAGGCCCCCGCTTGTTCCTTTCTGGCCGCTTCGGCTGGTGCAGAAGACGATGGTCTAGACCGTGTTCCTCGCCGTCCAGCCTCGCCGCTTACGGCGGTGTGTTCGTTGCCGGCTCCCTCGCCTGGGGCATCGTCTTCGACGGATTCCGACCCGACCGCTATGACCTGATCGGCGCGGCCATCTGCATCATCGGCGTCTCGGTCATCATGTACGCGCCTAGGACCGCGGGCTGAGACACCGTCTCAGCCACCGGTGGTGAATCCTGATCCGATCTCCCGCTCCCGGCATCACCCCACGGAGGCGGGTCCAGGCCTGCATGGTCGATGAGGCCGCAATAGCAACTCGAACGTGTGCGCTATTTGTTCACCGGTCTCAGCTTCACCTGGTCGGCGGCTCCGCGATCGCCGGTCCCCGACAGGGAAGCAAGAATCGCCTCGAACACTCGCATGCGACTGGTCTCCACCTGACGACGCGCAATCTCACCAGCGAGATGGTGGTTTCCCTTGAGCAGGGCATCGACGAGCTCGCGGTGTTCGACTGCATAGACCGCGACGCTGTCCTCGACGTCCAGCCCCATGAAATGCAGACGTTGCATCTCTTCAACGAGGTTGCGCAGCGTGGCCGCCAGCCGGGAGTTGCCTGAAGCCTCGGCGAGGGTGGCATGGAAACGGCTGGGCTGCCACACCTGATCCGATAGCGCAGTGTTCTCATCGGCCTCGACCAAAGAGCGCAGTTCCTGAAGTTGTTCTGCCGTGGCGCGCTCCGCAGCGAGCTCCGCTGCGGCCGGCTCGAGAAGCAGTCGCATGTGAAATACTTCCTGCACATCGGCAAGGGTCACGTCGGTCACTCGATAACCCTGGCGAGGTTTCACCTCTACGAGCCCTTCGTGAACCAGCATCCCCAGAGCCTCTCGCACCGGAGTCTTGCTGACATCTAGACGCTTGGCGATGTCCCCCTCGTAGATCCGGATCCCGGGGGCCAACTGACAGGTCAGGATTTCTTGCTTGAGCACCCCGTAAACACGACCCGTGGCACTCCCCACCTGATCGGACGACTCATGAACGATCCTATTGAATGACGACATATCACATCCGACCTCGTGATATATCTGGTGTATTATCAGAGAGATCCCAAGCGTTCATGAACACCGAGAATACCGATTTTGGCCCCTGACAATCAGACGGATCCACCCGGGTCTCGATCCCACACCCATTCCCACGGCGATCACAGCCACGAGCCTCAAGATCATGACCATGGCGAGTCGCTCTGGAATCGTGTGAGGAACTTGTACGAGCCGCACGGTCACGATGCCGCCGACTCGATCGACTCGGCTCTCGTGTCGTCGGCCAAGGGCATCCGCGCGGTCAAGATCTCACTCGTTGTCCTGATGGCGACCGCTCTGTTCCAGGTAGTGATTGTCTTCGCCACCGGGTCGGTGGCCCTCCTGGCCGACACCATCCACAATTTCTCCGATGCCCTGACCTCGATACCCCTTTGGATCGCCTTCGTTCTTGGTCGCAGAGTCACGACACGCTCATACACATACGGCTACCGCCGAGCTGAAGACCTGTCCGGGTTGTTCATCGTGGCGATGATTGCTCTGTCGGCAATTCTCGCGGGCTGGGAGTCGATCCACCGATTGATCTCGCCGGTGGAGGTTCAGAACCTGGGTTTGGTGGCGGCGGCCGGTGTGATCGGGTTTCTAGGCAACGAGGCGGTGGCGATCTATCGAATCAGAATCGGGCGGGAGATAGGGTCAGCAGCGCTGATCGCCGATGGCCAGCACGCTCGCACCGATGGACTCACCTCCCTCGCGGTGGTTCTGGGAGCGGTCGGTGTCGCCCTTGGCTTTCCTGCTGCTGATCCGGTCATCGGGCTCTTGATCACCATCGCCATCCTTTTCGTGTTGCGTGACGCTTCCCGACAGGTGTTTCGACGACTCATGGACGCCATCGAGCCGGAGACGATCGAGATGGTCGAGTCGACAGCCGCCTCGGTAGGCGGAGTCCGGGCC
>Ga0214471_10002115_pt1 | contig 15586 bp, 17 predicted proteins | sample RVTome_5_FD_207665 | JGI IMG/M metagenome (GOLD analysis project Ga0214471, IMG submission 207665) | Soil microbial communities from uranium-contaminated site in the Upper Colorado River Basin, Wyoming, United States - RVT142D155 | ecosystem: Environmental > Terrestrial > Soil > Contaminated >... | reverse complement strand
GGGCTGGGTTCCGGTTTCTCAGCTACGGCTTCTGTAGGTCACAGCCCGAAGCGGCCACTGCAACCCACTTGCCATCCCATCCGTTGACGTTCTCCACCGAAAACGCGCCAAGCAGGCCGCCGTTCGCCCCTACGTTCAAGGCCAAGAGCATGTTGCAGGCTCCCACCAACCCGGTGCCCTGGGACGGGCCTGTTGCCGCTGCCGCCGGGCCGGCAAACGCGCTGAGGGTCAGGGCGACAACCGCCGTGACCACGAGGAGCCGAAGCCGCCTCACCATATCTGTCATTACGTTCTCCTTCGTCGTCCGTCTCTGACGAACGTACTCGTTGCCACTCTGGTAACGGGCTGACTACTGCCCGAAGATCACGACACCCGATGGGTTCTCAGCCGCCGGTGTGTTGGGCGCGACGCCGGCCGGCTGTTGGCTTATCAAGGTTCCCGACGATGGAAATCCGCTTCCGCATGATGGCCTCCTTGTTCGGGTGAGGGCACCCGGGACCCGATCAACGGGTCTTCCCAACCGATGTTCGAGGCGGACGATCAACGCTCGCGCAAGGGCCGATCAAGGCTCGTGTACACGGCGGCCACAGCTGGGCCGTCGGCGGTCGCGGCAGGCCACGGCCGCGGCGATTGCACCGAGCGGCGGCGCTTCCGTGTAGATCGAGAGATCCGCGACTTGGCCGCTGGATCAGGCGCCCTCGGCCAAGCGGCCGATACGTGCCCCCTCGATCGGGATCCGGATATTTATGGCATCCGCGCGCTCAAATCCTGTCGGGCGCGCCAATGCAACCTTTTCGGGCAGCGCCAGCACCACCTGTCGGGCGCGCCGTTACAACCTTTTTGCCCGGGACGTGGGACAGGGTGCACCCTGATCGCTCGGGGCGCGACGGCCAATGTCACGCGGGCGCGTGACGCCGCGCGCCGAGCCGCGGAATGGCGAGGGTAATGAGACCCGCGACCAACCCCGCCACGAGGAGCGCCCCGCGGAGTGTGGGCGCGACGGACAGCCCGAGCATCGCATCGAGGCTGACCCCGCCCGCACCGGCGAGCCCGACCGCCACCGCACCGACCCCAAGGACGAGCGGGAACTCGATGCCCGAGGTCGTGTTGAAGAACCCGTTCGTCCAGTGGACCTGGCCGATGATCACGACCGTCTGCGCGACGAGCGCCGCGGCAACGAGGGGGGTGAGGAACCCGGCTGCGAGGAGCAGGCCGCCGACCAGCTCGACGAGCGCGGATGTGAGCGCGAACAGGCGCGCCGGCTGGAAGCCCATGTGCCGCATGGCACCCTCCCATCCGGCAAGGCCGGGGCCGCCCCACCAACCGAACACCTTCTCCGCGCCATGCGCCGCGAACGTCAACCCGACACCGAGCTGGAGGATGAGGAGTGCGAGATCGATCTCGTTCACTACCGTGGGTCCCTACCCTTCCCAGTTTTGTCTAGGGCAACACTGATTGCCCACCGACCACAATCATGGTCCCACAGTGGTTGCGCTGTCAACTACTAGCGGAAAGCGCGACGAGGGGAGGTGACGACGGCTCGTTCCCGCCAATGCACGCCCGGTCGGGTCAGTCGCCCTGGCTCGGCGTCTGGATTGAGTCCCGTCGCCGTCGGAAGTCGTCGACTCCGAGGCAGGGATCGCGAAGACGCTCGAACTCGTATCCTCGGAATCGGGTTCGGGAGCAGGCTCGCCGTCTCGACCGCCTGTGGCCACCCGTCCGCCTCCAGACCCGTCTCAGACACCCTCGCGGACTTCGTGGATGCGTGTCGCAACCAGGCCGTGAGCGTCGCGGTGCACCTGCTCGGCCGCCGCGGCATCCGGCGCCTTCACCAGGCAGAACGCCTTGCCACCCACCTCATCGACCCAGTACGAAATGTACGAAACGCCGTACTGATCCTGGATCGCCACGTCGGCGGCATGGGCCCCGGCCACGTCGTCGAACGTGGCTCCTTCGGGCAGGGACTCGTGCACGTCCATGAACAACGCCATCGCCTCGTCCTCCAGTCCGCCGCCCGAATGTCCGGGCAGGAGGAAGCTAGGCGGGCACCGTTTGCGTCAGCGTTTGCCTCACGAGCCGTACGTGCCAGCGTCGGAGGCGATCCGCGAGGTCGCGCATCGAGCCATCCATGGCCAACCGATACCCATCCTCGAGGTGGTCTGGATTTCGGCCCTCTTCGAGATCCACGAGGTCGGCCAGGATGACCGCGATCGCCCGTGCATAGCCGGGTTCGAATCGGCGAGCTGCCGTCAACCCCGCCTCGAGCAGCCCGATCGCGCCTGGCCGATCGTCGGCTCGTGCTCGCGTGAGGCCGAGCCCGCGCAACGCCAACCCCTCGCAGGTCGCGTCACCGATCTCCATACTGAGGGTGATCGCCACGCCGAAACCGTCCGCGGCCGCCGAAACATTCCCGTCTACAAGGGCGCATTCGGCCTCGACGAGCAACGGCCACGGCAGGACCGCCACCCAGTTCGCAGAACGAACTCGTGCGGTCGCCGCCCGCGCCAATCCACGTGCAGCGGAGACATCGCCCGACTGGAGGAGCATCCGCGCGAACATGCCCTCGGCATAGCCCTGCCAACTCGTCTCATGAATCGAGCCGAACGCGGCAATGCAGTCGACGAACGTCGCGGCGGCGGCCGCGTAGTCGCATCGATCGGACAGGCCGATGCCACGATAGAGGGCGGCCTGCGCGAAGCGGTCGGTGTCGCCAACGCGGGAGGCGTGGTTCATCGATCTGGTGAGCAGCGGGTCCGCCGCCCCATGGTTCCCTTCGAGAACCAGGACATAGCCGAACTCGCGTTCGACATCGGCAAGCGCGGCGGCGTCACCGAGGTTCGACGCAAGCTGCGCGGCGCGCGAGAGCAGCCCTTTCGCCTCGGCCTCGCGACCTCGTTGGGCGTGGATGAGGATGCGGGAGAGCAGGGACAGGGATGCCAGCTCCAACTCGGGATCCCCAGCCTCCAACGCGGCATCGGCTGCGCGGCGCGCCGTTTCGATCGCCATGCCCGGGTGACCCGAGGCGGAGCGCGCTTGGGCCGCGTCGAGCAAGGCTCGGGCGGACGGGCCGGGTGCCACGATGCTGTCCGTCCGCCGCCGCTCAATGGGTCGACGGATCGACGAGGGAGCCTCGACGCCGAACTCTTCCCGATACAGGCGGTCCACGGCTGCCGCATGCGCGTGTGCCCCGGATACGTCGCCTTGCTGCAGGAACAGGTCGATCAGGAGCTCGTGCTTGGTCTCGCAGTAGGGATCGATCCGGAGCCCCCGGCGAACCAGCCGCATGGCTCGATCCGGGTCCGTGGTGGCGACTGACGTCGCCGCCCACCAGAGCGCTTCCGCCGTGACACCCGACAGACGCGTCCGTTCCATCGACAGCCAGAACGAGAGGGTTGCGGAGTCGTCGACCTCGATGCCCTCGAGGAGGCCGCCCGCCGCGATCTCGTCAACGACGCCTGCGGCTTCTGGGTACTCGAGCAATCGGTTCACATCGATCACGACTGCCGGCGTGCACGCGAGATGCAACCGCCCGTCGTTCTCGATCACCATTGCCTCCGGTGCGAGAGCTCGTCGGACGGTGTGCAACAGCCATCGGAACGCAGACTGGGGATCGTCGGCCTCTGACGTCAGCCGATCGATCAGCTCCTGCCGCCCCAGGGGTCGCCCCTCCAGGATGAGCATGGCCAGCAGGGCCCAGGTCTTCCTGCCACTCAGCCGCACGGGCGCACCGTCACGCTCGATCGACGGGACACCGAGGAGCCGGACCTCGAGCGACATGTCGATGCAGTCTACGACCCTCAGGTCACGGTTCCCCACGCGTGATTGGCCTCGCGAGTCTCGGCTCCCCCGAACGACATCTGGCTGCCGATGCGCTCGTACACGTCCTGCCCGCCCGGACCGGCGGAACCTACGGGGAGGCCGTTTGTGTCAGCGTTTGTCGCGAGCGTGCACGGACCGTTGCCCAGGCCGGCGGTACGGCACGCGACTCAGGTCAAGCGCCTTCGGCCAGGCGCTCGCCACCGGCCACCACGATAGGGATCCGAATATTCGCGGACCGACATCCGCCCACGATGGCGTACGTCGCGACGGCCAGCGCCAGCCCGACGAAGATGAACGAGAAGCCCTCGCTGTCATGCGCGAGAACCACCACCTGCGCTCGCGGCACTGGTGGATGGCACCCCGCTGGTTTGTGGACACCCGCCGGGCCGTGGCGATGCTCGCGTTGCCTGTCTCGTGTGGCACAGTCACTCGATGCACGCGCGAACCGCGCGCCTCGCCGTCGCCGCTGTCGGGACCGCGTTCTCGATCGGCGCCGAGGTGCTTGCGATCTACGCCGGAGAGCCCGCCCGGGTCGCGCTCCTGCATCTCGCGATCGGGTTGACCTATCTCTACGGGGGCGTGGCGATCTGGGACCATGCCCCGGCCAACCGGACGGGGATGACGATGACGGCGGTCGGTCTGACCTGGTGGTTCCAGGCGATCGCCGTGACCGGGCTCCCGGTCTGGGCGGACCTCGCGAACATGCTCTACGACGTCCCGACGGTGTTCATCTTCGCCCTGGTCCTGGCCTATCCGAGCGGCCGACTCCAGGCCGGCCCCGACAGGGTGGCCATCGGCATCCTGGCGATCGCATCGACGGCCTTGAACATGGTTCAGTACGTGCCCGTGCCGCTCATCGTCAACGAAGGCATCAACGGCCTGTTCGTGGGGGTCGCGTTGGTGACGATGACCATCGTCATGATCCTGCGCCGCTGGGTCATCGCGCCGGCCCGCGCGCGCCGCGAACTGTCGCCGGTCCTGATCGCGGGGACGGTCCTGATCCTGAGCCTTGCCATCAACCTCGGGCGTCGGATCTTCGAGGTCTCGGACATCCTCGGTGACGTGCTCGTCGCGATCAACGAGCTGGCCCCGGCAGCCATCCCGATCGCGTTGCTGATCGGGTTCTTCCGGCAGAGCGAGTCTCGGATGCAGGCGCTGATCGACGCGATCCCGGATCGGATCATCCGGATCAGTCGCGACGGCTTCGCAACGAACATCCGCGGTACCGGAGCTGCCCCGGGCGCCTCGCCGACCGACATCGCGGTGGCTCGCACGTTCGACATGATGACCGAAGGAGTGGGCGACCAGGCCCTGGGGGCCACACGTCGAGCGCTCGCCGAGGGCGACCTCCAGTCATTCGACTTTGCGGTCGACACGCCGGTTGGACGACGGGCATTCGAGGCTCGGGTCACGGCGAGCGGCCAGGACGAAGCGACCGCGATCATCCGTGACTTCACCGACCAGCGCGCGATCGACGTCGAACTGCGCCGATCGCGGGCCCGAATCGTCGAGGCGACGGACGCCGAGCGGCGTCGCCTTGAGCGGGACCTGCATGACGGCGCGCAGCAGCGGCTCGTCGCCCTGTCGCTCGCCCTCCGCCGCCTGCGCACCCGGCTCGAGAATCGACCCGTGCCGGACGGCACCTCGGTCGCCGCCGCCGACCAGGCCGCGGCTGAACTGAAGCTGGCCATCAGTGAGCTGCGCGAGCTGGCACGCGGGATTCACCCCGCGATCCTGACCGAGGCGGGTCTTGCCGCTGCCATCGGCGCGCTCGCCCATCGCTCTGCGGTCCCAGCCGTGGTCACCGACAAGCCCGATCGGCGCCTGCCACCCGCGGTCGAGGCGACGGCCTACTTCGTCGTGTCGGAGGCCCTTGCGAACACGGCCAAGCACGCCGGCGCGACGAGGGTCGGCATCGGCGCCACCTGCACGGACAACGTCCTGCGGGTCGAGGTCATCGACGACGGCGTCGGCGGGGCCGATCGTGGCCGAGGCACCGGGATCGAGGGGCTCCATGACCGCGTCGCGGCCCTTGGCGGAACGATGACCGTGAGCAGCCCGCCGGGTCAGGGCACGGTGGTCGTCGCCGAGATCCCGATCGCCTGAGGAGTGCCGCCCGGCGGCATGACACGATCGACCTTTGCGTGTCCTTCACCCAACGCACGATGTTGACGGCGGATGTCAGGAATTGAGGTGACCATCGGCGCGATGGACGTCCTGCCGCCCGAGGCACTCCTCGCCCGGTTTTCGCCCGAGCGCATCGCCACCGCCGAGGCCTTTCGGGCCCTCGTTCGGCACGTCATCCCCGGGGTCATCGAGCGGGTTCGGCCCGGTTGGGGCCTGATCGGCTACGACCTGCCGGTCGGCCGGCGAACGGTCTACTTCGCGTTCGTCTGGCCGGAGGTGGAGCACGTCCACCTTGGCTTCGAGTACGGGGTCCACATGGACGATCCGGACGGCCGACTCCAGGGCAGCGGGCGCAAAGTTCGCTGGGTGACCGCGGTCTGGCCCGACGACGTCGACCCACGGACCGTCGAGCCGCTCGTCCGGGAGGCCGCCCGTGTCGCGTCGATGAGCGGGGACGAACGGCTCGCGCGCCTGCTCGACCGGGAACTCACCGCCGGTGGTCGGCCTCGCAGCGGGACCGACCCCGGGTCGTAGGTCCCGGCCGCGCGCCGGGTCAGACCCTGACGCCGTCCTTCCAGACCGACTCGATCCTCGCGTCGAGGTCCGCGAACGCGAACGGATCGCCCTGAACGACCACGAGGTCCGCGATCCTGCCGGGCTCGATCGTCCCGAGGTCGCCGTCCACCCCGAGGAGCTGGGCGGCCGAGCGGGTGGTCGCCTCCAAGGCGGCGGCCGGGGTCATGCCGCCCTCGACCATGAGTGCGAGCTCGCGCAGGTTGCGGCCGTGCGGCGTGACGCCTGAATCCGTGCCCATCGCGATCCGCACGCCGGCCTCGACCGCGGTTCGGAACGCCGCGCGGTGGCGGTCGACGACGGCATGCGCCTTGTCGACGATCGCCGGCGGGAGCTGGACGCCGGCGGCCGCCGCGTCGATGACGCCCTGCGGCGCGACGAGCGTCGGGACGAACCATGTCCCGCGAGCGAGCATGAGCTCGATGCCCTCGTCGTCGAGGAAGATGCCGTGCTCGATCGATCGGATGCCGGCGCGCACCGCGTTCTTGATCCCGTCGGCGCCCTGCGCATGGGCCATCACCCAGATCCCGGCCGCGGTTGCCTCCTCGACGAGGGCGTCCAGCTCGGCCGGACGGAAGTGGGCGTGGCGCGGGTCGTCGCGGGGCGACAGGACGCCACCCGACGTCGCGACCTTGATGACGTTCGCGCCCATCTTCACGAGCTCACGGACCGCGCGACGCATCGCGTCGGGGCCGTCGACGATCGCGGACGGCATGCCCGGGTAGGCGGGCAGGAACGACGCCACCGTGCCGGACGGGTACCAGTCGTCTCCGTGGCCGCCGGTCTGGCTCAGCATGCGCAGCGAGATCTGGAGCCGCGGCCCGGGCGTCACCCCGTCGGCCACCGCCTGCTGGATCCCGAGATCGGCCCCGCCCGCGTCGCGGACGGTCGTGATCCCGACCCGCAGGGTCCGCTCGAGGTTCGCCGCCGCCTCGAAGAAGCGGTACGAGAACGGGGTCTGGACGGAGCGCCACAGGTCGACGTGGCTGAGCACGACGTGGGTGTGGCAGTCGAACAGGCCGGGCAGGATCGTCCGGCCGGTCAGGTCGACCTCCACGTCCCCATCGAGCCGGGCGCCGACATCGACGATCCGCCCGTCTTCGACGGCGACATCGGCCGCCGCCGGGGCAGCACCCGTCCCGTCGAACACCGCGCCGCCCCGGAACACCGTCCGCGTCATACCGGAGAGGATATCGACCCGCCGGTGCGCCGGCGGGGTCCGCGCGTCAGTACGTCTCGCCGGGCTCCGCGTCCGGGCGGGCGATGAATCGGCCCGTCCGGCGTTCGCCCGGATCGTCCGTCTCGCCGGGTGCGTTCTGGAGGGTGGGCAGGATCGGCATCTCCGGGTCGAGCCGCCGGACCCACGACGGCAGTCGCTCGGCCTCGCCGACCGAAGCCCGGCGGGTGCCGTGCGCCGCGAGGGCGTCGGCGAGGAGCTGCTCGGGATCCGGTTCGGGCTCGGACTCCACGGCCGCGGGGGCGGGTTCGTCCTCCCTCCTGCGGCGGGACGTCGCGAGCAGGACCAGGCCGCCGATCACGCCGACGAGGGCACCCCCGCCGAGTGCGATCGGCAGCGCGCTGCCCCCGGCCGGGCCTGATCCGTCCCCGTTGGAGCGGTCATCCGTCGCCGCACCCCCGGTCAGCGCCTCGGCGGGGTCCGGCGGCTCGGCGTCGGGGTCGGCGGAGGGAGCGGGCGAGGCATCGGGCGCCACGTTCGCGCCGGGATCGGCCGCCCCTCCGGCCGAACCGGGCGCCGGTGATCCGGAAGCCGGCTCCGGGTCGGAGGTCGCGGAAGGATCTGCGCTCGCCACGGGGTCGGCCGACGGTTGCGCCGTGGGCGCCGGCGTAACGACGGGGATGGGCGTGGACGCCGGCGTCGGCTTGGGCGTGGGGGCCGGCGTGACGATCGGAGCAGGCGGCGGGGATTCCTTCTTCTGCTGGCCCGGCGGCTCGCTCGGCTTCGCTGCCAGGACGCCGCCCGGCACGAGCGCGAGGACGACGAGCGCAACGACCGTCGCGGCGAGGGCGGCTCGGAGCGAAGCGCGGCCGACGCCTGCGCGACGCCGGCTCCGCCGTGCGGCGGGACCGGCGTGGACGGTCGTGCTGGGCGTCGGATCCATGCGCTTCCTGGTGCCCCCGGCGGTGAGCCGGCTTCCCGGCGGTGTGCCGTCGTTCGCGGCGGCTCATCGGGTTTGACTCTAGGCAGCGGCCCCCGGCGGTGCCATAGCGTGTTCGTCAGCGGCCGGAGGCGCTCGAGCGGGACCGTGACCGGCTGCACCGGTGCGCCGCGTCACGTCCCAGCGAGGGATGACGAAATGGTCCTACTCTCGTCGCAGAGCGGTTGTCCCTGGAACGGTCTGGGGCGGTGCACGACGCCACGGACGGTGACCGCCGGCACCGCTCGGCTGGGGCCGACGGGTGCGGCGGAACGACGAACTCAGACCTCGAGGCGAGCCCGGACCAGCTCACCGCCCGTCGCCAGCCTCAGGCGCTGGCTCCAGGACGGCCCGTCCGGCCACGCCGTCGCGACGAGCTCGTCGCCCGGACCGGCGGCGCCGGCATACTCGAGTCGGTACCGACGCGGTACGTGCCGCAGGACGAACTCGTCAGGGATGGACTCCTCGAGCCAGTCGACATAGGCCGCGTTGTTGACATGCCCGTTCGGATCCAGCTCGTGGGGACGAACCCGGAAGCGCCGCACGACCGCCGCTTGCGGCGGGATCTCTGACAGCTCGACCCGCCCGATCTGGAAGTCGGCGATCGGGTTCGGAAACGCGTTGCCGATCTCGGGCGGGATCCGGGCGAGCGCTCCGCGACGATCGACGAGCACCCAGTCGGTGTGGATCCAGCCGACGACCGCGCCATCGAGGAGAGCCTCCGAGCGACGCCGAGCCCAGACCTTCCGGTGGCCGACCACGTCGGTCGTCAGGTCGATCGACGCGCCCATCGGGATCCGTCCGAGGACGGCGACCTCCGCCGCGCGGACGAGCCAGGCCACGCCGCGCTCCGCGTACCACGCGCGATCGAAGCCGAGTCGCTCCGAGTGGACCCAGGCGATGTCCTGGACGTAGCGCAGCAGGGTGGACGCGCGAACGAGGCCGTCCACGCCGGCCTCGTCGAAGCGGACGCGGTAGGTGTGGCGGAACGGCTCCCGGGCGTGGGACAGATCGGCGGTCTCGGTCATGGCGTGGCGCCGGCGACACGCGGGATCGGAACCGGCCGGGCGCGGGCCAGTCCCCGCAGGCTCTCGAGCGCGACGAGGCCGGTCACACCGGCAGCGCCACGCTGTCTGGCGAGGCGGATGAGGCCCGACCGATGGGCGTCGAACACGACGAGCGCCACGGCAAGGTCCAGGCCTTCCGCGGCGGCGTTCGCCCGGGCAGTGGCGAGCTGGAGGAGCACCTCCGGGTTGATCCCCCGTGCGCCCCACTTGCAGTCGTACGCCTCCGGCGTCGCCGACTCGACCGTCACGTCATACGGGTGGATCTCCGACCGGACGCCGTCGAACAGGATCCGCCGTTCGCGCTTCACCGCCGGGCCGGCGCGACGCGCGAGCAGCCGCTCCGTGACGGACTCGACGATTGCGCCGCGAAACTGACTCCGCACGGCCTCGCCGCGATCCGCGACGTGCAGCGAGGCGTGGAGGATCGCCTCGGACCGCTCGCGCGCGGAGGGATCCGCACCGTCCGCGAAGAGCGTGGGAAACATGATCCGCCACGAGTCCGGGTCGGTCGACTCGCCGTTCATCACGGCCCGGGCAAGGACCCGCTGCGCCGGGTTCGCGTCGGCGAGTAGCGCGGAGGCCTCGGCGACAAGGGGATCCGACTGGATCCCCGCATAGACGACGGCTCGCGCGTCGAGTGCCGCGTCCTGGAAGCGCATCCGTCAGCTGCGCTCGCCGAGGGCCACGAGGACGACCTGCGGCAGGGTCGACAGCCAGTCGATGGCGCGGTGCGGATCGGACACGAGGAGCGCCTCCTCGATCGCCCGGTCGACGGCCGCCTCGATCGGCGGTGCCACGAGTTCGGCCCGTCGCTCGGCGCCGACGGCGGTGAGGCGGGCGCCCCACGCGGTCACGAGGTCGGTGACGTACTGCCACTCGTCGTCGACGGGGCCCGCCACGTGGGCGATCGCGTCGAGCGCCTCGGTTGCGCGGGTGGTCAGAGCGTGGACGGTGGACGGCATCGCCGGCCAAGCGTACGACGGCGGCCGTCCCTCCGCCGCGATCCGGCAGGACCGCGGCCTCGGCGGCAGGACCGCGGCTCAGCGACCGGGCAGCGGGGAGCGGCGAAGGACGATGCGGGTGGATCGAGCCTGGCGCGGGCGCTCGCGGCCGTCTCGCACGCGCTCGATGCGACGGATCAGGGAGAGCAACCGGCGCCGCCCCGCCTCGTCCCACGAGCTCGAGTACGTCGAGGTCGCCTCGGCCCGAACGAGGGCAGCCTCGCGCCGCAGTCCCGCCCGCTCGAGCTCCATGACCCCATCGAGGATCGAGCGATAGAGACCGGGGAATTCCTCGGCCGGGGGAGACGGATTCTCCATCACGATGCAGCATCACCGGTGGGTGTTCCGGGTGGAATAGCCGAGTCGTTCGGTGCACGACGGCCGATCGGGGTACCGTGCGTACGCCCGGCGCCGTACAGACGTACCGGTCCGGGTGCGGCGGGGTTCAGTCGCCGCCGTGCCAGCCGGACCGGATTCGGAACCCGCCGAGGCCACCGACCGCGGCCTGCCATGTGACGCGGACGTCGTCGACGCGGGCGCCCGGGGGTCCCGCGCGCAGACGCTCGAGCAACGCCTCGAGGCGATCCGGGCTGCCTTCGGCGACGCACCGAACCGTCCCGTCCGCCTCATTCGCCACCCACCCGTCGAGGCCGAGTGCCTGGCCCTCGCGCAGCACGAAGAAGCGGAACCCGACCCCCTGGACCCAGCCGCGCACGACGGCATCGAGCCGATGCGCGTCCGGCGACGCCCCCATCAGGCTGCGACGGGCCGCCGTCGCGGCCAGGCGAGGACGAGGCCGTCGGCCACCAGCTCCGGGCTCACATTGGCGGCGATGAGCTCGCCGGCCCGCCCGAGTCGCACGAGGAAGGCGGCCAGCACCGCGGGGTCGAGCCCCGAGGCGGACTGCGCGAGGTCGTCTAGCAGCCCGTGATCCCGAATGCGCTCCGGGTGGCCGAGCGTCGCGACCGTCAGGTCGCGCGTCACGTCCCGCCAGATCGCGAGCAGCGAATCGGCGGACCTCCGGCGCTCCGCCGCCGGGATGCGCCCGCGAGGCTCCGCTCCATCCGACTCCGGCACCGGCCGCGGATCCGCGCCGGGCTCGAGCAGCCGGGCATGCTCGCCGGCGCGCGCGACGATGGATGCGATCCCCTCCAGCCGAGCCGCCCGGCCGGCGTCGAGCAGGTCGAGCAGCGACCGCGCGATCTCCCCGCGTGCGACGACCGCGTCCGGAGCCGCGGCGTAGGCGAGGGCGCGGCCCGGCCGCCCACCGGCCAACCGGGCGAGTCTGGCGGCCGTCGGTGCATCCGCCGCTCCGCGCTCGCCGAGCAGCTCCTCGATGTCGCGCGGGCCCACGAGGCCCAGGCGAACCCGCGCGCAGCGCGAGCGGACCGTGTCGAGCAGCTGCTCCTCCTCGTCGGCGCACAGGATGATCGTCACGCCGCTCGGCGGCTCCTCGAGCGTCTTGAGCAGCGCGCTCTGCGCGTCGTCGTTCAGCCGATCGGCCTGTTCGAGGATCGCGACACGGGCGCCGCCCTCCACCGGCAGGAGCGCGAGGTCCACGGTCAGCCGGCGGACGGTTCCCGGCTCCGCGTCGTCGCGCCGGCCGATCCGGATCTGACCTCCTGGGCCGCCCGGGGCGAGCCGATGGAGGTCCGGGTGATTGCCCGACGCGACCATCCGGCAGGCCCGACATGTCCCGCACGGGCGCTCGGCGCCCGACGCACCGCCGCACAGGAGCCCACGGGCGAGGTCGAGCGCGAGCGTCGTCTTGCCGACCCCGGCGGGTCCCGCGAACAGGATCGCGTGCGGTGGATCCGCCGCCAGCATCGACCGAACGGCCGCGAGCGCGACCGGCTGGCCGCGCGTGATCAGCCGGCCCACCGGGTCAGGCGGTCTCACCCTCTGGCGCGACCGTCCGGCGCCGGGTCGTCCGGCGCTTCGGGGCCGCTTTTTCCTCCGCGGTCGAGGCCACGGCCTCCGGCGACACGTCCGAACTCGCCGCTGCGGCGGTTGGGCGGGTCGTCCGGCGCTTCGGGGCCGGAGCTGCCTCGTCGGTTGTCGACGATTCGGCCGACTCGGCTATACGGGCCGCACCGGTCTTCGCGGTCGCCGCCGTTCGGCGGGTCGTCCCGCGCTTCGGGGCCGGGGCGGCCTCCTCGGTTGCCGCCGATTCGGCCGACTCGGTCACGTCGGAGGCGGCGGACTTCGCCGTCACCGCCGTTCGGCGGGTCGTCCGGCGCTTCGGGGCCGGGGCGGCCTCCTCGGTTGCCGCCGATTCGGGCGCGTCGGTTACATCGGCCGAGGGAGACATGGACGCCGTCGTCGCCGTGGGTCGTGGCTTCGACGCGATCTGCGCCCGGAGCATCGCCTCGAGCTCCGGCGGGACTTCGCTCCACGGCTCTGAGCCGCCACCGCCGCTGCGCGGTGGACCGGCCGGCCGATCCCGTCGGACGAACGGCTCGGAACGCGGCCGATCGCGATCGCGGTCACGCGCCCCGACGTCCGGGTAGCGGTTGATCCCGCCTCCGCCCCCGCCGCGACCGTAGCGCTCGCGGTCGACGGCTGCCGAGTAGGCGCTCCTGCCGCCCCGAGCGCCGCCGCGTCCGGTGCCACGGCCGGCACCGCCTCCGACCCGGCCTCGGCGCTGCTCGGCGATGAGGTACTCGGGGATCTCCGGCTCGTCGAAGTCCTCGTCGTCGAGCGGCTCGATCCGCGCCGCCGGCGCCATCGGGCGAGCGCCGCCGAGCTGCGAATCCCAGACCGAACCGAACGGCGTTGGTCGCGGGCTGCGAGCCACCGATGGTTCGACATCGGCCGCCCGGACCGTCGGCTCCTCGCCGGCCGGTTCGTCGCCCGTCATCGGCTCGTCGGTTCGTCCGCGGCCGCGGCCACGACCGCGACCGCCACGCCGGCGTCGTCGTCGACGACCCGCCTCGTCGCCCGCCTCACCGGCCTCGGATCCGATCTCGTCGTCGGCTGCCTTCGCGGCTGCCTGCGTTGCTTCCTCGTCCTCGAGCGGCGCGGCGACCCTGGACAGCTTCTCACCGGGCAGGGCGACGATCGCGCCACCGTTCGTCGCTGCGACGGCTGCGGACCTCGGTGCTCGCGTACCGCGGGAGGCTGCGACCGGCTCCGGCTCGCCGGTTCGGGTTCGGCCGCGACCGCGCCCGCGCCCGCGACCCGCACCGGTCCCTTCGGTCTGCTTGTCCGGCACCTCGGTCATCGACAGGTCCTCGTCGTCGCCGGCGACGCGCCGGCCGGATCGCGACGAGCCCTTCTCGACCCGGGCCAGGGCGGTGATGTCGGTGAACTGGTCGGCGACGTCCATGAGGTCCGACGACGTGTTGCCGCGGAAGCTGATCACCTCGACCCGGACGCCCATCTCCTGGACGGCGCGGATTGCCGGGGCGAAGTCACCGTCGCCGGACACGACGATCGCGATGTCGAGGTTCCGGGCCGTCTTCATCATGTCGACGACGAGCTCGATGTCGAGATTCGCCTTGACCTTTCCGTCGCCGTACTTGCGGATGTCCTTGCTCACGACCCGGTAACCGTTGCGGGCGAGGAAGGAGTGGAAATTACGCTGGTTCTCGTTGTCCGGGTCGAGACCGGTGTACGCGTAGGCGCGCACGAGGTCGCGACCGGCCGAGGCCGACTTCAACAGTGTGACGTAGTCGATGTCCACGCCGGCCGCCTTGGCCGCGTAGAAGATGTTCGCCACGTCCACGAAGACGGCGACGTTCTTGCTCACGATGGCTCCTCGAATGGGGTTTGGTGCGCGGCGCCGGCGCGGGCTCGCAGCTCGGCGCGCGCGTTCATCGGGGTTGTCGGGCGGGGGCCCCGGCCGCCACGACGGTTCGTTCGGTGATGGTTCGCGTGGTCGTGAATCCCTGCCGCTCGAGGCGGGCACGGACCGCCGGATCCTCCGGTTGGGCCGCCTCCACGACGGTGCAGCCCTTGTTGCTCGCCGACCGGAGCACCTCCTCGAGCAGCGCGTCGGTGACGCGATCTGCATCGTGGGCCGGGTCGACGACGAGGAGATCCACCGTTCCGACGAACCCGCCCGCCTGGACGGATGGCCGGAGCGCGAGGACGGCCCCGCCGACGACGTCCCGTCGCGCTTCCGCGACGAAGATGCTGGCCTGCGGAAGGTAGACCATCTGGCGGAGCAGATCCGCGGCATCGAGCGGGCTGTCGCCACGGCCCATCCCGCCGTCGCTCAGCGCGACGAGGCGATCGATGTCCGTGATGCGGGCCGCTCGGACCAGGTATTCCACGCCGACGGGTCGTACCTCACAGAGGGGGCGACGTCCTGCTGCGACCGCCTCAGCCGGGGCCGGCTGGAGACTGCTCCGGTACCGCGGCCGCACGGGGTGGCGAGCGACGTGCGCTCGACAGCCACGCCCGGGTCACGCGGATCGGTGTTGCATTCGGTGCGCCGGTGCCTATGATACGGCATCGCTTCGGCGGCCACCTGCGCGCCGTCCGAACGCGGAGACCTGCGCCGTCACCGCCACGCACCGCAGCTCCAGCCGCCCTTCCGCGAACAGGCCGCCATCGGTCTGGGAGGCACGACGGCAACGGGCAACTGGGCAGCGGGGACGCGCGAGGAGCCGCCGTTCGGGACGAAGCCGGGAGGCACCGACCGAGGTCGCTCCGGGATCCGGAGAGACCGGCTTAGGAGGAGATTGGATGAAACTGTCCAAGGTAGGGGCGCTCGCCGCAACGGCGGTGTTCGTCTTCACCGCGTGCACCAGCCCGGGAGCCACGACGGCCCCCAGTGACGGCGGAACGGGCAGCCGCCCAGACGCCTGCGAAGGCAAGACCGGAACGAGCAGCAGCG
>Ga0214471_10002114_pt1 | contig 15607 bp, 15 predicted proteins | sample RVTome_5_FD_207665 | JGI IMG/M metagenome (GOLD analysis project Ga0214471, IMG submission 207665) | Soil microbial communities from uranium-contaminated site in the Upper Colorado River Basin, Wyoming, United States - RVT142D155 | ecosystem: Environmental > Terrestrial > Soil > Contaminated >... | reverse complement strand
GAGGAGGCGTCCGCGCGCCTCGGCATCCGGGTCGATCCCGCCGCCCGGGTTGCCGACCTGTCGGTGGGGGAGCAGCAGCGGGTCGAGATCCTCAAGGCCCTCTCCCGCGAGTGCCGCATCCTCATCCTCGACGAGCCCACCGCGGTCCTGGTCCCCGACGAGGTCCAGGCCCTCTTCGCCACCCTCCGCCTGCTCGTCGGCGAGGGGATGGCGGTGGTGTTCATCAGCCACAAGCTGGCCGAGGTGCGGGCCATCAGCCACCGGATCACCGTGCTGCGCCGCGGCGAGGTGGTGGGCACGGTGGACGGGCAGACCGCCGAGCGCGAGCTGGCGCGGATGATGGTCGGTCGCCCGAGCTTCGGGGTGGAACGATCAGCCGATGCCGGCCGGGCTGCCCAAGAGCCGATCCTTCGCATCCGCGACCTCCACGCCACGGGCACCCAGGGGCTGCCGGCGCTGACCGATGTCTCCCTGGACGTCGCCGCGGGCGAGATCGTGGGCGTGGCCGGGGTGTCGGGCAACGGCCAGACCGAGCTGGTCGAGGTCCTCTCCGGTATGCGGCGCCCGACCGGCGGGTCGATCACCATCGGCGACACCGAGGTGACAGCCGCCAACCCAACCGCCGTGATGGGCGCCGGCGTGGGGCGCATCCCCGAGGACCGCCACGCCAGCCTCGTCGGCGACCTGTCGGTGGCCTACAACCTGGTCCTCGAGCGGCTCGACGAGTTCCGGCGCGGAGGACGAATCGACGAGACGGCGGTGCGCGCCCACGCCGACGAGCTCATCGAGCGCTTCGACATCCGGGCCCGGCCCGACGACCCGGTGATGACCCTGTCGGGCGGCAACGTCCAGAAGGTCCTCCTGGCCCGCGTCCTGTCCCGCGACCCGCGCCTGCTCGTCGTCTCCCAGCCGACCCGCGGCCTGGACGTGGGGGCAACCGAGTACGTCCGTTCGCAGCTCCTGGCCGCCCGCCAGCGCGGCGCCGCGGTGCTGCTCGTGTCGGAGGACCTCGACGAGCTGCTGGCGCTGGCGGATCGGCTGGTGGTCCTGTACGAGGGGCGCATCGTGGGCCAGATGACCGCTGCCGAGGCGGACGTCGAGCACCTGGGCATGCTGATGGCCGGTCGCGGGAGGGCCGCATAGTGCGGAGCCGATTCCGTCTCTCCCGCTGGTCCACGCCGGTCCTGGTGCTGGCCGCCATCCTCATCACCTTCGCCATCACCGCAGGTCCGATCCTGCTCGCCGGAGCGAACCCCATCGAGGCCTACGGCCTATTCGTCATCAATCCGCTGACGAGCGGCTTCACCGCGATCGAGGTCCTGGTCACCGCCACTCCCATCCTCTTCACCGGGGCGGCGGTGGCCATCGCCTTCCGAGCGGGCTACTGGAACATCGGCGCCGAGGGCCAGCTGCTGCTGGGCGCCATCGCCGCCGCCGGGGTGGGCATGGTGGTCGGCGGATGGCCGCCCGTCGCGGCCCTGGCGGCGATGATCGTCGCCGGGGCGCTGGCCGGGGCGGCCTGGGCCCTGGTGCCGGCCATCCTCCGCATCCGGTTCGGCATCGACGAGGTGGTCACCACCCTGCTCCTCAACCCGGTGGCCCTGCTGCTGGTGAACGGCCTGCTCCACGGCCCATGGCGCGACCCGGTCACCGGCTTCCCCGAGTCGCCGCGCATCGCGGTGGTGGCCGAGTTCCCCCAGCTCCTCGAGCGCTCCCGGCTCCACCTGGGCTTCCTGCTGGCGCTCGCCGTCATCGTCATCGCCTGGTACGTCCTGGCCCGCACCCCGGCCGGGCTGCGGCTGCGGGCCGCTGGGCTGAGTCCCCACGGGGCGCGCTTCGCGGGGATCAACGTCGGCCGGACCCTGCTGGCGGCGGCCCTGGTGAGCGGGGCCATCGCCGGCCTGGCGGGGGTGAGCGAGGTGGCCGGCATCCAGAACCGGCTGACCAGTGGCCTCTCGCCGGGGTACGGCTACACCGGGATCGTGGTCGCCACCCTGGGGACGCTCACCATGCCCGGGGTGGCCATCGCGGCCCTGTTCCTGGGCGACCTCACGGTGGGGGCCAGCACGGCGGCTCGCTCGCTGAGCATCCCGTCCCAGCTCGGCGCGGTGGTCCAGGGCGTCCTGCTCCTGACCACGGTCGCCTTGCTGGCGCTCAGGCGCTATCGGCTCAGGCCAACCCGCCCAGAGGAGGGCGGCTCGGAGACGCCGGCTGACGTCGGGGCGGCTGACGTCGCGGCGGAGGGCCAGCCCGGATGACGTTCCTGGTCGACCTGCTGGCCGCAACCCTGCGCAATGCCACGCCCCTCGTCTACGGCACGGTCGGCGAGACGTATGCCGAGCGCAGCGGGGTCCTGAACCTGGGCATCGAGGGCACCATGTACGCCGGCGCCTTCGCCGGCTTCGCGACCGCCTGGGCCACCGGCTCGCCGCTGCTCGGCCTGGCGGCGGCGATCGGGGTGGGGCTGGGGGCGGGGGCCATCATGGCCCTCCTGACGGTGACCTTGGGCGCCAACCAGCACGTCTCGGGCATCGGCCTGACCATCGGTCTCATCGGCGCGTCGGAGTTCACCAATCGGCTCATCTTCCAGGGCGGCGAGCTGCAGCGGATTGAGCCGATGCCGATCGCCAACCCGTTCAGCGGCCTGGGCGCAATCGGTCCCATCTTCGACCAGTACGCCCTGACCTGGATCGCCTTCCTGGTCGTGGTGCCGGCCGCGTGGTTCATCCTCCAGCGCTCGAGCTTTGGCCTGGAGCTGCGCGCGGTGGGCGAGAACCCGGAGGCCGCCGATGCCGCCGGGGTGAACGTCGCCCGCACCCGCTACCTGGCGCTGATGATCGGCGGCGCGCTGATGGCCGTCGGCGGGGCGTTCATCACCCTCGCCCTGCTGGGCAGCTTCACCCTGGACATCATCGCCGGCCGGGGCTGGGTGTGCGTGGCGCTCGTCATCTTCGGCCGCTGGCGGATCGGCCGCGGCGTGGCTGGCGCGCTGATCTTCTCGCTGATCTTCTCGCTCCAGTTCCGACTCCGGATCCTGCCCGGGTTCGGCGACCTGCCGTTCGAGCTGCTGCTGGCCCTGCCCTACCTGGTCGTCATCGCCGCGCTGGCCATCTCCGGCCGCAACGTCGCCTACCCGGGCGCATACCTCAAGCCGTATCGCCGCGGCTGAGCCCGCGAACTTTATTGTTTTCAAACCGCGGGGTTGGTTGTAGGCTCAGCTCGATTCGTCCCGCATGCTGCTCGGCCAGCTGAGGTCGCCCGTGCCCCCCGGGCCCAGGGAACCGACACCGCGAATCCACCGAGCCTGGCGTCGCGTCATGCGCATAGCGGCGCTCATCTCGATGTTGGTGCCCCTGCTCGTTCCGACGACGGCGTCGGCCGGCAACGTCCCTACCAGCACCAGCGCTACGTACGAGCTGATCCCGGAGGCCGGTCTGATCCGGGTGACGATTGTCATCATGGTGACCAGCCTCATCCCATCCACGACCCAGGGCAACGTCACGACGGATTACTTCATCGACAATGTCTCGTTCGGGGTGGAGCCGCACGGCGTCAACTTCCGTGCGTCGACGTCCGGCGGCACCGCAACGGTATCCGTTCAAAGCGAAGGCGAGGGCTTTCTGTCCACCGGCACCGTGACGTTTCCAGGCGTCTTTTATGGCCAGACCCGCTCCATCACCGTGGTATACGACATCCTCACTGGTGCCCCACGATCTGGCATCGCGACGCGCGCGGGCATGGCCTACGCGAACTTCTGCGCATTCCCGGTCGGTGTCTACACGGGGGATCCGGCGTCGTACCAGATCGTCGTTCCCAGCCGGTTCGCCGTCGAGCAATTCTTCGGCGCAGAGCTCCAAGAAACGTCAAGCGGTGGGATGAAGATCTTGAGCGGCGAGTCGACGCCGACGCCAGGGGAACCGGGCTTCTACGGCACCTGCGTCGAGGCATTGGACGCGGCCGCGTTCTCGGAGCGCGAGCACATCTCGGCTGGGGGGATCAAAGTAACGACCCAAGCTTGGCCAGAAGATCCTGCGTGGAGCGACGCCGTCGTCGGAACCCTTGACGAAACGCTGAACGCCCTCGAGGAGAGGATCGGTCCCCTTCCCGCGACGCAGGGGGCGATCACGCTCCGCGAGGTACTCGGCGAGAGCCTCGTCGGATACATCGGATCCTTCGACCCCGAGATCTCCCTCGCGCGGGTAAGCGAGGACGCGCTCGACCCCCGCATCGCGGCCCACGAACTGGCCCACGCGTGGTTCAACGACACCTTCTCGGACGAGATCTGGCTCAGTGAAGGGCACGCGGAGTTCTTCGCCAGTGAGGTGGTGACCTCCGAACGGGGCCCCTGCACCCGTCCCGATCCAGCAGCGATGGCCAGTGTCGAGCTGAGGAATTGGGCCTTCCTACCAGTCTTCCCGACCGAAGAGGACCATGCCCTGGTGGGCGCTCAGTACGACACCGCCTGCTGGGTGGTCACCGAGGTGGGCCGGAAGGTGGGCGAGGACCTCATGCGCGAAATCATTGAGGCGGTCTTCAGCGGCGAAATTCCCTACCTCGGCGAGCCGGAAGCCGAGACGGTCCGGGGCCATGCCGCTACCTGGCAGGATTGGCTCGACCTCGCCGACGAACGAGGACTGCTTCCTTCCGGCGAGGCCGATCTCGACTGGCTCCAGGAGCTCCTCGTCGAGGTCGGTGCCGCGTCGGAACGGGCCCTCGCCGACCGCGCGGACACCCGCGCCAACTACCACGACCTGCTCGATGCGACTGACCCCTGGCATGCGCCGACCGTCATCCGGTTCGACATGGCTCGCTGGGATTTCGATGAGGCCGCAGACGGCATCGAGGTGGCGACGCAGATCGACGAGGCCCGCGACTCCGCCGTAGAGCTCGTCCCGGAGGTGGCGGACTCCGACACGGTCGAGACCGCGTACGAGAGCGCCGGCACTGCGGAGGAGCTGGCCGAAGCCCTGACCGTCGCCGAGACCGAAGAAGCTGCGGCTACCGAAGTCGCGGCAGCGGTAAGTGCCGCGGAAATCGATCGGAACCCGATCGAAGCGATTGGCCTAATCGGCGAAGACCTTGACGCCTCGGCGAGTGCCGCGGTGGAGGATCTGGTGGCCGCAGACTTCGATACCGCGATCGCCAACGCGGAGGATACGGTGCAGACCGCAGAGGGCGCCGCCCTCTCTGGCGGGCTGCGGCTGGGAGGCGTCGTGCTGGCTGCCGGTGCCATTGGAGGCGGCTCTGTCCTGGTCCGGCGTCGTCGCCGTCGAGGCACCGAAACCGAAGCGGCCGACACCGACACCGCTGCGGACGAGGCAACCTCGACCGATACTGCCGAGCCCTCATCAGTCGAGACCGACACCTCCGGGTCGGATACTGCCCAGTCCGATAGCGCCGAGTCCGAAACAGTCGAGCCCGACCATACCGACTCCGAACGTGCGGTCCACGACGCCACGTCTTCAGACGAGGGATCTCCGGGATGACCATCCGCGACCGTGACCACGAGTTCCTGGCCCTTGCCATCGCCGAGGCCCGGATTGGCCGCAAGGAGGGCGGCGTGCCCATCGGTGGGGCGCTGGTTGCCGATGACGGCACGGTACTGGGCGTCGGCCACAACCGGAGGGTTCAGCAGAACAGCGCCATCCGCCATGGCGAGACCGATGCCCTCGAGAACGCCGGCCGCCTTCCGGCGGCGGTGTACCGGCAGGCCACCATGTACACCACCCTGTCGCCGTGCGACATGTGCTGCGGCGCCATCCTCCTGTACGACATCCCGCGGGTGGTGATGGGCGAGAACCGCACGTTCGTGGGCGGCGAGGACTACCTGCGGGCACGGGGGGTCGAGGTCGTCAACCTCGACTCCGCGGAGTGCATGGAGCTCATGCGCGAGTTCATCGCCGCTCATCCCGAGATCTGGAACGAGGACATCGGCGAGGACTAGCCGCCGAGTCCGCCCGTTACGCGACTTCCACCTGATGGACCCAGGTGGTGGGCTTGGGGATCGGATCCCCGTACTCGCGCATGAGAGCGAGGTGCTCCCGGATAGCGGACTCGATGAGCGACTCCACTTCGCGGCGTGTCCGTGCGGCCGCGACACAGCCAGGCAGATCCGGGACGTAGGCCGCGTACCCATTCCCGCTTTTCTCAAAGACGACTGCGTACTGCACTAACGCTCCCTCGGATCAATTCCCGCCTGCTTGAGAATACTTCGCCACGTCCCCACCGGCACCTGCTGACTCCTCTTGCCAGCGATGGTTACAACACCAGACCGATATTGATGCCGATAGTGTCGGTGGCTGCCACGGGTTCGAACCCAGTACCACCCGTGGGATTCCACGAGGCGGATGGCGTCCCGGACTTTGGGCACCCTGCCACGATCGACACGGCGCTTTACCGGATGCTGTCTGCCGACTTAAGCCGATGCCGAGGTCCTTCAGAGCGATCCGCTGGGGCTTCTCTTCATCCCGCTTGGCGGCCTTCGTTGAGGAACTCGATCACCAGCCGGGCAACTTCATCCGAGCGGTCCTCGATGAGCCAGTGGGCGACGTTTGGGAAGAACACCTTGCGCGGCGGGGCTGTGAACTGGCTGTCGAGCCGCAGCGCCAGGTCCCGGCGGAGCGCACGGTCGCGCTCGCCCCAGAGCACCAGGGTGGGGGAGCCGATCGTCTTGCCGCGCAGCCGGTTGGCGTCGTCCTGGATGGTGTGCGCGATCGAGCGGTAGTAGGCCAGTCCGGCCCACGCCGCGCCGGGTTGGCAGATGGCGTCGCGGTACACCGCCAGGTCCGCCGGTTCGAACGCGCCATCGGCTAGGAGCCATGTGATGACCCGGCCGTGCCCCGCGGTCAGCCACCACTCGGGCAGCCGCGGGATGCGGAAGAACAGGACGTACGAGCTGCGGAACCGCTGCCGCCAGCTGTGGTGGATGGCACGGCCCAAGGTGATCGCCGGCGGGCCGTTGACCAGGATCAGCCGATCGACCGCCTCGGGGTGCGACAGCGCCGCCTCGGAGGCCACGATGCCGCCCCAGTCGTGCCCCAGGACGTGGGCCGTTCGCTCGCCGAGGGCCTCGGTCAGGGCGGCCACGTCATCGCCCAGGATCTGGAGCCGATACTCGTCGATGCGGGTCGGCCGGGAGGTGTCCCCGAAGCCGCGCATGTCGGGCGCTACCGCACGATACCCGGCCGCTGCCAGCGCCGGGAGGAGGTGGCGGTACTCGTACCAGAACTGCGGGAAGCCGTGGAGGAGGAGGACCAGCGGCCCCTCGCCGTCCACCTTGCAGTGGAACCGGATCCCGTTGGCCTCGACGAACTCGGTCTGCATCATTCGCAGCGTACGCGCCGGGGTCCCGAGGCGGTGCTGTACGCCTTCGTGGACACCGTGGTGGATGGCTACGCGCCGGTGGTGGCCGGGTCCAGAAGGACATCGACGAGATCGAGACCGAGGTCTTCCGCGGCGACCCGCGCGTGTCACGCCGCATCTACGAGCTGTCGCGCGAGGTGATCGACTTCCAGCGCTCGGTCCGGCCGCTGCTCGCCATGCTCACTGGGCTCCAGAAGGGGTTCGACACGTACGGGACCGATGAGGAGCTGCGCCGCAACCTGCGCGACGTCGCCGACCACGCGACCATCGTGGCCGAGTGGGTGGACGGCTTCCGCCAGATGCTGTCCGACATCCTGACCGTCAACGCCACCCTGGTGAGCCAGGCCCAGAACGAGGAGCTCAAGGCCCTGTCGGAGTCGACCTACGACCAGAACGAGCAGGTCAAGCGCATCTCGGCCTGGGCCGCCATCCTGTTCGCGCCGACCCTGATCGGCACCGTGTACGGCATGAACTTCGCCTACATGCCAGAGCTTGACTGGGTCTTCGGCTACCCCGTCGGACTGGCCCTGATGTTGGTTATCAGCGGCCTGCTCTTCTTTCTCTTCAAGCGCCGTGGCTGGCTCTAATGACACCCGCATGGCAGCTCTACGAGACGTGAGCTACTCGTCCGACAGGATCTCCGACGCGTTTCGAGGCTTGACCCGATCCTCGTAGGTTGCGTCCACCAACTTCAGGAACTCCAGCGTCGACACCCCGCTCTGAATGCATGCACGCGCGACGAGTTCGCTTACCCTGCGGCCATCGATCAGGAGGATGGGGTAGCCGTCGTCTTGTAGCTCCATCTGAGCCTGCTGCGAGAAGTATCCCGTCGTAATGAAGACGCCCACCCAGCCCCTGCTTAACTTGGACGCCAGACGAGACAGCTGCGCGGGACTGGTGCCCCCGATCTGACACTTCGCTTGCCCTGCAACCACCACTCGAAGCGGGCCTACGTTCGTGCCGAGGTCGAGCCGACCGACGAAGTCGATGCCCCGATCCGCGCTGGCCTTCGTTACCCAGCCCATGCGGTAGCTGCCGTTCGCGCCTAACGCTACATGGGCGATTCTTTCAGCCAGGGCCTCGAAGCGATGCTTCCTGGGCCCGGCGTAGAAGCGAAGGATCTCGGAGAGAACTTCTGTTTCCCGAGTCCCCGGAATGGGCGCCTGTTCAGGTTCCGTCAAAATGCGGTAGGTGAGCAGCTGCTGACGAAGACTGTCCAAAGACGAGGCCCCAAACTCCGTCCATCTTCGCCACGCGGTTGGCGCGTGAGGCAAGGTTTCCTCGAGCGATCGGGTCGGGTCACGACGCATCGCGATCCAATTCCAAGCCAAGGAATTGTTCTCGGCTTTCATTGTCAAGAGAGTGCAATCAAATCGGTAATTCACGAAAGGTTGCTCGTGCCTGTCGACTTGGATGACCCGTTCAACGCGGTCAACTAGCCCGACCCCTCGGAACCGGCGGAATCCCTTCGATTTCCCCTCTTGCGCCACGTTTTCAAAGAACAGTAAGGGCGCGGCCCGAATGCGATCGAACTGACGATTCGATCCGTACAATTCGAACTCAGCGAGGACGGCTCGATTCCCTGTGGTCGCCTCAGGAGCTGAGCCCAGACCCGGTTTGTTATCCCCGTAGTACCTAACGAACCCGTTCCGTGGGTCGATCTCGTCGTGCCAAGGTGTCCAGTCGGATCCAGCCTTCATCGGATTCGTGCCGATGAGGATTGCCGGCCTTCGGTTGCCGTCAACGGCGCGAATGGGGCGGACGGCATCGATGCCCCTTTCAAGCTGAACTCGTCCGGCACCCCTCAGGCCTGGCCAGGCTGGCCATCTTGTTACCTCGAAGAAGTTTTCCAGAGCTGGCTCGTCGCGTTCAGCGATCTGACCCGCTGGCTTCGGGTATCGGTACGTTGCATTAAGTCGCAGGAACCGCGACTCAGCCTCCATGGCCCGGCCTAAGGTTGACTCAGCTTCACTGGGCCGCGAAGTCGTGGATGGAGCCGACCTACGAGAGTTCACGAGACTTCACCGCCGAACTGAGAGTGCCTAGCTGCACCGCACCGTTGTATGCGTTCAATTTTGAAACCGCTCGCTGAAATGCCAGTCGAGAAAAATCGAGTTTGGGCGCAGGGTGGGATCGACCGGTAGGCGTAGCTCGCGGCCAGCGAGCGCGTAATAGTCACGCCCGTTCTCGTACTCCTCCCGGATCCGGCGGCTGACTGCGACCCGGAGGTCAGGTCGCACCGTGATGTACCCCTTGTCGAAGAGGGCGTGGAGGTCCTTTCGTAGAAGCAGTCCGTTATCGACTCGGTGCTCACCGCGTTGGCTGTAGGGAACGATGTGAGCGGCGTCGAGAGCCGGAAGTGTTCGTTCGGACGTGATCGCGCAGCGGCGCTGATACGCATCGGTGACGGCGATGCGAAATCCGCCCTGGCCAAGGCGCGGAGTAACGAGAATCGGTGCGCCGTACCGCTCGTCGGAGACGGCAGACGGAACGGTCGTAGCCATTCCGATCGTCATGTCATGCCAGACACGCGCTCCCATCGGTCCCTGGTCGTCGTAGGTCTTCCCCTGCACGATATTCGGCGCCCAGTCGTCCGGAGGAGCGATCCATTGCCCTCGTGGAAGGAAGAAAGGACCGCTCAAGATCCAACAGCCGATCTCGTCGTGGGTGACGCTTATGACCTCCCGCCGATAGCGCTGAATCCGCTGGACCATCTGATCCAGAGATCCTGCTCCATTCTTCTGCTCGAAAGCTTCCCACGCCAGGTAGACGGGGACCACTGAGTAACGGACGACGACACCGCCACCGACGACTGCGCCTCCTTCGCGAGCGTGAAGCTTGAAGAGGAACGGAGTCCCGGGCGGCAAATTGACTGGAGATCGTCGCGCGCTTGGCTGCCAGAAGTTGACCTCATCCAGATCTGGACGCGCGGCGAGGAATCTGTACCAGTCGTAATCGGTAATAGCTATCCAGTAACGCACTCGGGCACCGACTGCGGGCCGAATGGATCGTAGGCGCTGTTCGATGAATCTGGAAGCCTGCTAACCCCGTCGGCTTGAAGATGAGATCTCCGGGCTCGCCGAAAACGACAACGATCGAGGGTGTGCGCGGTCGTTCGGTGCTAGGCCTGAGACGTTCGATGACGCGCCGCGCCGGGGCGCTGCGCCCTCAGCCGTCGTCCCCGAGGTGGATGAGCCACAGGTCCGCGACCGCTTCATGCGTCCGGATCGACTCGAGCGCGGCTTCTGGCACATCCTCGTCGAGCGCGAGGATCATCAGCGCGTCCTGGCGAGGCCCCGATCGCGCGACGTGCATCGCGCTGATGTTCACGTCGGCGTCACCGAGGATCCGTCCCACTCGCCCGATCATGCCCGGCCGGTCGTTGTGGCGCGTGATCAGCATGACCGCCGAGGGCTCCATGTCGAGCCGGTAGTCGTTCAGGCGGACGAGCCGTACCTCGCCTGCGTTCACCGTGCCGCCGACCGTGACTCGCTGACCGCCGACCTCGCCGGAGAGCGTCACGAGCGCGGCGTAGGCGCCGGCCTCGGGCCTTCGGCGCTCGACGACCGTGATGCCGCGGGCTTTCGCGAGGAGACCGGCGTTGACGAGGTTGACCCGCTCCTCGGTCGTCGCCTGGAGGAGCCCGCGCAGCATCGCCGCGGTCAGCGGTGCCGGGTCGTTGTCGGCCGGCGTACCGGCGACTTCGAACGTCAGCGTCTTCATCGCCGTCCGGGCGAACTGGGCGAAGAACCGGCCGAGCGTCTCGGCCAGCGGCAGGAAGGGCGCGATCGCGCCGGCCGCCTCGGCGCTGACGATCGGCGCGTTGACCGCCGAACGCGCCGGCCGTCCATCGAGCACGTCCAGCACACCACTGGCAACCTCCACGGCCACGGCGACCTGGGCCTCCGCGGTCGAGGCACCGAGGTGCGGCGTCAGGATCGTGTTCGGGGCGGACAGGAGTGGTGAATCGTTCGGCGGCTCCGTCTCGAAGACGTCGATCGCCGCGCCACCCACCTGGCCGCTGAGCAGCGCGTCGGCGAGCGCGGCCTCGTCGACGATCCCGCCGCGCGCGACGTTCAGCACGAACGCACCCGGTTTCATCTTGGCGATCGTCGCGCGACCGATGAGGTCCTTCGTCGCGTGCGTCAGCGGCACGTGGACGCTGACGACGTCGCTCCGCGCCAGGAGCACGTCGAGGTCGACGAGCTCGACGCCATGGAGCGACGCCTGCTCGGCCGTCACGTACGGGTCGTGGCCCACGACGGTCATCTCGAGTCCGCGGGCGCGGTCCGCGATGGCCAGCCCGATCTTGCCGAGCCCGATGAGGCCCAGCGTCTTGCCACGCACCTCGACGCCCTCAAACGGCGCCCGCTGCCATTCGCCGCGGCGCACGGAGGCGTCTGCGGCCGCGACTCGCCGGGCGAGGCCCAGCAGCAGCGCGAGCGTGTGCTCGGCGGCCGCGATCGTGTTGCCGGTCGGGGCATTGACGACCGTGACGCCGGCGCGCGTGGCCGCGTCGAGGTCGACGTTGTCGACGCCGACACCCGCACGACCGATGACGACGAGCCGCGACCCGGCCTCGATGAGCTGCGCGTCGACCCTGACCTGGCTGCGGACGACAAGCGCGTCGTAGTCGGCGATCGCCGCCCGCAGCTCGCCCGGCGACAGGCCCGTTCGGACGTCGACGTCGTGACGAGCCTGCAGGACGTCGATGCCCTCGTCGGCGATGGGCTCTGCGACGAGGATGCGCATCTGCAGAAGTTTCTCACGGCCTCGCACCCAGGCCACACGTCAGACTGATGCTTTGATTAGAACAACTGATCTAAATACGCAGCCGGTTCTAACAACCGGGCCGGCGGCTGGCCGAAGATCAAGCGCGCGGGGCAGTCATACACCCGGATTGACACCCATTCTGACACGTGGGACCATGCGTCCCGTGGCCAGCAGGGTAAAGCGCACCTACAATCTCAATCCGCGGACCGTCCATGCCGTGCGGGAGCTGGCTGATCGGTACGGGGTGGCGGCCTCCCAGGATGCCGTGGTGGAGCTGGCCGTGGACGAGTTGCGGCGCCTGGTCGTCGAGCGGCAGGAATCGGACGCGTGGGACCAGGCCAGCGGTGACCCGGCGTACACCGCGGAAGCCGAGGAGCTGGAGCGTGCCTATGCAGCCGCGGACCGCGAAACGTGGCCGATCGATCCGGCCTGAGCGGTCGACTTCGCTGGGCAACCATAATCGTCGACCTGGATCCCACCGTCGGCCACGAGCAGGCCGGAAAGCGCCGCGCGCTGGTCGTCTCGTATGAGCCATTTCATCGGTCTGGCCTGCTGACGGTCTGCCCCATCACCGCGGCTCGCTCTGAGGTTCGATATCCGGGTGACGTCACCATCTCCGCTGGCGAAGCGGGGCAGACCCGGGACGGCGTCATCGTCTGCAGCCAGCTCCGGACCGTTTCGGCTCGCCGCGCTCATCTGCCGCCGGTCGGTTACGTCACCGACCCCGAGCGGCGTCGGCGGGTACGCCGCGCCCTGGCCCATCACCTGGGCCTCGACGTTCCGGCCGTCGCCGACGGCGCCCAGGTCCCCTAATCTGACTGCAGCGGGGATTGCAGACGCGGAAACGGGCAAGCTGATCTACGAGATGCGCGCTGTCGTCCGGTTCTACGCGGAGCTGAGGGAGTTCCTCGGCGCCGGTCATCGGTCGGGGACCGTGGTCCACACCTTCCGGGTGCCGGGAAGCGTGAAGGACCTGATCGAGTCCTACGGAGTGCCGCACACCGAGGTGGAGCTCATCCTCGTGGGCGCGGAATCGGTCGATTTCTCGTATCAGGTGCAGGACGAAGACCGGATCAGCGTCTACCCGGTTTTCGAGAGCTTCGACGTGGCATCGCTGGTCCGGCTTCGGCCCGAACCGATGCGCCGGATCCGATTCGTCCTGGATGGGCACCTGGGGACGCTTGCTCGCTATCTGCGCCTGCTGGGGTTCGACACGGCGTATGCGCCGAACCTGACCGATCCCCAGCTCATCCGGATGTCGAGCACCGAGGGCCGCGTCCTGCTCACCCGGGACGTGGGTCTCCTCAAGAACCGGGCCGTCACCCACGGCCACTTCATCCGCTCCGACGACCCTCGCCAGCAGGTCCTCGACGTGGTCAGCCGCTTCCAGCTGGCCGGACGCCTCCGGCCCTACACGCGCTGCCTGGCCTGCAATGGTGTGCTAGAGCCAGTGGCGAAGGAGGCCATCGCCCATCGCCTGCCACCGTTGACCCGTCAGTACATCGACGAGTTCCGCACCTGCCCCGAGTGCGGGAAGGACTACTGGCGCGGTGCGCACGCGCAGGCGCTGGACCGCATCGTGGCCGCCGTGACCGCGGCCGCTGCGGCGCATCGGTAGTTCAGGAGGAGTTGTCGTTCGACACCCGGCGATGGGGGGAGGAAAATACGGGCGATTGGACGGGTGTTGAGGCGTGGTCCACATCGGTCCACCCGCGACAGTGTCCGACTCTCACTGCCGAGCGGACCCGTCCAGAGGTACGTCCCATGCAGGCTTTCATCGTCGAAAGCGCAAACAAGCCGGGTGAGCTTGCCCGGATAGCATCCGCCATCGCCCAGCGCGGGATCAACCTGTATGTCTTCAGCCTGGGCCTCGGCTCACGCGGTGGGTCGGCCTTTCTGGCGACCGACGAGGCGGGCGTGAAGAACGCGCTGACCGGGGCGGGCATCGAGTACCGCGAGATCCCCGTGCTGGCCATCTCGCTCGAGGACCAGCCGGGCACCGCGGCCGCGACGGCCCAGAAACTGGCCGATGAGGGCGTGAACATCGAGCTGTTCGCGCCGGTGCAGTCCTCCGAGGGGAAGGTCACGATTGTGCTCGGTGTGGACAAGATCGAGGATGCTCAAAAGCTCCTCGCTGACCAGTTCATCGAGTGGAAGGTGCCTGGGCAGATGGGGGTGGGTGTCAGCCCGATGTAGTCGAGCCTCGCCCCAGTAGGCCAACCGCCGTGCCGACCTGTCCGGCACGGCGGCGTCATGTTTGGCCTGCTGGTACCGCCAGACATCGGTCAGGATCGGTCTGGGTCAGGGTTTGGACCGCATCGTGGCGTCGGCGCGGACGATGGCCTAGGCCAGAAGTCCCGGGCGGCGGCCACTGCCCGGAGCCGTCCACTGGTCTAGCGGCACGCCGGCGCTTGACCGAACCCCGACCATCATCGGTACATGCCTGGCCTGCCTGACCGGTTCTGCTGTGACGAGGACCCCGAGCGATTCGGTTATGACGGTCACGGCTGGCGTCGGGATCTGGAGCGGCTCCGGCGGAATGGGCCGCGTCCGACGACGCAGGAGCTGATCGACGCGTTTCGCGCCGAGGGTGTCGAGGGGGCCACCATCCGTGAAATCGGGGCCGGCGTGGGGGCCGTCCACTTGGCGCTTCTGGAGGCCGGCGCGGCCCGAGCGATGGACGTCGACGCCTCGCGCGACTACCTCGCGGCGGCTCGAGAGGAGGCTGAGCGGCGTGGATTGGCGGCGCGCGTCGAATATCGGTACGGCGACGTGGTCGAGCTGGCCGCGGAGCTGCCCCCGGCCGACATCGCCGCCGCCGATGCCGTCGTCTGCTGCTACCCCTACCTGGACCGGTTCCTGCGTGCGGCCGCCCGGTTGGAGCCGCGGCTGGTCGGCTTGACCCTGCCGGCTGATACATGGTGGATGCGCGCCTTCCAGCGCGCCGACAACGTCCGCCTTGCGCTTCTTCGCAGGCAAGACCGCTGGTACCTCCACCGGCATCGGGCCATCGACGACATCATGGACGGGCTGGGATACCTGCCCGCCCATCGGGGCGGGCCGTGGTACTGGCGCGTGCTCGTGTACCGGAGAGCGGCTCTTGACAATGACTGGCGGAGAGTAGGATAGTGAGAATCTCGTAAAAGGTACTTAGCCATGTCCCTGACACGTGTCCGCGGGAAGGGCCAGATAACGCTGTCGGACCGCGTCCGTCGTGAGGCTCGGGTTGTCGAAGGTGATCTGCTCGAGGTCTCCGTGGAAGAGGGCGCCATTGTCATGCGCCCGAAGAAGCTCATCGACGCCGACCAGGCCTGGTTCTGGACGGAGTCCTGGCAGCAGGGTGAGCGTGAGGCAAGCGCCGATATCGCGGCCGGCCGAACTCGCCGCTCCGCCACCGCCAGCGAGTTCCTCGAGAGCCTCGAGTAGCGGCCCGGGCATCGGTGCCGAGTCATGAGCGGACTCGTCGCTTCGA
>Ga0214471_10002112_pt1 | contig 15609 bp, 9 predicted proteins | sample RVTome_5_FD_207665 | JGI IMG/M metagenome (GOLD analysis project Ga0214471, IMG submission 207665) | Soil microbial communities from uranium-contaminated site in the Upper Colorado River Basin, Wyoming, United States - RVT142D155 | ecosystem: Environmental > Terrestrial > Soil > Contaminated >... | reverse complement strand
CACGCGAGCCTGTGGCTTGCGCAGACGCGCGTCTGGCAGGGCCGCCCCCTCGCGGAATGGCGTGCGGATGCGCTGGCGGCCGCTGCCGCGGCTGACCGGCTCGATGCCCGCGATCGAGCGCTGGCCGGAGCGCTCGCGCGTCTCGTGGACGGGCGGTTCCCCGACGCCTGCGCCGCGTACCGCGCGCTCGTCGCGCGCGATTCCGCGGACTTTGTGGCGTGGTTCGGGCTGGGCGAGTGCCAGTCGAAAGACCGGGTGATCGAACGGGATCCCGCGAGCCCATCGGGCTGGCGGTTTCGCAGCAGCCATCACAGCGCTGTCCTCGCCTATCAGCGGGCGCTGCGGCTCATCCCTTCCGCGCACCGTGCCTTCGGCCACCTCTCGCGCTTGTCCGATCTCGTCTTCTTCACTGAGACCAACCAGGCTCGGGCTGGCTTTGCCCTCGCTCCCGACACCCAGTGGTACGCGGCGTTCCCGGCGCTCGATCACGACACACTCGCCTTCGTACCGTATCGCTTGAACGACGTGCTCGCGGCGACACCCGAGGCGACTCCCGCGACGACCGCAGCGGCCGTGGCCCACAATCGCACAATCTTGCGGGACATCACGACCGAATGGGTACGGGCGTTCCCAGACAGCCCTGAGGCAAACGAAGCCCTGGCGTTGGTTCTCGAAAGCACAGGAGATGAGCATGCTGCGCGAGCCAGCGTGCGAAGGGCGCGCGGCGCGACCGACGTGCCCGAGGATCGACTGCGACTCGCCATTGTCGAAATTCGCTTGCTGCTCAAGCTCGAAGACTTCGCCGGTGCACGCCGTCTGGCGGACTCGGCGCTCGACACGTGGTCCGACCCCGATCCCGGTACGGCGGCACAGCTGGTCGGACTGGCCGCGCTGACCGGTCGCGCGCACCGCACCGCGCAGCTGCTCGTTCGAGCAGCGCCAGATCTCACCCTCGAGAGCGGGGGCCGGCAGGTTCACGTGCGCCCGCTGTCCTTGGCGCGCGCTGCCTTTGCGCTCCGAGGTTATGCGGCCCTCGGGGCGCCGGCCGAGAGCGTCACCACGCTCGCTCGTCGGGTCACCCAGCTCATCGATGCGTCGATCGAGCCGCAGCGGCAGAACGCGATGCGGCTCGCGGTCCTCGACCATCCAACTGAGTGGTCACTTCCGCTCTTGCGCGCCCGACCGCCGCGTCGCGGGACCCCAGGGGAGCGATCGCGCCGCCTTGTCTGGGCGCTCGAGCGTGGGGACGTCGCCACTATACGGGCCACGCTCGACACGGTTCACGCGGCGAGGTCCGACCTTCGACCAGGCGACGTGGCCATCTCCGGGACCTACCTCGAAGCCCGTGTGTTGCTTGCGATCGGCGACACGGGTGCCGCGACCGAGCTGATCGATCGGCCCCTCGAGGCGCTTGCGACGCTCGGGAGCGGGTTACTCGACAATGTGGAGCAGGCCGCTGCGTTGGTCCGTGCCATGGTGCTGCGGGCCGACCTCGCGACCCGTGCGGGCGATACGGCCACGGCACGTCGGTGGGCGGCCTCGGTTGTTGAACTGTGGGGACGGTCGGACGATGCAGAGCTGCAACGAGTGTGGGAACGCATGCGCAGAGTAGCCGGCAGTGGAGTGCGTTAGATCGGCTGGCACAATCTCGCGTTGTCGACCCGGGAGGGTCCCATGAAAACCTTGCGCCTGGTCTGGCCGGTGTTGTCGCTCCTCGCGGTGGCTGCCTGTGGACGAACGGCAGTCCGCGAGGTCGATTTCGCCTCAGTGCCCGATTCCGCTCCCATGATTGGGCGTCCGACGCCCGCCCCGCAGGCCGCACTCACGGACCCACAGCATCCGGCGCAGCGAACGCTCGCTCTCCAGTACGCAGACAGCCTAGCCTTCGCCGAGGACACAGGCGCCTCCCACGTCCATCATGGACAGTATGACAGGAATCTGCTTGATAGGTCGGGGACCATCGGAACAGTCGCGCCCGAGGTGGGCATGCACCGGATGCGGCCCGAAGACCTTCGACGCGGTCGCATCCAGTTACGGGTATGGATCGAGCCAGGACCTGGCTACCGCAGCGGCTTCGGCCGGGGAAAGTACGGACGCTCTCCCGGTGCACCATACAAATTCCCACCCGGCGTGAGCTACGTGTGGGTTGACCGCTATCAACGCTATCAACCGACACGCGGTGATACCGCGGGCACCGCTCGGATCGTCGTCATCCCGGTCGATACAACCTTTGTCGTTGACACCGCGACCGTGCTGGTTTTCAGCCGCCGCGATGCCCTAAATCAGGCGATCGCGCGCTGGAGTCCGGCGGCGTGTTGGGATTGCATGAGGGCGAGCTGGTGTTCGCTCAAATGAGGGTCAACGCTTCCGAGCCGGTGCCCGTATAGGATTCAAAATCTCACGGAGCCCGGTGTCCATGCGTTGGACGATTGCAGCCGCCGTGTTGCTGACGACTCTGGCTCTGCCGGCGCTGGCCCAAACTCCCACGGGCCCGGGCCAGCGGCGCTTCCAGCCGCCCCCTGATCACTGGACGACGATCGACTCGCTGGCCCAGGCGCTCAGCCTGACGGCGGATCAGCAGGCCAAGGTCACGCCGCCCTACACCGCGCTGAACGGCGTCCTGCGCGACGCGGCCGCGCGCCGTCGAGCCATGCGCGAGCAGATGCAGGGCGGGGGGGGCTTCCAGCCCGGCCAACCGCCGAGTCCCGAGACGCGCGCGCGAATGGACAGCGCGCGCGCGGAATTCGACGGGTTCCAGGCCGAGGCGGACGAGTGGCTGGCCGCGATCCGCAACCTGCTGACCGCGACGCAGCAGGCGAAGTTCGACGCGCTCCCCAAGCCCGTCGTCGCGATGCGGATGCGCCGGCGCCCCCCGGGACAGTAGCCCAGGTCTCACGCGCGGGGTATCGTTCCCCGAACTTCGCTTCCTTACGGGGAACACCATGATTCGTCGCTTGGTCTTTGTCGCCGCCGCCGCGATCCTCGGGTCCGGCGCCGTGCTGGCGCAGGCGCCCCCCCCTGCCGACTCCGCGCTGCTCACGGTCGATCGCATCTACGCCGGCTCCGAGTTCCGGGGCGGCTCGTTTGGGCCCCTGCGGTGGCTGGGGGATGGGTCGGCGTACACGACGCTCGAGCGGAGCGCGGAGGCGCGCGACCGCCAGGACCTCGTGCGCTACGACACCGAAAGCGGCGCCCGCTCGATCCTCGTGCCGGCCGCGCGGCTCGTGCCGGCTGGTGAGAAGGAGCCGCTCGAGATCGAGGACTACCGGTGGTCCGACGACGGCAACCGCCTCCTGATATTCACCAACTCGCAGCAGGTGTGGCGCACAAACACGCGGGGCGACTACTGGGTGCTGGACCGGACCACCTGGAGCCTCAAGCGGCTCGGCGGCGAGGGACCGCGCTCGACGCTGATGTTCGCGAAATTCTCTCCCGATGGCGGCCGCGTGGCTTGGGTGCGCTACGGGGAGTACAACCTGTACGTCGAGGACCTCGCCTCGGGCCGCCTCACCAAGCTCACGAGTGACGGCTCGCGCACCACGATCAACGGGACGTTCGACTGGGTGTATGAGGAAGAGCTCAGCCTCCAGGACGGGTGGCGTTGGAGCCCCGACGGGCGATCGATCGCCTATTGGCAGCTCGACGCCTCCGGCGTGCGCGACTTCCCGCTCTATAACACGACCGACTCGCTCTACGCCTACTTCTTCGAGGTGCAGTATCCCAAGGCCGGCGAGCAGAACTCGGCCGCGCGGGTGGGCGTCGTGAGCGCCGCCGGCGGACCGACCCGGTGGCTCAGCGTCCCGGGGGATCCGCGGAATAATTACATCGCGCGCATGGAATGGGCGCCGCCGCTCGGCGGGGCCGCGGGGTCGCGCGAGCTGGTGATCCAGCACCTGAACCGCCTGCAGAACACCCTGCAGGTGCTCCTGGCCGACGCGCAGACGGGCGAGGTGCGCACCGTGCTCACCGACCGGGACAGCGCCTGGGTCGAGCAGTTCGACCAGCTCACGTTCGTGAACGGCGGGCAGGACATCGTGTGGCTGAGCGAGCGGACCGGGTGGAGTCACGTCTACCTGTTTCCGCGCTCGGGGGGTGCTCCCCGCCCGGTGACGAGCGGCGCGTTCGACGTGCTGTCGGTGCTCGGCGTAGACAAGACGGGCGGGTGGGTGTACTACGTCGCGTCGCCCGAGAATCCCACCCAGCGCTATCTCTACCGCGCGAGTCTGACGCGCCGCGCCCCGCCCCAGCGGCTCACCCCGGCGACGCGGCCGGGCGGACACGGCTACAACCTGTCGCCCAGCTTCCGATTCGCCGTGCATACGTACTCGCGATTCGGCGTGCCGCCGACCATCTCGCTCGTGAGCCTCCCCGAGCACCGCGTGTTGCGCACGCTCGTAGACAACGCGGCGCTCAAGGCGAAGGTCGCCGCGCTGCGGCTCGGTACGACGGAGTTCACCCACGTGGACATCGGCGACGGCGTCCGGCTCAACGCCTGGCTGATCAAGCCGCCGGGGTTCGACCCGGCCAAGCGGTATCCCGTGCTTTTCACGGTGTACGGCGGGCCCGGCTCGCAGACGGTGCTCGACTCCTGGGGCGGGTCGAACTACCTGTGGCACCAGATGCTCGCGCAGCACGGCTACATCGTGGCGAGCGTGGACAACCGGGGCACCGGGGCGCGGGGGCGGGCGTGGCGCAAGATCACTTACGGCCAGCTGGGGGTGATCGAGACGCGCGATCAGGCGGCGGCGGCGCGCGCCATCGCGCGGCTGCCGTACGTGGATGCGACGCGCATCGGGATCTGGGGGTGGAGCTACGGCGGCTTCATGGCGCTGAACACGATCACGCAGGCGCCGGACGTCTACAAGATGGCCGTCGCCGTCGCGCCGGTGACGCATTGGAAGTACTACGACACGATCTACACCGAGCGCTACATGGGGCTGCCGCGGGACAACGCCGCGGGGTACGACCGCGGCTCGCCGCTCACGTACGCGAAGAACCTGCGCGGCAAGCTCCTGATGGTGCACGGCTCGGGGGACGACAACGTGCACTACCAGAACACCGAGGCGATGGTGAACGCGCTGGTCGCGGCGAACAAGCCGTTCGAGCTGATGGTGTACCCGAACCGCACCCACTCGATCACCGGCGGCACGACGCGCCAGCATCTGTTCGGGCTGCTGACGAGGTTTGTGGAGGAGAATCTGTAGCCAGGTTAGCGGAGGGGGAGGCTGCTTGACACTCCTGTAGCCCGGCGTATATCCGACCCGATCCCCCCAAGGCCGGCTCGTGGAAGACTGGGTGGCCGAGTTGCAGCGGGGCAGATCCGACGCCGCGTGGGACCTGTTCCTTGATCGCCACCGCCGCCTCGTCTTCGCGGCCATCCGGCACTACGCCCAGGACTATGACGATGTGATGGACGTCTTCGCGCAGGTCTGTGAGACCCTGCGCGAGGACGACCTGCGGCGGCTGCGCGTCTACGTGGGGCAGCTGGACCACAGCGCCAGGTTTTCCACTTGGCTCGTGACCGTCGTCCGCCACCTCACGATCGACTGGTTCCGCCACCGCGATGGCCGGCGGCGCCTCTCCAGGGTCGCCGAGGGATTGCCGCCGCTCCGGCGCCGCATCTTCGAGTACGTCTTCCTCGACCAGCGCAGCCACGTCGAAGCGTACGAGCTGATCCGCGCCCGCGAGCTGCCGGCCCTCTCCTTTAGAGAGTTCCTCACGGAGCTGCGGGCGACCTACCAGGCGGTGACCGACGGGCGCCGGGGGAGGTTGCTGCGCGAGCTTGGACGCGCGCCCGCCGCCCCCGAGGCGGGGGCCAGCGAGCCCATCGGGCCAACCGCGACCGACGCCGCCGAGCAGAGTCAGATCGTCGAGCGAGCGCTCGGGACCCTCGGCTCGGAGGACCGATTGATCGTGGAACTGTACGTGCTGGAAGAGTTGCCCGCGGAAACGGTTGCCAAAGTGCTCGATCTGGCCAATCCCAAGGCGGTTTACAACCGGGCGTATCGCGCGCTGGCGGCTGTCCGGGAACAACTCGAGCGCGCCGGCGTGCGCCGCGAGGATCTGTGAGCACTCGGCACCCCGGCGGCCGTCCAATGATGGCCGAGGAACCCTTCGAGGAGGTGCGGCGCGTGCTGGACACCCGGGTGCGGTCCGAATCACCGACGGCGGCGTGCGTGGATGACGACACGATCGCGGCGCTGGCTACGGGGACATTGAGTGCCGAGCAGCGCGCCGGGGTCTTGCCTCACGTCGCATCTTGTGCCCGCTGCCACGGGTTGGTGGCGTCGGTCGCCCGGGCGCTGGCCGACGACGGGGTGGCGCGGGAAGTTCGCGCGATCGACAACGCGGGCTGGCGTCGCGTCTCCCGGATCGTGCTCCCGCTCGCCGCAGCGGCTGTCCTCCTGCTGCTCGTCTGGCCGCGTGGCTTGGACGACGGCGGGCCCGGGCACCGCGGACCGGCGATCATCGTCGCGACGGCCCCCGTACCCGTCTCACCGGTCGGAGCCGTGGCCGAGGCCGCCCGGCTCCAGTGGGCTGCCGTGCCCGGCGCCGACCGCTACCGGGTGACGCTGTTCGACGCCGGTGGTCGCGTCCTGTACGAGACTCGGCTGCCCGACACAGTGGTCGCGCTCCCCGATTCGATCGTGCTGGCTCCCGGACGACCGTACCTGTGGAAGGTCGAGGCCAGGACGGGCGTCGATCGCTGGGCGGGGTCCGACCTGGTCGAGTTCTCGATCGCGGGAGGTCCACCACGCTGATTCTCCTCGCGGTGCTGTGCCAGTCGCCGGCGGCGGACTCACTGCGTCTCCTGGCGCTGCGGCTGCCGGAGTCCCAGTTGGCGCTAGAAACGCGCGCTCGACCGCTGGCGACGCGCGAGGCCGTCACGCACGCGCTCGCCCGGCAGGAGCTCACGGTGGCGCGCCGGCTGGCTATCGCCTACGCCGCGGCGTGGCGCGACTCGTTCCCGGTGCGCGAAGTGGCGCGGTTCGCCGCGTGGCCGCCCGAGCGCCAGGCGGCGAAAGTCTGGGTGGATAGCGCCCGGCGCGCGGGGATCACGGCCTACGGCCGGGACGGGCCGATGGCCGCCGTCGCGATTTGGCGGCGCGCCTTCACGCGCGCCGCTGCGATCGACGACACGGCCGGCATGGGGGCGGTGCTGGGCAACATCGGCTCGGCCTTCCTGGCCGAAGGGCGGCTCGACAGCGCCGAGACGTATCTCGAGCGGGCGCGCGGGCTCGCCGTGAGCGTCGGAGACATTCGGGTCGAGGCCAACGCGGTGTTGGCGCTCGCCGGCGTCAGCGAAGACCGGGGCGAACTGGGGGCCGCGCGCGAGCGGATCGCGCGGGCGCTGGCCCTACGGGAGCGGATCGGGGACACGCGCGGCGCCGCCGCCGACCTGAACAACCTTGGCCTGCTCGCGCAGACCATGGGGGACGTAGATGAGGCGCGCCGCCAGTTCGAAGCGGCGCTGGCGCTGAACCGGCGCGACGGGCGTGACGAGGTCGCCGCGACGAACCTGTTGAACCTGGCGGGACTCGCGAGCCTCGCGGGGGACTTCGCCCGTGCCGGGACGCTCTATCGCGACGCGTTGGCAACGTGGCGGGCGCGCGAGCAATGGGCCGATGCGGCGGTGGCGCTCCACGGCCTGGGCCAGCTCGAGCTGCGTCGCGGTGACTATCCCGCGGCGCGCGTGGCTCTGCGCGAGGCGCTTGGCATCTACCAACGGACCGGCCCCCTCGCGGACGCCCTCGCCGTCCGGCGCGCTCTGGCCGGCGCGCTCGCGGCCGCCGGCGAGCTGCAAGGCGCGCTCGACGAGCTGCGCCCAACCCAATGGCTCGCCGATTCCGCGCGGGCGCCGGTCGGCGTCCGGGCCGGCATCGCGCTCGCGCGCGCCGACCTCGCGGTGCAGTTCAATGCGCTCGCCGAGGCGGAGCGGTTGTACGCCCGCGCGGAGTTCCTGTACCGGCAGGTGGGAGATCGGGGCGGGGAAGCCGAGGCGCAGCAGGGGCGTGGGATGTTGTTTGTCGCCCGCGACGAGCCGGCCCGCGCGCAGATGCTGCTCGAGTCCGCGCTGCGCATCGAGCTGGCCGCCGGGCACCAGCGTGCCGCTGCCCTCACGCGCCTGTCGCTGGGCGGGCTGGCGCGCGAGCGGGGAGACACGGCTGCGGCGCGACGGCAGATCGCCCGCGCGGCCGCGGACCTCGAGCGCCTGGGCGATCCGGTCGCTCGCGCCGCGGCGCTCGGCGACTGGGCGGCGCTGGAAGCAGGCGGCGGCTCCCCAGTCGCAGCCGAATCGCTCTATCGCGCGGCGCTCGGGTTGCTCGACGGCCGCGTCGCGCCTGATGTCGCGTGGCGGCTCCACGCGGGGCGCGCGCTCGCGCTGCGCGCCCAAGGGTCCGCCGACGCCGCCGTGCGGGAGCTGCGGGCGGCGCTTGCCGAGGTCGAGCGGCCAAGCCGGTCGCTCACGCTGGCGGAGCGGCGCTCGGCGTTCCTGGCGGACAAATGGGACGTCTACGCGCAGCTCGCACTGGTGGAGCGGGCCCGGGGCCGGCCCGGCGCGGCGTTCGAAGCGAGCGAGCGGCTCCGGGCGCGCGAGATGCTGGAGGTGCTCGGACGGGGCCGCGTCACCGCGCCGTCCGATACGGCTGCGGATCTCGTCGCGCGCGAGCAGGATCTGCGCCGGCGGATCGCCGAGTTGACGGATGAGGCCGGGGGGGGCGGGGGGGGAGGGGCAGCCGGCAACGAATCGCTCCGCGGGCCCGATCTGTCACGCGGGGCGGCGACCACGCGCGAGGCACTGGTCCGCGCCCAGGACGCGTACGCCGATCTCCTGCTCGACATGCGGGAGCGCGTCCCGCGCCACGCCGCCCTCGTGTCGAACCACGCTGCCACGTGGCAGGGCGTGGCCGGGCGCCTCGCGCCGGAGGAGGCGTTCATCGAGTACCTCGTGAGCGACTCCGGCTCGCTGGCGTTCGTCGTGACGCGTGACACCCTCGCCGTGGTGGACCTCGGTGCCCGCCGCCGGGATCTCGCGCGGCTGGTCGAGTTTGCGCGCGGCACCGTCGAGCGGCGCGGAGCCCCGGGAACGGACTCGTTGTGGCGCGGTCCACTGCGCCAGCTCCACCAGCGCCTTATCGCCCCCATCGAAGATGCGGGGCTGCTCGCGCGCACCGCCCGGCTCGTCCTCGTGCCGCACGCCGAGCTGCACTATCTGGCGTTCGCCGCCTTGTTGGGGGGGAAGGGACGCGGGCAGTTCCTGGTCGAGCGCTATGAGGTAGCGCTGACGCCGTCAGCGTCGGTGTGGCTCGCCCTGGGCGATCGACCCGGGCGCCGCGCCCCGGGCGGCGTGCTCGCCTTTGCGCCCAGCCCGGGGGCGCTGCCCGCGTCGCGGCTGGAAGTGGCGTCGGTCGAGCGCCTTGCCGGACAGGACGTGCGCGTGCTCACCGGCCGCGCGGCAACCGAAGAAGCGTTCCGCCGCGACGCGCCCACCCGGCGCGTCTTGCACCTCGCGACCTACGGCGTCCTCAACAAGCAGAATCCCCTCTTTTCGTTCGTGGCGCTCGCGCCCGGGGGTGAGGACGACGGGCGCCTCGAAGTGCACGAGGTCTTTGGGCTCGACCTCGCGGCGGACCTCGTGGTCCTCTCCGCGTGCCAGACCGCCCTGGGCTCGGGGGCGCTCGCCGACGTGCCAGCGGGAGACGACTGGGTCGGACTTACCCGCGCGTTTCTGCACGCCGGGGCAAGGCAGGTCGTGGCGACGCTCTGGCCCGTGGACGATTGGGCGACGGCGGCGCTGATGGAGCGGTTTTACGGGGGCGTCACGGCGGGCGCGGAGGCACCTCGGGGCCTGGCGGAGGCCCAGCGGGCCCTCCTCGGGGCGCCTGCGACGGCGCATCCGTTCTACTGGGCGGGGTTCGTAGCAGTCGGGGGAGGGGGTGGGCGGTGAGCAAGCCTCGGTGTGGCGTCCGTCCAACAGATCGGTTTGACCTAATGCGTCCCGCATCCGTGGTGAAGTTGCGATTCGCGCTCGCGGCGCTGCTGGCGTTCGCGTGGGCCGGGGCATGTCTGGATGACTCCGTCGGCCCCTGTTCCACCTGCCCCGCCCCCCAGGCACCCCTTGTCGCTTCCAACCCCGTAGCGGCGACTGCGGCGATGGGCGGCGGCATGGCGCCTCAAGCGGTCCAAGGGGCCGTTGGAGACGTGGTCTACGTTTCGCTCGCCCCAGGTACGATCCCCGAGGGCGGGCTGGCGAACGTCCGCAACCCGCGCACTGGGGCAGAGGTCCCGGCGGCGATGGCGGACGGCGGCTTCGATCCCGTCCCCATCGAGGCGGCGGCTGGGGACATGCTGGTCGTCGAAGTCCAGGTGGAGGGGGGCGGCAGCCAGTCGGTCCTGCTCGCCGTGCCGGCCGCGCGGCGACCCATCGTGGTGCGCACCGACCCACCGCCACGCAAGCGGGACGTGCCGCTGAACGCCTACCTGGTGGTCGTGTTCAGTGAGCCGGTCCAGCCGGCGACGGTGGGGACGATCCAGCTGCTCCGCGCCGGCGCGCCGGTGAGCGGCCGCGTGGACCTCTCGGCCGACGGCCTCCGGGCGACCTTCGTGGCCGATCAGCTCCTTGCCCCAAACACGGACTACGTGTTGTCGATTCCGAGCGACATCCTCGATGCGAGCGGGGAGGTGTTGGACCCGGCGGTGAGCGTGAACTTCGCCACCGGCACCATGGTGGCGATAGGCAGCGTCACCACCGACGAGCCCGCGCTGTTTCTCTATCCACACACGAGCATCCCGCGCACCATGGACTTCAGCGCCCTCCGCGGCGACGATGGTCGTGTCACGGGCAGCTTCAGCCTCTTCTATCCCGAGACCGGCTATTACGCCAAGGGCCGCGTCACCTGTTTCGCCATCGTGGACGGCGGGGCCGCGTGGGTGGCTGGCGTCATCGAGAGTGCCTTCGATCCCGGCATTGTCGGGACGGAACGAGGATGGCGAGCGGAGGACCGTGGGCCGCCCGAGGGCGGTGTGCCGGATCAGCTCAGCCTGGCGCACCCTCTGTTCGAGCTCGGGGTGCGCTCCGCCCAGGAGTGGTGCGCCACGACGCCCGTCACTGACCCCTTCTACGGACCCATCGAGCTCCACGATCTGGTGCGGGGGGACATCGTGGTGACGGGGCAAGCTCCTCCGCCGCCCCCGCCCCCGCCGCCCCCGCCACCGCCCCCACCCCCGCCGCCCCCGGGGGCGGGCATGAGCCAGATCGCGTTCCATTACCTGCCGGACACGACGAACCTGGGACCCGGCAACGAGATCGGCCCATGGTACAACATTCAGGTCGTCAACGCGGACGGTTCCGGCCAGATGACCGTCACCATCGGTCCAAACGACCAGAACCCCGCGTGGTCCCCCGATGGCAGGCAGCTGGTGTTCCAGAGCGACCGCTCCGGAACGGGTGACTGGGACCTTTTTCTGGTCCGCTGGGACGGCTCCGGTCTCACGCGGTTGACCAGCGGCCCGGACACCGATCAGGACCCGACCTGGTCGCCGGACGGCTCGAAGATCGCCTTCGTGCGGAACGGTCTCATCCACGTGATGAACCTAGACGGTAGCGGAGTCACGCAACTCACGAACGTCGGCTTCGATACACACCCCGCCTGGTCGCCGGATGGGACCCGGATCGCCTTCGTGCACAACGGCATTCACGTGATGAACGCCGACGGCTCCGGCGTCGTCCAGCTGACGACCAATAGCTCCGTGGTGACTGATGACCAACCGGCGTGGTCGCCCGACGGTAGCCGGATCGTCTTCCAGCGCACCCTGAACGGCTGGGTCTGGATCTACTTCATGAAACAAGACGGCACCGGGCTCACGCGCGTAGTGAGCGGAAGTTCGCCAGCCTGGTCGCCGGACGGCAGGCGGATCGTCTACAACTCGTGGGGCCTCATCGTTGTGATGCCGGACGGCACCGGCATGACGCGTCTCGGCCTCACTGGTCCGGGATACGCACCGGCGTGGTCGCTGGTGGGTACCATGCCGCCGGAGCCCGCGCCGTTCCGGTCGGTCGAGATGGTCGGAGGCGACGGGCAGACCGCGACCGTGGGGACCACGCTGGCACTACCCCTCAGCGTCCGCGTGGTGGGGGACGACGGCACGCCGCAGGCGGGTGCGAACGTCCAGTGGCAGGCGGATTGGGGCGCGACGACTGACGGTGCTCGGCGGGGAGCGCTGTCGATCGACAGCGGGATCACGGACGCCAACGGGATCTCGTCGGCGCGGCTCACGCTGGATGGCCCCTCCGGCCTGGTCTACGTGCGGGCGGCCCTGACCGACGGCACGACGCGCCGGGGCGAAGTGGTGTTCACCGCGACTGCCGTGCCGTAGCGCTTCACCGGCGGTCGTAATGGCATTCCTCTCACCGCTCGCGGCGAGTCACCACTCGACGCCGTCGCCTGCGCCCTCTGTGTCCCTCGAATAGCGCACTCCCCTCCTTGGCTCGTGCGTGATCCGTTGAGCAATCCGGCCTCGCCCTTCCGTCACACGCTGGTGTCCAGCAACGGCCAACCGTCCCGTTACGAACCGCCGGAGGCAAGTCATGCGCCGCCCCTCATCGAGTCATTGGTTCTTGGCCGCTCTCGGCCCGCTGGCGCTCCAAGGCTGTCAGGATGCCGCGCGCCAGCTGAGCCCAACCCCAGTCATGTCTTTTGCGAGGGCGGAGCCGGCGCCGCTCGTGCCGCGCCTCATCGCGCCGCAGGTGACCGACCCGGACATCGACTGGGTCCCGACATTCAATCCGCAGTTCAACCATCACGTTGTCTGGCTGGACGAATCTCGGCCTGCCAACGGCAAGCTGTTCGTGTTCATGGCGGGCGCCGGCCCCAACAGTCCGCGGCCGCGGTGCTGCCAGCTCGTGCAGCAAGAGGCCGCCCGCCTGGGTTATCACGTAATTGGTCTCATCTATCCGAGCAACATCGGGGTGGGCGGGTGTTTCGGTGGCGGCGACCCGGAGTGCTTCGAGGATGTGCGCATGGAAATCCTCGATGGTGTCGATCGCTCCGCTTTCGTGGACGTGAGTCACGCGAACAGCATCGACAATCGACTGACGAAAGTGCTGCTGTACCTCGAGGCGCAGTTCCCGACCGAGGGGTGGTCGAAGTTCCTCCACAAGGGAGCGCCCAAGTGGTCGCAGATCGCGGTCGGCGGCCATTCGAGTGGCGCGGCCCAGGCAGCGCTGATCGGCAAGATCCGCCACGTGGATCGCGTGGTCATGCTCGGTGGGCCGGCGGCCGACGGCCCGCCCGAGGCTACATGGGCGTCCATCGGTGAGACCCCCGTCGCCAAGTACTTCGCGCTGGTGCACGTCCGCGACCACTTCGGGACGGCGATTTTCGCGAACATCGCGGCGTTCGACCTGGAACGGTTCGGTGACCCGGTGCAGGTGGAGCTCGCCGAACCACCGTACGACGGGGCGCACATCCTCATCACCGATCTCGCGCCCCAAGGTGGCTTTGAGACCATTAATAATCCGCACCTCTCCAGTGCCTTCGACGTGCAGACACCGCTCGGCCCCGACGGGACGCCGCTGCTGCGCGATGCGTGGCGCTACGTGCTGCGCGATCACGAAACCAGCGGACGATGGTAACGACAGGGATTTCGTTGACACCAACACGGAGGTGAGTCGTGAAAACCCAGTTCCTCCCCGCGGCCGCCGTGGCGCTGCTCACGCTCGCGTGCGACACGCCTGCGCCGCTCGCGAGCCCCTCCTTCGCCGCCGGCGGCGTCGGGCGCCTATCGGTGCTGGTGAACCCCAACTCAAGTGACCACGGGACGGCGAAGACGATTCAGGAAGGGATCGAGATGGTGGCGTCGGGCGGGAAAGTGCTCGTGCTGCCGGGCACCTATAACGAGGCCATCGTGATCGACAAGGGGCTGACGCTCGAGGCGGTCGGCGGCGAGAGCGGGCCGGTCGTGGTTACCGCCCCCGAAACCCCCTTTGCCGCGATCGAGATCGCCACCACCGAGCCTGTAATCATCCGGGGGCTCACCGTTCACGCGCGCCGCTCCGCTATCAGCGGCATTCCCGGGCAATCGGAAGACGTGACGGTGGAGCGAACCACCGTCCTCGCGATCGATCCCCCGCTCGGCGTGGCGGTCTTCCTCATTGACGTCGTTGGGGATGCCCCAATGCCCCGGCGGGGCAGGCTGGTCGTCCGGGAGAGCTTCGTCGACGGCGGCATCTCGTTCGAGCGGACACAGGCGCCGCCCTTCCCGCAAGTCTTCGGCATCCGCGCCGGCGGCGACATCGACGCGTGGATCGAAGGGAATGTCATTCGCCGCACCGGCGGCGCCTGCGTGATCGTCCAGACGCGACAGGACCTCGGGGGCAGCCTCGAGGCGGACATCGTGCGCAACATGTTCGACGAGTGCCATGCCGGCCGAGCCGGCGCGCTCATCGCGGGACCCCCGATCCTGCGGAATCCCCCGTTACCCGCGGTCACCGCGACCGGAACGGTCAACATCGTGGGCAACACGATTCGCAACAGCCGCGGCTCGTGCCTCGTGCCCAACGCGATCTATTACGAGCTCTACACGGGAAGGATCGAGCGCAACCAGATCGAGCATTTCGTGGAGGAGTGTGCTGCTGCAACCGATCGCGTCCTGCCATCGGCCATCTGGGTCGGGAGCCTGCGTGGCGTGCCGGCGCCAACTCCCACCGTGCGCTTCAACGACATCGTCGGGAACGCGCAGGCCGGGCTGCGCGTCGCGGGCAACATCAGCACGCCGCTGGAGGCGCGCTGCAATTGGTGGGGCTCGGCGACCGGCCCGTCGGGCGCCGGGTCGGGCAGCGGGGACGCGGTGCTGGTCGAGGCCGGCGCCGTCACGCCGCTGTTCACGCCGTTTGCGACGGGCCCCATCGCAGGGACGGATGCGACGACCTGCTGAAAGGGCCGTCCTCGCCAGACCTGAAGCTGCTGCGACTCCCTTTCCGCACCAGTCCACGGCCGTGGACGCTCGGACGCCGCTCGCCGCCGACGGGACGCCCCTGCTGCGTGATGCGTGGGGCTACATGCTGCGCGATCACGAAACCAGCGGACGCTGGTAACGACAGGAATTCGGTTGACACAAACACGGAGGTGAGTCGTGAAAACCCAGTTCCTCTCCGCGGCCGCCGTGGCGCTGCTGACGCTCGCGTGCGAAATGCCTGCGCCGCTCGCCAGCGACGGGCCGATCGGGCTTCCGAACCCGTACTTCGCCGCCGGCGGCGTCGGGCGCCCGTCGGTGCTGGTGAACCCGAGCTCGAATGATGAGGGGACGGCGAAGACGATTCAGGAAGGGATCGACATGGTGGCCGAGGGCGGCAAGGTGCTTGTGGTCCCGGGCACCTACAACGAGGCCGTCGTCATCGACAAGGGCCTGACGCTCGAGGCGGTTGGCGGCGAGAGCGGGCCGGCCATCGTCGCCCCGCTGGAAGCTCCTACCATCGCGGTTGAGGTGGCCACCACGGAGCCCGTGATCATCCGCGGGCTCACCGTCCATGCCCGTCCCTTCGGCATCCGCGGCGTCGTCGGTGTGGCGGAAGACGTGACGGTCGAGCGAACGACGGTCCTCGCGATC
>Ga0214471_10002111_pt1 | contig 15609 bp, 13 predicted proteins | sample RVTome_5_FD_207665 | JGI IMG/M metagenome (GOLD analysis project Ga0214471, IMG submission 207665) | Soil microbial communities from uranium-contaminated site in the Upper Colorado River Basin, Wyoming, United States - RVT142D155 | ecosystem: Environmental > Terrestrial > Soil > Contaminated >... | reverse complement strand
GGCACCCCTAATTCCTTCCTTGGAAGCCCTGGTGGCCGCGCGGGCCGCAATTGACTAGGCTCTCGACCGCCAAGCCCGCGAGCGTTCAAGGCACCGGCCTGCATTCGGCCCGGCCCGTCACGCTGCGCTTCGTCCCGGCCGTGAGCGGAACCGGCATCATGTTCCGACGCTCGGACCTACCTGGGTCGCCCCCCATCCCCGCCACGGCGGCCGCCGTGCGAAACACCGACCGGCGCACGGAGCTGGCCGTTGGCGACACGGCCGTCGGGACCACGGAGCACGTGCTCGCCGCGGTCCTGGCGACGGGCCTCGACGACCTGGTGATCGAAGTGGATGGCCCCGAGACGCCAGCCGGCGACGGCAGCGCCAGCGGATTCTTCGAGGCCTTACGCGGTGCCGGCACCGCCACGCATGACGGCGAGCCCAACCTGGTGGTCCCCTCCAGCCCGCTGCGCGTGAAGGAGGGCGACGCCGAATATCTGGTGGCTCCCCGCGACGGGCTCCGGCTCACGGTGACGATTGACTGGCCCCATCCGGTTATCGGCCGCCAATCGGCCTGCTACGACATCACACCGGACTGCTTTGCGGCGGACCTCGCCGCGGCCCGCACCTTCGGGTTTGAATCCGACGCCGGGACGCTCAAGGCCAAAGGCCTGGCTCGGGGCGCCATGGGCGCGGCAATTCGATTATCCGACACGGCCGTCGTCGGCACCGAGCTGCGGTGGCCAGACGAGTTTGTCCGCCACAAGGCGGTGGATCTCCTGGGCGACCTTGCTCTGCTGGGTGGCCGTCTCCAGGCGACGGTGGTGGCGTTCCGGCCCGGACACGCGGGCAACCTGGCGTTGGTCCGCGCCCTTCGGCGGGTGGCGGCAGGAGCGGCGCCGGTGCTGGGCATCGAGCAGATCCTAGGCGCTTTGCCGCACCGCTATCCCATGCTGCTGGTGGACCGCATCGTGGAGCTGGAAGGCCGCGACCGGATCGTGGGTATCAAGAACGTGACTTTCAACGAGCCCTTCTTTCAGGGTCATTTTCCTAACCACCCGGTCATGCCGGGGGTGCTGATTGTCGAAGCCATGGCCCAGGTTGGGGGCGTGCTGTTGATGGGGACGGTGGACGACACGGCAAACAAAGGCGTCCTCTTCATGTCCATTGACAACGTCAAGTTCCGCCGCCCGGTGGTGCCGGGCGACCAGATCCGGTTCGAGGTGGAGATGGTTCAGTACCGGGGGAAGGTGTGCCGCATGCGTGGCGTGGGTTACGTGGACGGGCAGGTGGCGGCCGAAGCCGAGATGATGGCCGGCATCGTGGACCGGTGACGGCGCGGGTCCACCCTTCGGCCATCGTGGACTCGGCGGCGCGCCTCGCGGCGCACGTCGAGGTCGCTCCCTACGTCGTCATTGGCGCCGGCGTGGAGATCGGGCCGGGCACGGTGGTCGCGTCCCACGCGGTCATCGAACGGGATACCACCATCGGCGCGCGCTGCCGGATCGGGGTGGGCGCTGCGCTGGGCGGGGACCCTCAGGACCTCGGTTACCAAGGCGAGCCCACCCGTCTCGAGATCGGGGATGACACCACTGTCCGGGAGTATGTCACGGCGCACCGCGGGACCGCGGCCACCGGCCGCACGGTGATCGGACAGGGGTGCTATCTCATGGCCTACGTCCACGTGGGACACGACGCCGTGCTGCATGACGGCGTCGTGCTCGCCAATGGGGTGCAGCTTGGAGGACACGTGCGGGTCGGCACTCACGCCTCCATTGGCGGGGGTACGCCGGTGCACCAGTTCGTACGCATCGGCGACTGGGCGTTTGTGGGGGGAGGATCGCGTGTCCCCCAGGATGTCCCGCCGTTCTCACGGGCCGCCGGCAATCCCCTTCGCCTGTGCGGCATCAACGGAATCGGCCTCACCAGGGCAGGCTTCGATCCAGCGATTCAGAAGGCGCTGCGCCGCGCCTACCGACTCCTCTTCAACTCGCGACTCCGGGTGTCTCAAGCCATCGAACGGATTCGCGAGGAAGGCCCGCAAGTCCCCGAGGTTCGCCATTTGGTGGACTTTGTCGCGACGTCGGAGCGCGGCGTGCCGGCCTGATGAACCCGACCCTCGCGCTCTACCTGTCCGCGGGAGAGCCGTCGGGCGACGCGCACGGTGCCGCGCTGGTGGGGGCGCTCAGGAACGCGGCGCCCGCGGTAATCCTGGAGGCCATGGGCGGTCCCGCAATGGCCGCCGGAGCACGAATCCTGGAGCGAGCTGATTCTATGGCCGCCTTTGGATTGGCCGAAGCCGCCCGAAGTCTCCCTGCGCATCTATTCGCCCTCAGTCGAGTCGGAAGGCGGCTTCGGTCCCGCACCTACGCCGCGGCGGCCTTGATTGATTACCCGGGGTTTCACCTACGAGTCGCCCGCCTCGCCGCCCAGCACCGCATTCCGGTGCTGTACTACATTCCGCCGCAACTTTGGGCCTGGGCGCCGGGACGTGCGCGTACGCTTAGAGAATCGGTCTCGTTGGTAGCGTCGGTGTTGCCGTTCGAAGTGCCGGTGCTCAACCGTCTCGGCGTCCGCGCCACCTTCGTAGGCCATCCGGTCCTGGAGCGCACTCGCCCGTCGCCCGTGGAGGCCCGCCGGCGCCTGGGCATCGACCAAAACCGCCCGGTCCTCGCCCTCCTGCCGGGAAGCCGGCAGTCAGAGATCCGTCGGCACTGGCCCCTGTTTCAGGAAGCCGCCCGCCTGCTCCGCGCCCGGCGGCCGGAGCTTGCCCTGGTCCTCGGCACGGCACCCGACCAGGTCTATCACCTGGGCGACGAACCGCTGGTCACCACCGACGCGCCGCACGCGCTGGCCGCCGCCACCGTCGCGCTCTGCAAGTCAGGCACGGCAACGCTGGAAGCCGCGGTGGCGGGCGTGCCTATGGTCATTGCCTACCGGCTGCACCCGTTGACCTTCGCCATCGCCCGCCGGCTGGTGCGCGTTCCCTTCATCGGACTGCCCAATCTCATCGCCGGTCGCTCAGTAGCGCCGGAGTACCTACAGGGCGGCGCCACCGCGAAAGACCTGGCCCTGGCGGTGGACCGGCTGCTCGACCCCGCGAGCCCCACCGCGCGGCGACAACGTGAAGACCTGGCCGAGGTGGTCGAACGCCTGGGGCCGCCCGGGGCCTCCGCCCGAGTGGCGGCATTACTGCTCGAACTGGTGGCGTGATCTCGCTCACCTGGGCGCGCCTTCTCCCGAGCGCGGTGGGCAGGTTGGCGGCGACCTGGCAAGTGGAATTTGTGGGCCTGGAGCGCATGCAGGCCCTGCGGGCGGCGCGGCAGCCCAGGGTGAGCGTGCTCTGGCACGAGCACCTGGTCCCGCTCTTGTGGCTCAACCGGCGGAGCGGAGCCGTCATTCTGGCGTCGCAACACGCCGACGGACGCCGCCTGGCGGCCGTGTCACAGCGTTGGGGCTACGACATCGCCGACGGATCTAGCACCCGAGGGGGAGCCATGGCGCTCCGGCGCATGGTTCGTGTGGTGTGTGGTGGCGGAGAGGTGGCCATTGCCGCCGACGGCCCGCGGGGCCCGCGGCGGGCGGCCAAGGCCGGTGCAGGGTTTGTGGCGGCTCACGCCGGCGCCGTCATCGTACCGGTGGCGGCTGCCGCCTCGCGGTGCCTGCGTCTCCGCTCGTGGGATCGCCTGATCGTGCCCGCGCCTTTTGCCAGCGTGCGAGTGGTGTATGGCGACCCCGTGTTCCCGGGCCCTCCGGATACTGCCCGGACCGACGCCGTCCGTCGCCTGGTTCAGCACGGTCTCGATGACGCGACCGAGGTCGCGGGATGCTAGCGACGGCGCTCTGGCAGAGCCGTAGTCCAGCCGCCCGGTTCGCGCGGGGGCTCCTCTGGCCGGCGGCCGCCCTCTATCGCGCAGGTATGGCCGGCCGCCGAGCCGCCTACGGGCTGGGCGTTCTTCGGCGACACAGAATGGGCGTGCCGGTCGTGGCCGTAGGTGGACTGTCCGTGGGCGGGGCAGGTAAGACCCCGCTCGCGTCGTGGATCGCGCAGTATCTTGCCTCGAGGGGATGGCGGCCCGCCATCGTCCTCCGGGGATTTGGGGGAGATGAGGGCGAGGTGCATCGGCGGCACGTGCCCCAGGCGATTGTGGTGGAAGACCCCAACCGCCCGCGTGCCGGGCGCGCCGCCGTCAGGGACGGTGCGAACGTCCTGGTGCTGGATGACGGTTACCAGCGGCTCGACCTCGCCCGCGACCTGAACGTGGCGGTCATGGCAGCCGAGTCCGTCCCGTTCACCGGCGTGCTGCCCGTCGGGCCGTGGCGGGAGCCGTGGACGGCGCTGCGGCGCGCCGACCTCGTGGTGATCACGCGCAAGAGCGCCACCATCGGTGAGGCCCTCACCGTGGTCGGGGCGGTCCGACGCCTCCAGCCTAGAGCTCCAATCGCGGTGGTCCGGCTCCGGATCGCGGGATTCCGAGACCTGTGTTCCGGCAACCGGTTCCCGGTCGCCGCGGTCGCGGGAAAACGGGTGCTTGCCACCGCCGGCATTGCCGACCCGTGGACCTTTGCGGCGCAGCTTCGCGCGCTGGGTGGCGCCATCAGGCTCTTACCCTGGCCGGACCATCATCCCTACCGATCCGCCGACGTGGCACGCTTAGGAGCGCTGGCGCACGCTGTTGATTACGTTGTCCTGACGGAGAAGGACGCGGTCAAGCTCGCGCCCCACTGGCCTCACGGCGGGCCCGCTCCGTTGGTGGCGGAGCTGGGTCTGAGCTGGGACGTCGGTCTCGGTACGGTTGAAGACTTGCTAAGTCGTTTGATGACACTATCTTAGGATAACAACTATCCCATTCGGGCTCCCCAGCCCATACCGGATGACCAACGTCACTGAGGCGTCCAAACCGACCACCGCCAGCCACGTTCTCGGTCGCGACAAAGACCCATTCATCGGGGAGGAGAATCCGTTCGAGGCGATGATGGCTCGCTTCGACAACGCGGCTGAACGCCTCGCCCTGGACCCGGGCATTTACCGCGTGCTCCGGCAACCCGAAAAGCAAATTATCGTGTCGGTCCCGATCGTGAGGGAGCACGGGGAGATCGAGGTTTTCACGGGCTACCGCGTGCTGCACAACCGGTCGCGCGGCCCGGCGAAGGGTGGCATCCGGTTCGACCTGAACGTCACGCTCGACGAAGTGAATGCGCTCGCCGCCTGGATGACGTGGAAATGCGCCGTCGTCAATATCCCCTTTGGCGGGGCGAAGGGCGGCGTGGTATGCGACCCCGCCAATCTGTCCATCCTCGAGCTCGAACGCATTACGCGACGCTACACGGCGGCCATCATCGAGACACTGGGACCGGAGTCCGACATTCCGGCACCGGATGTCAACACCAATGAGCGGGTGATGGCCTGGATCATGGACACCTACTCCATGCACATGCGGCATTCGGTGACGGCGGTAGTGACGGGGAAGCCAGTAGAAATGGGCGGGTCGCTGGGGCGTCGTGAGGCGACAGGTCGCGGATGCATGATCGTGACGAAAGAGGCGCTGCAGCATTTGGGGCTGCCGTTGCAAGGGTCCAAAGTGGCGGTGCAGGGCTTCGGGAACGTGGGTTCCATCGCGGCCCGGCTGCTTCAGGAGGAGGGCCTGACCGTGGTCGCGGTGAGCGACCTGTCGGGCGCGATTTACAATGCCCGCGGTCTCGACGTTGACCAGGCCATGAAATGGGTGCGGGAACATCGCTATCTGGCGGGCTTTCCGGGGGCGGAGTCCATCGCCACCGACGAACTGCTCACGCTCGACGTGGACGTGCTGCTCCCGGCCGCGGTAGAGAACACCATTACGCGGCGGAACGCCTCCAAGATCAAGGCGAAGGTGGTGTGCGAGGGAGCCAACGGGCCCACGACCCCCGGGGCGGACAAGGTGCTGGAGGACCACGGCGCATTCGTCATCCCGGACATACTGGCGAACGCCGGCGGCGTCACCGTCAGCTACTTCGAGTGGGTGCAGGACCGGGCGGCGTATTTCTGGGATGAAAAGACTGTCAATGATCGCCTGACCAACATTATTCAACGGTCCTTTCACGACGTCCTGTCGGTGGCGCGACGGCACGGCGTGAACATGCGGATCGCGGCCTACATGCTGGCCATCGAACGGGTGGCAGCCGTCCATCGGTTGCGCGGCCTCTATGCCTGATGGTTCTACACGTGCTGGCGGTCGGCCGGCTGCCCAGCGGCGCGCTCCGGGACGCCTGCGCCGATTACGCCAGGCGCCTGGGCCACCACGCGCCAGTCTCCCTGCGCGAGGTGCGGGCGGGCCCGGCCCACGCGACACCGGACGAGCGGTGCCGCGTCGAGGGCGAGCGACTGCTCGCCGCCGTGCCGCGCGGCGCCCGAACGGTGGCGCTGTCCCGCACCGGTCGACCTGAAACCAGCGATGGCCTGGCGCGGCGGCTCGCGGACTGGCAAGTCGCCGCGACCGATGTGGCGTTCCTGGTGGGCGGCCCGTACGGATTATCACCGGATGTGCTGGCCCGTTGCGACTCCCGCCTCAGCCTTTCGGCCCTTACGCTCCCGCACGAGCTCGCGCGGCTGGTTCTGCTCGAGCAGCTCTACCGCGCCGGGACCATTCTGCAGGGCACTCCGTATCACAAGGGCCGTTGATCCGTGACCTTGCTCTTTGAGCCGACCCCCATCCCTCATTCGACGCCGCCGGTAGCCGCGGGCAGCGATCAGGACGCGGTGCGTATGCTGGCGGAGCTGCGGCCCGCCTTCGTGGCCCACGGTGCCGCCACGACCAACCTCGAACGCCTGTTCGCTCCCGGGGCGTTGGCCGTCACTACGGGGCAGCAGCCCGGGCTCCTCACGGGACCGCTGTACACGGTGTACAAGGCCTTGTCGGCCGCCGCGCTCGCCCGTGCGCTGGAAGGCCGACTCGGCCGGCCCGTTATCCCGGTGTTCTGGGTGGCGGGCGACGATCACGACTTTGCCGAGGGCAACCACTGCTACGTTCTGACTCAGGGCAACGAGGTCGAGCGTCTCACGCTCCGCGAGCGGGACCCGGCTGCCCCCCTGACTCCCCTGTACCGGGAACCAGTGGGATCGTCCATTGACCAGGTGCTGCGCGACCTGGCGGCAGCGACGCCGGAGACCGAGTTTCGCGTCGCCGCGCTCGATTGGCTTGCGCGTCACTACCGTCCTGAGTCCAACCTTGCCAGCGCCTACGCCGGTGCCATTTCCGAATTGCTCGGGGAGTTCGGCATCGTCGTCTTCCAGTCGGTGCATCCATCGGCCAAGGCCGCCACAGCTCCGTGGCTGCTGGCCGCGTTGGAACGGGCGGTCGAGCTGGATCTCGCGCTGGCCGAGCGGGCGAGGCAGTTGGCGGAGGCCGGCCATGCGGTTCCCATCGCCGTGGGCGACGGTGTATCGGCCGTCATGGTCGAGGGAACGCTGGGCCGGGACCGTTTGGTCATGAACGGCGCCGGGTTCGTCACCCGGCGGGGCGGTGAGCGATGGTCGCTTAAGGACCTCGCCATGCTCGCGCGGGATGCGCCGGAGCGCCTCTCACCCAACGTGCTGGCCCGTCCCGCCGTCGAGGCGGCGCTTCTCCCCACGTTGGCCTACGTCGGTGGCCCGGGGGAGCTGGCGTATTTGCCGCAGTCCACGCCGATTTATCGTCTGCTCGGCGTGCGGCCCCAGATCCCGATGCCCCGTTGGTCCGGCTTCGTGATCGAGCCGCGGGTGGCGAAGGTACTAGAGAAGTACCGCATTCGGCCCGAGGATCTGAACCAGGCGGAGGGCCAGCTCGAAGCGGCGCTGGTCCAGTCGGAGGTGCCCCTGGCAGCCAGCCAGGCCATCACCGCACTCCGGCGCGCGCTCGAGGAGGAATACGACCGCCTGACGCAGGCCGCGGCGGAGGTGGACCCCACGCTCCGCAAGCCGGTGCAGTCCGCCAAGAACCAGGCGATGGCCGGGATCGCCGAGGTGCAGAAGCGGCTAGTGAGCCACCTCAAGCAGCAGAACGACATCCTGCTCACCCAGGTGGCCAAGGCACGCCACAACTTGTTCCCCCTGGGCCAGCCCCAAGAACGTGTGCTCACCGTGGCGCCGTTCCTGGTGCGCTATGGTGCGGCATTCCTCCGCGAGGCCTCCGATGCGTGCGAGCGCCACGCACGCCACCTTGCCGCCGCCGCAGGCGTCCCGTAGAATGCCCGCATGATCTGGGTCATTGGATTCCTGATCCTGATCGTCGCCCTTCTCATCCCGATCCTGGCGATCGTGATGGACTCGCCCGCGTTGCGCGGGGCCTTGGAACGCCGCCTCGGATCGCCGCAGATCAAGGAGCTCTCCGACAAAGTGGCGGTTCTGGAGGACGAGGTCGACGACCTGAGCCGGGCCGTGCAGTTGTTGCGCGAAGAAACCCAGTTCATGCAGCGCCTCCTCGAAGACGGCGAAGCGCACCCCAAGCCACCGACGCTACCGTCGCCCAAGCACTAGTGCCGTCCCACGGGCGACTCGCCGGTCGCGTTGCCGCCGGCATCCTCGTCGCCCGGATCCTCGGGTTCGTTCGAGAGCGGGTCTTCGCCCATTACTTCGGGAATGGCCCTGCCGCGGACGCGTTTCGTGCCGCCTTGAAGATCCCTAATGTCATCCGGGTGCTCTTGGGGGAGGGAACCCTCTCGGCGTCATTCATTCCGGTATACGCTGCCATGCGTGAGCGGGGGGATCGGGAGGGGGCGCGAAAACTCGCCGGCGCGTTGGCGTCGCTCCTGGTCCTGGCCACGGCCGCGTGCGCTGGGGTCGGTCTTCTGCTGGCGCCGATCATCACGGACTTTGCCGCCCCCGGCTTCGACCATCAGACCCGCGCCTTGACGGTGCGGCTGGTGGAAGTCCTGTTCCCCATGTCCGGCATCCTGATACTCTCAGCGTGGTGTCTGGGTGTTCTGAACACCCACGGGCGGTTCTTCCTGTCGTACGCGGCCCCCGCGGCGTGGAACATCGCCCAAATTGGGACCCTCGTGGCGCTCGGCGCACGCCTGGCTGGAGCGCGGCTGGTGGTTGCGCTAGCCTGGGGCGCCCTGGGGGGCAGCATCCTCCAGCTCGCCGTTCAGTTGCCCTCCACGCTGCGCCTCACGCGCGGTCTGGCGTGGAGGGTTTCGCTGCGGACGCCCGGCGTTCGCCAGGTGGTCAGCGCTTGGGTACCGGTGGTGATCGGGGCCGGGGTGGTGCAGATCTCCAGTATTGTAGACACGCAGCTTGCCTCACTGCTAGGGAGCGGCGCCGTGGCATCGCTGGGCTACGCACAGCTCCTCAGCACCTTGCCGCTGTCGCTCTTCGGCGTGAGCGTGGCCGCGGCCGCGTTGCCGGACATGAGCCGGGTTGCGGCCACGCAACCGGGGCCGGCGGTGCGCGACCGCCTAGCGGACGGGCTCCGCCGGCTGGGGTTCTTTGTCGTCCCGTCGGCGTTCGCGCTGGCCGCGCTCAGCGCACCCATGGTGGCCGCATTGTTCCAGACCGGACGCTTCAGCGCGGCCGAGACCGAGGTGGTGGCCGGGGTGCTGGCGGCGTACGCCATCGGTGTTCCGGGGCAGGCAACGGTGAAGCTGCTCGCTTCGGGCCATTACGCCCTCGGTGACACCCGGACGCCGGTGCGAGTCGCCGGCCTATCGGTGGTGGTTTCGGCCGCGCTCAGCTGGACCCTCATGCGCTGGTTCGGAGCGGCGGGGATTGCCCTCGGGGCGGCAGCCGGCGGTTACGTCAACCTGGCCCTCAACTACGCGAGCCTTCGACGCCGGTTCGGTCCGCTTGGGGGCCCGCTTGAATGGCGGGCGCTTACAACCACGGTGGTCGCCGCCCTGGCAGCCACGGCCGTCGCGACGCCGGTGACCGGCTTTGCCGGCCCAACGGTCTGGGGTTCGGTGCTCGGCGGTCTGGCCAGTTTCGGTGTAGTTTACGGGAGCGTATGCCTGATGCTTCGCCATCCGGACGCCGACCGGATACTGGGGTGGGCCCGGCGGCGCTGAACAGCCTCCTTGACCGCAAGCTCGCCGCCCTCCCGGATCAGCCGGGCGTCTACCTCTGGAAGGACGCGAGCGGCACGGTGCTCTACGTCGGCAAGGCCAAGAGCCTGCGTCAGCGGGTCCGCAGCTACCTTGCAGCCGACGCCGAGCAGGGCGCGAGGACGCAAGCCCTCCGGCGTCAGGCCGCCGACCTTGATACCATCGTGGTGCCGTCAGAGGCCCAGGCGCTGCTCCTGGAGAACAACCTCATCAAGGAGCATCAGCCCCGGTACAATATCGCCCTGCGAGACGACAAGAGTTACCCGTCCATTGCCGTGACCGCCGAGCCGTTCCCGCGCATCGTGGTGGGGCGGCGCCTGGATCTGCCCGGCGCCCGCCTGTTCGGCCCATATACCGATGTCGCAGTGCTGCGCCGCACGCTGCAGGTAATCCGCCGCATCTTCACAGTTCGCTCCTGCCATTACGCCCTTCCCGGGGACGCTCCGGACCGCCCCTGCCTGGACTACCACATCGGGCGGTGTCTGGCACCTTGCGTGGGACATCAGAGCGTGACCGACTACCGCCGCATGATGGATGACGTCATCGCGTTTCTGGAGGGCCGGACGGTCGAGGTGCGCACCCGCCTCCGCGAGCGCATGGATGCAGCGGCCACGGCGCTGGATTTCGAGCGGGCGGCCGAGATCCGGAACGCGTTGCGCTGGTTGGATCAACTGGAACGCCCACCGGTGGTTGAAACCGTGGCGGTCGCCGACGCGGACGCCATCGGCTTTGCGCGGGACGCCGACGACGCGGTGGGCGTCGTGGTGCGGGTCCGCGGCGGTAAGGTGGTGGCCCGGGAGCACCGGTTCCTCGGCAACCTGGACGAGGAACCAGATGCCTGTATCCTGAGCACGTTCCTGGTACGCTCCTATCGTCCCCTGCCGGACCGGGCAGCCGTAGCGGTGCTGCCGTTTCACCCGGCCGATCTGGAGCACGTGGCGGCCCTGGTGTCCGACACCCAGTTTCACGTGCCGCACCGTGGGGCCCGACACCGCCTGGTGGAACTGGCCGACCAAAACGCACGGCATCTCCTCGAGAGTCTGTTCCTGGAGTCGCTGGTCACCGATGAACGGGCGGATGATCCGGTCTACGCCCTGGGACGTGATCTTGGCCTCACCGTGGCCCCCCGCTCCATGATCTGCGTGGACATCTCCACCAACCAGGGACGCGATACCGTGGGCTCCCTGGTATGGTTCGAGGGCGGACGCCCCAAGAAGAGCGAATACCGCCGTTACCGCATCCGTGGTTCGGGCCAGCAGGACGACGTCGCCGCCATTCGCGAGGTGCTCAGCCGGTTCGTCGCACGACGGCGGGAAGGGGGCAAGCCCCTGCCGGATCTCGTGGTGGTGGACGGGGGCAGGGGACAGCTCAACGCCGCGCTGGAGGCGCTGGCCCCAGTAGCGCCGGACCTTCCCCTGATCAGTCTCGCCAAGCGAGACGAAGACGTGTTCCTCCCGCACCGGCCGGACAGCCTTCGGTTGCCGCGACGTGCGCCGTCGCTCCGCCTGCTCCAACGGGCCCGCGATGAGGCGCACCGGTTCGCGATCAGCTACAGCCGCGGGCGCCGCACCGCCCGGACCATCACCTCGGCCCTGTTGGAGATCCCCGGCGTGGGGCCGGCCCGTCGGCGCGCGCTCTTGGGACGCTTCGGCAGCCTGGCGGGAGTACGGTCTGCGACCGCCCCGGAAATCGCCTCCATTCCCGGTTTTTCCCACAAGCTCGCCGATCGGATCTTGGAGCACGTGAAGGCAGACGAATGACGATGTCGTCCTGGCCGTGGCGCTTGGTGTGTTCCGCGTGCTCTACCTCTCAGACGCCCGAGGGCCTGCCGAGCGTGTGCCCGTCCTGCAGCGCGCCGTGGCTGGTGGAATACGACGAGTTACCCGCGGCGGATCGCGCATCCCAACTGGCGGAACGCCGTGCCGGACCCGAGGACCGGCTGGCCCAGATCCCCTGGTCCATGTGGCGCTATCGCGACTGGCTGCCCATCCGCCCGGGCGAGGATCCGGTGACGCTAGGGGAGGGCCTGACCCCATTGCTCCGCGTGCCGGCATTGGAGTCCCGGTTTGGCCTCGCCCGCGTGTGGGTGAAGGACGAGTCCAAGAACCCGACCGGCTCGTTCAAGGCGCGTGGTCTCGCCGCGGCAGTGACGCGGGCGGCGCTCGCCGGGGTCAAGGCATTCACCATCCCGACCGCCGGGAACGCCGGCGTGGCGCTCAGCGCGTACGCCCAGCGGGCTGGACTCCCGGCGCGGGTCTACGCTCCGCGGAGCACTCCTCCCACGCTGCTGGAGCAGATCAGGGTCTTTGGCGCCACGCTGGAGCTGGTGGACGGACATATTGGGGATTGTGGTCGGCGCTCCAGAGCGGACGCGGAGGCCACCGGCGCGTTCGACGTGTCTACCCTGCGCGAGCCCTATCGCATTGAGGGCAAGAAAACGCTGGGCTTGGAGCTGGCCGAACAACTGGGGTGGGCGTTGCCCGATGCGATTCTCTATCCGGCCGGCGGCGGCACCGGGCTGATCGGCATGTGGAAGGCGTTTGATGAGCTGCGCCGCGCCGGATGGATCACCGACGGGTCGCCGCGTTTTTACGCGGTCCAATCCACGGGGTGCGCCCCAGTGGTGCGGGCTTTTGACAACGGGGCGGCCCGGACCGAGCCCTGGCCCGACCCGGTCACAGTGGCCAGTGGGCTCCGCGTGCCGTCACCCTTCGGCGGCGCTTTGATGTTGCGGGCGTTACGGGAGAGTGGCGGTGGCGCCATCGCCGTCACCGACGCGGCGCTGGTGGCGGAGCAACGGGAGTTGACCGCGAGCGAGGGAATTGATGCCGCGCCCGAGGGTGGAGCCACCGTGGCCGCGCTGGCGGAACTGCGCGCGCGTGGGGTAGTGGCGCCGGGGGAGCGGGTCGTCATATTCAACACCGGAGCCGGGTGGCTTTACCGTTAGCGCCCGGCGATATTGCACGGTTAAACCGGCACCACATGCGGATAGCCATCCTCGACCCGTCCGCTGGCATCAGCGGCGACATGCTGCTCGGCGCGTTGATCGCGGCGGGCGCGGAGCGGGCGGCGCTCGAATCGTTGCCCCGGCGAGTGGGGTTTCCTGAGGTGACGGTCCAGGTCCGGACTGTGAGCCGGGCGGGGGTCGGGGCGGTCAAGGTGGACTTCGACATTCCGTCCACCGGCCCAGCGGGTGGTCACGGGCATCATGTACAGGAGCTGGTGCGTCGGGTCGAAGCGGCCCAGGTGGCGGCGTCAGTCCGGCAGCGGGCGGTGCAGGCCTTCCGGCTGATTGGGGAGGCCGAAGGGCGCGTGCATGGGGTGGCTCCGGAGCGGGTCCATCTGCATGAGGTCGGGGCCGTGGATGCGGTGCTGGACATTGTGGGCGCCTGCGAGCTGGTGGAGCACTTGGCCGTGGATGCGGTGTACAATCTCCCAGTGGCCATCGGGAACGGATGGGTGGAAGCTGAGCACGGAACGCTCCCGGTCCCGGCACCGGCCACGGCCATACTCCTGGAGGGGATCGAGGTGGCCTCGGGCGGACCCGTGCAGGGTGAGGCCACCACGCCAACCGGGGCCGCCCTGGTCCGGGTGCTGTCGGGCGGGCGGCCTCCGGAGCGATGGCGGGCCACCGCCCACGGTTGGGGAGCGGGCTCGCGCGATCCCGCGAGCTACCCCAACGCGCTGCGGCTGGTGGTTGCGGAGACCGCCGCGGAGGCGGGTGAGGTGGAGGTCGTCGCCACGGATATCGACGATCTGCCACCGGAGTACCTGGAGCCCTTGCGCGAAGCCCTGTTCGCGGCCGGGGCGGTGGAGTGCGCCGTGTGGCCCACGCAAGGCAAGAAGGGCCGGGTAGCCCTACGGGTGGAGGCGCTGGCGTCGCTGGAGCACGCTGATGCGGTGGTGGGTGCGCTCTTTCGGCACAGCACCACCGCGGGCGTGCGCCGCTGGCGCACGCAGCGGGCCACCTTGGCGCGTCGGGACATGCAGATTGACGTGGCGCCGGATGTGAGCGTGCGGGTCAAGGTCACCGAAGCGCCCGGCGGCAAGCGATACAAGCCGGAATACCAGGACGTGGTGGCAGCCGCTGCCCGTCTGAATATCCCGGCGTTCGAGTTGGCGCGGCAGGTTGAGCGCCGCGCGCGGGCGGACGATGACGGCGCCGCCGGACGAGATCCACTCAAGCTAGGGAGCGATCACGCATGATCAGGCAGTCGGTGATGGCGGCGGGCGCACTCTTGTGCACCCTATCCACGGTGGCACGGGCACAGACCGACACGAGCCAGTGCGATCTCAAGACGTCGCATTTCGCCGTGACCCGGGCCATCCTCTACATCCAGAACGCCTCCAGCGCGCAGGACACAACCCGAAAGAAGCAGGCGTTGGAGAGCGCCAATCGATCGCTCCTGGAGGCCATGCAGCAGGGGCAGGAAACCAGCGTCGCCGCCTGGTACTACCTGGGGACGTATTACTACATGGTTGATGACGCGGCCGGTGCGGACTCGGCGTTTGACCGGGTGGAAACCCTGGCTCCCAATTGCATGAGCGACACCGAGCAGTACCGCCAGGGACTCTGGGCACGGGTGGCCAATCAAGGCATCGAGGGTCTACGGACCGGGGACCTGAACGTTGCCAAGGATCGCTTCACGTTCGCTAACTCCATCTACTCCAAGGACCCAACGACGTATTTTTACCTCGGTACGGTCTACGCCACCGAGGACAACGCCGACAGCGCGCTGGCCAACTTCCGCGAAGCCGCGGTAAAAGCCATTGGCGATACCGCGTACGCGGAGATCCGCGAGAAGTCGGTCCAGAACCTCGCGCGGATTTACGAGGTGGTGGAGACCTGGGATTCCGCCGCGGTGTATTTCCGCGCCTACCAGGAGATCCGGCCGGACGATTCCGAGGCGCTGACGGGCCTCGCCCGGGCCCTGACGGCCAGCGGCGACACGGCGGCGGCCGAGGCCGTCTACGACGGCATTTTGGCCAACCCCGGCGCGACGGACCCGCTTGAGCTCTTTCGCATTGGGGTGGCACTCTTCCGGGCCGAGCGGCCGGCCAAGGCGGTCGGTGCCTTCGAAGCGGGACTCCAGCGCTTGCCGTTCCACCGAAACGGCTTGTTCAACCTGACGAACGCATACTTCTCCCTGGCGCAGGCCGCCTCTGGCGATTCGGCCAGGATGCACGCGACCAAAATGCTGGCCGCTGCTCACCGGCTGCTCCAAATCGACCCGGCAAGCAGCCAGATCATGCGCCTGATGGCAGCGGGCTTCCAGCTGAGCGGGCAGAGCGATTCCACGGACGCCTGGCTCAAGCGGATCGGCGACCTCAAGTTCGAAGTCGACATTCAGGCGGCTCAACCGACCAGCGAAGGGTACTACGTGGCCGGCACCCTCGTTGCCTCTGCTCCATTGGCCCTCCAGGCGGTCCAGGACTCGCTCACCCGCGATTCCACGCGGCTGGAGTCGCTCAAAGCGCAGCTGGCAAGCGGCGGCATCCCAGCCGCGCAGCGGCCCCAGGCCCGGCAGCGCCAGACGACCCTCGAGAGACGGGTCGGTACGCTTCGGACCC
>Ga0214471_10002110_pt1 | contig 15612 bp, 15 predicted proteins | sample RVTome_5_FD_207665 | JGI IMG/M metagenome (GOLD analysis project Ga0214471, IMG submission 207665) | Soil microbial communities from uranium-contaminated site in the Upper Colorado River Basin, Wyoming, United States - RVT142D155 | ecosystem: Environmental > Terrestrial > Soil > Contaminated >... | reverse complement strand
CGACCGAGCCGTCGGTCAGGGACATCGCCGTCACTTGAAAAGGGTGGTTGAGACCGATGACCACATATCCATTGCTGGCAAGGTCTTCAGCGAGCGAGCCGTAAAACTCGACATTCGTGGCATTGCCAGGAGAGAGCACCAGCAATGGGTAACGGTCGGTGGAGGAGTCGACCGCGGCATCTGCGAAAGAGTGGCTCCGGACCCAACCGAGTCCGAGGACTTCCATCGAATTGAACTCACCGCTCGCGATCAGGCCCGATTTGATGGCGTCGAGGTCGGGAACGTACGGGGCGGGGGATCCTGTTCCTGATTCAGCCGGATACCAGACCACCAAACCGATCTGGCGATGGTCAGCCAGGTCCCCGGTCCGGGGTTCGGGCCGCAGCGGGTCAGTCCACACGAAATTCTGGCGTCCGACCGAATGATCGCCGGTCAGGGTGGGTATCTCGAGGTGGATCCAGGTCGAAGACGCCAGGAGCAGGCCCAAAATCAGGGCCGTGACTGCGATCGGCCTCCAGAACCTGGCGAATCTGCGGAGAGAGAACGCCATGATCGGGATGACAAGCCTGCCGGTGGCGGATAGGGCGGCGTTGGTCAGAGTGTCTCCTCCTCGTTGGCCGGAAGGGTATTGGTCAAGGGGTAAGCGCCGCCTAAAACCTGGAAGATGCTCCCTGGCCCAATACCAGCCCCCTGCTAGCCTTTCCCTTGCCGCTGACTCGACGAAATGTCGTTCCCGCGGAGTATTCGTTTCCACTAGCCGACTGACTCGGTGACCGTCTTGTTGCCAGGACTCAGGATTTATTCGCGGCCGTGGGGCCTCACGCCCTACCCGCTGCTAAATAGCGGGGGGCCCGATGCCCTACCGCTGTTAATTGGCGGGGGGCCCGGTGCCCTGCCGCTGTTAATTGGCGGGGGGCCCGGTGCCCTGCCGCTGTCCATCTCCGGGTTGATTGCCGGAGTCTGCATCATGGCCCGCCGGTCGGCCCTGGAAACGCATTTATTTGGCACCTCCGTGCCTATGGGCGCCAGGAACGCCCTCACAAGGACGGAGCTCACTCCAGTAGAAGTAGGAGCTTTGGTAGATGGCGTGGTTTCGCAAGAAGGAACCAGAGGTCATCCGGCGGGGATCGTCGGATGTCACCGAGGAAAGAAAGTCAGTCCGGGTCGGCGGGCAAAAGGTCGAGGTCCGGCGTGTAACCGAGGTCGCACGACCGCCTGAGAAAAGCCGTGACCGTTCCCGGTCGGCCCAAGCCGATAGGGGACGCGCCAATCGGGGAGGAAGGGATGGTCGCGCCCGTTCCGACCGCCCTGGTCTTCAGACCTCGCGGGGAGGCCGCGAACGATCGCTCGAGGACGAGATCATCATCCCGACCGACGTCGGTCGCAAGCAGATGCTCGTCAGGGTCCTCCCGCATCAGACCCAAGTGGTCGTCCTCGAAGGACCGGTCCTCGTCGAGCACTACGTGGCGGGACAGGATCGGGCTTCTGCGGTTGGCAACATCTATCTAGGCAAAGTCCGAAACGTCCTGCCGGGTATGGAGGCAGCATTCATCGACTTCGGAGCCAGCAAGAACGGAGTCGTTTACGCCGCCGATGTGAAGGTCGACTCCAAGAGGTTCGGTAATCGTCAGCCCCGGATCGAGGAAGCACTTGGCGAAGGCCAGGAGATCCTGGTTCAAGTGGCCAAGGATGCAATGGGCGCCAAAGGCGCCCGCCTTACGGGCCTTCCTTCCCTGGCCGGACGGTATCTCGTGCTGGTACCGGATTCCGACAGCCAGGGCATCTCCAGAAGGCTTCCGGAAGGGGAGCGGCTCCGGCTTAGAGAAGTCCTGTCACAGGTCAAACCAGATGGTTTCGGAGTGATCGTTCGAACGGCCGCAATGCATGCCTCCACCGAGGAGATCGCTGCCGACATCGATCGTCTGGCCAAGATCTGGAGCCAGATCCAGGCCGAATCCGAAGGCGGCGGCGCCCCTCGCCGGGTCTACGAGGAACCTGATCTCTTGATCCGTGTCATCAGAGAGCACTTCACTCCCGATTTCCGGCGTCTGCTCATCGACGACACCGACGCCTATGAACAGGTCGGCACCTACCTGCGGGCCACCGCCCCCGACCTTGTCTCCAAAGTAAGCAGGTATGACGAGGAGATGCCGCTGTTCGAGCGCTACCACGTCGAGGATCAACTTCGTAAGGCGCTGGATCGCAGGGTGTTCCTTCCCTCCGGCGGCCACCTGGTGATCGACCGGACAGAGGCCCTCACAGTGATCGACGTCAACACGGGACGCTTCGTCGGTTCGTCCAGCCTCGAGGAGACAGTGCTCCAGAACAACCTCGAGGCGGCCGAGGAGATCGGCCGGCAACTGCGGTTGCGCGACATCGGCGGGATCATCGTGATCGACTTCATCGACATGGAGTCGGAGGGGAATCAAAACAAGGTGCTCCGCAAACTCCGCGAGACGCTCGCCAAGGACAAGACCCGAACGCAGGTCTTCGATGTCTCCCACCTGGGCCTGGTGGAGATGACCCGGAAGAATGTCTCGGCCGGCTTGCTCGAGAGCTTCTCGGAACCATGCACGGTCTGCGGTGGACGAGGTGTGATCCTCCACGAGGAGGCCGCCACCCAGGGAATCCCGATAGGGGCGATCCTGGTCGACGAAGAAGCGGACTGAGCCGAAGCTTCAAAGTTCAGGCTTCAGCTTCAAGCATCAAAACCGCTTGCAGGCTAGGCGTCCATCGATTATCGTCGATGATCGATGAATGTGACTCGACCTGATGCCGAGACCTGGGCGACTTGGTTCCGGGCCCTTGGTGATCCAACCCGTCTCCTGATCCTCAACCTCCTGGCAACGACGGGCCGTTCGATGACCGTTGGAGAGATCACTGATCGTCTCGACGTCGGCCAATCGACCGTGTCGCACCACCTCAGCGTTTTGGCCGAGGTCCGGTTCGTCCTGGTAGAACGGATTGGCACGGCCAGCTTCTGGCAAGTCAACGAGCAATGTCTGGAGTGCTTCCCTGATGCCGCCGGGCTGGTGCTTGGAAAGGTTCCGGCGGCGTTCTTGTCGGCCGTGGAGTTCCGATGACCCAGCAGGAAGGAATGAGTCTGAGAGAAGACGTGCGGCGCCGGTACGGCGGCCTGGCCATGACATGCGACGAAGGATCTCTGAGTTGCGGCAACCCGTTCTCATTGGTCGATCTCGAGTCAGGCGACCGGGTCCTCGATCTCGGGTCCGGGGCTGGAGCCGACGTCTTGCTTTCCGCCAGGAGGGTTGGGCCAACGGGCAAGGTATGGGGCCTCGACATGACTCCGGAGATGCTCGATCGGGCCCGCGCCCGGGCGCTCGAGAGCGGCGTGTCTAACGCGGAGTTCCTCGAGGGGTACATCGAAGACATCCCCCTGCCGGACGCGTCGGTCGACGTCGTCATCTCCAATTGTGTGATAGTCCTCTCGGCCGACAAGTCGGCAGTCTTCAATGAGATCGCTCGCGTGCTCGTCCCCGGTGGCAGGGTTGCCATCGCCGACTTGATCCTGGATGGGGTCGACACAACCGGAGCCGCTTGCTGCCCTCCTTCGGCGGACTGCGGAGATCCCATCGATGCTCTGAGCTACAGCCAGCTGTTGGCGGAGGCCGGCCTCGTGGGAGTCTCGATCGAAGCAACTCACTCCTACGCCCCGGGAGTTGCCTCTGCCGCCATAAAGGCCGAGCGGCCGCTTGCCGCCCAGGATGCTTTCTCGGTTCGACGGATGTTCGCTTCTGATTGGTCCGGGGTCGCGGGCATCTATGAGGCGGGCATTGCATCCGGGCAGGCAACGTTCGAAACCGATGTCCCTGATTGGGACTCGTGGGATCGATCGCACCTGGCGGCGCCAAGACTCGTGGCTGTCGATGCCTCCCAGAGGTTGGTGGGCTGGGCAGCTGGTTCTGCGGTTTCGGAGCGATGCGCCTACGGGGGAGTGATGGAGCACAGCGTTTATGTCGATCCTTCCAGCCAGGGCCGCGGTGTTGGCGGTCTCCTGCTCAAGACACTGGTGGCCGAAAGCGAACGACTCGGTTTCTGGACGATCCAGTCAGGAGTCTTTCCCGAGAACCTGGCAAGCCTCGCCCTGCATCGGAAGTGGGGCTTCCGTGAGGTCGGTCGACGAGAGAGGATCGGGCGACACCACGGGGTGTGGTGTGACGTCGTCCTGCTCGAACGACGCAGTCCACTCGTCGACTAGACGCTCAAAGGGCCAGGGCGTCGGTCACGGCCAGGACCTGCCCCGGCACCAGGCTGTAGAAGATCCACTTCCCGCGGCGCTCGGAAGACACGAAGCCTCCCTCTCGCAGCTGCTTCATGTGATGGCTGACCGTGGGCTGGCTCAATCCAAGCGGTTCGGTGAGGTCACAGACGCACACCTCCCCGCCGGCGCTGGCGAGCATCGAAAGGATTTGAAGTCGGGCGGGATCGGCCAGCACCTTGAGAAGAGAACTCAGGTTCTCGGCGCTTTCTGCGTCCAGCACCGACGTCGAGATAGGGGTACAGCAGGCCTCGACAAGAGGGATCGATTTCATGAGTTCTATATATTGACAAACATCGATACGTTATGCAACAATGACATATCGATCAACATCGATATGTCATCGACCGGTTAGAAGGAGTTGCAATGTCCCGTGTTCAATTGGCCCTCAACGTCACCGATATCGACGCAGCGGTCGATTTCTACGGCAAGTTGTTCGGAGCCGAACCCGCCAAGCGGCGTCCCGGGTACGCCAATTTCGCCATCGATCAGCCGCCCCTGAAGTTGGTGCTGATCCAGGCGCCGGAAGGCGGGACGATCAACCACCTCGGCGTGGAGTTGGCCGACACCGAAGAGGTGGCGGTGGCAGGTGACCGCCTGGTCAGCTCGGGTCTCGTAACCAGAGAGGAGATGGGGGTCGAGTGTTGCTATGCCCTCCAGGACAAGGTTTGGGTCAACGACCCCGACGGCGCGCCCTGGGAGTGGTACACCGTTCTCGCCGACTCCAAAGTCATGGACCCGACCTCCGGCTGCTGTGGTGGCCAGACCGCCTGCTGTTGAGAAAAACCCCGTTCTTGTGACGGTTGGCCTACCGCAGAGGGGGCGAACCGTCACAAGAACAGATCGATCGGAGTCTCGGTGCGGGTTTCGTTTGGCGATTCGGCTCGGCTGATTGCGGCCAGTGCCTCTTGGGGGCTTGGCACCGTGCTCAGCAAATCCGCCCTAGTTCACTTCGAGCCGATCGACCTGCTGATTGTTCAGCTCAGTGCCAGCGTGGCAGCCATGACTCTTGCGCTGGCCTTCACACGAAACCGTCCCTCAAAACCATCGGCGATGTGGTCGATCGCAGGGCTGGGTGTTCTCAACCCGGGCCTGGCTTACCTCCTGGGATTGACCGGGCTCAGCATGACGTCTGCAAGCCTGGCCACCCTGATTTGGGCGCTGGAGCCCGCTTTGATCGTGGTTGCAGCCCGCCTGATTCTGGGTGAGCGCGCCACAGGAAGGACCATTGGTGTCGCTGTAGCCGGCTTCGCCGGCGTGGCGCTGGTGGCAGTCGGCCCTGTCTCGGGATCGCTCACCGGCGGCTTCTTGATCCTTGCCGGAGTCGCATGCTGCGCTTTGTATGCGGTCTGGACGCGCCGGATGGTCACTTCGGGCTCAGTGCTCCTTGTTGTCTTCTGCCAACACGCGACAGCGCTCGGAGTCGCATTGATCTTCGCAACGATGAGTGGCTATCGACCGATGGAGGCTTTGGCTCAGGCGCCGTGGGCCGCCACGAGCTCGGCCGTTGCCTCCGGGGTGCTGTATTACGGAGTCGCGTTCTTTCTGTTCGTGGGCGCACTACGGAGGGTGTCGGCGGCCGTTGCCGGGCTGTTCATCAACCTGGTTCCCGTGTTCGGCATCATCACGGCCTACATCTTGCTGAATGAGCGTCTCAGCCCGCTGGAATGGCTCGGTGCCGCAACGGTGCTCGGCGCCATGACAATCCTGCTCTTGGCGGGGACCCGAGAAGCACAACCTGAGGCGATTGCCTGAGCAGGGCCGGTCCCGCTCGATGACGGCGGAATCGGAAAACGGCCCGTCGGGGCACGGTATAATCCCCGTTCACCCCCTTTCCAGAGGTTTGACCATGTACGCCATCATTCGCGCCGGCGGTAAGCAGGCCAAAGTCAAAGCCGGCGACGTAATCGAGATCGAGCGGGTCAAAGACGCCGCCGATTCGTTGACGTTCACGCCGATCATGGTGGTGGGCGAGGACGGTTCCACCATGACCGACCGTGATTCCCTCAGCGATGTCAAGGTGGTGGCCGAGGTTCTCGGCGAAACCAAGGGCGACAAGATCGACATTTTCAAATACAAGAACAAGACCGGTTATCGGCGCCACCTCGGGCATCGCCAGACCTACACCCAGATCAGGGTGACGTCGATCGATCTGCCCAAAGAGAAGTCATCCAAGGCCCAATCAACCAAGGCAGGCGCCACCAAGTCATCGTCCAGCACCGAGGCCCAAACGGGCAAGCAGACCGAGGAGGACTGACCATGTCTAAAACCAAGGCCGGCGGCTCCTCTAAGAACGGCCGCGATTCTTCAGCACAGCGACTCGGATCGAAGGTGTTCGACGGTCAGGCCGTCACCGCCGGCGCGATCCTCGTGCGCCAGCGCGGGACCCGGATCCATCCGGGCGACAATGTCGGTCGTGGGAACGACGACACGCTGTTCGCTCTCTCGGCCGGCACCGTCAAGTACGGCACCCGCAACAACCGCCGCCAGGTCAGCGTCTTTCCCGGCTGAGGCCTGTCTCGGACAGGTCTCCTGATCGGGGAGGAGTTCTCGTGTTCGTCGATCGGGTAAAGGTGCATCTCCGGGCCGGTAACGGCGGCGCCGGGGTCGTTGCCTATCAACGGACCAAAGGAAGACCCAAAGGCAAGCCCCAGGGCGGTAATGGCGGCACCGGGGGCGATGTCATCGTAGAGGCCGACCCGAGTGTTGCGACCCTCCTTCGCTACCAACGCCAACCGCATCATCGCGCGACCGACGGCACTCACGGAGAAGGCGATCTGAGGCACGGGCGTGGGGGCGAGGACCTCGTCATCCCGGTTCCGCTCGGCACGATCGTCACCGACGACCAGGGAACCGTTCTGGCCGACCTCGTCGAACCCGGGCATCGAGTCGTGGCGATCAAGGGAGGTCGGGGCGGGAGAGGGAACGCGGCGTTCGTCTCACCCAAGCTGCGGGCCCCCGCAGTAGCCGAACAAGGAGAGTACGGCCCGGAGGGCTGGTTCACGCTCGAGCTAAAACTGGCCGCCGACGCGGCCCTGATCGGCTTTCCCAACGCCGGCAAATCCACTCTGATCTCGACGGTCTCGGCCGCCAAGCCGAAGGTGGCTGACTACCCCTTCACGACCCTCCAGCCTCATCTCGGTGTGGTAGCGGTCGACGAGCGCGAGTTCGTGCTGGCCGACATCCCCGGACTGATCGAAGGTGCCGCCGACGGCAAGGGGCTAGGCCTCGAATTCCTTCGCCACGTGGAAAGGGCAAGGGTCCTGGTGATCCTGCTCGATCCCTCACCTCTCCAGAGTCATCCCGTGGAGGATCAACTCCGGATCCTCCTCAATGAGTTGGAGCGATACCTGCCTGATTTGGTCGAGCGTCCGCGCTTGGTGGTCGTGTCAAAGGCCGACCTTTCCGAGGCCTCCGAGGCAGCCAGAAGGATACCTGGGTCGATGCTGGTTTCGGCCGCCAACCGAGCCGGGGTCGATCGTTTCCTCCACGCTACCGCCGACCTGGTCGACCAGGCTCTGAAGGCGTCGCCCGACCGGCCCGGCTTCGTCCTTCACCGCCCACTGATGGTTGATCTCGACATCCGACGCGAGGGCAACGTGTGGGTGGTCGAAGGTCAGTCGGCGCGGCGGGCAGTCGCCTTCGCCGACCTCACCGTGCCGGCCGCGGCCCGTATGGCTTCCCAACGCCTGGCCCGCATCGGAGTTGATCGTGCCCTGCTCGAAGCCGGAGCCGAGCCCGGCGACGACGTTCGCATTGGGGATCTGGTCTTTGAGTTCCAACTGCCGGAGGACTCCTCGTGAGACGTCCGATTCCCCCGGGGCGCCGGCTGGTCGTCAAGGTGGGATCGTCGAGCCTCACCTCGGGCGGCGGCGGCATCAACCCCGGTGCGATCGAGCGGGTGGCCGAACTTGTGGCGGGAGCGATGAGGGCCGGCTATCCGACCGTCCTAGTGACGTCGGGAGCTGTCGCCAGCGGACTGCCAGCCTTGGGGCTGACCCGGCGTCCCCCGGATGTGGCGGGCCTGCAGGTCGCAGCCGCGGTCGGGCAGAGCCGCCTCATGGAGCGATACACCGCCTGCTTCGACAAACACAACCTCGTGGCCGGCCAGGTGCTGCTGACCAGGGACGTTCTGAGCAATCGCGACCAATACCTGAATGCCCGGACCGCCCTCGATCGCATGCTGACCTCGGGAATCGTTCCGATCGTCAACGAAAACGACACCGTGGTAGTCGGCGACCTGCGGCTAGGAGGCAACGACATCCTGGCCGCCGCTGTGTCCCACCTGGTGGGAGCAGGGCTCCTCTTGATACTGTCCGATACCGAGGGCCTCTTCTCGGCGGATCCCCGGCTTGGTGACGCCGAGTTGCTCGTAGCGGTTCGTCACACCGACGAAATCCTCGACAAGCTGACCGGTGCCGGTCCCCTCGGTTCGGGGGGCGTCGATACCAAGGTCGCGGCCGCGCGGATGGCGGCGTGGTCGGGCGTGCCCACCGTCGTCGCCTCGGCGGTCGCCGACGGTGTCATCGCCCGGGTCGTGGCTGGTGAGGACATCGGCACCTGGGTCGACCCGCAAGCCGAGAGGCTTCCGGCTCGAAAACTCTGGATCGCTTTCGGGTTGGCGTCGTCGGGTTCCCTGACGATCGATGATGGCGCCGTCGTGGCACTGGTCGAACGGGCCCGGTCCCTGCTGCCGGTCGGTGTGGTTGCCGTGACGGGCTCGTTTCCGGAGGGAGTTGCCGTTGAGGTGTTCGACACAAGCGGTCAGCTGGTGGCCAAGGGCCTCGTCCAGATGGGTTCGCATGAGTTGAGCGGCCTTATCGGAAAGCGCAGCGAGCTGGAGGCGATCCATCGCGATGACCTTGTCGTCCTCCGGTGAGCATCGCCCACGTCGTCCTGCTCGGTCCTATGGGCGCCGGGAAGACGACGCTTGGTCGTGCCCTCGCCGCGCGGCTTGAGGTCGACCTTGTCGACTCGGATGAGGCACTTGTCGTTTTGACTGGCAAGAGCGCCGCCGAGATCGCAGCAGGTATCGGCGTGCCCAGACTTCACAGTCTGGAACGAAGCATCGTATCGGCGGCCCTCAATCTTCCCTCACGCCAGGTCATCGCAGCGGCAGCAAGCGTCGTCGACGATGAGGCAACCCGCGAGAAAATGCGTGAGCACCTCTGCATCTGGGTCGAGGCCGATTCGGCGACTCTGGCCAAGAGGCGGCAGTCCGGTTCCCATCGTCGCGATATGACCGATGAGGAGGCCGATGACCTCAATCGAGCCCGTCGGCTCAGCGTGGCCGACTTTGTCATCGGAGAGGTCGACACGACGTCCTCCACGGTGGAACAATCCACCGCCGTCGCCATGACGATCCTGTCTCCGCACTTCCTTCCGCTGGACGATTCTGAATGACCGGTGGCGTGTCCGATCGTTTCGTGCTTGGTGTCAACTATTGGCCGCGGCGCAAGGCTATGTACTGGTGGTCGGACTTCGATCGGCGTGAGGTCGAAGAGGAGTTCGATCTGATCGCCTCGCTGGGTCTCAATGTTGTTCGACTATTTCTGCTGTGGGACGACTGGCAGCCGGATCCGGATTCGGTCGATCAGGCCCGGCTCGACGACTTTGCGACCGTATGCGACATTGCTGCCGATCGAGGGCTGGGGCTCGACGTCACCTTCTTCACGGGTCACATGAGCGGCCCCAACTGGTCACCCCGGTGGCTCCTAGACCCGACGGCGCCCTCTCCCTCGCCGCACCTTCGCCAGATCGTCAGCGGTGGCGAGATTGTCGACGGGTCGTATCGGAATATGTTCCACGATTCGAAAGCATTGGCCGCGTCCGAACTTCTGGTTTCGAACGTCGTGGGCCATTTCAAAGATCATCCTGCGATCTGGATGTGGAACCTCGGCAACGAGCCGGACCTATTCGCCCACCCGCACACCGCCGACGCCGGCAGGAGCTGGGTCAGGAGCATGACGGCCAAGATTCACGACCTCGATCCCGTCCATCCGGTGACATGTGGACTCCACGTGGCCAGCCTTCTCGAGGGAAACGGCTTCCGGGTCGATCAGGTCTACTCGGAGACCGACGTTGCTGTGATGCACGGGTACCCGATGTACGTCGATTGGTCACGCGATGAACTCGACGCCGACTTCATGCCCTTTCTGTGCGCGCTGGTTGCAGCCCTGGCGGGCAAACCATGCTTGGCCGAGGAGTGGGGCGGGTGCACCAACCCCGACGGTGACGAATCGACCGTGTGGGAGTGGACCAGCTACGGAGGCAATCCACGCACCCAGTTCATGGCGGGCGAATCCGCCCTGGCGAAACATGTTGAGGCTGTGCTGCCCAAACTCATCCAGGTCGGCGCCACGGGGGCGATGCTGTGGTGCTTTGCCGACTACGCCGAGAGCCTCTGGGACCGTCCTCCCTGCGACCCCAACGGAGCGAAACACGAGCGCCACTTCGGTCTGGTTCGCCCCGACGGAACCGTCAAACCCCATGCCGAGGCAATCAAGAAGTTCGCCGCAACGAAACCCATCGTGCGACCACCCGAGCGAACCGTCCCCCTCGACATCACCCCCGACGAGTACTACGCGGACCCCGCGTCACATGCCCGCCGTCTGTACCAGGGGTACTTGAAGCGCTGGACGTAGGGAAAGATGGCGTAGCCCTTTGTCCCCTCGGCCGAAGGCCGGGGGGAAGGTTCCTGCCGCCGAGGAACGAGGCGGGAGGTAGGGGGGTTTGGTTGAGCCGTCCTAGATCTCTACTGACAGCTTCACGAGTGCCCCCCTACCCCTGGCCGCCTATTCGGCAGCCAGCGGTACCTTCCCCCCACCTGCCGGTGGGGGGACAATCAGCTACGCGTTTCTTACGGCAACTGGCCGGTTCGGGCCATTTCGGACCAGAAGTGGCCGCTGTCGCGGATGCTGCGTTCCTGGGTGGCGAAGTCGACGTGGACGATGCCGAAGCGGTGGGCGTAGCCGTGGGCCCATTCGAAGTTGTCGAGAAGCGACCAGGCGAAATAGCCGCGCAATGGGATCCCGCGCTGCAGCGCTTCGTGGGCGGCGCGGACATGTCGGGCCAGGTAGTCGCGGCGCTCGGGATCCTTGGCCGGGTCGGACTCGTCGAGGGGATAGGCGGCGCCGTTCTCGGTGATGAACAGCGGGAGCTCGCCAGTCCGGGAGGCGACGAACTGAAGGATGTGAGTCAGACCGTCGGGATAGACCTCCCAGCCCATACCGGTTCGCTCAACGTCGGGTTCGGAGCGCTCCGGGAGCAGTGGTGACCGAACAACGGCGCGGGTGTAATAGTTGACGCCGAGGTAATCGATCGGTGTCGCGATGATCTCGAGATCGTCGGCCGCAACGCCTTTTGTGTCCCAATCCCACGCCCGGCTGCCTTCTGAGGGATATCCGTGCCCCATGATCGGATCGAGGAACCAACGGTTGGCATGATCGTGCGCCACCATCGTGGCTTCGAGGTCGAGAAGGTGGGTCGTCGCCGGCGTCTTGCTCTCGAAGTTCAAGACGACTCCCACTTGGGCTCGTGGTGCCACCGATCTGATCGCCAGGACCCCGAGGCCGTGTGCCACCATGAGATGGTGGGCGGCGGCGAGAGCCGCCTTCGGTTCAGCGCGACCCGGTGCATGGGAACCGATTCGGTACCCGTGGTCGGCCACCACGAACGGCTCGTTCAGCGTCGAGAAGTGCCTGACCCGGTCCCCGAGCCGGCCGGCCACGGCCATCGCATAGTCGACGAATGAGTGCGCCGTGGCTCGAGCGGGCCAACCACCGGCATCCTCTAGCGACTGGGGCAGATCCCAGTGGTAGAGAGTGGCGTGCGGATCGATGCCGGTCGCCAGCAGTTCGTCGACCAGCTTGTCGTAGAAGTCGAGCCCGGCCTCGTTGACCGTTCCGTCGTCACGCATGACCCGCGGCCACGAGACTGAGAAGCGATATGCCCCCAGACCGAGCCGGCCCATGAGGGCCACATCGTCACGAAACCGGTGATAGTGATCGCAGGCCGTGTCGCCGGTGTCGCCATTGCGAATCCGGCCCGGGGTATGGGAAAACCGGTCCCAGATGCTCTCGGCCTTTCCTTCTTCGAAGGCGGCGCCTTCGATCTGATAGGAAGCTGTGGCGGCTCCCCACACAAACTCTTTTGGAAACGACTTGAGAGCGCTTTCAGGCATGGTCGGGAAAATAGCACCGGAATTGGTTGACGGCTTCAAATAACGGCCACTAGGGTTGAGAGCGCTCTCAGACCCAGCAAGGAGCCTGTCTCCGAGGCGACGGTCGACGAGGCAGAGAGTTAGAGGAGGAGGAATGGCCCGCCGGGCCAGAACGCTGGACGAGCTGGCGACCCTGACAGGTGTCTCCCGTGCCACCGTGTCGAGGGTCATAAATGGCGGCCCGGTCGCGCCCGCCACTAAGGCCAAGGTCCAGGAGGTCCTGCAACGGGTCGAGTATCGACCCAACCTGGTTGCCCGCAGCCTCGCCTCGGGCCGAACCGGTGTGGTTGGGCTCGTAATGCACTCTCCGGCTTTGGCCCTCTTTACGGATCCCTACTGGTCGCTGCTGCTGGCGGGCATCACCGAAACTCTGGCTGACACAGCAACCGGTCTGATGTTGTGGCTCTCGCACCTCTCGAAAAGAGACACGCTTGATCAGATCCTGTCGACCCACTTTGTAGATGGGATCATCTGCACGGCGACGATTCTCGACGATCCGCTCGTCGACGGCCTTCTCTCCTCTGATCTGCCAACGGTTCTGATCGGTCACCGGCGCCATGACAGCACTGCCAGCTACGTCGACGTCGACAACGAATCGGCCTCAGAGGACGTCGTTGCCCATCTGGTTCAGATCGGTCGGAGGCGCATCGGTCACGTAACCGGATCGCGAGGCACGGTCTCAGGAGAGGATCGTCTTCTTGGCTACAACCGGGCTCTTGATCGGGCCGGAGTCGAGCAACGATTCGTGGCCGATGGCGATTACACCATCGAATCGGGTTACGAAGGGGCGGAGCAACTCCTGGCCATGGGGGTCGACGCCATCTTTGCCGGCTCCGATGCGATGGCCGCCGGGGCCTATCAGAAGATCCGGGAACACGGCCTTCGAATCCCCGACGACATCGCCGTGGCCGGGTTCGACGATGTCGAGTTCGCGGCCGACCTGGATCCACCCCTGACGACCGTTCGCCAGAACGTCCGCTCCCAGGGGGAGATGTCGGCCCGGACGCTTCTGCGGCTCCTCGACAAGAAGGACGGGAGTCCCCGTCGAGTGATCCTCCCGACCGAACTCATCATCCGCCAATCAACCGTTGGAGGTGTTCACCTGGACGGTTGACCTTCGAAAAAGTGCAGGTGCCGGATTGCACTCCGGCACCTGCCACACGCCAAACCACCCTAGGAAAGAGAGGAAAGGCAATGCGAATGGTATCGAAATGGCGCCTGATGGCGATTCTCGCCGTGATGGCGTTGGTCGCGGGCGCATGTGGCGGCAGTGGAACCGCCACCACCGAAGCCGCGACTACAACGGCCGCCGAGGCGACCACGACCGCCGCGCCGACCGAAACGACAGCAGCTACCAGTGACAGGGTCCAGATCCGTTGGTTCGTTGGTTTAGGAGCAGGGGCCCAGCCTGAGCAGATAGAAGCACAGGAAGAAGTCGTCGCCACATTTAACGCCTCGCAGGATCAGATCGAGCTGCTGCTCGAAACGGTCGACAACGACGTGGCTTACGACGCTCTCTCGACCCAGATCTCGGGTGGCAACCCGCCAGACATCATCGGGCCGGTCGGGCGCGACGGTTCCAACTCGTACGCCGGCCTCTACCTCGACGTCGAACCTCTTATCGCATCCACGGGATTCGATACCTCGCGCTGGCCGGAGGCGACGGTTGAGGGCTTTCGCGACGCAGATGGCAAGCTGTACGGGCTGCCCTTCGCCTCGTATCCATCGTTCATCTACTACAACAAGGCCCTCTTCGATGAGGCCGGTCTTCCGTACCCGCCAAGCGAGTATGGACCCGACGGTCTAAGCACTTATGGTGAAGGCACCGAGTGGGAAGGGACCTGGGACTGGGACAAGGTCGCCGAGATTTCCGCCATCCTGACAGTCGATGGCAACGGCAACGACGCCACCAGCCCCGATTTCGATCGCACCCAGACCGTGCAATGGGGCTTCTCGCACCAGTGGGTCACCCTGTTGTTCGCTCAGGGCACTGCCTTCGGAGCGGGCACAACCCTCGCCGACGACGGCACCGCCTCGGTGCCAACTCAATGGGTCGACGAATGGAAGTGGTATCACGACGGTATCTGGAATGGTGGCTGGGCCCCTAGCCAGGAGCAGTTGGATTCCGAGCTCCTAGCCGGGAACTCGTTCTCGTCGGGGAACATCGCCATCGCCAACTCCCACCTGTGGTACACGTGCTGCATCAGGAACGATGACGGCACTGGCAAGGACTTCTTCGACATCGCGGTGATGCCGTCTCACAACGGCACGGTGACGGCCAAGGTCCATGCCGATACCTTCCGCATCCTGGCCAGCACGGAACACCCGGATGAAGCGTTCCAGGTACTTACGTACCTGATCACCGACGCTGCTCTGGATCTGCTCAACGCCTATGGGGCCGCCCCGGCGGATCCCACGTTGACGGAGGCGTTCTACGCCAGCCTCGACGAGGTATACCCGCAGGGTGTCAACTGGGCAATCTCAGATGCCAGCGCGGCGTTTGCGGACGTTCCGAGCCACGAGCAGTTCGTGCCCGGCTGGGACGCCTACAAACTGCGTATGGCCGATCTCGAGAGCGCGCTGCTCAGTGATCCGGGTCTCGATATAGATGCCGGGGTGGCAGACCTTCAGGAGGACCTGACGGCCATCTTCGCCGAGGGATAGGCAGAAAACTGGCAAGCGAGCTGACCGCCGTTGGAGGTGCGACCGGTGCTACGGAACCGGTCGCACCTCTAACGCGCCAGGGTCCCGGTCTCAGGCGCCGTAAGGGCCGCACTGGAGTTCTTTTCGTCCTGCCCTGGATAGTCGGTTTTTTTCTGTGGTACGCAATCCCTATGGGAGCCTCGCTCTGGTTCTCTGTGACCGACTTCGATCTCACGAGCGGCCAGCCGCCCCGCTTCATCGGTTTCCGCAACTGGGCGAAGCTTTTCAGCGATCCTGACGTCATCCATTCGGCGTTCGTCACCCTGAAGTTCGGGCTGCTTTCACTGCCTCTAGCGATTCTGGTACCGCTGGGCTTTGCGTATCTCCTCACCGCGAAGAACCTCTGGGGTCGGTCTTTCTTCCGAACGATGTTTTACATGCCTTCGATCATCCCGTTCGTCTCGGCCGT